>Ga0163217_1113942_pt1 | contig 11361 bp, 13 predicted proteins | sample SynspAceP_FD_185933 | JGI IMG/M metagenome (GOLD analysis project Ga0163217, IMG submission 185933) | Saline lake microbial communities from Ace Lake in Antarctica - Synechococcus sp. Ace-P (PacBio error correction) | ecosystem: Environmental > Aquatic > Non-marine Saline and Alkaline > Saline ... | reverse complement strand
GTGCGGCGGTAGGTGGCGGTGCGGCGGCGGTGCGGCGATGGTGGTGGCGATGGTGGTTGGCGATGGTGATGATGATGCGTTCCAGCGTAGGGGAGAGCGACAGGCGGACAATGCAGTTCCGGGTGACGGTGACCAGGATCGAGGAATCCCGGTAGCGGCGGAAATGAAGGTGAAAGACCGATACATCGGTCATCAACCTAACCGGTGGTTTGTCGAGCGATCCCGACGATCGTTCACGCGAGCGCTTGACGAGCCAGCAGTAAAACGGCGGGCCGCCCGCGAGCAGACGCAACAAGACCAAGAGATCGCCCGACCAAAAGGGACCAGACCACGGATTTCCCATAGCAACTCGCTATCCACCAGTTGCTAGCGATTCCAGCGGTCGTCCGTGCGATGATCGGTGCACGCCAAGACGAAATGTTCGCGCCACGACGCTGCATCGGGACCGCTTATCGGACTCGTTGTTGGGATCGATGAAGACTTCACTGATGTCGTGTATTTGCTCGCCATCCGACAGAACGACTGAATTGACGAGACGGCTAACGAGGACTGAATCGTCGGCGGACGTTCTGCCTAGTGGGCACGACGCTCGGTATGTTTCAAATCGGGTACGTGCTGTGGGCACTTCGCGGCGGCGCCATGTTTGGTCGGCGACCCATGTTTGCGGGTATTCCGAAGCTGGCGGATTTGCTCGACCCGTCGGTTTTGCTCAATGCCTTATCGCGGCGATGCTGGACGGCCAGACCGTGTGGAAGAGATGCTGGACGAAAGTATGAAAATCCGGCATAACCTGGCCAGAGTCAGCTAGCGGACGAAAAAATATTCAAACTAATTCGGTGCTCGGATGTTTCTTCACCCTCCCGAAGCGCCAGTTGGGGAAACCGACACTCACATCAAAATCGGGGCGGCCCTCTGCGGTGGATCCAGCGTGACGGTTTTTTTACGCAGGCGAATCAAGTTAAGGAGGTTGGGGTCGTTCTTTGGGCCGATGACCTGATGAATGACCAGGTTGGCAGCAAGGACCTCACCATTCTGTCCGGGACTCTGGATCTGAAACGGACAAACCGTGACCGCCAATGGTTAATGTATCATCGGGACAGCGGCCACGCTAACCGGTTCAGGAACCATCCACCAATGATCGGTGCTCGTTCATAAACGGCATTCGTTCGCCTTGGCATGCGGCCCCATCGGCGGTCCCCGATTCTACGCCAATTGGCAATCTTTGCCGACATCACCTCAGGATCGCTTCGTCTTGGACATCAACGGCGTTCACGTCCGGCGGTTTGGATGATGACCTGTTCAACCTACGCCCACTGCGCACCCGGAACCTTCCGTTGCCGTCACCCTGCTCAATCGATGGTGTCGGCTTCACGGTATTTCGAGACGTACAACGTAACGATTGCGACGCGTTTTTATTGAACACAGCACCCACCGGAACGATTCCGAATTGTTCAGGCGTTCAGGCGAAAAACACCGATGGAACCTACACGTTTCGAACTGGCACGTCGACACGGACTTCTCGGCATCGCCTCGATCGGGTTTAGGGTTCTGTGGGCACTGCGTGGCGGGGGGGGGGGGCATGTTCGTCGCCACGGTGGGTACGGCAGGGGATTCCCGGATGGGCGAATGCTTCGAACGAGTACCCTCCTGAGCGCCTATCGCGAAGGACGGGCAAGCCGAACGACCGAGTGGGAGGAAATACTCGACCGCGAGTAACTACGCGTTTGAAGGGAGCGTTTTTTGCGTCGCTTCGACTCTCTTTTGAGCGAGGGTTGATTGCGTTCTTCAAGCCCGACTCGGAGAGTCAGGCTACGTAGTTGCGTCGGGTAACAAATCCGGCCGACGAGGCCAGCAAGCCGGAGAGAAAACGAGTAAACATTGGTGCTTTGCAACCTCCCGTTTTCCCCACCTCGGATTTCCCATCCATGTTTCGACGGTTCCCCCTGTCCCCATTTCTTGCTTTCCGATCGTCCTTTTTTTCTCGAGTGTTGCCTCTGGCGTCGCCGCCGAACCCTCGATCCGGAAACGGTTTTCCGTCGAGCTGCAAGCGTTTTCGTTCAAACCGGGGGCAAAAAGATTCGCGGCGGTGGGCAATTCGCTCGCCGAGCGGATGACCTGGTCGGAAATTTCGAACCCGGTTGCAACTGCGTCACGCGGGACAAAGAAATCCGGTTTTCGCAATTTCGGTTGGCCAGCCGATGAAGTCGCGATTCCGGGAGCGGACCGAACAGCTTACACAACCATCGAACGATACCGTGAAGATTTTTGCCTCCGGATTTGTATTTGTTTTTTACGGTTTCAATTCGATTTTCCTATGCCGGTTTGATGACGCATGCGGCACCTCGGAAACTTCACGAACCACATCGCAATTGGTTTTGAACGAGCTGACGTCGACCTAACACGGCGCGCCGGCGTGACGCCCGCGATTTCTCCTCGTCAGTCCGGTTTCGCGTTTCGAATCGTCAGGCAACCCGCCTGCACCCGATGCCGGGCAACGCAAACGTCAGTCTGCGTCGGTATCGCGATGCAATCGAAAAAACTCGCCGCATCGACGGGCATTCGGTCGTCGATCTGATTCTCACCGACGTGCCGAGTTTCAATCAGACGCGGGGCTGCAATACACGATCAACGGTTCCCACCCTGAACGAGGCGGGGCGAACGAATGATGGGCTCGGGTGTTCTCGAATCGATCCTTGTTCGGCACCATGGCGGTTGTCTGCCGAAGCAATCCGAGCGGACGAAGGCCGACTCGGCAGTGGGTCAACGATAAAATCCTGGTACCACCAAACAGGACTATTCGTATGTCAATGGTTGGTACGTGTATGGCGGACGCCGAACCTGGGACACCGAAACGTTTCCCCACGAAGTATCGCAAGATCCGTTGGCGATTGGTCGGCGTGCGTGATCAATACGTGTTGGGACTCGCGTCGGGTTCGCAACGTGGCGAGTGAAAACCCGGACGATTTGCAAACCGGCAAGGTCGTCGTTCCCGAAACGATTGTTCGGATCGCCGGAGACGGAAATTTCCGTCGCGGGCCCGCGAAAACCGAAGAGCTGATCTACCCACGCCGGAAGAATCCGATCGCGTGAGAGCGTGCCCGACGGGGTTTCCGTGTCGAATGTGTCGCGTCCGAAAAGTTGAGTCCCGAACTGGCCAACCCGAACAAATCGCGTTCGGCGCAAGGGCCGGTTGTGGGTTTTCCTGCATGCCGAATTATCCGCAGTGGCAAACCTGGGGCGAAAACGTCCTGACGACCCGGTTTTTTTGATTTTAGAAGACACCGACGGTGACGGTGGCGTGCGGATAAATCAACGGACGTTCTATGGGACAAACTGATTTGCCCGGACCGGGATTTCGAGTTCATCGACCGCGGCGTGTTGGTTGTCGACGAACCGCGTATTTGTTTTTGAAAAGACAACCGAATGGCGACGACCGGGCCGACGAAGTCACGCAGCTCATCGACGGGATCGCAACGGACGACACGCACCACACGATGGAGCGCGTGGGAATTCTCGCCCGGCGGATCGTTTACATGCTCGAAGGGCGTCGCAGTTGCGACGACGTTTGGAAACGCCCTTGGGGTTGCCTTCCGAAATCGCAACACCGCCGGGGTCTTACGTTTTACGATCGATCAACAATGCAAAATCCGGCCCACTTATCACCCCGGTTACGGCAAACCCGTGGTGCATGCATTCGACGAGTGGCGCAACGGCATCGTCGGTGACGCACCCAACGCGAGACAAACCACTGCGACGGGGCGCCCGCTGTCGCGGGAAAAGAGGTCCGCACTCGTAAAACGTTGGAACCGGATGTTCGATACACGAAAGGCATGAGACCGGCGGTGGGGGAACGAGTTTTTGCTCTCACGGCATTTGCCGACGACAACTGCAAGGACAGTTCATCCTCACGCCTGCGTGATCAAACATGCACGGGCATGCCCGCGTTTTACCTTTGCAGACGAGGACGGCACGGCCGCATGGTGGCGCAAAGCGGATCGACGATCTGCTGTCATCGACCGACGCGATGTTCCGCCCCGCTCGATTCCGAAGATTCGGGCCGAATCGGCCTGCGAATTTGGTTCGGCGATTCGTTGCAACGCCTTGATCGGGCACCATAGTACTCGCAACGCGACCGAACCGTGACCAAAAACACGGGGACGCATCTACCGCATGATCTACAACGATAAACCGTTGCTCGAAATCTGAATGTCGAACGATGCCGGACTGCCCGAACTGCTCGACCAATTACTCGTTCCGGGAATGCGGACCCGTTACCGCGTCCGACGCGAGATCCGCGACCGACCCAAAAACCGAGTGCTCGCCGCACTGAAGACCTGGGCCGACGCCACAACGATCCGCTGGCGTTCTATGCGAAGCGATGTGGATTTCAAGAGAGTTTTTTTCGCGATGTCGTTCGGCGCCCACATGCTAAAACGCCATTCATGGGCGCCGATGATTTCCGTGCCCGATCCGGCCGCCGTGCAACGATCGTCAATGAAATGGACCGAACCGAGGAACGCTCAAGAAAATACTGACCGCATCGATTCCATGACCCGCCAATCACGGCGTTTGCGGCTCGAATCCGGTTCGCGGATTGAGTTTTGACGCGTGATGGATGAGACCGCGTATTGGCGGCCGTTGCTCGCGTGACGAGCACCCGCTGGATTACTGGTTCGAGTACACGCTCGAACACACGTTGCACCGCGTTCGAAACCGGTTTGCGTCGGGCGGGCGTGAGAACGAAGAGGAAAGTTTTAGCATCGGCGAGCGAAAAGGGCACGCGAGTATTTCACGAAACGTTAATCGATTGTATGAGCGGGCCCGGCGGCGAGGCGGGTCAAAACCGCTGGACATCCGCGAGAGCACGGAGTCGACCCCGAGTCACGCGGCGCTGCGGTTGGGCAACTCGGCCGGCATCGCAGGCGGTAACGCCGAACCGAGGAAAAGGCAGTGTTCAAACAGGTCTGCTCGCACGTTCACCAGGTCGCCGCGAATAGGTAAGAAAAATTCGGCCCCGCATCTCTCCGAACATCGGTACCCGCTGCGCGAACAGACATCGTTCGATCTTGGCATCCCAAACGAATGAAAATCTCGAAGGGTTATGGACCGGGATGTTGCTCGATTATGACGGCACCGCCCACAATGGTTTTCATTTGAAAGAGAGTGATGAGTCGACCTCACGCTGGGATCGCAACGGCAAAGAGGGGAACGATTCTCAAAAGAGGAGATTGAAACTCGGTAAAGAGAGAAAGCGAGTTCGATCCCGAGGGACTGGGCAAGACAATCGCGCCGATTCGAGGTTTCTCCGACATGCTGGAGTATTTGAGTCCCAGAAGGATGCTCGCCGGGTGGACCGATCGAGGGGCGGGGGCCAGGACGCGCGGTTTGGCCGCGGACGGAGTATCGCACAAGCGCTTTCGATGCGGGACGCACGCCGGTGCGGTGGAGATTTTCACGCGACGCAGTGGTTGGGGCTCGGTCCTCGGGTTCCAATCCCGTTTGGACGACGAATCGCATTGTTTTTTGTCGGCCGGGGGATCGACGGGTTTTATTTCTCGTTCCATTTCCACCTCGAGATGGACGATCCCTACGTGAACAATTCGGTTGTCGGGCGTCGGGATTTACGGGCATCTTTCAAGCAAATCGGCTCAGTGGTTCGATGAGCGAGCCGAGGGTGACGGTTTGGGTGAGCGGGAACGATGACGAGAACTACGACGAAAGTGTGGGCTTCGAAAAGCCAGCCGGGCAATGGGATGGTGATTTTTTCCTGCGGAACTCGCGGAAAAATTCATTTTGCATCGGAATTGGCCGGCCAAGGGCACGTTTTCAATTTGCACCAGCGCCGTGTCTACGGTTCGCCGTAGAGTTTAGGTGCTCGGTTCTCCGACGCGATTGCGACGTGCGGAAGCGTTGTCGGCTTCGGAAAGGCCCGAACCGGACAATTACCTTGGGTTTTACGGCAGTCGCGAAGGGTGGTAATGAGTCGGAAGCGAGATTTTTTTTCACGAATTAGAGTTTTCGCCTGTACGGCTTGCCACGCCCGTGTCCTCTATTGCGGGTAGGCACGTTTGCCTCCCTGGACCGAGATAATATGAAAGACGGAAAATTTCATCATGCGATTGGACCCTTTGCGAACGTTGTTGCCTTTTACTCGACGACATTCTCGAACAGGACGATACGCGATTCATCAAGCGGAAAGTTGAAAGAGAGGCGCCGATCGCGACGGCGTTGATCACGCGGATCGAGGACTCCGTCGATCGGCCTGGGAGGTCCGGAGCGTTGTCGCCGATGTGATCGGACGCTCTGAGAACGCCACGTGATGGGCAAGTACCTCGACAGCACGTTGCCGCCCGAGCAGATTGCCGAGACTCGAACGGTGTGTTTGGAATCCGACGGCGTCGCTTTCCGAGGGCCGCCGGGGGCGTTTTTTTTTTTTTGGGGGCCCCCCCCCCCCCCCCCCCGATAATAAAATTTTTTTTTTTTTTTTTTTTTTTCCCCAGAAAAAAAAAAATCCCCCCTTGGGGGGGCGGGGGGGGCGGGGGGGGGGGGGGGGGCGGCGGGGGCGGGAGGGGGGGGGGCGGGGGTGGGGGGGGGCGGGCGGACCCCCCCCCACCCCCCCCCCCCCCCCCCCCGTCGTGCCTGGGCCAACCCGCCCGGTGTTAGCGACCGTTGGAAAAAGCGGATCTATGATTCCGTTCAGCGACGATTGCTCGCCATGGCAGCAACAGACCAAACCGGCCGGCCGACGTCCGGGCAAGCGAAACCGAGTTCGCTGGCGACGGCGCACTGGTCTCGCACTCGGGCGTTTTGGAGATCCCCGAACCCGGCTGCGGATGACGAGAGGGAACCTCGGTGGCCAGGTTAACACGGGGCTGTCGAATCCGGACGGCGTTCCCATTCGCGTAGCGGCGTTTCGCAGCCGAAACGTCGATTGGCAATCCGACGCACCGACGTCCACCGTCCCGTCGGGCCGGACGATTCCGGCGTCAGTCACACCAGCGTCCGGTTGAAGGAACGCCCCCGACCTGACGACGTAATCCGGTCGCAAGCGAAGCCGGAGATTGTCGCCGGGGCGACACTTGCGATGCTCGACCAAACCGATGGCTACCGTGGTTTCGATTTCGTCCCCTGCGGCGGTATCGCACCTGGTTGATCACGCTCCGAGGCTGCCGGTCTGTGCTCTACGTGCTCGGTCCAAATTTTTGCCACCGCCTTCAGAAACGCGACGTCGAGCGCGGTCCGCCAGCACCGAAATCGATTACGCAATGCCTACGATTCTCGAACCGTCATCGAAAGAAAACGAACTTTCATCGGCGAACGAGCCCCCGAGCGGTTTCGCAACACCGAACTGTCGCAACACCGAACGTCGCAACACCGAACGTCGCAACACCGAACGAACGCAACACCGAACGTCGGCAACACCGGGGGCAGCCCAACCCTAGACGTCGCTCCGCCCGAATCGGGCACGCCGCCGCCACCCGCTGGACGTCTTGCTCACGACCGTTCAATGCCGATCTCCAAAGCGATGAAACTGAAACCGTCGCGGAGGTCGAGATGGGCAGCGGTTTGACACGGAAAACCGAACCCGATCATTGCCCCGTCCGTCCCAACGGACTCCGCAGCGACTGAATCCTCAACCGGCGACCCCTCAACGAAGCGCAAGACAACAACCGGAACCGAGCGCGACCACTCCCGATGCCGAGGGCGATGGAACCAACGAGCCCCGCTCTCGCCGAAACCAATGAGACGTTCCGGCGACGGGGAACAAAACACCGGCAAATGGAAATACCGGCAATGGAAACCCGGATTCCGAGTGGAAACGATGGTGGCGAATTTGACTTCAAACCCAACGGGTTTGTCATCGTTCGCGAACAAAGAAAATTTGGTTCGCGATTGGCTCCCAAGGATAGCGGACGACGCCCCGCCGAAACCCATCAAACCGAAACCCAACGGGCAACCCCGTCTTTCGGATATCGGTTGGTCAAACCGTCATCGCCCCGGCTATTTTCCGGCCCCCATCCTGCCGTCCAAAGCGGCCTCGATGGGACACTTCGCGGTCCGACACGGATGAAGCTCGGCGTCGCTCCGGAAAAACTCGGTTTTCGGTCACGCAACTCGTCGACGGCAATATTCCTACTCGCATCCACTCAAACCGACGTCACCGCCGCGATCATCTTCGGGCGTCGCGCAGTCAAAGTTCGCGGATGGCAGAAGCACAACCGTTGCTGGCGGTGGAACTGAACTCACCTTCCGCACTCCGGTTTAACCCGCTCGCGGCGGAAGAACCGATTGCCCGTTTTTCGCATCATCTCGTATTCCAAGGGCAAACCGCTCTTGTTGCAATTCCGGGTTTGATCGACCGACGGGGTGATCTCCGCAAAAAACCGGCGACACCGTCACGTTGGCGACGGTCAACATTCCAAGGCCGCGGGGATTTTCAACCGGAAACGTCGTTGGAGAAATCGATCGTCTCCACCCTTGGAATTCGATGCCCCGCGAAAACAAGGCGGTTACTGGAATCGGCGCGGGACGGTTGATGGAATTGTTCACCAAAGACGAGCCTATCGAAAATCGCTACGTGAGGCGATGGCGTTTCGCCGCGTCGAGGTCGCCGCCTTCTCGCCGCCGAAAGCGCTGCTGTTGCTCGGGGCGAGCGACGTTTACTTCGGTACCGATTGCATTCTCAAACCGATCGCGTCAACGACAGTATGGGAAGAACACTTCCAAATTTGCTTCGTCAAACAAATCGCCTCGGACGCCGAAGCCGCCAACTTGATTCGCCTTGCCATTCGAACGCGCCGAAACTCCGCCGACAGCCAAATTCTGTTTTCAATACTGCTCGTCGGTTTTTCAAAACGAAAGAACTCGAGGGCCGGCGGACGAAAAACTCGTCTCCTTCCTCGGACTCGGCCTCCATGGCCTGTCCGTGTCTTGGCGATCGAGAATCTTCGATGATCGTCGGCGATTCGCTCGGATTATCGGGCCGACCAAGAAAACGCCAACGCAACGCAAGAAACGATTATCAAGAAATGGGGAAAACCCGCATTCGCCGAGGGCGATATCCGCGTATATAGAATGAGTCGAAAAACCTTCACTCATTCGTTCAATAAAATCGCGTCCCACTCCACAAAAAGCCTCACCATGAAGAGAACGATTTCTGCACGCTTATCATTGCTCTCGCCATTCATCGTTGCGGAGCGCGACGTGGCATCGGCCGCCGAACCCTTTTGCCGGTTTTATATTTTAGCGGGGCAATTTCGAACTGCGGGCCACGCTCAGTGACGACGCTGCCACCACGTCGGTATGGATCCGGCGACCGCTCCGCTGCTCGCCGAAGATGGTTCGACGAGAATGGGCACTCCCCAGAATCCCATCGAAACCGTGGATCAGTTCGATCGGCAACACCGGGAAACGAAGACGAAAATTTCACGGGCCGTTGACGATCGGATTCGGTGCGGGGAATAGCAAGGGACAAGCTCGCGCCCCGAGTGGACGTTCGGTATCCACATGCAAAAACACGTCCGGACGGGCCGATCCTAATTATCAAAACCGGCATGGGCGGTAAATCGTTGCACACTGATTTCCGGTCCCCCGGCTCCGGCGTTACGGAATTTTCAGACCCGACGAAATTGCGCGATTGAAATCCGGCAAAAACAAGCGAACGTCGAGGCGAGCCCAGCAGCGGGCGGCCGCCAAAGCGGCGAGTACTATCGCCTGATGATGCAACACGTCGGACAAGTCCTCGCCGACATTCGATTCGGCGTGGTTCCGCAATACGATGCGAGGCCGGTTATGAAATCGCCGGATTCGTGTGGTTCCAAGGTTGGAAACGACCATGGTGGATCAAGGGCGGTTCTTCCAACGCAGCCAAGCCCGGCGGTTACGATCGGTACATCCTCATTGATGGCTCAATTCATTCGCCGCACGTTCGCAATGACTTGGACTCGCCTGGAATTGCCGTTTGGTCAATCGGATGTTTCGGCGTTGGCGGGCCGCGTCGACACGACTACGGACCGTCGCAACAACGCTAAACGTATCGACGCACCAGGGTTTCCGGAAAGCGATGGCGGCGCCGGACATCCATGGACCGAATTCCAAGCAACGTTGCGGCGCTACTCGGTGTTGACCGGAGAATTACTGGACGTCCGACTCGCGGAACTGAAAGCTTCGCGGTCACCGAAAAGAAGCGGCCAGCAGCGAGAACAAACTTTTTCACGCCGCGAGAACTCGAAAAATCCTTCCAAGGCAGTTCAAACGCCGAGTACCATTACAACGGCTCGGCGAAAAATCATTGGCGCAATTCGGCAAGGGATCGCCGACGCTTGTCGCCCAATCTTATCGAATGAACAAAAAGTAGCCAACGCATTCGAGCCCGTTTCGAGTTTGCGACGAGTTGGCCGATTATTCAAGTCTCCAACAGTTAATTCGGGGGGATGGTCTCCGCCCGCAGAAGCGGTGTTTAAAATCGAGTGGGTTTTGAAAGGCATCTCTTGCACTGGGGGTTCGATTTACCTACCCACAGAGAGTGGCGAAAGTCTGGTAGGAACCGACCCGGGCGGGCAATCTTTGCAAAAAACTGGACGGCAAAATTTCCGGGTTTCACCGCTGCATTCTCTTTTTCAACAAAACCTCAACTAAAGGGAAAATTGGTTATGAAGCGATCTTTCAGTGTGTGTTTGCGTATTGGGCATTGATTGCTCGCGATCCACGCGTGAAACGCAAAGAAAAGGAAATGTCATCCGTTTTACCGTCAGGGGGCGTTCCGGTATGGGTTAGCTCTTTTGCAGAACCAGGGGTGACCGACGATTGGAGCGGCTTTTCGAATACGACGCCGGACTCGCTTCAGTACCTTTTCTCGGGCTGGAACGAAGGCCCCGGTCGGCTGGAGTTTCGAGTACAAGCCGTTTCAATAACGAGGTCAATTCGATCGGCGGCGGTTTCAACGCCACCAACTGGCAAACGTGGAGCGTCGTCGGACCATCATTGATGAACGGCTACCTCGATTTGCCGATCCACTTCGAGGATCACCGGCTACATCGGTGGCGGGCCTGGGTTGTTTTTGCCCCAATCGCAAATCAACAGCTCAAAGTCGGAGGGAAATGGAAGGTCAAGGCGACGAGTGATGTGGTGCTCGCCTATCACGCGAAAGGTGGGAGCATCCATGGCGGGGATTTCACCCAAAAAACCGCGCCGATTATCTTTTTTGCCGGCTATCGTTTTCTCGTCCCAAACCGAAGAAAGGTTTTTTACCGTGGTGTTGTTACGATTTTTGGGGACACTTTCGGCCGACCCCAAATTTTTTCCACCTTGCACTCGCTTCGGAAAACCCGGGGATTTCTTCCCTTCTCCCATTTGGGGTTG
>Ga0163217_1090094_pt1 | contig 11361 bp, 13 predicted proteins | sample SynspAceP_FD_185933 | JGI IMG/M metagenome (GOLD analysis project Ga0163217, IMG submission 185933) | Saline lake microbial communities from Ace Lake in Antarctica - Synechococcus sp. Ace-P (PacBio error correction) | ecosystem: Environmental > Aquatic > Non-marine Saline and Alkaline > Saline ... | reverse complement strand
TACCTCCTCTAGACCTCGCTTTGAGCGTTATGTTCGGATAATCCTTCTAGCCCTCATTTCGACTGGGAGTATTTGACCTTTTGAGAAAATACCCCCCCAAAACTGACAGTAAACGCAGATAGTATTTGTACGGATTCTTAATCTTCTCAACCATTTTCTCTGGAACAAGGAAATCACTGAGATGAAAAAGATCCTTCCTGAATGGTTGATCTTTTGTTTTCGTTATACAATGAAACAAGATCACCGAGTGCCCCCGCCTCTCTCACATGGTTTTTCTAACAAGTACATTCCACTTTTAATTATTCAATGAATTTTATTATTATTCCTTGGGGCTTTTTCTTCAGAAACAAGCTTGCAAGAAAAGGCTTGCAAGGAACAAGCTGGCAGAACAAGCTTGCAGGAACAAGCACTGTAACTAAAGAAACCATAATTTCTGAATGCCTCTTCATATATTTGCTTTAAACGCTAACGTTGTTATTGACGGGAAGTTCTTGGAGAAACCAACCTTGCAGGGCGCCTGTTCGTGAACCCTTGCTCATGCGAGAGGGCGCCTTGGTCCAGAATCAAGTAGCGTCTAGATCTTAGATCGCTAAGCTCAACAATCTGTCCGCGTTCTCTGGTCAAGAGAACCACATGTTCAATTGCTTATATGCGGGTTTCTTTTTTTTTTTTTTTTGGGGGGCTTTTTTTTTTTTTTTTTTCACCCGCCCATTGGGTTTACATGCTGTAGAGTCTTTTGGGCTCACATCCTGATTGGCTTTTTCCAGCAAATCCTGAATCGTTACGGAATGTTCTGTTGTCGTTGCAAAGGAGTGGCGAAGTTTATGGCAGCTGCAGCTTGCTCACGCGCATTAGCCACCGCTGTTTCAGCGGGCTCGTGACACACGGGTGGGGCTACGTGGTGTCTTCCTGGGGGCCCTTGTTTGTTGCGAATCCAGCCAGCGTTTCTGCTGGGGAAACACCACTGCCAGGCCAGCTGCAGATTCCCTCTTGGTGCACGCCGAATCTCTAATAGATTGCTGCGAAGTCGGCCATATTGGCCTGGGGCAGGCAATGTGGCCGATCCTTCCGCCCTTGGCCGTCCCGAACCAAACAGTTCACGACGCTCGAAGTCAAGATCTTTTCACCCGTATCTCAGCGCTCCATTCAGCCGAAAGGCACTGCAATACAACAGAAAACACCACCCAATGCCGCACCGCCTTCTAGCCGCTGACGCAGGCTTTTCACCTCCCCCTCGTGGGAAGCACCCTGGATGCAGCTTTCAGCATTCCGCGTATGCAGCGGCCTCCCTACGCTGCCGGAGGTTGTCGCTCGCTTGTGCCTTGACACCTTGCACTGCCTTGACGGTCCCCAGGCCGGCCGAGGTGGAGAGCTTGCAGTCATTACAGCGCTTCCGCTGGAAGGGCGGCGCGGTTTTTGCTGCGGCTCGATTTCAACGAAAACACCATCGGCCCCCAGTCCGCAGGTGGTGGCGGCGATCGCACCATCCGGCGTATCACTACGCATCCTTACCCGAATACGGACGCCTGCGTTGAAGCGGTGTGGCAACTGGGATTGCGGGCCCTCAGCCCTGCCACATCGGCCTGTTCAAACGGCGTCGATGCGGCGATCACTGCTCTCTTGTTCAGCCTTTCGAGCTGCGGGCAACGTTCTGCTCACCACCAGCACTTCGGCTACTACAGGCCCCTGCGGCCCAGATTGCAGGGCATGGCGATCGAGGCAGATTCCGATATCCTAGGCAGCGGTATTTCAAGCTTCCCCCTTGGGGGCGATCCGCACCGCCCTGTTCAATTCGGCCCAGCCCGCGCCTGTTTGCTGCTTGCAATCCCAACAACCCCACCGCAACTCGCCTGGCTCCCGGAGTTGATCCTGGAGCTCGGCTGCTGCCGCACGGCCACGCTGCGTGGTTGGTGGCATGAAGCTCTATGAGGGCTTCACCGGCGACAGCGTTGTGCTGCCCAAGCGCAGACTTCAGCGCCACACCCCAACCTGCTGGTTGCTTGCGCTTCCCTGGCACAAAAAACGGCCGGCCTTGGCCGGGTTTGCGTATTCGGCTTTTGCGATCGGAGCGAAGGCGGGTGGTGGATCGCTCAGCCGTGTCACCGGCCCCTACGACTTCAACAAGCTTTGCGGTCACGGCCGCCCGGGCAGGCTTTGTGCGGATCAGGCCTTCACCGATGCCTACGTGGGCCGAGGTGTTGGGCGCTCCCGTAGTTAGGCTGCTGAGGCAGCTGCGGGGGCGGGGCCGTGGCGTCACCACGCCGCGGTTGGAACTACCTTGTGATCTGCCAGCCGTCCCGTGGCAGCGCGGTGCTGAGGCGGAAAGCTGCGCGCGACAGGCATTCTGTGCGCTCAATGGCCGGCAAGGCCCTGATCGATGCTTCCGTTTGCGCGTCAGCATTCGGCACAAGGAGGCAGCATGGAGCATTTCTGGACGGCCTAACCGCGAAATTGAGAAAACTAGGTTCTCTCGTTGAAACAGCTATATCGGTCAGCTGTTCATCACCATGAGCTCTCTGGATGGGCCATTCGTCAATTCCCAAAGCAGAGAAAGTTAAGAACTGAACAGACAGGAAAGGGACGCATGGGTTGAAAGTTCAGCTTCAGCGGCGCGTCAGCTTCTATTGGTTATGGTGTGAATCGCTTATTGGTTTCATCTTACCAATTCCACTAGCTGATTCGATCAACTGGTTCTTCGGATTTAGGAATTTGTATGGTATCTGCATTGAAAAGCATTTGCGTTGCCTTGGGCGGCGGTGGTGCAAGGGGCTGGGCACACCCATTGGCGTTCCTTGGTGCTTTCTTGAGGAAAAGCAGAGATCAGGATTGATTTGCTCTCCGGTGCCAGCAATTGGCGCACTCGTTGGCGCCATCTGATTGCGCTGGTGAATGGATTAGATTCGAAGACTTCATCGAGACCTGATTGGAAGACATGCTGGTCCTGAACTTCGACCTGGTGTTTCCCAGTTTGGCCTGCTGGATTGCAACAAGATCTACGGAACCTGGCTTTCAGAACACATCCAGGGGATGAGGATTGAGAATCAGAGATCAAGTTCGTTGTGTTCCCACGACTGATCAAAGGAGAGGAAATGATCTCAGCTCAGGTTCAATGGTGGAAGCCGTGCGAGCCAGCATCTCTTGTACAGGTATCTTTTACGCCCTTTGCCATGCGATCGTCTTAGGGATGGCGGTATTGTCAATCCAGTTGCCGGTAGACGTAGCCAAGGCCACTGGGAGCTGATCTGATCATCGCCGTGAAATCTCAACTGCGCTGGACAGCACCAAAATTGGAGCAGAAGCCACCAAAATCGAGATCATGGCGGCTGGCAGAGGCAATCGACAATCCACAAGAGAAGGATCACAAGGAGAGTCATCCCAACGGGGAAAGCAGTGAGGCCTCCAAAACTGCGCAAGCAGTCATTCTGAAGAATCTCAGTGATCGATACTCAGACCCTGGAGGACAAACTCCATTACAAGGTAGAAAAAATGGTTGGCAACGAAAATCCCATTGCCAAAACATTTTCGAAGTAATCGCAACATCGCTCAATGGTAAAAAATGGAGCAGCAGTGACCGTAGCGCTAGAGCGCACGCTCCTGATCTTCTTGTTGAACGAAAACTCCACTGACTTACGCCATTTTGACTTTCACGAAGCCGATTGCGATCATCCGCAAGGCGTATTGCCGCCATTGAAGGAACAGCTGCCGCTCTCAGAAGCTGCTTTCAAGAGAATCAGCGAAGGAGAGCAATAATCAATTCGGATGAGTTGGTCCAGACGGAAGCCATCTTGCTGGGGGTCTTAAAGATTCATTTGTTGATTCCAGCCTCATGCCTCTGCTTCAACTTTGGGTTTTCATAGCCAGTGCTTAAGGGGATTCACAACCTTTGTGACGCGAGGATTTCGGCGCTTGCTGCCGAACGTGTCATCCATAGATTCTGTCGGGGCTTACGACTGCCAGTTGGCGTCAAAGAGCTGCTGCGAAAGCTGCATACACTCCTTTGAGTTTGTTGCCACAATCGGCGGCGAAAACCTGGCAAAAGCAGGCTGAAAAGGAAGACAACAATCTTCATCAGGGCGTGGCTGGGACCATCCATTTCAAGCTCAGTCTGCCACCTATACAATCACATGGAGACAACAAAAAAGAAGCTTACCTGTAAGCAACCGAAGCTTTGTGCTGCTACGTAAATACGGCCAAGTACTAGTGGCCAATCACCTGAAATAACGTCGCGCTTGCCAACAGAAAAGAAAAAAGCTATGGCGAGAAGAAGGAAAAACAGGAAAGACGAGTTTTGTATAGCCACCCTGCACCAGCAAACCGCTAAATCCAAACAGTGCAGCAGCAAGAGCAATGATTAAAGCAAGTACTGCGGTTTTTTTACGCATTGGAAGCCTTGCTGATCAGTTGATTTTTTTAGAGAATCATGGTGTGGCGGCTCTCTTCGATAGGGTGCTGCAGTCAGCAAGGGTGCTGGGATTGTCGGGCCGAGGTTCTGAAAAAATTTTTCACCGCTGCTCAAGCCATCTTCAACATTGTTCTGACTTGGCCGTTCATCCACAGTGCCAAGGCTTCCCAGGTGTTAACCGTGGGCATCGCTTGCAAGATTATTGAATTCGTGTTCATGGTGGTTGTCCTATGGGTTTGTTATGGCAATGGTTGTTATCTCAGATGGCAAGCCCAATTGCATCGAGGGGCTTCAGGAAGTGCTAACGACCACATCATTCAATTGTGGCGATGACTGTGTGCATCTCCTTTCATGCCGATGAATTCGGCTTTTGTAGCCTACCATTCCAGGCCAGCAAAAGGTTGCAGCACAGGCCGAATTGACTCAGATTGCAAGGCCTTGATCGTTTCCTTGAAGCACCTGCTGCCAAATTGTCGAGAGCCCGAAGCCAAGGGAGACAGGATCAGGCATTAGCGGAAAAAACGTTTCCAAACTCTGGGGCAAATATAAAACCTGCATTTAAGATACGGAATAAGCCACAGGAACTCTTGCTAAAGCAGTTTAACACCATGGTTCTCATTCACCAACGTCCCAGCCATAGCAGCAAAAAGCGAAGCTGTTGGCAGGACAATCTGAGAAAACCGATAGATTCAAGGTTGTCAGCGGAAGGGAATGATCCCGCTCCAGGGGCAGACCTCCGCAGCCTCTGAGGTTGTTTTGGAGCCATTCGGACCTCCGTAAAAAACGACTTGTCTCTTCCACGCAAAAGCCAGGTAGCCCATTCAAACCTTTTCTGGCATAGAGATTACAGACCGACAATTGCAGATTATACTAGTTTCCGAGAGAAGACTGACAGATTAATCAGCTACTATAGCAAAGGCTAGTCCATCAGTATTCAGCAGCTTTTATGTTACCGGATGGATTGTTGTATCATAATACACAGCGATTGGGCAAGGTGTTATTGCCTCTGCAGTGGTATTTCCATAACTTTCGAAAGCTATTAGCAAGTTGGGCGAGACGGCTTACTAGAAGAAGAACAACATCAGACCTCGATGATTCGCTTGGCACAGTCTATTCTGGAAGACTGCAGCCCCCATCGGCTGTACTTACTTTGCCTTGTGGGTTGGGGTGGAACTCTTTCAGTGGCGATTCAGACTTGGTGGTAATTGAAAGCATGGTCACGCGGATTAGCGGAAGCACTATATTGTTATTACATCACCATCTGCTCGTCAGAATGGTCAACCGCATAGCCATTCTGGTTCTCGATAAGTCACTTCGGCGGCGGGGAGCAAGAACAGCTAGCATTTACTACACAGCTTCGAACCAATGATTCGAACTGTTGTCTTATCCTAGGGATTCTGGTATTCGCAACGCAAAGGAGTACAAATGGGATCATTATGCATCACTGGCAGGCGCTGGCATCGGGGTTGGCTGGCCTTAAAAAGGTCAATTTTCCAATTTCTGAACTACGTTAACGATTTTGTGGGATGAACCGTTCAAAGATCGGCACTTCATCCGATTTCGCGAAGATGCTTGGAACAGTCGAGAGTGTCGGCATGCGCTCCAAACAGTCGCAGCCTCAGTGCGTTGAGCTTCATCGTGATCCAGCAATCGAGGAATTGCTAAGTAATATCATTCAGGAATTATGGGTGACCTACCAAAAAGTCGCATTGCCACCACAATTTGGGTTGAATCAAACACCTTTGAAAACCAGTCAAACGAAATTCCAGAATTTGGGTTGCAGCTGTTATTCGCAGAAATAGGCCCGCAGATTTACCGCTTGTCACTTCACCCGTTTTGCAGAACAGCTCACTGGGTAGTTTCGAGATCGGCTATACTTTGTTACCGATTGCCGATATCGTTACTTTATTCTTGATTACAACAAGATATCAACATGGTTTGATGGAGGAATTCCAAGACAAGGGAATTATAAGCTTTGGCCTATCCCAGTCAAAACGCTTTATCTTGAATCAGCCCTTAGGGGAGAAGGCAAAAGCAAGTTAGAGGTAGCCGTTTCAACTGATAAGAGTTCTGTTTTTTCAATTGGCCAACTCCCATACGTAACTTTTAGGGACCAAAATGTAATTCAGCTGTTGGGACAAGCTAGATGAGTCCTTGGTTACGCGCCATAATTGGCAGAGAGAATGTGCTGAACTGGATCCGAATGCGGCGTCAGCAGCCGGATTCTTTTCGCTTACTGGGTGTTTGGGGCTTGTTGCGGCGCCAGTGTTAAATATTGCAGCCCTTACGCGCTATCTTGATCGAACAGCTTAGATTTTCTTCTCACAAGTCCTGAAATTTACCCATTCTAGTCTGGCGTATGTCATGCGGCTAGGGCGGCTTGGCATCAACACCACATCGCTGCTGGCCAGCATGGGGCATTGCTGGTATTACGTAGGGTTTTGCAGCGAAGGATGTGTTTCGATATGATCTGGTACTCTTCTATCTTCTGGGATCGACCGTTTGTGCTTGGAGATCTCGTTGAAGTTGCGAAGGGCATTATGGCCGGTTGAAAGCATCACGATGGATTCAACGCGCGTTGTTGACACCAAGACAGCAAGAATGCTTGCGTTCCCTAATTCAGTGGTGATCATTTAACAAACACGTTTGCTTTCTATAACCAATTTGCCCTCACCTCCGCCATTGATATTCCGTTTGCCGTGGCAGTTCAGGAAAATCGTGGCAGGGTTGCGCTCCATTTCCTGCATTCGAGTGCCATCTGAATATTTCGCTCTTGAATGAACCCGCGCCTGCCAGTTTATTCGTCCACTGACCTCAAATGTATACAAACGTTGGGCATGCAGCTCCAGGATGGCTTGATGATTGAAAGAGGCAGCCATATCGTTTGGGAGACAGACAGGCTCTATGACACAAGTTTTTGAAGCCGCGCAGCCTGGTGTAGACATGCCATTCCAAACTCTGCTTCGCTTCACGTCAGTAGAGATTGAGCGGCCCAACAACAAGATGCAAGATTTAGGATGAGCACTCAGCATATTATTGCAATTGAATTGCCTATTTAAGCGGCTACCTGAATAAAACCGTTACATCCACAGGCGGTGCATTCTTGCTCGGCCCATTCCCCAATGCCACCCAGCCTCTTGCTCCCGGCCTGCAGGGATTCGTCTCCAGTTAAAACCTCAAACCGTCTGCGCGAGGGACAGATTTGGTGCGGCACTACTGCTCTGCCTTGGTGTCGTTGATCGGGTCGCATTGGCCCAATCTCGCCGATGATCTTGCTTCGATTGGCCCCGAGCTCCCTGATTGTCTCGAGCGAACGCTGGAGACCTTGCTGGCGAATTATCACTCCAGCATGCTGGTCATTGCGGGGTTGCCGCCGGTCTCCATGTTGACCGCTTACTTCCTTCGGCCGCTTCACGTCGCCACCGCCCGCGGCCTTCACCCTGGTGGTCGCTGATCGAACATTCCCAATTACGCCCTCTCCACCTTCATCGGGGCTTCATCTTCGGGGATCGTCGGCTTGATCGCCTTGGATGAATGGCTTTTATGGCCGCAGCGGTCGATTTGCCTTGATTTCTATCACCGTAACGGTGTTCACCATCGTGGTCCTCAGCTTCCGTCCCTGGCGTTGACCGTATCCGCCAGGCTGGGTAGGGTGACGAACACGATCGGACCGGGTGTTGAAAAAGGCAGCGACCAGATTCCTTGATGGACGCATGGCAGGTGCGCCCACCCTGCGCGCTCGTCAGGCCGCAACGATGCATTCAAAAACCCAGATTCCTCGTGGACTTGGTGATTCCGCCGCCCAGGAGGTGGGTTATCTTCCAGAGGATCAATCTCGCTTGAGCTGCAGCAGGATCGGAATCACTCGATCTGGAGGTAGTCATCGAGAATCTTGCCGGGTGCCTTTCGTGACACCCAACGGATCTTGGCCCGGGCCATCAGTTCCAAGCCCGATCGGGTCAGGCGCTGCCGAAGCGCCCTGGCCATGTCGTTCCGGAGTCGGCAAATCGACGCACCTTTGATGACGACCCCCGTTTCGGCTTGTTGGTGCTCTCGGAATTGCCAGCAGGGCCTCTCCCCTGCCGTGAATTGACCCCGGGAACAGCCAATCTACATCATGGTGGGGTACCTTCGTGCGTCTGTTCACCAAGTGGGGTTGATGGCTCCTGCCACGACCAGACGACGCAGATGAGCCGCCACGTTTCGATCGCTCTGGATGCAGGAGCTATGGCCTGGAGGATCTGTTCGATTGATGCTTTTCAGGCCATCGGCCGCGACGGTGCCTCCAACCTTGAGGTGGCCTCAGGATTCAGAGGCGTCTCTTCCTTGATCAGTGCGTTGCCGGAAAATGTCCGGAATCCGTTGAAGCCGCCAGAGCTCAGGGCCACCCTGGCGTTTGCTCATGGTGAGAAAAGCCCTTACGGCCTTGGCTCAGACGTGGCCGCGGCTGCGCAAGGGCTGCCGGTTGGGTGCTTCCCACCCAGAGCATCTTGGCGATTGAGAATTCACTCTCGGTAGATGAGTGTTCACTCCCTCCAAACAGTAGTGTCGTCGACAGAGCCCAAGCACCCATCGAACCAGAAAAAACCATCGAGTTGCTTGAAGCCTCTGCTCGCAAGCCATCCAGCTGCCACCGTCGGCACGCGAACGCTGGCACACATGAGGCGGTTTAACTCACTTGTCCTTTATTCTAGATACTTTCCACTGTTTCGTTGAGATGCCCCCAGACATAGACTATGCCAAGATCCCTCAATAGCCGCCAAAGTACGTTCGTTCCTGATCACGCCACATCAAGCAGGATCCAACCACTTGGAACGTCTTTAGGCGCCGCTCAATTTTCGTGGGTTCCTATTCATGGGAATTTGGACAGGGCACTCTTCAACCGCTTCGCCGCCTGCCGAGAGAAAACAACAGCCCCGACATTAACCTCCAATGAATATTGTTCGAGAGAGATACGCAGCAGTTTGCTCAACTAGCTGACTTTCCAATTCCGCTCTCATCTGACGCAATGAGTCACAATTCTCTGGCTTCACTGATGAACCAACCAGGTAAGGCCGAGAATCATATTGACTGGAAGGGGCTCATGGCTCCTGTAAGTGACCCGGCCGCCCGCATAAGCCACTTGGCTCACAGCAATCGACGAATGGGCAGCCTCTGGCAATCGTTTTAACTCGTTAAGCGAGAGGGTGCAGCGGACACGAGACACGAGGGACGCGTTCCACCTTCGAGATTAAGGGCGCCTCCATCCAGCCTAAAATAGGTGGTTCGATATGATTTCTGCTTACTTCACATGGGAATAAACTCGCCTTGCTGTCAATCTGCAAACGGGATTTATTCGACGTTCGTGGACCAATGCTGGAGAATTCACGAAGCTGCCATGCTTGAGCACAAAAACGGAGGCCTGAGCCGTGGCGGGATAGATGATTGCCTGTATCACCAAGCAAAAGCACATTTTACGAAGGAAATTCGAATAGAGAACCAGCTACTTCCTCTTTGCGGTCGGCGATAAAATCGGTTGCGCACCCAACAATCACCGACTAAACAGTGCATCACCATTAAACACGGGGCCCACGGCCCCATTTCTGGGATACTCGGGTGTCATTAAAGGGACATAGGCAAATATGGTCGTCGGTTGACCTGGTGTTTCCGAGTATTCAATGAGCAGCCTGTCCGAGTTCGAAGCCGTTCACCATCTTGAACATTAAATCGGCATAACAACCACCATCTCCTGCTGGATTGGGGGACCATGCAAGAACCGGGCCACCCGTCATCGCGGTCGAGACATTGGCGCACAGATACGAGGTCTTCCATTCCGATGTGTTTCTCAAATAATATCTACACAATTTCAAAAGCCTGAAGCCACGAGCGGACTTCAATATAAACTTCACACATTCCCTACGTGGATCAACAACCGGCGCCTTACCAGCTGAAACCAAGGACATAGGAAAGGTGTGATAGGAACTGGCGTTTGACCTGTTTTGGAGCACGCATCCGTTGATACCATTATTTTTACTGAGAGACATAGAATTGCAAACACCTTATCGCTAGGAGTGCCTTTACAATTGGGGGAGACTCATTCAGCGAGATTACTTCGACTTTTAGTTTCATGTGACAGGCCCACAGGAATTGCCCAACCCTTTGGATTCACCATCCTTGGCCTGCGAACCCAGAAACGCCTGTGGCCTCTCGCAAGGTTCAGAAATCAACGGTTCTTAGCCTCCGCCCTCACCCAAGCATGCCGGCGAGGTTCGGCCAGATCTGCGATGCCAGCTGGTGAGGATCGTGGAGCAGCAAAACCGCTGGAGTGGATTTGGTGTGGCACAGGCACGGGCCATCACCTTGCATCAGATCGGGGACAACAGGGCTTGCAGAGAAGGCGCGACCCAAACGATCAGCGGGCATGGTCAATGTTAGACTGCGGCGGCAGGATCGGGGTTCTGGGTGGCGGATGCCGGCGGGGCACAGGTTGTTCGTATGGCAGATCCGGGCCCCAACGCAGCCCAATGCGCTTGGATTTCGCGGCGTTTGGCCAAGGCAAATCCCATCGGCCCAAGGGGCCATGGGCCTTGATGAAGGTATCGGGGGCGGGAGTTTCTTAGGGCCGCCCGTGATGATCAAGGTGGACACGGGACCGCTGGCCCCCGGCGATCAAGATGGCCGGCCCCCGCGCCCGCCGCCAAATGCGGGGTCGGTCGGCACCAGAAGATTTTGTGATCCACGAAAAACAGCAAGGGGAGGCACCCTCCTTTTGTGCCACCAACCCGCGTCAATTCGAAGGGAATTGTTTTGTTAAAATTTCAAAAAGGCCCCAGGGGGCCTTTCCAAGCGAAAAAATTTTTTTCCCAGATTCGGCCTTTTTTTTTTCGGGATTTTTTTCTTTTGCTTGGAAAGGCCCCCAAACCCCTGTTCCCCAATTCTTGAAGCCAATTTTTGGGGAATCCCAACTTCTTCTCTCTTTT
>Ga0163217_1073089_pt1 | contig 11361 bp, 10 predicted proteins | sample SynspAceP_FD_185933 | JGI IMG/M metagenome (GOLD analysis project Ga0163217, IMG submission 185933) | Saline lake microbial communities from Ace Lake in Antarctica - Synechococcus sp. Ace-P (PacBio error correction) | ecosystem: Environmental > Aquatic > Non-marine Saline and Alkaline > Saline ... | reverse complement strand
GCCAAAAACTCCAAACCTGCTCCATGGGGATTGATGCTGATTTGCGGTAAGATTCAGCGTCGTTGTGGGGGGGTTGAGTTAACCCAATTGGGGAGGGAAACCGGGGGGGGCCAAGGACTGTTCGGCGATATTTGCCAAGTGGAGTTTTAGCAACGTTGAGTGACTGGCCTGTTGTTTGTTTTGCCCAGACTGTCTGTTGAACGCGCTGTCGTTATGACCAGACTGTTGCGTAAGCGGAATTTGTGAGCAGCTGAACTGATGGGAGCTGGCTGAGTTTTGTTGATGTTTGCTTCGAATTGCTGAAATCCTGAACTTGATGGATGCCCAGGTTCTCCCAGTAGGGCCGACCAGCTGGTCGCCCAAAAGCCCCAAGGTCAAAAGCCTCAGCGCCGATCATCGCAGCGGTCGACTGCCGAATGGCTAGAAGGGCTTCGGCTTCGGCCGCCAGGCCGGCGGCCCCAGTGCCAGCCGGCGTGGCAAGGGGGCGCAAAAACGCAAAGGCAGTGGCCTTGCGGCCCGCCGACCGCCTCCCTGGCAAGAGCCGGATCTTGAAGCCCTGCGCGCGCCAGTTGCTCGGGCTGGCTGGCCGGTGCTTGCAGCGTTACGCGGGTGACCGCGCCTGGAAGCCAAGCCGCAGCCTCTCACCACCCCGACGCGGCGGCGAGCACACCACGATGCAGTCATCAATGGTGCCCGCGATGCCTTGTTTGGCGAAGCCTGAGCCTCAAACGCCCGCTCACTCCTACTTGAAACCTGCAGTTTGTCATGGCAGAATTCCCGCGCGGTCGTGAAAAATCGCGCTCGGTGCCCGCGTGCGCCAAGGCCCAATAGTGAGCGTCCTCGCTTTTTGCTCCAGCACTGCGGTGACAGCCATGTCCAAGGCCGGGCTTCCCCAAACCAGGGGGTCAGATCAAGGTCGAATCCACGCTTAGAAAGCCAGCTTGAGTTTCACCTACTGAGAGCAACCGACCGACAACCGGTGCAGTCTTCCAGGCCGGCGCGATAGCCACGAGGCGATACACATTCCAGTCGCCTGAGGCGACAGGTTCACTTCAGTAAGCGCGGTTGGCCTGCGGTGGCGACGAAGGGCTTTCGAAAACGAGGTGCTCTGCCACAAGCTGATCACGGCGCCGTGGCTGGCCCGCGCTGGGGGGCAGAACACTGATCCATGGGCGGCCAGGCTGGTAGCGGGGGAATTCTGCAGCCGTCCGGGAATAGCTGATCCAGGCCTCAGCGAAAAAGCTCCGGCATCAGGGAGGCGCTTACAAAAGGATGGAAGCGACGTGCTGGCGGTCTCAATGCGCAGGCCCGGTCAATTGATCGAGAGGATCGCGGTTTCCTGTCTTCGATGCTTGCGGTGAGCTGAACTGAACCAGGGCACGATCCAGGATTGTGGCGCGGATAGCTTGGGCTTGAAGTAGGTGTTCCAGCGATGTAATCGAGAGAAGAAGCGCAGGCCGAGCTCCAAGGGATTCAGGTAATCGCGGCATAGAGATAGTCGTAGTCGGTGGGGGTGAGGGAAACTTGCCAGCCGCCGCCGCGTAGCCCTGAAGGTATCGCTTGACACAAACTTTGGGCGTCAGAAGGCGCACGGCGGCCCACATCGCTTGTGCCTGCCCCCGAGCTTGGTTTTGCAGCAGGAGCGCATGACAATCGCCGATGTCGGTAATGCACCAGCCTTGCGTTTGACGGTGTCAGATCGACCAGGGCGATCGCTCTCACCTCTGGCACGTCCATGAGCATGTAGTTCAATCTTCGGGTCGCCATGGATCGCCTCGCAGTGGGCAGGTCTCCCTCGCCTTGGCTTCTTTCCAGCACGGCCACACCCCACTCGGCGCTCGCCCACGAACGCACGGGTCAAGGCCACGAGTCTGGATCGTCACTGATCGGCCATCCCCAGCACCGCGTGGTGATGTCCAGGTAGGGGGGTGATGGAATGCCCACCCAGGGTGTCGGCAAGCCCCTCCACAGGCAGGATCGTGAATCAGGGCAATGGAACAGCCCAGCATGGGCCCACTTCGCGGGCCTGGGCGAGTCGTCGATGGTTCAAAGGATTCGAGTTAGCCACGAAGACTGACCAGGCGCCAGAGGAGCCGTTCCGCTTCCAGCCAGGACTGCGTTCCCTGGCTGCTGGGCAGATCGAACGGCACCTCCCAGCGACGGCCTCAAGCCTGGGAACCCCTGCCGCAGCGGGCGCTCCACATGCGCTGAACTGGACAGGTGCCCATGACCAGCTCTGGCTGGGGAACACCTGGGTATTGAGGCCGTTGCAGCAACGAAGCAGGGGATTCGCGTCCTTCCAGCGCTGACCGGATAGGTGTCGTTCACCTGGCCCATTGCCAGCAGTGTGGGTTCCGATCGCGGCGCGAACAGGGGGCGTCCTGTCAGGAATTGGGCGGCAATCTTCCGCCCACTGCGGACCCTCAGGTCTTATCTTGGGGATCAACACGGTGTGTTGCAGGCTGTCGGTTGCCGATGGTTGTGAGTGATTCAACCACACCTGCAGTCTTTGCGACGGTGTAGACGCTGTGCGTATCTTCGTCTCCTTGTCTGGTTGGTAGGCTGGCACGGACGTTGTCGCGGGGTGCATCACGGGCAGTCCACTTCATTCCTCCCAGTTGCACCGTCGCGGTGCGGGCGCACAGACGCTGCAGGGTTTTTCGGCGTCAACCCACTCCCGCACGACGTCCGACATCCAACAGGGCCAATCACCAGACGTTGCCTGCCATCGTCTTTGACGTAAGCAATGCGATTGGCGCCTCTTAGCTTGGCTGCGCATGATCCGAGCCTTTCAGATTGAACTTCTGTGACGTATCAGGCGGCGCTGATCTGATGCTCGGCAGCCTGCGGTCGGGCTTTTCCGTGGTACTTGCGGGCCCGTCGCCGCCAGCAGCTTTTTGAACAACCCCAACGGCGGGCTGATTCAGCGGCTTTGTCTCGTATTCCGCGTGGGCGATCGCACGATCCTGCCTTATCGCGCCATGCCTCTCTGGCCGGGGCTTCCGTGGGGTGCTGGGGTGGTCCAGGAGGGATCTCGTGGTGTGCATGCTCCACATGCCAGATGTCTGCCGGTGCCGGTTGGCGGCAGCAGGGCTACCTTGCGATTGCCGCCCAGCTCTGTTCTCGTGAGCGGGTCAATGCGAGTGGTGTCGGCCGTGCCCGGGTGGATTGTCGCCTACCGATTGCTGCTCCGCGTTCTTGTGTGGCGTTTGGTGCCCGTACGATGCAGGCTGCTCGCCGGTACCTTCGATGACCTACGTTGGCTGGCTTGTGGGGCGCCGTGCAGGCCAACGTCTCCAGGCTGGGCACGGGTTTCTGCGGTTGGGTGGGGGACGCTGATCCAAGCTGGCTTCATATGCTCGCCACTAATCCCCGGGCTCAGGGCTGCGTGTGGCCTGGGTATGGTCTGCCTGAGCACCCCTGGCCACCACCCTGCAATGCCGGCTGTGTGGCGCTGGCGCTGAACAAGGCAATTGAGAAGCGCGTTTCTCAACCTGCTTACGTCGGCAAGCGACGAGGGCGTGCGATTTCTTGCTTGAGACCATTGAAGGCGATGCAGCAGGCGCTCAACGGCACGCGGCAGCGAGCAGCTGATCGTATCGTTACCCGACCGGCTGTTCCACTGGCCTTTCACTGCCGATTACTCGCCCCACCTAGCGCCCCGAAACGGCGCGATGGCTGGCAGCGTGCTGCGGGTGGTGGTGGCTGCTGGAGTGTCAGATCCAACTGGTCTGCTTGAATTGTCTTTGGTCTCTAGGTGGCCGCACTATCACCTTGATCAGATTGCTCCGATTGGCTGCCCCATTCGGCTTCCATTCGTGCAGATGGAACGGGCCTCTCAGCGCAACGAAGGGGTTCCCTGAAGCGACACTTCCTGGCCAGCTTGATTCGAGGTGGTCCCTGGATGCTCTGGCGGGATAGGGCCATCTTGCCGGACCCAGAAGCGGCGAATGCGACGGCCGCCAAGCACTGGTGCGCCAGCAGCCGGAGTGGTATAATGTATTATAGCGTGTGGCCAGAAAGTTCGGGGGCGCTCCTAGGTGAACCCAGAACCCCAAAACCACTGCCGAGAACGCCTCTCAAATTATTGGCTGACCAACGTTGCTATATATATATATAATTATTTTATGAAAATCCGCGTATACGATATTGCCTTAAACAAGGCGGTAAACCCTTTGTGATTGAATGGCGATTGATGATCGCGATCGCCTCCGTTTCTATATCTATCTGTCAGCGTCTGATTACAATATATATCTCGCGATTTCTTATGACAACAATCTGCCTCTGGCTAAAAGGGGAACGGCCGTCTGCCTTGCTTGTTTTCGGCCATTTACATCTTTTGGCTGGCCGGTTTCAGCTTCGCCTAATCGATCGCTGAAGTTCTGGCTGGCGTCCCAGAGGAATAAAACAACGGCTGGGCCTCGCCTTGCGGGCAATCAGGTTCTGTGATCCAGGTCTATGTCGAGCCAGTGCTGTCAGCTGGCGTTCAGGATATTGTCCATGGTCTTGGTGTCTGTTTTTTGTGTGTATCGTGTGCTGTTAATATGATCAGCTATCTGCTTATTCCTCCGTTGCTTGCTTTTTGGGTTTTTGTTCGCGCCGCACCAGCCGTTGCCGAGGCTGCCGACGGTCAGAGGCTGTTCCGGCTTCCGTTGGGTGGGTGAGACTTTCATCTCTCGCCAACGTGCTCACGGGCGGTGTATTTATATAGCCTGCTCCACTCCGTGTGGCTGTTTGATTTCTGGGTGATTCTACTGCGTGCTTTGTGATCCAGGCAGTGCATATTGTCCTGTTTTTCGGGCCTTCGTCGGGAACGGGGGAACTTGCGTTAGTGTGTGCCGGCTTTTATCCGTGTGAGATGGCTTTGGGCGCACTGGCAGGCTCTTGGTGGCATTTTTCATACCCTGGTGGGAATCCTGCTGTGGCCTTTCCCTACCTGCCGGGCTCCGAGCAGCCTGAGCCTTCCAGTGGGGCCGTGTTGCTGCTGGGTGTTTTGCTGTGTGTGTGGTGGTGCGCTTCTTGGCATCCAGTGCCGTGGGCGCACCGAAGATTGTCATCAGTCGCCTGATGTGTTGAATCATATACCGCGCTTCGCGTAATGTGCTTGACCGTGGTTGGGGAAATCAAGTTGGGGTGGTGGAGTCGTTCTCAGGAACGGAGCGCGTTGCTGGGTGACCCGCCTGCAGTGTTCGCCCCGCAATGAGCTTGGTCAGGCATCCGAAGCTTCACCGGTGTTATCGGCGCTTCACGTTCGTGAACTGTTTCAGCTTCTCGAGACGGGAGATTCCGCAGCCGGATGCGCTGGCCACCACGATCACGATCAGGCTTTTACGACGTGTTTCCTGGTCGCTCAGGTGCAGGCGCTGATGCTGGCAAGTGTCCGCCCAAGGCAGCGTTCGATGGGATCTGAGCAAGGAGGTGAAGCCCTTTTACGTGCTGCCCAAACATCCCTGAATGATTTTTCACATCAGCTATGAGCTAACCGTGTTCATCGCGAACCGGGAAGCAGTATCGCGAGGAATCTTTCTGCCTGCTCGGCCGGCCCCTACAAGATAATTCGGCTGCGCTGACCTGGAGATTCTCTCCGGGTTACACGCCATTCTTGGTAACGGCAATGCCAGCACGGTGCCAAGGCGCGAAGGTGGTCTGCCTGCTCATCGAGCTACCGGGACCCTCAAGGTCCGCAGTTGTGGGCGGTCCCAATCCCAGAACTATTCTAGAACATTGATCTAATCTCGAATTTGATCGACCTTCCTTACGCAGGGAAGAGTCTCTGTGCGGGCGCGTTGGCGGCGGGTAATACGCGCCATTCTTGCGCTTCGTCAAAGTCCCTCAGTCGTGGTTCTCCGGCCTGCACAGAGATCTTCGTGCGATTCAGAGGTTCGTGATCTAATATTCGAGATAGATCAAATGTTTGATTTCTGGGAATGGTGCCGCCACTTTGCGACCTTGAGGGTCCCTCGGTTAGTGATGGCGGGCGCTCCTTCGCGCCTTCGGTCACCGGGTGTGCTGGGCATGTGCCTGTTGCGAATGGCGTGATAACCGGTGCCGCGAGAGGGAATCTCCAGGTCAGCGGCAGCGAATTGATTCTTTAGGGCGCCGAGCAGGCCCAGAAAGATTCTCGCCGTATAGATCTTCCGCGGTTCGCTCTGTCACATGAACACTGGTTAGCTCATAAGTGATGTGAAACATACACTTCACGGGCATTGTTTGCCAGCCCACGTTGGCTTCCCAACCTCCTTGCTGATTCGTTCCATCTCGATCTTTTCTGTGGGGGCTGCCAGTCATCAGCGCCTGCCACCTGGCGGCCAGGCCACGTCGTAGCGTCGTTGATCGTGTTTTGCCAGCGCTCACCGGCTGCTTGGACTCCGTTCTCGAGGAAGCTGAAGTTCGACGATCGAAAGCGTCCGATCACCGTAGTGCCATTCGGATTGCTGACTCAGTGCTCAATTGGGTGCGTCTGTGCTTAGGGGTGTCACACGCAGGCTCAGTTCGGTGAACGGACCGTTCACCCACGCTCCATTGATTTCCACACGGTCGCCCTTCGCGAAGGTCGCATGGTTTATAGATCCAACATCAGGCCGCTGATGATGTTGTGGCCACGGCACTGGCAGCCAAGAAGCGGCCAGCACACCAGCAGCAGGCGCCCCTGAAGGCTCGCTGTCGCGAGCCCGGCATCGGTAGGGAAATGGCCACAGCGTTCCCACCTAGGGTAATGAAAATGCCCAAGAGTACCTGGCAGTGGGCAGAGCCCAATTCCGGATAAAAAGCCCGGCACACGCACAGTTCCCCCGCCGAGGGCCCCGAAACCAGGAATTTGTGCCCTGGATCCCAGCTCACCGTGATCACCAGTAATCACAGCACGGTGAGCAGGTTGGGAATCGCCGTGAGCACGTTGGCGAGAAAATCCACCCACGAAGCGAGATCTGACCGCGCAGGCCTCGGCAACGGCCTGTGTGGGCGGAAAAAACCGAAGCAGCAGGCGGAATCAGCAGATAGCTGATCAGCGAGAGCAGGACCACAGGACAATCCGCGCGCCAGCTGCAGCCACCTGGCTCGACTGACCTGATCCAGAACCTGAATTGCCGGCAAGGCGCAGCCCAAGCAGCAGTATGTTTATTCCTCTGGGACGGCCAGCCAGATTCAGCGATCCGATTAGGCGAAGCTGAAACCGCAGCCAAAAGTTGTAAATGCCGAGAACAAGCAAGGCCAGCCGTTCCCCTAGCCAGAGGCCAGATTTGTATGTCTGCGGGGAGCGCACAATGGCGCGCGAAATTCTCTTTTGTAATTCGGCTGCGGACGGCCTGGCGTGGATGATGCCGAAACAGGCGGCGATTCCCGATCAGTCGTCGCCATTCCCCACCCAGGAGTCGCCTTGTTTTAATGCAATTAATCGTATACGGCGGATTTTCATAAATACTAATCTGGTCCGAGTCAATATTGAAACTTTATTAGCAACGTTGCGTCAGCCGTCTTTTGAGGCGTTCTCGGGAGTTCCTCTCAGCATCGCATCGTGTTTGTGTCATGGTTCGGTGTGGTTCCTGGAGCCCGCCGATAACTTCGGCGCACACGACTTTCCTCCAAGCGTTGATCCACTCCGGCAGTGCTTTGACGACCAGGGGCTTGGGCTGGCGCGTGCGCACTTGCCGCGCTTCTGGTTCCGCCCAACGATGGCCTAGTCCCCAGGCATCAGGACCACACGTGATTCAAGGCGGCCAGATAGTGTGTCGCTTCATTGGGAACCCCTTCGTTGTTCCGCGTGGAGGCCCGCTTCCATATGCACGAATGGAAGCCGTTAATTGGGGGCCAGCCATCGGAGCTGCCTGCCATTCAAGGTGATGTGCCGGCCACCCTATGCCCGGTTCAGACGCCGGGGATCTGAACCATTTCGTCCAGCAGACGCTGCCAGCCATCGGCCTCCGTCTTCGGGGCGATTAGTGGGGCGGTAATCGCGTGAAAGCGTGGGGCGCGTCGGGTAGATCCGATCCACGCTGCTTGCTGCCTGCTGGGCCCTTGAGCGCCTGCTGCATCGCTTCAATGGGCCTCAAGCGGAAGTGCCGTGTTCGTCGCTGCCGCCGTAGAGGTAGAGAACCGGCGCCTTTCTAATTGCGCTTGTCAGCGCCAGTCGGCAACCAGCGGGGGGAGCTGCAGGGTGGTGGCACGGGGGTCTCAGGCCGGCCATACTCAGGCCACGCCAGCCCTGCCCTCTTGAGCCGGGATTGTGCGGCGCATGAGAGCCAGTGATGGCGTCCCCCCCGGCAGAAACCTGTGATCCTCTAGCCTGGAACGTTGAGGCCCTGGCATCGGCCGCTGCCACCCAGGCCACCTGGCATCGAGGTCGGGTTAAGACACCCTGCTTCGTATCGGGGCACCCAACGACACGACCAGGGCAGATCGAGGCGTACATCAGGTCAGTGCCGTAGCACATCTGCCTTTGCCGCTCGAAACAGGCTGGGGGCAATCGCCCAGTGGTACCCTGCTGTCGCCAACCCCGGCGACATCCGTGATTGGCATGCACCCCGAAGACTCTCTGGAACTACCTAGCACCCCGGGAAAGCCCCGGCCAGAGCCACGGCATGCGCGAAGGCAGGGATCGTGCGATACGCCCACCGGAATCGAGACAAAGCCGTCTGATCAGCCCCGACCGTTGGGGTGTTAAACTGCTGGCGGCGACGGGCCCGGCGCCAGGGGGGCAAAAAGCCCGCCGCAGAGCTGTCGAGCATCAGATCGCGCCGCCTGATCGTCATGGAGTTCAAATTCTGAAGGGCAGGATCATGGCCGCAGCAAGCTAAGAGGCGCCATCGCGTATTGCGTACGCTCGACGGATGGCAGCACCGTCGTGGTGTTGGCCCTGTGATGTCAAGCCCTCGTGGCGGGAGTGGGTGACGCCGGAACCCTGCAGCGTCTGGGGCCCGCCACCGGCGCGGTGAACTGGTTTGGTGAAGTGGATGCCCCGTGATGCCCGTCGGATCTAAACGTTCTCGCTGACCGGTTCCTACACCAGCAAGGCGGCTACGCAGCGTCTACAACCGTCGCAAAGACCTGCAGGTTGTGGGTGATCACCCCACAAACCTCGGCACCGAAGCCTTGACACTCTACCTGTTGATTCCGAAGATGCCTGAGGGTCTGGTGCAGTTGGCGGAGATTGGCGCGGCCAATTTCCTGCTGGACGGCCCCTGTCGCGGCGATCGAAACCGCCTTTGGCAATATGGCCAGGTGAAACGACACCTATCGGGTCATAGGCTGGAAGGAAGCGAATCCCTGCTTCGGCGCAACGGCTCAATACTGCCAGGTGTTTCCCCAGCCAGAGCTGGGTCGGAGGGGCAACCTGCGTCCAGTTTCAGCGCCCATTGGTGAGCGCCGGGCCTGCGGCAGGGTTCCAGGCTTGAGGGGCGCGTTCGTGGAGGTTGCCGCGTTACTTCCTTGCCGCACGCAGGAACGCAGTCCTGGCTAGGAATGCGGGACGCTCCTTCTGGCGCGCTGGTTCCACGTTTCGTGGCTAACTCCGGGAATCCTTTGAAGACCATCGCGGACTCGCCCAGGCCCGCGGAAGGGCCATGCCTGGGCCTGTTCCATGCCCCTGCATCAGCGACCTGCCTGTGACGGGGGGCTTGCCGAACCCTAGGTGGGCTTTACATCACCCCCAGCCACCTGTCAGCAGTAGCCACGCGTGCTGGGGACTGGCCCCGAATCTTTAGTGACGATCCAGATTGTGCCTTCTGCCGTGCGTTCGTTCTGCTGTGGCGAGCGCGTAGTGGGGGTTGTGGCCGTGCTGGAGGAAGCCAAGCGAGGGTGCATGAACCGTCCCCTGCGCCGTGATCCATGGCGACCCGAAGATCAAACAAACAATGCTCTTGATGGACGTGGCCGTATGGTGAGGCTATTCGCCCTGGTCGATTGTGCGACGACCGGTGTCAAACCAGCCTGCGTGCATTACGGACTATGCGGCTATGTCTGCGCGCCTGCTGCAACCGCGCTGGGAGGAAACAAGCGATTGGGGCCGCCTGTGCGCTTGTTGACCCCCCAGTTGTGTGATGTCGCGATCCCTTTCATGGGCTACGCTTGCCGGCGGCTGGCGCAGTTTCTACCCCCACCGACTACGACTATCTCTATGCCTGCGAGTTCGCCTGATTCCCCTTGAGCTCGCGTCTGCGCTGTGGCTTCTCCGCATTACCTCGGCCCCCACGGGAAACACCTACTTTCAAGACCGCTATCCGCGCCACAATCTCTGGATCGTGCCCCTGGTCAGTTCAGGCTTCACGTCAAGCATCCGAGAGGCAGGAAAACCCGGGGCGATCCAGCTCGATCATTGGATCGGCCTGCGATGGCCAGCGGGAGCACCTGGTCGCTCCATCTTTTGAGGCTCGCTGATTGCGGGAGGCTTTTTCGCTGGGAGGCTCCTGGGATCCAGCCGATGTGCCGCCGGGGGACGGCTGCAGATTGTCGCTACCGGCTGGCCGCGACCCATGGATCAGCTGGTTTCTGCCCCCGGCCTGGTCGGCCAGCACGGCGCGTGATCTAGCGGTGTGGCAGAGGCATCCTGTTTCGAACTCTGGTTCGGTCGCCGCAGCAGGCACCGGGCGTTATTTGGGAAGTGAACCTTCGCGCATCAGGCGCTGAATGGTATCGCCTCGCTGGCTAATAGCGCCGCGCCTGGAAGCTGAAACGGTTGTCGGTCGGGTGTGTCTTCAGAGGTGATGAAAGTGCAGCCTGGGCTTGCTACATAAGCGTGGATCTCAGTCCTTTGAATCTGGGGCCTCCCTGGTTTGGGGGAAGCCAGCTGGTTGGTTGTGGACATGGCGTTCAACCGTCAGTGTCTGGGTGCGGACCAAAGGGCGAGGACGCTCAGCTATTGGGCCTTGGCGCACGCGGGCCCCGAGGCGGATTTTCACGACCGTTCGCGGATGTTCTGCTGCCAATCTGCAGGTTACGTTTAAGGATGTGAGCGGTGTGCGTTTGAAGCCAGCTTCGTCCCAAGCCAATGGCAATCGCGCTGCACATTGATGGCCTGCAATCGTGTGTGTGGCTTCTCCGCGGCTGGTCGGTTTTTGTGTGGTTGGGTGGTGAGAGGCTGCGGCTTGCTTTCCAGGCGCGGTGTTCACCGCGGGGTGCGTGTAACGATCAGTGACCGGCCAGGCCAGCCCGGCATGACGTGGCGCTCGAACCCAGTTTGCTTTCAAGATCCGGGGCTCTTGGCCCAGGGGAGAGGCGTCGGCGGCCGCAGGCCACTGCCTTGTGCGGTTGCGCCCGGCTTGCCACGGGTCTGCCTGGGGCCCAGCGGCCTGGCGGCGAGCCGAAGCCTTTGCCATTCGAGCTTGAAGTTTTTCGACGCTGGGCGAAGTTGGATCGGCGCCTGATGGC
>Ga0163217_1019954_pt1 | contig 11361 bp, 5 predicted proteins | sample SynspAceP_FD_185933 | JGI IMG/M metagenome (GOLD analysis project Ga0163217, IMG submission 185933) | Saline lake microbial communities from Ace Lake in Antarctica - Synechococcus sp. Ace-P (PacBio error correction) | ecosystem: Environmental > Aquatic > Non-marine Saline and Alkaline > Saline ... | reverse complement strand
CACTACCGCCCTTGGCAGAAAAAAAAATTAGAGAGTTACTCAAAGCTAAACCAGCCAAATTAATCAATAATGCCGATTTTGGCGCACATTACTTCTCATAATTAAGAGCCCCCTAAGCAATCTTAACTCGCCTTTTAGATTTTTACAATACTGCCAAGAGGGAACAGGAAAAAAAGAGTTTATTTTTGAAAAGTTTGAAAAAGTATTTCCATCACCTACCCTTACTTAAATTACCTTGTAGAATCTTTTGAGTGGAGACAAAAAATGTAAGCCTAGTAGGAATTTAGAAGAGCGTGTCGTTGAAGAGGGTACTCCACAAACAAGAGGAAATACTGTCAGTGGTGTTGAAATTTTAAATTACCTCGGCGATTTATTACATTGTGATTTTCTAAAAGGCTCAAAAAAATTGTTCTATGAATTAAGTTTATATTTAGAAAGTATTTTTCTTAAATGTTGCTTAAGTATTCTATTGAAATATAAGCGGCGTCTCGCGATCCTGAAATATTCATTGAATTTGATGTAGAAGATGGCAAAAAACATAAAAATTAAGGGATAATTGGTTTAGGATTTGATTGGAAAAGCATCGGTCACCAAAACTATTTGGCATTAAATAAAACATTTCACAGGACACAAAGAAGCCAATAGGTGTTGGCTTTATTTATGACCAAAACACAAATCGGAAGCCAGGGAGGTGTCATATCAGGCCTCAAGCTTGTAGTAGCCATGAGGCGAGCGGAACCTTCAATAAATCTCAATTAATTACCTATGCAAAGAAATCCTATTAATATCTGTATTTGTTGACGATGACGATAGTTTACCAATTTACCTTAATTAAAACACTTACAATCTTTTAACCCCTACCCAAAAACATCTATCGCTTTTGCCGCATGGTGAAGAGGCTTTGAATTTTATGTTAGACCATTCTGCGATGTGAGCATTAAACTTCGGATGTTATCTTTTTAGATATTTAATATTGCCGATCATGGATGGGTTTCAAATTCATGGAGAATTATGTTAAAATAAAGCCTGAGGTAGGGCAAGCTGATCACCATTTAACATGGTGTCTTCTTCTTAGATGCTGTAGATGTAGAACGCTGCCAAAAAACATCAGCGCTATTTCTGACTATATCATAAAAACCAATACAACAGGCGAAAAATTAAAATCTATCTCGAAAGTTCAGTAGGGACTTAAACTAAATAAGGTGGTCTCTTAGCCATCGAAAATAAAAATAGGCTACAAGGACCCACTGTCTAAAGTCATGTGCAATACGAGGGACTTTTATGCGTATCGGTTGGCAAAATCAGCTGATTTTTTTATTGATTCCCTATATGCTTGGTTTTTTTGTAAGATTTTTATTACTTTTAACCCAAAAAAACAAAGGTTTATACTAAAATTTAACAGGGGATACCCGCTCTAGCAAAGCCTTGCTAAAGGGCTATCCCCTCAAAAACCTACTAGTTATTTCTTTAGCTTTATTAGCTTATGAAAATTGGAAACCGTGTGTATCATTTGATGACGACCCGATTTGTCTGATGGAACAAAAAATTTTATTGGAACCATAAAGCTGTTATGCGTTCCTCGTACTCGTATACGAAAATGGAAAAGAGGCTTTTAGACGATCCTTCACTGCCTTAGTAAAAGTGAGAAAAACTACCGAAGTTATTTTTTTAGATTTAAATATGCCCACTTATTGGCATGGATGGGAGCTTTTTAGATGAATTTTATTAAAAGTACCTGCTTAAAAAAAATTTCCCAAGGTTCTTTATCGAAAGCTTCTTCATAGATCAACGAGATATTCAAAAAGCACATAGCTATGCCATCGGATAGAAGATTTTATAGAAAAAAACCATTATCGACACCCTCCATGGCCATATATTCAGGCCACTTGGGGCGAGGATAAAGCTGTTTTATGAGCCTAGTAGAACAAATAGCTTAAAAACCATAGCAGGTTTAATTTTAAAAACATGCTTGGCGCTCTGAATCTTTATCGTTGTATATAATGCCTGTTTGTAAGGGACTGTTATTCTCATCTCGATATTGCTGTTTTTGTAGGTATCCAAAATGGGTACTAGCAGCATTAAAACACGCATCCAATGCATGTGCTAATCTTGATATGCAGATAACATCCAACTAATTTTTCTTGCTGCACGATATAATCGCTCATAAGCGCACCGTACCTTCGTCATTAGCTCCAGAGGCCATAGAAAGAATGAGTTCTTTTCTTTTTGCAATAAAATCTTTAAAGCCTCGGAGAATAGGCTATCAATGGCCTCTCTCGCCATCTGTTACCGTTTTCAAGCGCTTTAATTTTACTCGTTCTAAAGCTATTTGAAAAAGAATGCAATGGTGTATTGAACTAAGGTAAGTACCCGCTCGCAATTTCATCTACTTTAAAGCAGCGCATCATTGTACAGCGCTTGCAAATTTAAGATGTTAACAAAGAATTTTTTTTCCTTTTATATTCCAATGAAAAGCCTCTGAGATTCATATAAAAGAGTTGATAATCTGGACAGTAATCATTTAGGTGTGCTGCCCCCGCTGACTTAGTGATGCTTTATCATCTAAAACCAATGTTATTTGTTTTTCATGTTGTTTTATTTAAATTGCTTAATGGCTTCACTTAAATCAAATATGGGGTATTCTGTATTCTAGGCTAAAATACTACTTCCAGCAGCGCTTTCTGTACCGCCTTGCACAATGAACCACAATGTTTGGTCCGTAGGAATATGTTTTTGGCACTATTTCTTAAATCGTTTAACGGGTTGTGCTTTGCATTGCAAAAAAACTTTGCTTCGTTACTTCCACTTTTCATTTCGAATATTCAACTATCGTGTACTTTTCAAGGATTTTCTTGAAATCATCTAGGTCTTAATGCTGCACTCTTATGAGCTGTTTCGGTGTTAGCGTAATGCTTCCTTTACTTGGGCTTTTTCATTATGTAGCCTATTTAGAAACTCTATTAACATAAACGTGTATGTTCTCTTTGGGCTAAAACAAGGTAACGCTTCGTTTGGCGCTACAAAGCCCCAAACCAAGTTTCGAATTATCAGTTTCAGATAATCCCTTGATATTGATACTGCCTAAAAGATGTCCCTTTTAAAAAATAGCTTCATCAGTTAAAAACAAAACCATGGACAATTAGGCCCCTAGCGCTTGCTTCTTTTCTAAAGGGAACGCCTCTAAAGCAGGTGTTTAAACTTTCTGCGCCTTTCTTATATGTCTACATTAAAGCGCAAAATAAGAAGGTATAAAAAGGTTGCCCGTCAAGAGTGAAGGTAGCCATAAATTCTGCTTGGATTGTTTTTTAAAGCCCAATTACTTTTACGCTCCTCGCCAGTGTGCTACTGGCGCATCGCTTTAAGTTTTTACCACATGAATGACCTGCGCCGTGTGCTGGTATACATGTAGCATCGGGAAGCTCATTAAATTTAGTCTGCATCGTCGCATTTACATCATTCTCGGCAAAGTGCTTTCACGTTTAGCTTTCATTGTTGGGCCCGCTTTTTCGCGTAGATCTGGTCGGCCAAACATTCACCCTATAAATAAAGTATCCACCCGAAATAAGGCGGTTTTAGAGCCGTCAGTAGCTATGATGCAATACTATCTGAGTGGAATGCCCTGGGCGTGTTTAATGGGTTCAAGCTATCTCTCCTAAGGAGATTGAAACACCCTCATCAAAGATTTATACGGGAATCAGCACCTAGTTTTTCACTGTTATAAATGGTTAGCACCCGTTTCTTTATTGAATTTGTAAACTGCGAACTCACAAAATTTCTGCATGGGGTGGTTTCTATGGGACAGCAGCGGTAATTTTGCACTATGTGCTTTCGCAAAGTCGTTAATAGGCCTTAGGGAATCTCGTTCTGGATCAATGAGCGCCATTTCGCCATTACTTATGATGGGCATAAGAATAATGGCTAAAGGTTTATATTCCAAATTGTTTTATAATCATAGTATTTTCTAATTTTAAATAAGAAATGACTCTCGGGCAGTATTCTAAAGTTCTTTATTTTAGATATCTTTTTTAGCTAAATACCAGTTATTTCGGACAGATTCATCTGCCAATCTTTCGTTCAACGCATCTAAGATTTGGTGTGTGGACCAAATTGCCTTATCACCGCTGTTTCCAAATCTAAAGGCATGGCTACTTTATGGCTTATCCGACATTGTTAAAGGTCTAATGCGCCGTTTAAAATCTCACATATTTCTTACCTACATTTAGTGGATAGTACATAATTAAGCGTATTTCTTAGCTGGGGATAATAAAGAATACGGCTCTTTCGGCAGCAGTTTCACTTTCGTTAGCTGAAGCATCCGTATAAATTTAGTACTTTCATTATCGCATATCTGCAATAATAGGAAAATTCAAAATAAACACCCGTAATTCTCTACGTTTTGTACCCAACCCGGAAGTGTGCGTGAATGCTATTCGATACTTAAGCCAAGAGCTCGGTTATTCAAAGCATCCAAACTCAGGTTTACGGAATAGCAAATCACTCATTTCGGTTAGATACACACTGGGTTGGTGAAAATCGTGGGGACCGGGATGCGAAAACATGGACCATCCATTTTATCCTTTGCAAAATCAGACATGTCTAATGTTTCCCTTGGTCGTTACGGCGCTCGAAATCAGGTGCTCTATATCACCTTATTTCTATGCATGGATTGTATTTCTTCTGAGACGTAGGTTTTCGTTTATTCCATGATGTTTTTGTTATTGTTATGATAATTTACGTATAAAATGAAGACTATAATCAGGACACCTACCTTAACCTAGGTTACATTGACTCAAGTTTTAACATTTTTTTAAACTAGAATTAGACCAGGACTATATTCAAAAAAGAACCCAAAAAATTAGCTTGGCGCTTGTTTCCCAGCTATTTCTAACTCAAGCGAAGAAATTAGGTAACTGCAACTAAACCAATTCAGCAAAAACCTCCGGCCATTTCAGTGCTTTCCAGTGTCATATTTCTTCACTTTTACAAATATTGGTAAGCCTCGTTTTGTTTTCTGGTTTGATCCTTTTGACCACTGATTTTACAGGTCCGTAAGGAGCTCCATGACAAATCAAGTGTATCTAATAAGGCTTTTAGATGTAGTGAGAATTTTTCTGCTTACCACATTCAATGGTTTAATTAGCGAGCGTTGAACACGTTCTGCGGTTCTGATGAGTTGAATTAGAACCGATTAAGCGCAAAGGTCCTCGTGGTAACATTTTTTGCACTGTTTCATCTGTTCGGAATTTTTTGTAACGGAAGTCCTGCTTTTTAAATCCACTTCCTATTTGCCTTTGAACCACACCAAATTTCTTCTTCGACCCGGTTATGAAAACTATGTTATGGTTGTATTTAGAGCCTCCCCCCAATAGTTATGTGTAGTTGATCCTCTTACCGGTTTACGGGAGACGACGAATTCAATACATGAATTATAATTAAATTCTCGATTGCTTATTGCCATAAGCAGTGAAACGTAAACCCACACAAAAAATATTCAGACATCTAAAAGGTATCACCATTGATCATATATATTTGCTGCTTTTCCTTAATAGCATGAGCTTGTCGTCCAGAATAGTTGACCATCACGTACTGAAGTTTTTCACGCTCGGGCTGAGACGAGTCTCCAAATCGATCAATAAACACAAACTTACAACGCGCATTCATTTTGCACCTGTACAAAAGCCGAATCATAGATAACACTAAATTCCGTTGGGTCGAGGTGAATGCTGGAATGAACATGGCAGATTTGACACTTCTCTCAGAGGATATTGAGGCGACCTCCGTTCGGCGATTTCTGAGTCCAATCTCGGGCAATGAGCGGTTTCTCCTTCCATTTGACCCATGCCCAATCGCGCCACTAGTTAATGCGAATAGCATATACTTCGCGCCAGTTTGTTCGACCTAAGGCTTGTTGGGAACTCTCAACTAATCGGAGGCGATTACATGACTTAGTGGTGTTTCGTCCTAACGGAATTGGCTTAAAACCTGAATAGAAGCGGCCAAGAAATAACTCGCGTTGAGTGTGGCGGCGACGGCTTCAAAGTCGATCCCGTCCCCCCTCATCAAAATAACACCCGGTAGTATTTATGCATTCAATTCGCTGAGCCCCGGATTCCGTGCAAGCCCCAAGGCAAATATGTCTCTCCGTTTTCATCGCATAGGCGTGCGCGGACAGCAAAAACCAAAACAGCTCTACGATGCCCTCAACGCTAATAGTCACTTCGTGATGGCCCAAGCCTACTGGTAGCGACTGCGTCTTTTAGGGTTTTTTGCATAATACGACGAACCGAAGGCGTGTTCAATCGTAATCGGAAATTGCGTGTCTTTCCGTTTTTCCCAAGAATTGCAAAAAGAGATAAAATTAAAAGCGCTTAGTGATAAATCCCATACTTTATGAGGTTTATTATGCCACACAATTAAAAACTTAATAGGAGGCGGCCGTTGCTCGAGAGATTAAGCACTAAAGCGGATCGCTAGGGCTTTTTAGGAAAATTGGTATCTGGTACCGAATATAAGCGGAATAGATGATAGAGCTAGATCTTGAGAATATAATTGTACAAAATCGGTCGTTTTTCATGCTTCGCCTTTCAGTGTGCTTAGGGAGTAAGGTCGGAATATTTTTGATCAACTTAAGTAGTGGTATTGATCGTTCGAATACCTTTTTGGAACAGTGTTCTCGACCCATATTTCAGAGAGCTCGAAGCATAAATGCGCAAATACGTGTTTAAATGTTCTCGCCAGTAACTTTTTAAGGCCTTAAAACCGAGAGCCATTTATTTAAAATAAACGATTGATTTGGCGGACTGCCTCCAATTGGGCGATTTTGCTATTTGGTCACCGTAACCGCGCCTTTAGAGCGATAAATCAGGCTCGGACATTTATTTTTTCTTGCGAGGGTCGATCGGTTGCGCGTTAATTGTGAAGAAAATAAAGGCTTAAAACTTTTTTACAAAATGTATTAAAGCACTGCAAGGTCATCTGGGTTAATACCGGCCAAACACCGTTGTCGAGTGTGATGCCCGATTGCGTTTTTGAGGATATCTGCGACGGGCATGTCTTAATAAATATTCAGCGGGCTATATTTTAAGCGAGCGCCAAGCAGTATTGAGTGGCTGGGGCATCGTACCGACTTCGCGCTTGTTCTAGTCCAACAAGTGAAATGTGAAGAGGATACTACAGCGCTATGGAAAAAATATAAATTCAATGGCGCCATCTGGGAAAAGTCGACAAACTCTTCATCTTCATCGCTCGGGTTTTCAATCATCCAAAAAACTTTTCCAATGAATGGAGACAAGTCTTTACTTGGCTCTAACGAAGTAAGTTGAAATAGATCTTTCATCGTTTTAAACCATAATAGTCTGTAGTTAAATGTTAGTTGTACGCTAATTTATTTTCTATGGCGCTTAAATTAAGTATCAAAAAAGGGGCGGCCATACTGGTTCATTTTAGCGATGTGATAGTAAATAGCGCTTGTGTCATTGATAGTGCTTCATGTTTATACACGGTATTTAAGAAAAGGAATGTCTTTACCTTCAATCAAATCTGGCGTTCGTATATGGGCTGGTTGCTATTCTCGGACTTATGATTGTTTGGTATAGTTTTAAAGGTGTAGTTAAATTAGATGGATTTGCTATGTCATCTTTTATTTCACTTGTGCCAGTACCGTACATAAGTTGTCCGCTATCAGGTCTTTAATATCTGATGTTAGATGCGTTCATTTTCAGATAACAGTAACAAGGAGGCCAATATGATTACGTCATCATTTAGAAATTCTCGCGTTCTCAGTCTTACTGTCTTGGTTCATTAGAAAGTAGGCTTGCTTGGACGTTATGACAGTTTTGTTGAATTACAAGCTCGAGATCTCCAGGAGTTTCCTCGCTGCCGCGCCAGGGAATCCTTAAAAAAAATACATCCGTTAGTTAAGTTTCCCCAGTAAATCACTGATGGTGAAAATAACCGTGCTGAGTCCAGGTGCGATTATCGAGTATGTGTAGATGCGCTATTGATACGGAAAAGTCTTTCGAGACGATCGATGACTGAAGTTCATGCGCGTTGTGGACAAATTCTCACTCGTTTATTGGCTGTCCTTTGCCGAACGGTTCTTTGATGCCGTTAGTTGGTGGAGAAGTTAGTGATGAATCTGAAGGTTCCTAAAAGTCCAATGCCCTTTTTCATTAAAACCGAATCGCCAAAGCCATTACGGGTAAAGATTCAAGAAAAAATTCATTTTGACCACGCATGTAAACCGCAGATGTCTTTTGTATGAAAAAACCACTGGGGGTGAGCATACGTGTGTTCGTATGTGTTCTGCACCGGATAAATTACAAGGTGAGTGAATTAAACCGCTGCGCTGATATTCAAATTGAGTTTTCCCGCTACAAAGCATCCAGTTACAGCGGATGGATTTGTCCTGAGTTTTCCTCGAATATTTGCGACGCTTTATTAGCAAGTCGAGGGCGCAACCTGCGATTCTCGATAGCATAAAAGCGGTCGCCTAAGGCGTGCTGGTTATCGATATCCTGTATTCATGACTGGTTTTACGGAAGCATGAGGCGCGCTGGGGCTTTTGTTTTTTATTTGATAATTGATATCTTCTCACTGCTGTATTTTTGTACGCACATATTGAACACATTGTAGTAAGACAATGAGTTGTATTTCTCGATCGATAATCCTGAACAGCGAGCGAGCATAGTTGGGTGCGATTTGTATGCAAGTAGACGCCATCCATCTGAGATGCATGTACTAACAGGATGGATCGGTAAGAATAATGCTAGATGTGTGATGTGTAGGCAGCGCAGGATCTGGACTCAGACGCACAGTTTGTTCAGATTATGACTGAAAAACCAAGCTCTTTTGATTGCCGTATGCGGGTAAGCGCGAGCAGGGCATTCACTAGAAGTTACCATCGCGGCGAAAAAGCGCTTGTATATTGATCACTTGGCGACAAGACGACAAGTAGAGTCAAGCCTTGGTTGGAACTTGTCAAGAACAACTAGAGAATGAAGGACATCCTGCCGCCTTCTGCTGAGCATTCTGCAGTCCATAGATTGAGCTACTTTGCGAGTTTTTCGCGGAGGCGAGCTTCGATGGGGCTATGATCGCACCAATGACCTCCCAAAAAAGTGGCGGAATTTATCACTGATTTTTTTTCCCAAGTCATGGTTTTAACATACGAGAAATCGCTGAAACGCTTCCTCTGTTCTGAGCGTATGGTATAGCGCTATATGGACTCAAGACAATAGTTATGCAAAATGTGCTATATACTTCAATTATGATCAAATAGAGACTAGCAATTTATGACACCCCCTAAACCTATCAAATTTTTCTACCATTTAGAAGAAGGCGAATGCTGAATGGTTTGCTGTTTGGCTCTGATGCAGTCCGTTTCGCAGATAGTTATCGTGAAGGTGGCAAAAATTGGCTTGAAAGCGACGCAGAAACCACCTTAAGGCATGGCAGCAGGTTGCAATTCTGTCAGGTCTTAAATGCGTGAGTTCACACTCTTTCCAACGGTCAATCAATCACAGAACAATCGGCTCCAGCGATATCGTATTTTAAACACACAGTCGCTCATAGAATAATATAGTGTCGGCTAATCGACAAATGATGAAAGCTGGTAATGTGTAGTCATCGCTTGGTGTGCTCTTTAGGTTTGTCTGTAAGAATCGGGAACAGACAAACCTTACCTTCGATTGGTTGCGCCTTGGACGGCCGAATATTCACACCTCTGCTCAGTTGAAGTGAGTCACTTTGTGAAGTTGGGGTGTATGGTATACCGATAAAGTTTGCTCAATACGGAAGAGTTTGCGATGAATCGTGTTAACTCGTTAACTCTTCGAGCCGGTTGCTTTTGGTGGAAGGGTGAGGCGTTGTTTGAGGGATCTGACGGTCAAATGTGGTATTGGTCGACCCGTTCACGTGTGTTTAGTCAGCAAAGCTGTTTTGTAAGAGCCGCCAACCAGGCAAGACGCGGTTTTTGGCTTACGTCACCTTTCAAATCAAGCGTGCTATTTTGGCGGTTATGAAGGGACAGTGTCATTGGCTTTCACACTGCAATGACATTGTCTCGTCAGAATGCGTAATAACGAAAGTGAAGGAAGGCGGGCGAACCGCATTTATTTGTGTGGTTTTTGACACAATCAATCGATTGGGCCGAGACCAGTTAACAACCTGTTTTGGCGTTTCGATGAGTCTTGGACTCGGGGACTGTGTGGAATCGTTGATGTAGGTATAATGAGCTCTATGGCATTATCCGATTTTATAGCTGAGATTGGCCGCTATCGTAATGGTTAACATTAATCTTGACCGAGTATTGCTGCGGGCGTGTCGGGTGATTAAGGTACGCTATCTCCAACTCAAGAATAGCAAAACTTGGTGTTTGATATGCTCGGAGAAAGGTCGTTTCCTATTCAGGTTAAGCGTTTGTCTGCCTTGGTGGGACAAGTATTTCTGCCGTCCTTAGATCTTATAAAGAAAATGAAAATAGATTTTTCTTTTTCCCAGTTGATCCTCCTTTTCAAAAACCCATCAACTCTGGGATACATCCAATCAAGTAGTAAATAAAACATTATATTACGGAATATTTTTATTGTCATTTACCCCCTCAAGTGCTTTATTCGTTAAACGTCGCAGTGCTTTGAAACGCTTCCTGGGGCCAGCATTTGCTTTGCAAGCGGATAATCCTGCGTGATCGGCAGCGAGCCTTACGACCGCGGAAGTGCTAGTTCGGATAAGGTGTTTCGCTCACTACGCAGCGTTGCCTGATGAGTGCTTATGGTCGCAAGCGTTAAAATACCTTGTCGCGCGCTAATTCCGGTGCTGTTCTTACGAGTGGCTAGTGGCTCGATTTGCTCACGTGGCTGTGCAAAAGCGTTTACACGTGTATTGAAGCGTGATGAGAGATACTCGACCGGTCAGGCATTGAGAATAACGATATCACTGCTTTTCCAGGTTACAGGTTGTTGCTATTAAAAATAAGGTAAAGACACTTAGAATAGGCGCATCTTCTGTTTCTTAACTGATTCAGCATTCTCCCTTAATACATGTCACTCGAAGGAGGATTATGGTAATTAACAGTTGGTGTTCTCGTCCCTTTGACTGCGATTGAGGGTCCCGCCGGTGGTAGTGTTAGTTCTAGCTGCACTTGTCTGCGCTTATAAATAAGCGTTTATTCAGTTCGGCAGCGTAAATTGGAAAGTATGGCGGGAGATACCACCAACCTAAAACGGATCTATTAAAGGGAATGGCGCTGTTCGATTCAGCCGTTCTTCCAGTTACCTCTGCTATGTGCAAGTATGCGCCAGATGGAAGTGTCTATTCACGGTCTCAGAATCCTTACTTATACAAAAACTCATACGTAATCGA
>Ga0163217_1054414_pt1 | contig 11362 bp, 6 predicted proteins | sample SynspAceP_FD_185933 | JGI IMG/M metagenome (GOLD analysis project Ga0163217, IMG submission 185933) | Saline lake microbial communities from Ace Lake in Antarctica - Synechococcus sp. Ace-P (PacBio error correction) | ecosystem: Environmental > Aquatic > Non-marine Saline and Alkaline > Saline ... | reverse complement strand
CTTCTGGTTTTTTTATTTTTTTTTTTTTTTTTTGATTTTTCATTTTTTGGTTTTTTTTTTTTTTTTTTTTTATTGTGTTTTTTTTTATTTTTTATTTGGGAGTCTCATTGTTTTTTTTTAAAGTTTTTTTTTTTGTTGGGGTTCATATAGTGTATTATTTTTTAGGTTTATTCAGTGCTTCTCTATAAAACCTTCTGTTGTTATTGTTCGTATTTGTATATTTGTGTACCTTGGCTCCGCTCAACGGCCCATTCTCCTAAGGACCTTTACTATTTTTTCTCCCTCTCTTTGTGGTTGTTATTGGATTCTTTTATTCTATCTTATTTGGCATCGCTCTTCTCATCCTGATAATATTCTCTCTCTCCTGTACTATTTATTCTCTGTGTCTTTATCCATTTTTGAAGTGGATATACAAATCTTCTCTTTTTTCAAATAGATGGTGTATTCGTTAATATTTCCTGATTGCTCTTGTTTATATTGTTTTATGTTATATGTCCTCTCTGTACTTTGTTGTGGAGTGGGGTGCTATATGTGCTTGTTCCTCACCTCTCTATCTCGTATTTTTTTTTTTTTTTGTTTTTTTTTTTTTTTTTTTTTTGTTTCTTTTTTTTTTTTTTTTTTTTTTTTTTTTTTTTTGTGTGTGTAGTAGTATTCCCTCTTCCCTAATATGTCCGTGGATAATTGTATTGGATAGTGTTCTTTTTTTGTTCCTCATATGATTTTTGCTTTATGTGGATGTTGGGTCTCTCTCTGGTCTTATTACTTTTGTTTTTTGTGACTTATTTATGTGGATGTGTTTATATTAAATTATTTAATGAATTAATATTTGTGGTTGTATTATTCTCCCTCCCTCTTAATCCTATTGTAAATATCGATTGTTTTTTTGGGGTTTCCTTCTGATTTGAATTTCATTGTGTATATACCAATTTTTGTCTTTTGTTCATTCTTCTATATAATGTCCTCTCATTATCACCTTTGTATATATTATTATATTTCTCGATATTGTTCTGATCTATTGTGTTTTCCCCTGGTGTTTGGTTTGTTGATTTGCTACTTAGTTATGCTCTGTATTGTGTTCTGTTTTTGTGTGTTGTTTATTTATATTATAGTAATATTAATATAATTAAGTCTTTTGTCTACTCTTCTTGTTTCACAGTTTTTCCTCTTATATGCTAGGGTTTGTTTTCTGTACGGTCGGATATTTTTTTTATGCTAATGTGGAAGTCTGTATTTGTCCTATGATCTCTTTCTTTTGGGGGTATATTAATTTTCTCTTTCTGAAATTTTGGGGTATGATTGGCTTCTCTCTCTCTAAATTAGTTGGCCCCGTATGGATTAAGATAAATTTTTCTTTCTGTATCTATTCTAGATTTTTTGGTTTGCTCTCGATATATTTTTTTTATTTAGTGATTAGCTCTCTCTTGTTGGATTGTCATATTATAGGTGTGTTTGTAATTTTTATCTACTGATCTTTGGTTTCCTCCCGTGATTGATTTTGTTTTGTATTCTTATTTTAATTAATTCTTGTATGTATGTGTTTCCTGTTTTCAAAGGTATTGTTTATATGGGATAAAAATTGAATATTTGTGCTAATTCCCTGTCTCTTCTCTTCTCTCCTGTAATGGTGTGATTCTTAGTGCTTGTATAGATATAAGTGTCTATTTATTAGTTTGGTTCTTTATGTGTATTGTTTACTTTATATAGTTAATATTATTCCGATTTTATGTGTTTATTTATCCTTTGTAGTGTTAAATGGTTGTTCCTCTTTATTTTTATATTTTCTTTATATCATATGGTTGTAATGCTTTTTGCTTATGTGCTTTTTTCTTCTATTATCTTGTTGTATTTTTGTTATAATATATTTATATTTGTATGAGTGCTCAAGTAATGTTTCTATCTCATATATATATCTTTTTTTGGGGATTCCCCGTGATGGTTCCCTGTTCTGTTTCCAACTATGTATATATAGTGGTAAGTATCTTATGGTGACTCAATGTTACGCTCTTTCTCCTCTCCTTTGGTGAAAAGCCAATTGTAATAGGGTGGTTTTGGTTGGGAATATTATTATAATTTATATTTCTTACTTGTGATAAGTGGGGGGTTCAAATCCTTCAATTTATTGATGTTTAATTTGGCTGCCTCCCTGTTCTTTTTTCCTCGTGATGTATGTGATACTTTTTTATTTCTATTTCTTTTGTCTTCCTTGTTTTTCTCTAATAATATAATATTATTATTGTCGTCTTTGGCCGTCAATATTCATAATATCTTCCTCATATTTAATATGGTGTTAAAATATAAATATGGTATATATATATCATATTAAATTATTCTTTTTTTGATCTTATCTCTCCTTTTTATCTATGTTGTTGTTTTTCATATGTTTATTTCCATATATTATATCCTTTCTTTTTTTTTCCTAGGTTTTATTTCTTAATTATGGATAAATGTGTTATATATTTTTCTTGTTATTAAATTTATATGTCTATTTATTATATTGCTCTATTTTGTGTCTATTATCTTTATTTCTTTGTCTCTCTTTTAGTTATTACTTTTCCGATTTTGATGGTGGTTTATTTGTAGTCTTTTTGTTAGTGTAGGTAATATCTCCTCCCTCCCATCTATAATTTATATTTGTGGAATATATGTCTCCCTTTTGGTCTTGATCAATTGGCTTTATTATTGTCTAGCTATATTTAATATCCCTTAGTATACTTCTTTTGATATTTCTGGTTTATATATCTTTTATTTGTCTTGTCTTGGGGTTTTTTTTTTTATTTTTTATGTTAAATTCTAATATTCCTATTGGGATATTTTTAATGTGGGGTTTTTTTTTTTTTTTTTTTTTTTTTTTTTTTTTTTTTTTTTTGTTGTTGGGTAGCTATTAATATATACTTTTTCTCTCCTCGCGTATCGTCCCGTTAAGCTCTCTTTATCTTTTTTTTATAATCTCCTTCTTGTATTATACATATTTATCTACTTGTGTGATTTAATTTTTTGGTTCCTCATGATATGTAGCTCTGCTATATAATATATTATTCTCTGGTAATATAATAATAATATGTGTTCTCTCATCTAATATTATCTTGGGTTTCTCTCTCTAATGATTTTTTTTTTTGTTATAGTATTATTGAATTTTTGTATTTTCGTGATAAATATGATAATCTTTTTTGTTGGTCATAAATTAATTTGCGTGGTATGTGCATATTTCTTCCTCTCGTCTCTCCTAAAACGTGTTAGTTATTTTTTTTATTTCTTCTCTCAATTTTTTTGTTGTTTTTTTTTTTAATGATGCTCGTTATATGTTGGTTCTCTCTGTGTAAGATGATATCATATTTATTTCTGATGTGTATTATTTTAATCTAATGGAATTTTTTTTGCTGGTTTATCCCATTTTTTGTTACTCCTCTGTTCGTTTCTTTATATCTTCTTATCTGGTTTAATTGGGACTCTTTGATAATATTATATCCTTCCCTAACCCTGAATGTTATTTACTCCTGCGTGGATTATCTTTGATCATGGATATAAGTGTTATATAAGTAATATGTGCTCGGGATTTCTAATTTGGTTATAATATTGATAATATGAGTGCCTCTTTCTGTAATATAATTGTTATATGTATTATTATTGTTGCCTTTGATGTCTGTCCTCTCATATTTGATTCTATTTTGTTATCCTCTAGTTTCTTATTTTATTTCTAGATCGCTCTGTGTTTTTCTTTATTTCTATTCTCCCATTGGTTAGTGGCCATAGTGTTTTCTTTTGTCTTCTCCTTTCTCAATATTGCTCATATAAATTTGATTCTATTCAATATTCTTTTGTTGTATTAATACTTTGTTAATTGTTCATAAGTGGTATTTTGTCTTGTTTTTGGGATAGTTGATAAGATTTGGTATATATTCTCCTCGATTCTATTCTATTTTCTCTTCCATATTATCTCTCTCTTGTTTATTATTGGGTATTTCGTGATTATTGTTGTTGGGTTTTTGCTTTGGTCTTTGTTTTTTTTATTTATCTCTGATTCTCCCTATCTTGAATTTGTTTCCTGGTATTTTTTTTTATTGGTGTAATTATTGTTCTCTCCTCCGGTAATTATGTCTCATTTTATTTTATTTTGTGTTATCGCTTATTTATATCTCTTTGGGGTGATTGTTAAATTATCTCTCTAGGAATATTATTCTCCTCCCTCTCTCTCTTTGGTCTGTTATCTCTCATGTGGTTATTTTTTATGTTTTATCCTAATGTGTTATGTGTATAGATTATTAATTTCTCTCATTACAATTGTATAATGTCTTTTATAATTTTGTATAAGGTCTATATTGTTTTGTTGATACTGTGGCTCTATGCCCAATTACTCTCTCATATATATATGATAGGACTTGTGTTTGTTGTAATCTTACTCCTTGGTGTGATATATTGTCTCCTCTTGGTATTATCCTGCGTTATTTTTTATTATTTATGGTGTGTATATAATATATCCTCTTATTCTCTTATCTTTATTTATCTTGTTTATGATTTATTGGTTCCTTCTCTCTCTATTTTATATGTTTTTTTTGGCCTCTCTTTTTACTCTATATCCTATGTGCTCCTGTTGATATTAATTTTTATGATAACGTGGGTAGTTGGTTGGTGTCTATTGTGTATTTATTATTTCGTTTTTCCTCATCTTCCATTCTCCTAAGATCCTTGTATCTTATTTCTCCTATATACCATGTTTTTAGATTAATTATTTTCCTTAGTGTGTTTTTTTTATATTTTTATTGGTGTTTTGGCATTGAATTGTCTGATTAGTGTATATGTCATGATCCTCCTTTAGTTATCTTATTCTATGTATTGAGTCTTCGTCTGTTTTTATATTAATGTCTCTTTTTTGTGGTTTTCTTGTGAGATGTATTGTTATATCCTATTTTGTGTTGTCCTTGTTTTACTTATCCTTGGTGATATATATATGTGTCTATCTATTGTGATACTTCTGCCATCTCTAATTTTATTTATGGTTTTCATGTTATTGTGTGTATGTATTTCTTAATTTGTGATTATTAAATAAATATATGTTGTGTAATATGTTTATATTTTCTTTAATCATCATGTATAAAATATAAAATACTCTCTCTTTTTGTTATTTTTTCTCTTCAGGTATAATCTCATAATGGTTTTTTGTGGTGTCTTATAATGTTTTTAATTATATATATGTATTCTCTTCTTCTTTTACTACTTTTTACTTTTCACATTATATATTACTCATAGTTATATCCTAAATTCATTCTATTTTCTGGGTCTTTCACCGTGATTATTTTTTTTTTGTTTTTGAGTGTGATCTTATTGTATCTCTCTTTATTATATTTCTTATCTCTATCCGCTCGTTTATTTCCCTCTCTCCTTCTTTTATTTCTTTCTATATTTTGTATTTTTATTCTCTTAACCTATAGTGTTTGTAATATGTCTCTATACTCCGATATTACTAAGTGTTTTTTTTTGTTTTCTTTTATATTTTCTCTCATTTTTTTTGGGGTTTATTAATATGCCCTGGTTGTTTTAATATTCTCTCTCTCCTCTCTAATTCTGTCTTATATATTTTTGGCTTATCTCATGCATAGTATTATATTTTCAAAATTTTGAGTATATTACTCTTATATCCTTCATATATCTCCTTGCTCTATTAGTCTGTATGGTTCTTTCTATGGTCCTTGTCTGGTTTCTTCTCTCTCAAATAAGTATATTGTTCCTCCTTTTTTCTCTTTTGTTTTTGCTTTGATTAAAATAATAACTCTCATATTTGTCTTCTTCTATTTATATTTTTTTGGATTATTCTCATTTTCTCTTTGATTTGTTTAATATATCTTCTTTTTGGTTTATATTTTCAGTTTTTTGCTATAAATTTCTCCTATTGTATTCCATATCTAATTAAACTTATAATTTATTGATTGGTTGTATGTTACTGTATCTCTCCATGTAATATATTCATTTTAATATGTCCATTTAATATTATTATTTCCTTAATAATTCCGGAATATTTTCCTCATAGTTTGTTTTTATATTATTCTCCTCTTAAACCTTCTCCTTCTCTCGTACTCCTTATTTTAATTAATTTTGCTCAAATATATCCAGCATTATGCTTTTTTTTATGATTCTTTCTTCCCAAGTTATTTTTTTCCTATCTGGTATTTTTTGGGATATTTTTTGTTCCATTCTATTTCCTGTTGTTATTATTGGGTTTCTTATAGTGGTATCCTATGGTCCCCTATAATAAATGTTTTACGTAATCGTCTTCTCCTATTTAAATTAAATAATCTCCTCTGGGTTTGTATATTACCGTATTTATATTTTGGCTTATTTTAATTTTTCTCTCAAATTCATTTTTTTATAGTTATTTTATCATTTTTTTAAATTATCTGTTATATGGGGCTCTCTATTATAAAATTAATTTTGGTTTATAAAATATCTTTTCTCCATTATCGTTCTATGTTCTCATTTATTATCTGGTGAGTGAAATAGTGATTAATGTGGCTTTATATTTCGTGAATGTTTTGTATATGACTATTCTCTCTTCTAAATTCTTGCTCTCTCTATACGGGTATATATTTTCTCTCTTTTCCATATCTTATTTCTAGTCTGGTCGCTCATTTTCCTCTCCATATGGCCTATTTTTATAATACTCATTTTTATTTTTGGTTATTATTTTTAGATCTTTTTTCCTCTTCTACTTTCGTCTGGTCTATCCTCCTGCTCATGGTATTCCTCTTCTCTTTTATTTTCTCGTTAAGTGAACCATATGATGGTTTAGAAATTATCTCTTTTGTATGGTTGTTTTGTTTCTCCTAAGTTCTTTACGTCTTTTTAGTGTTACTTTCTCTCTGTTTTTCTCATTCTTGTCTTATGGTCATCTTTTTTGTCTATGCTTATGCTCTTTTGGGTTTAATATATTGTTTTCTCCCTCATTTATATTTTTTTATATGGTCTTTTTTATCTCAGTATATATTATATAGTTATTTGTGCCCTATTATTTCTTTTTATTTCCATTGATTTTTATAATTTGTTATTATTCTCCTGTCTCTTTTTATGGTATTGTATATTCTCTTTTGTATGATATTTGATTGTCTCGTGTTTTTTTTTTTTTTTTTTTTTTGTTTTTTTTTTTTTTTGTGTTCTCATCTCAATATGTATATATTTTTTTGTATCTGTTATAGTCTCTCCTAATTCTCTTATATCCTCGGGGGCTTGATTGTTGTTTTTGTTGTTTATTGATATTCTCTATTATATCTTGTGGGTTTGGTCTCTCTATATATATATAATGTTTATGTATATAGTGTGTCTCTCCAATTATATTCGTTTTTTATTCTCGCTTTATCAATCCTCTCTCTCTAGTTGTTTACTCTCTCCTATAAGTAATTTATGGTTGTCTGTTTCTCTGGTTAAATATATAATGGATATAATTCAGTGTTTTGTTTAATTATTTATTTCTTATCCTCATATATTATTTGTAGGTGAATGTTTGTTGTGTTTAAGTGTCACATGGGCCTATAATTGTAATTTCTCCTCGTTGCTTTTGTGTTTATTGATATTTATTTTGTTTTTCTCCCAATTAATTAATTATATTTTTGTTATCTCTTATTGTATTTGTTATTCTCTCTTTTGTTGTTGTAATCTCTCAATACCCTGAACACAACCTCCCTCAACCCTTTCGCACTCACAACCGCACCACCCTCCACAACGCTCGCCAGCCACACCCCTCCGCACCCCACACCCCATTGCCCCCCCCCCCCCCCCCGACGCTTAGCCGCTGTCCAACCTGATCCTACGATTTCCATCATCGTTAGGAATAATCGCAACCTACTCTAGTTCCCAAGACATATCTTTGGGTTAACTTATGGTTTTAATTTCCGGATGTCTCCAAACTGTGAATTAGCATTAATCATTCAGTGTGGGTGAATAAGCCGTTGTATCTCGTTTTTTCTTTATTACTCCACCCATTACCATCTTTCTCTCAATAATAAATCCTTAATAAACTCTTAAATTGCTGGTCAGGTTCGTATTCTAATAATATCTTTTCCGTATAGTTCTCTCCATTTCAATATCTTAATCTCGCTCTCTTATAAAATTTACCGATAATTAATCTGTATTCAGCCTGCAAAAATCTCCTAAGGGTCTTATAATAGTACCCTTTCTACCGTTAAACTCTACAAGTCTATATTTCTAACTTTCTCTATTGCATTAGCAAATATAAGTCCATTTTTGTCTTCTCCATAAATCGATTATTGGTTAAAATACTCGTCTGTAATCATTCTATAGTATACAGGACTCATTCATAGCTTGACACAACGAAATCAAAATCCCCATAATTATCCAATTCCTTGTGCTCCAGCATAATATCACTCCTCCATGTCTGGTGATGTTGATGTTCATTCCTTATTGATATTATCTATCCTCTGGGGTTATCTCGATCACAATAACCCCTTAGAGGCCCTCCAAAATAAGTCTCTCGTAAATAGATGCTTTTAGATCTGAAATTTTCCTCAATCAATTTTTATAACCTATAGCGCCAAAAGGTTACTCTGATTTTCCTTTTTGAATTCTGCCTTCAAATCTGGTTCGCTTCTAACTGATCAGATTGATGGAGAAATATTGCATAGATTTTGCTTTGGCTGATATAAATATAACTCCCTGGCTCTACATAAATTTTCTTTCCTCATAAAGCGACACTTGCTCCAAACTGCCAGCTCAGTCTACCATCTGCTTGTTCCTAGTCCATTTTCCACTTTACATCTGTTAAAGTTTAAGCCAAATCTCCCTGGCGTTTTGATTTTGTGTTTGGCTCACGCATTATCCTGCCCCAATCCGATCGCTTAATAATATATTTAGGAATCAAATTTTTCATGTGTTTCTAAGTTTTTGGTTCTATATAATAATAGGTAATAAAAGGTCCTAAACATAAGTTTGCGTGCTTAACAATGATCTGTTAGAAATCCTTCATCGACTAGTCGTTTTATCCTAAATCTAAAACGAACTTAATTAAAATCCATTGCACTTTATGAATTTTTAGTAAGCTTTTCTGCTTGTGCTTGGTTTTATATTCTCTTTCGAAAATAATAACCAATCTTAAATGAAAACCAATTCTTATCGCCCCCAATTTAGTCCTATCAGCGCTTTTATTTGGTTGGGTTCGTCCCACCTTTTCCGTAATTGTCCCCAAATAACTACTTATCAAACTCCCACCAAAGCTATTTGCTGACCTGTGTTGAATGCTCCGGGCACTCCTTCTGTAAGCTTTAGCAAGTTGGGATTGTGATGATGCTCCTCGAGCGTGCATGCACCCAAATCCAAGGCTATTGAAGTAGCTTTCCAGCCCGAACTCAGAATTTGCCGGCCTTCGAATCAATCCAGCAACCTCTAGTGGACAAGGCCGTGCGAGTGAGTGGTAAAATGTCAAATTAAAAATGTGACTCGCGGGGTGTGAAGAGATCCAAATCAAGGATTTACCAGCCAATCCCAAAGTTATGGGGGGATTTTGCACTTTCAAAAGATGAAAAATTCCTTGCTTTCACTCAGATGAAGCCATATTGGAATTAGCCTTTGGGTAGTGGATATGACTTCTATTTGAAGCCAAATAAACTGACCGATACCATTCTGAATGTAAGTTCTATGGTGTAATGCAATTGTGCTTGACTCCTGAGAATGGAAATCTCATCAATAGCAGTAAATCCAAAGCCGCGGGGAATATTTCCTCAAAAACCTTCCGCACAGCGGTGTCCAATTATTTCAAGGAATCTACTAGGGGAAAGCTTCCCCAATATGAAACTATCAGGATTTATTGAGCAATCCTTATGTGACGAAAAATTATTCGCCTGTTTTCATAAGATTCTTCTCAAATTCCATTTGCTTGTCGATCTAAATGGAGGATAATAGTCCCAATTGGTCCTTTTCTGGAATGATTGTAAGGTCATGGATCTTGTTCTGCCTGACGGAAAAAATTATACCTTGGATTGGTTGAATCTCATTAAAAAGCCATTTTCCTACCTTGGTGCCAGCTTCTAAGATTTTCCCTTATGATGTAGAAGTTTTGGTGGACCCAAAGCTGGAAAAAAGTGAAAGACAGTTAGCACAGATTCCCTTTGTGGATTGAAAATCGACCTACTGGATTCGATGCGACTGTAACTGGCCTAAGGAAATGATAAGCTGGAGAGTGATAAAGGCGCATAATTGCTTTTACTGGGTTGAGCCGCATAGACGAAGGTGATCCTTAGAAACTGACGGAATAGATTCGGGAAAGATCGGGCGTACACTTCTGGTACGTGCCCCTTGTTTTGCTGTGCGAGTAGAAAAATGTTAGCTTACCACGCCATTATCGTTTTTCGCTGGCATTGCCTGGTCAGATGTACAACTGTTGCGATCATGAATGAGCGTTGGGTCAGCCATGTCGGAAAGAAATGAGATCTGTTATCAATCCGTCCAACTTTTAATCAAGCTAAAACGAATAATCATTGAGCGGTCTTCGGATGATATTTTACATGATCCAGGAGATCCACTTTTTGGTAGAAATATAAATTCTCTGGAAATAAAAATGTTACTCCTGAAGAAATGTGAGATTTAGTGTTTACATATGAACTCAGTCAGGAGGATCTCCCGATGGGGAAATATTTGCCTTTCCTTTCTTACTTTTGATATTAAAACAAAGTGGAGAAATATACTTTGGGAGATCTTTCAGGGCTCCATATACCGAACTCGAGTGGTTAAAAGTCCTCGATTGAGTCAGGTTCGGTGAAATTTTATCACTTTGAAAGAAAAGCACAGATTATCCCAAACTCAACTATTGGTTTGGTGGAATATTTAATAATAGCGTAATGGCACCGTATTTCATGGTGACGCATTTTTTTGTCCACCCTTACGAAATCCCATGTAATAGGAAATCCTCAAAAAAGTATGGGCAATGTGAACCTTTATAGCAGAAAAGGATGGATTAAATCTCTCGGCAGTAATCTATTTACCCCTCTGTAGGCTATGAACCCGGCGAAAAGACGGTACGCTTCCAGTTTTAATTTGTGGGCTTTTATTCCACTGAGAATATAAATCCCAAAGTGAAGTTTTTGTGTCTGCTTTCAAGGTTAAGGGGTTTCTTTAAAATTGGTATGCCTTTTACTCGGTCTTGAGCTTTGGGGATCTCCGGATTCTTAATTGGGTTGGGGGGACGTGTTCGTTTTGGGGGGGCTTATTTGCAATTTATGGGATTTTTTTTCAAACTTTTTGGAAAATTTTTTGGGGTGGGGGGCCTTTTAATTTTCGTTAAGGGGGAAAAAGTGTTGACCCCAAAAAGTGGAATTCCCCTTCCTTTTGTGTGTTCCCTGTTTTTTTTTTCTGGTGGGTGTTTGTT
>Ga0163217_1004504_pt1 | contig 11362 bp, 13 predicted proteins | sample SynspAceP_FD_185933 | JGI IMG/M metagenome (GOLD analysis project Ga0163217, IMG submission 185933) | Saline lake microbial communities from Ace Lake in Antarctica - Synechococcus sp. Ace-P (PacBio error correction) | ecosystem: Environmental > Aquatic > Non-marine Saline and Alkaline > Saline ... | reverse complement strand
CTTATCAGGTGTGGGTGGACGGCGGCCAACGCGCTCTGTCAGCCGCGCAACCCCGGGTGCACCGACGAGCCGGCCTGGAAGGGAGCTCGCAGCAGCTGGCGATCCCCAGCGTTGCAGACCGTGCCCTCCAAGTCCTACGCCAGTTGGCCTCCAGGGTCCGACGAATCCGAGCCGCCCATCCCACTGCCAATGGCGGGCCTGTTGAACTGGAAGGCAGCAGAAGGTAGGTGCTGCGGCCCAAGCCGAGCTGGCCTGCCCGAATCACCAGCTGGCGCCTCATTGCCTGAGCCAGACGACCGAGCAGCCTTTGAGAACGCGCGTTGGTGCTGCTGTGGTGGCACAGATGATCCACCCGAAAGCACCCTTGAAGCGATCGCCGCTCGCTCTTCCGTCCACGACTGCTACTGAACCTTCCACACCCCAGAGCCCCATGAGCGACACCCGCCTCACCGTTGCCATCTCCAGCGACGTTCCTCAAGGGCGCTCAACAAGCTTGCCCGAGAAAGGGCGCAGTAAGGCTGCCACCTTCATCTCCAAGTTCCGCCAACAATCCCCGCCAGTCCGGGCTTGAACTACGAGCGCATTCGAAGGTGGCAAGGATCCGATGATCCGCTCCCTGCGTGTTGATAGGACATCGCTGCATCTCAGCGCTCCGGAGCCAACGCAACACCTATGTCTTGCTCGTGGATCGATAAGCACGACGACGCGCCTACCAGTGGGCCCGTCGCCGAACCTGTCACGTTCAACCGCGTCTCCGGTTGCTCTGCAGGTGGTGGATGTGGAGCAGCGAAACGGCGGTGGCGCGAAACAAACTCTGGCAGTCCCAGCGCAGCTTCCCTCCCAAGCCTCTGAACCCACAACCGGCACCGGCCCCAGAGCTGCCAATGACGCAGCCACAGCTCGCGGAGACAGCAACGCGGCACGACGGGCGTCTCTCAGCCTGCAGCAACGACGACTTGATGGCGCCTCGCGTGTGCCCAGAAGCTCTCCGGCAGCCGTACGGGCCGTTGGAAAATGACGAGGCCCTGGCCACGGCGTGATCGAGTGGCTGCCCCCAGCTGCGTCGATGGCCGTCATTCTCCTGGCGATGGCAAGCCGATCGAGGGCGGTGATTGCAGAGCTCGACGGCAAAGGCCGGCCCACATCGACCCCAGGATGTGGCCACAGCCTCTGCAGACCCCCGAGAGCCAGGCCCCACTGTCCTCGTGATCACCGACGACTAATGCTCGAAGCCATGCTGCTCGGCGCCTGCTGAGCACCAGTGGAGGGTGTTTCTTGCCACCCAGCCAGCGCAAAGTTTGGTTGATCGACACTGGACGGTCCGTGAGGGCTGCTGGGTGGTGCCAGGTACTGGCCAAAACCGTTGTGGCCATGCATTCGCACCGCCTGGCTGCCAGCGGCTTGCGCCGGATGCTGACGGTGAGCTGGCCGGGTGCTGTTCACCACCTTCACGCGCAACCTCGCCCGACATCCGCCAGCATACCTCACCAAAGATCTGCAGCACGAGGCCCTGGCGCCGCATCGAGGTGATTTCATCTCGATGGCTGGTGATGAACTTCCTCAAGAACCATGGCCCCATGCAGGTTCGGGTGTTGACGATTCAGGCCCACACAGTGCTGGAGCCTGGCCATGGATGTCGCCGCACACCCACCCTCGGGCTTGATTTGAACTTCTACAGCGAGAGTGGCAGGAGAGTGGTGTCGGCCAATGCTGCCCGCACCCGCGATGACTACCTGATGGCACGCCGTGTCGCGCGGCACTCGCTCACGCGGCAAACCGCGCCCAGATCTGCCAGGGTTTTCGATGCCCTGCGGGCTGAGTTCCGCCAGCGCGGGTGTGGGAGCCGAGGGGCCAAACAGGCGCGGCTGACCTGTTGTCCAACGCCCGCCCAAGCCCCCTTGTTTCACCGCAGTGGTGGTGGATGAGGCGCAGGATCTCGATGTTGCCTTCATTCCGCCTCATCGTGCCCTGGCCGGTGAGCAGCACGCAGACGACCTGTTCATCGTCGGGCGATCCCCACCAAGGCATTTATGCGCCAAACCTGTGTGCTCAGCCGCTGCGGTGTTCGAGATCCGGTGCCGCTCCCGCAAGCTGCGCATCAACTACCGCACCACCGAGGAAAAACGCGCGCCTGGGCCACGGCCGTGCTTCCCAGGTGGCTCGACTTCGACGATCTCGACGGCGGCCAGCGACCCCCCGCCAGTGACTACCGATCGCCTGCTTCACGGCCGAAACACCCGCTTCGTGCAGGCTTTGAGGATCCGCCGACGAGCCAGCGCCCTTCCTTGTCAAAAAACTGCCTCAGATCCAGCAGGAGCAGGTGCAGCCTGTCGGGCACGCTGCGTGACCGACTCGCACTCAAAAGCCGGTCAGAGCTCAACGGGCCTCTGGAAACGGGAAGGCTTCGCCACCCGTGCTGATCAAGGCCAGCGAATCCGATGACCCGAGTTGATCCAGCCCTTGCGCCCTAGCAACCATTTGCACCGCGGTCAAAGGCCTGGAGTTCGAGTTCGATCAGATGTCCATCCCAGGGCTCGATAGCGACAGATGCCCTACCGCTACATACTCAATCGCCGACTGACCAGATCTCACGGGGAGCAATTCGAGCAACAGGAACGCCTCCCCCTGCACGTTGCCAGCCACATCGCGCCAAAAAACGGTGGTAGTGGTACTTTTCCAGCTGGCCAGGGTTTCGCGCGTATCTGAGGTGGAATGACTACCCTTCTACGTGCCATTCGCAAGGCCGCTCGGACTGATCAATGCTGGTGATTGAGGGCCAAGAATCGGCGGCAACTTATCTCGGGATGTCGTGCCGCATGAAGGCCTCGATGCCCCCATGCGCCATCAAGCTTGCAGCGCCTAAACCCCGTCGTGATCAACTATTCGGGCGATCCAATCGCCGCCTGCCGCCGCCTCGCTGAGCACCTGAAGAGCACCCTCTGCTCAGCCTTGGCATCTCGATCCAGCTGGCCCAATATAACGGCATGGCCTTCCAGCCGCAGCCCCGATTCCAGCCGCATCCACCCAGCAGCACCGCGCCCAAGCTCAGCGACCAGCTCCTCGCTGTGGCGTAGCTGTGGGAGCCCATGGCGGCCGCGAAAGATTCCGCTTGAGCCGGCTGTGGTGCCCTGCTGAGCTGGATGGGACCTCGTGCGCCCAGGTGGCGTCGTAGTGGCCGGTGCTGCTGGTAAAGCATGGCGCTCCGGCCACTGGATGGATCGAGCTCTGGCCATGTAGAAAAGCCCGATCCCAGCGCGACTGATTTGCGCAACGACACCAGGCGGGAGAGGGTGGCTTTCTGCCCAGCGGCGTGGCGCTCAGGCTCTGCCGCCCCACCTGAGGCTCTTCGATCGCCTTGCGGCTGGCGATCATGCCTTCTAGCGCCTCGCCTTGCAGATCGCGCGAATGAGAGGTGGCTACGGGGCGGAAGCTGGCCCAGCTCTTTCAGGGGAGATGTCACCGCCTTCGCCATCCTCTTCCGCGCTGTGCAGCTTGGTGGCCGCAGGATGCGAACGGCTTTGGAGCCCTTCTTGGGGAAGATTCGAGCTTCTTGGCTTCGGCAAAGCCGCACCAGAAGCGGGCAGGGCGGAACCCCGCAGGTGCATGCGAGGGTGGAGCAGGATCGGATTGGCGCCGCTGTAGCGTGACCGCGAGAGCAGATGACGTGGTGACGCCGCCACGGCCTCCCAGTGCTTGCCGCCAAGCGTGGTCCCGCTTCCAGCAGCCTGATGAGATCGGCCACGATCGCTCTGCGGGCGATGGACCCTCTTGAGGCCTTTACGGCCTCGGGTGAGCGGCGTTTTGGTGCGCCATGGACAGATGCGCCAGTGCCCCGAATGGCACTTGCGGCGAGGGCAAAGGGCGCGGCGCCAGCCGCTCGGTCATGCCCTGTGCGCCGCCGCAGACCATGAGGAAACCTGCCCGCGCTCAACCCTCATGCGTCAGAGGCGTTTTCTTTGACGTTTTCCAGCGCCCGCACTTCCTCATTGCTGACGCTGAGGGTGATGTGCTTCACTTGGCTTTTGCAACCGCCCCCTCTGGCAATAGCTGATGAGTGGCCTTGTGCTGAATGGCTGGAGAACGGGATGAATTGGCGGCCCTGCTTGGGTGAGTCGCCTGGCGGCCTTTTAGATGCATTCGACCGCGCAGCCCTGGCCCCTGGCGGGTGAACGGCTTTCAATGGAGAGGCCATTAAGTTCAGCATCAGCAACAACACGAGTCGCGGGTGATCCGCAAGCTTGCAGCTGGAGACCTACCTGCGCCGCCAACACGGCGCTGGAGGCTTGGCTGACTCCGTAGGGTGATGCAGGGCCATGGCCCTCAGGCCAGCTCCGCCCTGAGGCTGGCCAGTGCCTTGCCGCCTCCAGCCGGTGGGCTGTGGTTTTGCTGGGGGGCCTTTTCAACCCCCCCCCCATGTGGCTTTTTCTTTGCCCGCCGGCGAATCGAGAGGCCCCTCGAGGATGTGCAGCCTGAGCACGGCGCTTGAATTGCGCCGGAGTTGATCCAGCATCGCTTCGAGCTGCCTGACTCTTCGCTCTGCCTGCGCTGGCCTCAGCAGGGATCAAATCCAGCAGCAGAAAACGGTTTTGGGCTGCGGCTGATCCAAGCTTCGTGCCGGAACGGCGTGGTGCCCTTTCTCATGCCTCACGGCGTGACACCCGCACCAGGCGGGACGCGATCGCGGAGATGCGGAGCAGTGCGCCCCGCGAGGTGGCCCTGAGGAAGGCTTGGCTGTGCTGCCCGCTTCCTGATCCGCGCTCACTGCTGTGGTGAGGGCCAATCTGGCGACCTGGATCGCATCTTCTCGCTCGATCAGGCCGCGACGAATTGGCGAGAGCAAGCCGCCGCCGCTGCATCGGCGAGTGCGCAGGAACTCCAGGATCAGGGCATCCGTGCGAGACGGGACGGGGCAGGCGCTGCGTGTGCGAAAACGCGCACCACCCAGGCCCGAAACGCAGGAGAAGGGCAAAGCTGGGAGCGGAATGAGTGGCGGCCACACGGACCCTGATCACGGCCCAGCTTGCTTTTTTTGCCCGGATCGTCCTGCCATTTACGGACCTTGCCCCTGCCTACGCTTGCTTGCCGATGCGGCACCACCGAGCAGGGCGAGGATCAAGTGAGGGCGGGAACTCAGTGGCTGTATGCAGCCGCATCAGAAACTCTGGGCAGGCTTTGCATCGAGGAAGACCAGACGCCAGCGCACCACCGTTGCCCAGCGAGAAGATAGATCGAGAAACTCGCCTGATGATCACCGCTGCGCAGCAGGACAAAGAGGAAGCGTTCGCGGTCGAACGGTGGTTTTACCGGCAGTTCCCCCCCGGCTGCCTGGTGGGTGAGCTCTGCTGTAGTGGTGGTGGCTTCAGATCGTCCGTCCATGGCTGCTCGCTCGGGATGAGCAGGTCTCCGGTTTCGATTCAGGCCGCCAGACGCTGCAGCGCTTCTGCCTGACGACGTTTCGCTTGTGGGGGTGCCGCGGCCTGAAAAGTAGCCCTCACCGCTTCTTGGGGGCTGAGCCGGTCCAGAGGCGGCAAAGCAGCAGCAGCTGCGATCCAGGCCAACCGGGGCGTCCTCAAAGACCGCCCAGCACCAGCCGATCAGGGAACCTTCGGCTGGATCGTGCAGCCGGCGTACTCCTGGGCGAAGTAGATTCTTCCTTGCCACTCATGCCTTGTTGGGATCGATCCCCTCGCCCCTCAGTTGCTTGCCTCCCTGGCGGCGTTCGTTAGGCGGTCGGCCGCAGGCCGGCCAGGTGTTCTGCCATTGGCCCGCGAGGCCGGCCGCCGCTGCCCGCCTCGATCACATCCGGAGATAGAGAGATCAGTGGAGGCCTGTCCACGATCATGCCAGCCGAAAATTGAAACCCGGCGGCTTCCTGCGGGCTTCGAGTGGCGCAATGGCACCAGGCTGGCCCGGGTGACGGTGCTGGTGCAGAAGGAAGGACAGCCAGTGCGTGCAGGTGCCCTGAGGTCGGCCATGGTTCTGCTCAGCCCTTACAAACCAGGAACCAGCCCGCCGCTGCCGCCATGGCCTTCAGCGCGGATCCCAGTGCTTGGCGCTGTAGTGCTGGCCCTTGCCGTTGAGGTTGCCCTGGTGCTACCCCACCACCGACAGATTGGCCCACCGGTGGATCGTTGTGATCCAGCCGCTCGCTTCGTAGCCGGTCACCACGGTCCAGGCCGCTGCCCGATGGGCTCGGAGCTGGAGGCCTGTTGCCAGCCAGCGGTGGCGACGGGCCGGCCGGCCGTCGATCTCTTTGATCAGATCGGCCGGTCTGACCCATGGCTTGAAAAGTTGGCCCCAGCCGAGCGAACGCAGGGCTGAGAGCTGGGCCTGGGCCTCGGTTGCTGTCGCCGTACTGGCGCGAATGACGTTGTTAGGCGGCATCTTTGCCTGCTGACTTGCCCCCAGTAGGCGGCGAGCATGGCGCCAGCCTCGAGGAGAAGCAACTCGCGGTACCGGTGCCGCTGGCGTTGTCGTTCTGGGAGAAGTAGGGCACCACCAGCGGCGTTGCGCGAAGCTGGTGCCGGCGGTGCTCGGCGGTGACTCGCTGAACGCCAGAGCCCATGGCGCCTCTTCCAGCAGATTTCGGCCTGCCCTGCCTGCTGCTCGATCCGCCCGATCGCGTCGGCCAGCATCCCACGGCGTCTTGCTGCCTGCTGTTGCCTCTCGAAGTACTCGGAACGGTCATCAACCGCGCCCCACGGTCTGGGGTGGCATTGCCTGTTTGGGCGACGTTCTCCTCCTCTGCCAGCGGCCTAGCCCCAGGTGCTCAGCAGAAAGCGGGGCCAATGAAGCCCCGGCCGCTGAATGCCTCGGCCCCTGGCCGCCTTAAGAAGGGCAGCTTTTTTTTCCTGCAGCCCTACCCCCCACCGGGGCAGCGGCGCCGGAGTGCGAGCTGGCGCCTCAAAGAGGATCTTGGCCCGGCCAGCTCCCGCGACACGGCGGCATGCGCGGCTGACCCTCTGAGGCGATCCATTGCAGATCCTCTAGGCGGCTTGGAGCTCAAGGCACTGAAGCGGAGCGGGTGGAGCGGTGCGTTGGTGGCCCAATTGGCTGGCGCAAGCGCAGGACCAGAAGGAGGCGGTGGGCGGGTCAAGGGGCAACGGCCCAGCGGCCGTAGCGCGAGCGCCTGCGCAAGCCCCACATCCGCAGCGGCGCAACCGAGCCCGGCCTTGCGCAGCCCTTTGAGGCGCCCACCGACCAAGAAGGGGCCTGGTGCGCAGGCCCACATCCAAACGACGGCGCCCGCCGTCACCGTGTTCTCTACTGACTTGCTTGCTGATTCCCCTCCGCCCTGGCGCCCGCCACACGAGTGTTTTGGTGCCGGGATTGAGGCTTCCCGGTGGGCCTTGGCCTCAGGCCGACCCAGCCGATGGCAGCTGGCCTGTTTGCGGCGCCTCTTTGACCCAGCCCAGAGACCCCGATGGCGCATTTCAAGCCTGCCGGCTTTCATCGGCCGCTTCATAGCGCCTTCAGTTCCTGGGGCTGAGCCTCAACTTGAAGTTGAATCGAAGCGGCATTTGCGCCTGGGATGGGCCCCATTCAAGCCCCAAGATCTTTGTGGGCATGCTCGGCTTCTCCTTCAGTGAGTTGCCCTCGCCAGCCGCCGCGTTGATTCTCATCGGGCATGACGCGTCACCGCCTTGCCTGTGGATGATCGTCTGCCTTTGAGCCTCCAGCGGAAGCTTTCCAGCTCGTGGCGCTCGGCCCCACTCGCCGCCAGGCCCAACCAGATCGGGCCGACCCGCCAGGCCGAGAGTGCCTGCAGCAGCGGGCATTGCACCAGCCAGGCGAGACGCGGCGGCGTGAGCGATTCATCGTGGGCGATCTGGGCGCTTGATTGAGCAATAGCGCTGTAGCCACTGACTGAGAGCGGCGCTGGATGAGAGATTTGCGTGCCATGGCAGGAAGGCCGGAGGAGACTTCGAGCGAAAAGCCACGGCGAGGGCAAGGGGCCGCCGACCGCGCAGCGGCCTCGCCGCGACTTGCGCCGCCCTTGCGCCGCCGTGATCGTGACGAACCCCGCCGCCGCCGCCCTCAGGCTCACAAAAGAGCCCGTCAGCCCCCCAATCCCATCAGCTGCGGTGGTGCTGGGCAATAGTGGTGACGTTGCTGGGGCCAGACCCCCGGAGTGACCATGGGCCTCACCTTGATCGAGCGATGAAGCATGAGACGAGGGTTGACCGCCTGCGCGGGCACCAAGACCTTTCGTTGAAGGTGAACTGCTTCGCCGCATGACTTGGCCGCAACCTTGCTGGTTGGTGCCTTGCAAATTCGCCAAAGAGGTGATGAAAGCTGCGCCTCGCGTTTGCGCTTCCGCGCCTGTCAATGAGGGCGGCTACCGCAGGGATTACCGGCGCCGTCGAGGAACGATTTTCGGAGTTCGTGCACCTCTTCGGTGGCGCATCTCGACGTGGATCGCCTCGATCGTTTGCACCTCAATGGCCCCGAAGTCCCCGCCACCCAGCCAGACCGAGCAGAAAGGTGCGCTCAATGCGCCTACCCTGGAGGCGCGATCATTCCAAGCGGCGAGATGCCACCTTTGAATCCACGTGCCTTCAACGCCGGCTGAGCAAGCGTCTCCCCCCTGCTGCTCCCCAGACCAATCGATAAACGAAGGCGGCTCGGCTGAAGCCCTCACCAAGCTCGAACGCTGGTGGAATTCGGTGAACCGCCAACGGTGGCGAGAAGGTGCCCTGATTCACCAGCAAAGGGCTGGTCTCCCGCCAGATCAGCACCGCCAGCCGCCAGGGTGCCTCAGCCGCCCTGCATCTCTACCAGGTGGTGGATGGCCGGCACTGGGTTGAGGACGTCGAAAATCCTCGTGGTGGATGAGGACGCCAGCGGGCGCAACCAGGTGCTGGGCCTTCGATGAAGGCCGGCGGCACACCAGGCTTCTACTGCTGCCCCTGGGTGATGAGCTGATGACCGGCCTTCCAGGACCGTTCGAGGGCCGCTTTACGGCCTCTCGGTTGCGGGACTCGGCGAAGTGCCCCAGGACGCCCCCGTGTTTCGCACCGGTGGATTGGTACGTGCGGCTTTGCGTGCTGCAACAGCGGGCGATTGCTCGGCTGTATGACGTCAGTCCTGTCGTGACCTGATTGGCCTCGATCTGCTCACCTAAAGCCCACTCCTGTTTAGAATCTATCCACCTTTGAATTGAGAGGAACACGACCATGGCTGCATATGGCCAACAAACTGATTGATGCAGTTACGACGTTGGTGGGCTGGATCAACCACAGCGCCCACCGATCCGTTTAGCGGGGTCAGAGCCAGCGCCTGAGGGGTGGTGAAGATCAGCACCGGCCCGCTGGATGCAGCGGGTTCACTTGCACCTGTTCTTGCTCAGCACCCGGGCGCTGCTGCCCTGCGGTGACATTTTTGCTGCGAAGCTTGGCGCCATGAACTGAAGGACGGACGATCGGCACCTGGGTCCACGGCCAGCGGGTTGCGGTGCCGGCTGCCGGCGGCCACGGTGGAGCAACGATCAGCGGCGGTGCCCTGCTGATGGCCCCTGCCTGATGCGGACTGAAGTGAATGGAGCACGCCTTTGTGTATGCCCGCCTGCACGCTGACTCCGAGCACCCCTGCTGGCCTACGCCGTCTTCACCCACGCCTGATGCTGTGATGCCGGAAACTGAGGAACCGTTTCTACAGGCCCTCAAGAGGAGCACGATGCCGCGCTGATCCGTCGAGGGCCTGGCGAGCCGTGGGCGCCGCCCGCAGGCTGCTGAGGTGTCGGCCCGCCCGGACCTGCTGGCCGCCGCCTTCTGATGACCTTGAACACCTGATCATCGACCGATCGAACCTGTGGATCCGACCGTTGCGCGGCCGGTCCTGGCGAGCGCGCCCTATCTGGAGACGCCGGAGGGGATGGCTGCCGCATCCGCAAGCCAGGGAGGTTGGATTCGCCCTTCGTGCATCCCTGCCACCTGGAGGGCTGGTTGTGAAGCTGCCGAGTGGCAGGCGGTGTTGCCATCTCGACAGACGCAGTGGGCGATGGCGCACCGACCCCACGGACCCGACCCGATCCCGTTGACCCCCGGACCCTGGTCCGGTCGCTGCCGGTGATCGTTGAGCCTTCAATCCCGAGGAGCCTCTGGAGGTGAGGGGCAAGCCTGGAACGTCGTCAGTGGTCGCACCGCATCGAGGCAACAGGTGATCTTCTCGTTGAATGGAGCCTTGCAATCTGCTGATTGCTAATTACACCTATACAGCGACACAGAGTGCCCAGTTTTATCTTTGATTCAAGCGCGATCAGACGGCCAATTAAATTGCCGGTGATTCTTGTCAATGAGCGCGGTCAGAGTGATCCGGCGATGCCCCTTGAGCGTCCTCCCACCAAGATTGATCCTGCTCCCGTTGATTCCAAGATCAGGGTGAACCCGAGCCAGAGCCCTATTTCGTCTGGTTTCACCGCGATGACCAGGGACGAGTGACATCTTCACTGCCTGGAGTCTACGGCGTCGCCCTGGATCAATCGATGACCAAAAAGAAGGAGATGCGTGGCTGAGCCGAGCGCGCTGAGAGCCAGGGAGGCGGAAGCCTTAAGCTTGAAAGGGAAGCCGAGGCGAAAACCTGTCGATTTTTGCCTCGATGACGAAGGCTGATCACGCATCACTGCCGCAGGACTTCGGGATCCACCTGCGATCAATCGATGACCAAAGCCGAAATGTGGTCTGAGGCCGAGCGGCTGCAGCTTGAAGTGGCCCACCAGCCCGATCCCCCTGCTGGTGATGGCCTGGGAGATGTCCCCAGCGATCTGCTGGGTTAATCCCCGCTTGGGGAGAGACACCTACCCGGTGTCCTGTTGCTGACGGCGGGCTTTTTGTTGAGCTGGCCCAAAGGTGGTAGCCTCCCCTGCCGCTGGCTGTCGCCCAGCCCCGCCTATCCGCCTGACTGGACCACGACGGAGCGCGATGACGGTCGGCTTGCGCCCTGCTTGCCGCCCGTGGTTGCCCGGGCGGCGAGGAGTGGGTCTTGCGTGCATCAGGTTGCCAGCCGCTGGCTGGGGAGATCGGTTTTTCGCCTGCGGGGCCGGTGCCAGCGGGCCCAACGCTGGAACTGTTTGGTGGTTGCCGATTTCAGCCCGGCGCTGTAATGAGGGAGCTGGGCACGGGCCGCGATCGAAGCTTGAGCATTCGATCCACGTGTTGTGCCGATGCAGGGAACCTTCCAGGTGGGGGGACTGGGGAAGATTGGCCACAGGCGATGCTGGGTTGCCGTTTTTGGACGAATCGGACGGGGCCCTTGATTGTCCCGAAAGCTTTTGCGGCAACGTCTACAAGCCGAGCGTTTTCCGAACCTGGTTCGGTGGACCATCGCCATGGGCGCTGTATGTGCCTCGTGCCGGATCTCGCTC
>Ga0163217_1091090_pt1 | contig 11363 bp, 12 predicted proteins | sample SynspAceP_FD_185933 | JGI IMG/M metagenome (GOLD analysis project Ga0163217, IMG submission 185933) | Saline lake microbial communities from Ace Lake in Antarctica - Synechococcus sp. Ace-P (PacBio error correction) | ecosystem: Environmental > Aquatic > Non-marine Saline and Alkaline > Saline ... | reverse complement strand
ATACTCCAAATATCTCAGATCAAGAGCGGTCAGCAGACTGTGATCAGCGCCGTCGAGCAGTCGCCCACCGACACACGGCCGCTTGTGCGCTGCACCGGCTGGCAAACCAATGGCCGACCAGCCCCGACTCACCAAAGACCACCCCGATGACCCAAGGCCAGAAGGCTACGCTGGAAGCGCATTTGCCAAGGCCGCCAACGGAATTGGCTGATCATCCAGCGCCGGGACCAGGGAACCAGGGTCGTAGACACCAGCCGAGCGAAGGCATGCCGGTCCGGCTCAGATGCCTGAGCGCGGTAGAGGTTTCGGACGGGCGCAGCCGATCCGTCCCACAAAAGGCGAGCGCTCACAACGGCCGTGAACCCGAAGGAGGCCACCACGGAAAAATTCAGGGCCAGTGCTGCCGAGCACGTCATTTCACGATCACCTCGGCCGATGTGGTGAAGGTGACGCAGCGAGCGGTCGAATTCGGTCGTTGGCTCCCCCGCATGCTCATCGATCCCGAAACAATCACGGCTCAACGCTAGGCCAGCCGTTGTTCTGCCAGCCATGAGCATCGATCCGGCCATGCGGCGCGGAGTTCCCCGCACTGGGGCTAATGTTTGCCAGCAGCAAACGCTCAGGTGTATTTTGCCAGCAGGTCGCTCCAGATTTGACCGCATCGCCCACTCCGGCGCTGTCGCAATGATGCGTGCTGGTCCGGTGGGCGGGGAATCACGGCCGATCCAGAACCGCATCCCCGCCGCTGTATCCCGCCACCGTCAAGTTTTGGATTGCCATCGACGCCACGCTGGCCTTAGTCGCGAGTAGCGGCATAGGCCGGATGCCTGCCATTGCAGCTTCCAGCCTCCAGGAGGCGGTTGCTGGGCTGATGGCGGACCACATGGGCAGCCCGTCGACATGGCCGATGAACCAGTGTGACCACCAGCGGTCGTCGAGGCCAGGCCGCGCTCGGATTTCACCGCGCGCCCGCAGCCGCCTTTGGTGGCCAGGTTCTGCTGCGGGTTGAGGGTTCCTCGCTGAATCGTCGCTGAAGCATCGCGTGCAGTATCAGCACGGTCAGGCAGGGACGCCGTCGACAGCGACGCTGTTTTCGCCCAGTGCCAATGGCGAAGAAAGTGACGCCAGCCCCCCTCCACCAGCAGCTCTTGGGCTGGCCCCGCAATCGCCCCCACGCCTGGGACCAACCCTGGTGAACATCGTCCGCCTGGAGCTCGCTGCCATAATGGAACAACGTCGGTTCAGGCGCAGGCAAGAGCCATGGGGAAATGTTCGCGTTCTCGGCAATCGCCTCTGGACGCGCAGAGTCGCCAGCCGAATCGTCTGCTCCGCGATCCCTCGCCGGCCCCAGTGCCGATCTGGATCGGAACCAGCCCAGGCCAGAACATCTGGCGCCTTGGGAAGGCGAGCCACCCCCCCCCGCTCAGCCACATCTGATGGCCACCCTGCTGGCGGCCGGTGAGTTTGCCGGCTGTGACGGAGTGTGATCATCCATTCGCCAATCGAAGAACAGCTCCTTCCGCGGCCGTTTCTCAAACATCACCTCGCCGTGGTTTGAGCCCACTGAATCGACTGGCCGCCCACGATATGCCATCGCCCTGCCTGTCGCACCTCCTCCAGCATCTGGATGCTGGAGGAGGGTGGTGGCCCTGATTGCCTCGATCCTTCCCGGTCGATGGCGGCCGATGCGGAGGATCAGGAGGATTTTCGCCGGTTTCTACGATCGAAGCTCAGCCGGCCGAATGTGCATCCGCAATGTCGCCTTGCCCAGCGCCAGGCGGATGGCAAGCCCGAGCCGGTGGCGATCCGGAGAGGCCCGGCCGTCCCCCTCCAACGGCGCCCCCTGGGCGACCCGTCCCGGTGCCACCCGCTAGCAAGCGTCCGCCCGGCGCCCTTTGTCGAGGGCCGGCTGTTCAGTGTTCGTTAGGCACAATGCGGGCGGGGATTCTCGCCGCTCATGATGAGCGCGGTGTTGGCCGTCCCCGCCCTTCGCCTGACTGCGGGCATTTCAACCATCTTCGAAACCGCCAACCCGGCCTACGACCCGGCCGAGCGCCTACCTGGGCGAGGCGTTGCAAGCTGCGCTCCGCGCACCAGCTGGTGTTCACAGGCAAGATTTCCTTTGCCTGGTGTGGGCACTGAGTCGAACGCCGGCCAGCAGTCTGCTGCCTGCCTCAGGCTGGGTGGAGCGGTCACAACCTGGCGGCAGGCCTCAACCGGCCCACGAGCATCTCGTACTGCGGCCCTAGGAGGGAGGCAAGGAGGCTGCTCGACTGGGCGATCAGCAGACAGGTGTGGGGCAACTGGGCTTCAGAAAGCAATGCAGCAGCGGACTGATCGAACGGGCCCGGGCAGCGGTGCTTCGGTTTCTGCAGCCTTCATCTCCATCTCTTGATCAGGGCGTCCTGCCTTGCCCCCGGCCTCGCCGCCGGCCTGCGTATGGCGATCTCCGCCTGCAAGGAACAAGGGCGTGGCGTCCAGCTAAGGACCCACCGCCGAGACCTCAGCGCCGAATGCGCCCCCTTTGGCTCCCTGAAGCGGCCATCGCTTTTTGCATCAGCGAAGGGATCAGCACCCTCATGCTCGGGCCGCCCAGCAGGTGATCTGGCCTGTGCCGAGCGGGCTCGCCGCGCGACCTCGCCCACACGGCTCGAAAACGAGAGCTCCTCTGAACGGCTTGCCCCCCGGCGGCCGGCGCCTCGGCCCAGCCGTTGCGGCCAGTGCCGCGCTGCTGCCCTGCCCCGCAGCCGTGCCGAGTTCCCGACTCTGCGCCTGCTGCAACCTGGCGCTCGGCCATGCAGGGAGCTTTTGCTCACCGAGCGCTACAACCTATCGGCCTGGGCGGGCCATGTGGAACAGCTTCGATTGCCAGGAGGCCTGTGAGCGTTGTCGGCGTGCCTGCCCCGCTGTCCCCCATGGGCTGGCGATTCCTGATTGCTTCGCCCAACACCCACGCCCTGCTGGGCGGCACCACCGCGGCGCGGCTCTGGGCTAGGGTTCAGGCGTGGGTTTTCGCTCAAGCGGAGCTGCTCTGTCCCAGGCGTTGGTAGCGGCACGCGCCTCGCCCCTGAGGGGCGAGGAGGCTGTTGGCGTTGGCCAGCACCGCGGCTCCGACTACAGGAGGATGCGATGGTTGGGGCCAGCTCTATGGCAAAGCTCAGCCATGGCCTGCGCATGCAGCCGGTGGCACCCAACCCGCAGCCAGCAGCCGCTAGCAGGGCGGATGGCTCGCGAGCTTGTTGAAAGCCAGGCCAATGCTGATCGTCTAATCCTTTTGCATGTCGGCGTGCCGCTGTCAGCAGCTCAGGTTGCGCATTCCACTGCGATTTGTGAGGTCCATGCCCGCAGCAGGGCCGTCAGCGCAGTATCATCTGTCGCAGGCAAAGGCATAAATAGTCGCTGACTGGCCCACTCCTACTGCCGTCTTCAGCTCTTTGCCCTTCGCTAGACGTAAGCATTTTGTTTTGAGGCCATCGCGTTCGCATTTCAAGGTGAGTGTTTGTTCTTGGCCGTCGACAGTAACCGGTACGTTCTCTGGCTTGGATTTGTTTTTTTAGGCATCTAAATCTGCTGTATCAAGCCAGGGCGCCCTTCGTCTTGGCTGGCCAGCCCAGTTTCGCAGGTCAGATGCTCAATACTTATCACTTTGGGTGCGTTGCTTGTAGGGATTCTTAGCTACGCAGCGGCCCTTGAGGGCTGGCATTTCCAGGAGCATATAGAACCAGCCCTCGGCCTTTCGGATCGTTCGGGCCAAGTCTGAACTGTTTTGCACGTCGAGTCACTACACTCATAGGTGCCGATGTAATGCAGGTGGCATAGTTTTTGGTCGTATCGGTCGAGTTTTCGATCGGCCGGATCGCCGAACAGAATGGCTGGATCGCCCTGCGAAGGTGGCCAGATTCAGGCAAACAGCCTGGTCGGACCTTCGAGAGTGTCAGGCGGAGCAAAGCTGCAGCTGCTCGCCGCTGAGTTCGGCCAATCCACCCCTCCGGCACTGCAGCAAGATCGGCGTGGGAGATCTGGGATCTGAGCTAGCTTCGCGAGGCCTCTCTCTTTGTTGGCCTTACTGCCGGCGCCTAGGTATCGGCAATTCCGCATTCTATATTTCAGCCGCATGGGCTATTCTGGTGCCCGCTGCTCTTAGTGAGCATAGCTGGGCGATGCTTCGTGTTCCTGGCGCTAGGACGTCCACATCTGAGCCGATGTTCCCTTACCTATGAGCGCCCCAGAACGCTTATGTCAGCCTTGCGCGGCGGTCTTGAGCCTGGAATGTTGTGCTGAGGGATTTCTGTCAGCACTGCATTGGGCTCTGAGCCTATGAGCCAGCCCTTGCAGCTGTATCGTCAGGCACAGTTTATTTCACCGGGCTCAGCGGAAGAGGGCGTCGGGCCGCGGCGTGTTTCCGCTAGGGTCGCAGAGGTAGGGGCCAGCCCCACTGCTGGCATGTTTTTTCCTCTATCCTCCCTTCGCTATCATTTGAGGTTCACGCTTCGTTTATTCTTGCGATAGGGGTTGCATCTCTGCTGTTTGATTGGGCAGCACCTTAACGGTCATTCGGCTTGCTGGCATAAGGCCCAGGGTGGGCTCCACTCTTTCCATTGCGATCTGCGATTCGCTTCAGGTTTCAACAGCTCCAGGTTCGATTCTCTGTGCCCTCACCTCCGCCATTTCTTCCAGGCGTTGGGTGGCTTCAGGGCGGGCGCATTTCCCGCAGTTGCGTGGTTCTGCCTTCTTGGCCATGTCTGGTTTGCCAATGGCAAGCGCAGGGCGCCATAGCATCCGCCTGAACCATCATGGCTGCCGCGGGCGAGTCAGCGATCCGCATGCTCCGGCCCTCGGCGGCAGGCCAGCTTTACACATATCCGGCGTTAGCAGCGGCTTTTTGCAATCGATCCCCCCACCGCGGCCATCCACCGCCATGACGGAGATTTGCTTCCGCCGGCTTTGGGCCTTTGATTCCCCAGAGGATCCAGCGCGCGTCATCCCCCGCTTCCACCTAAGGTCCCTTTTTGCAAAGCCATGGCGGATCTGTTTTTAGGCTGCTGTTTGCGCTTACCTCCTGCGGCCCCGGATGAGCCCAGGCTCGCTTATAGCAGCGCCTTTGCGGCTTCGTGCTGGTTCCGTCCGCGTCAACGACATTCCTTTGCCAGACAGCAGTCTTGCGGTTGCTGGTTGTTCTGTTTATGTGATATCCCGCGCTGGCGTTTCTCCAGCGTTAGGCCACCGCGCCGGTCCTCTTGTAGGGGGCTCATGGCTATATCTGACCCTTTCTCGTTGGCATGCTGGATCTTCCCTTGTTGCTCAGGCAGCGTGCGTGGCCGTCTTCGGACTCAGTTGCAGGTGGGAACTCTCGGTTGCTACCGGCAGCCTAGGTCCACCACCAGATTGGTTGAAGGATGCGCCGATTCTTGCTGCTCCATCGTGGTGAGATCAAGGCGGGTCTGTACGCTGCGGCAAGTGGGTTTCTTCTCTTGGCAGGCATGGGTAGGCGGTTGACCGCCCTTGTTCCCATTAGTCTTAAAGCGATATAATCCGCAATCGGCTTTGTCAGTCTGGTCCAGCGCCGGTAGGGCGCCGTGCCCCCTTGCTGCGGTATGATTTGCGGGAACCTTCTGTGCAGTCTCAGGTGCCGGTCCAGCAGCCTATTATGCAGCAGGGCCTATTGGGATGCGCCCAGTCTTTTACCGAACTGTGCTTGTTGTCCCAGAATTCTGCCGCTTCGTGTTTCTTTCTGGAATGGTTCTGTGCTTCATGCGGGTTTATCTAAGTTCTTTCGCTCACCAGGGCCCGCAATAGTGTAGGATGGCGAGCTTCTTTTGTATCTCGCACTGGAATAGCGCGGAACAGATCCATGTATTTCCACTTCATGCTGAATGAGATCCAAGCACCATAGTTTCCATTTTCTGTATACCTCAGCACCAGCTTAGCACCGCATGATCTGAATCCTGCTTAGCAGATCCTTGGGCTTTACGCCAGTTTCTTGCCAGCTTATCTTCCGCTCAAGTCCGCGTTCCAGCAGTGGCCTGCAGCCCGCTACTGTTGCATCATACACCCAGAGATTTTCGCCATTAGCAACTAGGTGAGAGGCAACTCCTCGACCTTTCGCACCAGAAAACCGGCGCTTGGCCAATCAGGCAGGGCCCGTCCCCATGGTGAGCCTACAGCTCCGGTCGAATGGCTCCAGCTCCCTAGCCTCAGAGCGTTTCTGTTTCAGTTTGTGTTTTTAGGCGCCAGCATAATTCCGATAGGATGACAGACACACCCAAGTCCCGCGGATCTTCACCATCAGGGCGACCAGCAGCAGCGCTGGTCCACAGCCAGTGCCCTCCATACCGCAGCGCCATGCCCTGGCGCAGTTTTTGCAGCGTTAAAGCCATAGGATTTGCTAACTTAGGGCCATATCGAGAATACAGAGGCTCCATATCCCACCGGATTGGGTAAATAGATGCCGCCAGGATTTCAGGGCATCGTGCGGGCCTGGCTTCATGGTTTAGCCGTTCTCAACCAGCTCAGGAATGCCCTGCGGCTGGGTTATCTTGACGGTCTCTATGATGCGGGATGTGTGAGACTGGGTTCCTTTATGGTTGCGGCGTTTTGGAATCACCGTTGGGGTGCTCGGTTGGGCTGTTAGCTAGTTAGCTGCTTGCCCGGTTTTGCCTGACTGGTCTAGTGGTTCTTCTTTGGCGCCAGTTCTTTTCGGGGGGTATCCGCTCGATTCTGTTTCCCACTTCCAGAATTGCGGACCCTCACGCCTTGCGTGTTCAGGCTGCGAGGTCACGTCGTCACGCTACGCGGAGTGGCGGTTTTTTTTTTTTTTTTTATTTTATTTTCTTTTCCGGATAGTGCGATCCTCCGCTCAGGTTGGTTTTTATGTTGTAATCTTTGATTAACGGGCAGTATGCTCCTGGTTCCACGGGTTTGATGCCGCGTGTTGGCGGTCTGTTTTGCCGTCTGGCCGGTTGTTTGTTGTCGGCCCGTTTCTTGTGTTTCGTGGGGTCGTTTGGGCCCCGGCGGTGTTGGCGATCTGCCCGGATGTTTTCGCTTGTTGCCGGGGGAGCCGGGAGTGATTGCTTGAGACCTTGTCGGGGGTGTTGGTCCTGGTACATTGTTAGGCCTTGGGTCGGACTCCTGAAGCCAGCCCCAGCTGAGAATCAGCTGACTCGGGGGTTGCCCGCTTGCAATTCGCGCTCCGATTTGATAGCAGAAGTCGGGGTCGTCAAGCGACTGCTCAGCAAGTTCGGCTTGCTTCGCCAGTAGTTTGGCCGGCAGTCTACTTTTCGATGGGGCGGCCTTATGATCGCCACCGCACTGCCCGGGGGCGCCGTCTTGCTGCGGGGCGAGTTGGAGGGTGTTAGGCTACGGTCTTTGCGTTTTGGATTGCTGTGCCTGTGGTTGAGTGGGGCGTCCGTCTTGGCGTGCAGCGGCTTTCTTGGCCGTGGGGGTGAGGTGGCAAGGCTTTGCGGGGCTCTTGGCCTTTGCTTTGCCATTGTGCGTGCCTTTGGCCGCCGGAGATACAGTGGCAAAGCGTGGCTTCCTCGATGGTGATCGTGTCTGACCTGCTTGTCTTCGTGCATGCGACGCTTTGTGTCAGCACTTTGCCCTGACTTCACCATACAGCCCGTAGGGGCCGAATCGAACCACCTCCTTGAACGACTTCCTTAACGCCGGCATTTTCCGGTTGCTGCTCATGAGAATTCCTCAATGCGTGTCTGGTGGCCGCCGCGACCTGTCTTGAGAAGGCGAGTCAGCTTCGATTTTCGCCACGTTGGAGGGCAGTGAGCCACCAGTGAGCAGCTCGTCTTTCGGCCTTGAGCGAGCGGTAATCCTTCTCGGCCTTCTACTTGTCTTCGGAAATGAACGCATGTTGTAAGGTGACCGTAAGCTGTGCCCGCAGTCCTGCGCTTGCACGTCTTGCCGCCTATCGATGCGAGGTGTTCTGATCGTTTTTCGCCAGCATTTTCCCGGGGCAGGGGTCTTTAGCAGGCCGATTGAGTGGGCGGGTTCAATTTTTTGGTTGTTGGTCTTCAAGGCTGAAGCTGTCTTCAGGCTTGAGCCCAATTGTAGGCAAGGAAGCCGCTTTCGCTTGAAAGGTTCTTTCCGGTCAAACGCCAACCTCGGACCTTCCGTTCAAGTTGGTTAGGTGGCTCGTAACTTTGCTTTTTTCCGAACATGCAAAGAATAATAATTGTGCTCCTCGCCTGCAAATTCAGGGGAATCGAAACGCCATTAATGCTTCAAAGCGCCCTTCGGTCTGTTGTTTGTAGTCATGAGGCTCGGGCTTTTGTGCTCCCGTAATTCGAATGTAATCGCGGTGTGGGTTTGAATTGTCGGATCGTGGCAAGGGTCAGGTATGGTCCTTGATCAAATGTTTCTTTCCGCCTTTCCGTCGTTTTCACTATCGTCGCTTGCCTTCCAGAGTAGGCCCCGACCGTTTTGTCCGATCCGCAACCAACTAAACAGTGGGCGAAGTCAAGAACTTCTTCCGATGCGCGTGGTTCCCGCGACGCTGTGGTTGTGGTCTGAATGTCGCACCTCGCAGCTAGCTTGCACAACCAGGGTCTCGAGCCCCTGGTCTCCTTTGAGAGTTTGTTCAGTGGATCCAAATTTGCTTCCTTGCGTGCGAAGAATTCTTCATAGGCTGGTCCATCCGGGCCGTGTAGGGCGTGGGTTCCCAGAATCCGAAGTGCTCTCTCCAGGCAAAGCGGCCTCAGCGTAAACCGACTAATGCATGTGACAGCTGGGGCTTTTGGTGAGCGAAAGTTTGCTTCATGCGCGGGAAGCGTGCGTAACCTCGATCCGAATGGCTGCTGAAATGACTGCTGGCGTAAGGCGTGTTTGGTGGCGTTAAGAACCGAGCCAATCCTCGTCTGTTCTCAAACAATCTGACCTAAAGCGCACACGGCGCTTTCGCGTGCTGCTTTCCGCTGCGGATTTTTGGTGTCTGGTGGCGAATGGGCATCGAAGCCTGCTTGCACAACGCTGGCGGTGGGGTTTATAGTAACTCGCCACAACGAGGGCCGTGGCGAGTAAGGTCCATCCTCCTTGCTTTCGAAGGGCCGGCAAATCAAGGTGCGTTCCGCTGTTCCTTCCAACACTTAAGGGCGGAGCAGCCTTGGCAAAATTCAAAATGCGGCTTGGCGCTCGAGCCCGGAACGGTGCTTCAAACTCACCTGCAGCTCACGCTGGGCGATTTCGGTCAGGCGGGCGTCTGGCCAAATCTGAACTAGGCCCAAACCGTTCGCTTCCAAGATTCAAGCTCGTAGAAAGGAGAGAAGTCCTATGGAAGTCCGGAAAGGTCCGGGTAGGGATGGTCTTTGGGCGCGTGCAGAAGCGGTCACCGCCGAACGTCCGCCTCAAGGCTTCCTAGGCAATGCTTGGGCCTCCTGGTGGTCGAACACTTTGGCGGGGTCTGGGTCGGGAGAGGTAAGTCCTGCCGAATAGTTTAAATTCAACAACGCACTGCGGGCACGCTTCTTTTGACATGCGGCTCTGATCGAGCGAGTTGGCATCCTGTAGCGTCTGGTGACGCTAAAATTGTAAGGTGATGAAGCCCCGCTCGTAGAAAGCCCCCCTTGCCCCGCTTCCCACCCCCCAATGAGGCCGATGACGCAATGTGTCGCGGGCCGAGGAAGCCTCGCAAGACTTGCGTTGGAACGTCCCGTGCTTGCGGCGGTGTCCTGGTGTGATGTAGAGGAAGACTTGCTTTGGGCGCGACCGGTTGTTTGTCTGCTGACGTGCGGCTGGTCACAAACCGTTCCATAGGCAAGGTCTGAGCGGAGCGTAGCTGCCTTGGAAGTTACCAAGAGGCCCTCTCTTTCGGCCAATGCAACGGCGCACTTCTTGGCGTCCTGCCTTTTGAAGTGCCGCCGGTTTCGGTGCTTTTCAATCGATCGCGTGCCGTCGCTGGCAAAATCCGTTTCCCCCTTAAACGCGGGTCAGGCTTGTCTTCACCAGCCGGCCGTGCCTTTGGCGAGCTGGCCTTGGACATGGATTCGTTCCCGAATGTAAGCTGCCCGCTGCGAAAAGGCCCGTTCCGGCCCGCTCCGTTCTGTGTGCAAACTCGAGCAAAACTGCCGCTACCGCCCGATGTGCACCCAGCCTGTGCGAATAAGCCTCCCTGCCTTGTCTTCCAAGAAGCTGAAGTGGCGAGAAAGGGTGTAAGCCTCACAAGCGAATTCCAAGGAAATCGCCGAGGTCTTCGCTGGCTAATGGAACGAAGCTCCAATTTGTCGAAGTTCGCGGTCTGGTTCCAAGGCCAGGCCCACAAAATCGCTTCCTTGAGTGATTCTTGGTTAATGGCAACATCGCTTCCGGGACTTCGCGCAGAGAAGGTTGGAGCACGTTGCCAGCTGAATCGCTTCTCCCCTTCCCCGGTCTTTTCGTTCTGAAGTGAGGCCGCAAACTCAACCCGCTTTTGACCTTTCCTTGAAGATGCGTCCTTTATATTCTCTCGTGACCAATGCTTCTTTTTTGTCACTTCGGCTAATCAACATTAGACGTTCCGCAAAGTCTTTGGTGTGTTGTTTAACGCGCAATGTTGGGGTCCATTCTCGCCCTTGTAAAAGGCCCCGCCGGACTCGTCGCTTGCGTGTTGTTGGGGATGAAGTCTGCGCAACGTGCGGCCCAAATCGGGCGCTGCGCACTGAATCTTCGGCATGGAAGCCAGGATGTGGTGGAATGTTTTCGCGGCCTTTGTGCGCTCTCGCGATGAACCAGGGTGTGCGCCAGGCAAGGCGATTTCACTGACCGCTCTTCTTATAAGTCGCATCGGCGGAGCAGGGCTGCGCCTGAGTTTATCGAGTTAGCGTTCGAGCTACAAGTCCGTTTCTGGCAACAGCTTGTTCTTTTTGCAGTTTATCATGAACCTACCCGCTCGTATTTCCCCATACTTCCAACCTGCTCGCCGAAGTTGGGTTCTTGTGCCGCCAACCTTTTCGCTGCCACTGGTTTTGGGTTTCAACGTGGCTACTTCAAAGCACTAATATGCCGGTTGCGAATTGAAGCGTGAAGACGCGCGTTCTGGTGGCCTTTGCTCTCGCCTGCTGTGATGCATTTGGCTCGGGCACAAGGGCGCCCCGTGGTGTCACTTTCGATTCTTGTTTAATGGGCCTGAGCAACGTTCTCTGGTATGTCTTTGGACGCTGTCAAAGTGAGTATTCTGCCCGTCGAGCTATATCTTTTTAAGGCTCGTTTCCTGGCGGTAGCGCCTGCAGCGGTGGTCCTTTCCTCGCGTGGTCGTGCCGCCTCCAACTCTTGCTTTCGTGTTTGTATCAAAGTTGGGGCGCGTATGTGGTAGCGAAGCGGGAACGCTCCGTGGGGGGTACGCGTCGAATGTTTTGTTGGCGCCACCCTTCTGGGGCCCT
>Ga0163217_1054796_pt1 | contig 11363 bp, 5 predicted proteins | sample SynspAceP_FD_185933 | JGI IMG/M metagenome (GOLD analysis project Ga0163217, IMG submission 185933) | Saline lake microbial communities from Ace Lake in Antarctica - Synechococcus sp. Ace-P (PacBio error correction) | ecosystem: Environmental > Aquatic > Non-marine Saline and Alkaline > Saline ... | reverse complement strand
CGCCCGCCGCTCAGCAGCCGCCCTCTTTGGTGAAGCCTTCATCTCTTTGAGGACATCACGCGGCCCACTCTGAGGGAATATTGTGCTACGGACCGCCACATCTATCTCCATACCAGGTCATTGTGATCCCGGAGGATCTCCCGATAGTCCCTACCGCTTTTCGTCGCTGAGTTAGGAAACGAGGTAATCTTGCCGACAACTTTCCGTCTTGAGCACCAGATTTCTCTTTTTTCAGGCACATGATTTCGTTGACAGTTGCGACCGATTATCCGGCACCACCACTCCAAAACCTTGCTCCCAATTAATATCGGCCGGACATGCTGATTGCTGCGCGCTCTGGCACCTCAAAAATTCATTGCCTTCTTTGCGTTCCCGCCGGTCAACACCCTGGACACACGCGCAAGCAACGTATTCGCCATCAAAGACCTTCTGCACTCTCAGAATTCGGCAGAACCAAATCGCCGAGGCCTCGCCGAATAAGAAGCCATAGCCATCTTTATTGCTTGGAATTACGGCCCTTTTCAGCTCTTCGATCTACAAGCCCATAGACGCCGCGCCATATGCTTATTAGCTGGCATCACGCGCCATAGCGGATCAAAGCCGAGCAATGCCTCGGTTATGTCATTGGGGACTCTAATTTTGAAGGTGCTCACAGAGCGATTCATAGGTGACTGGCCTCACCTATTTGCTCCAATGATATTCGAGGATTGAATTTCACGACTGGGAATCGGATTTTCGTAGTTTTCCGCTTTCCCGACTTGCGAAGGGGTCTTTAATTAATCTTTCAGGTCTTTCGATTTTTCTTAGCCATAGTCTGCCAATAAAAATGGAGTTCTGGCAGGTAGTATACACTCTGAGGGCTTTTATTACTTTCGCACAATTAAGAGTAAGGGAATTGACCGCGCAGGGCTTCAAGCGCATTACAAGTGCGCGCTTCGAAACACCCCTTCCTGCTAGGTGGTGGAATTGGTAGGACACGCTAGCTTCAGGTGCAGTTGCTCGTAAGGGCGTGGGAGGTTTCAAAGTCCTCTTCTAGGCACCATTCAAAATCCCAGCACTTCCTGCAAGTATTTTTTTAAAATTAGGAATCAATAAGTTAGTGAGCTTGAACATCGAAGCGTCTATATCTGATTCAACAAATCGATTATCTATTGTAACATTCATAGTAAACATTAACTAGGCGCCGCAGATTGCGGTGTGACTATGGCAAAGGAACTACACTCCACTGACCGATACTCAGATCAGCAAGCAAGAGCAAGCCAAGAATACAACCTTTTCCGACGGAAACGGACTACAGCCTTAGATCAACATCGGGAATCGAATTGCTGCTATTCAACTACACCAAATCGTACTACTAAAACGTCGAACTTGAGCCTTGGGCCCCTTACCAGCCTACCTCTTGCTTCGCTCGCAAATTAGCCAAGAGTACAAAGCCATTTGGAGAGGGGAGGACCCCAACAGTTGAGAGATGAAACTATCCACTCAGAGGACAAATACAAAAAACTTTCCTTAGAGATGTAGCACGCATTGGGCTAGATCACAAAAGTGCACATAAGCCCAACTAGCACAAAAAAATAAAAAGATGTTTAGAGTTAATATATTTTCCCAAAAACTAGGCCAACCCCCAATCACCGAGTTAATGCAACACCATTTGAAGCGATAGATGCGAACATATAACAGGACAAACTCGAAACAGTAAAAACTATGCCGCTGGCTTAAATGATCTATTGACTTTCCGCACTCAATAGCGGCATCGTATTCAATAACCACTCGCGGGAATCGGGAAGATTTTCGACCACAAAAACACCAACCTTGCCACTTGCCACAAGTGAGCTACCTATCTTATTGCACTCATACGCCCCCCCCCCTTTTCAAGCACAAAACAAGGGCTCGAATCCTATTGGACTGGGCATTTGCACACCATTACCAGACCAGCTGAAGAGCTGGAACTAGATGGGAGAACTTGATATCGAAGGCAATATGGCCGATTCGGCAGCCCGTATGAAGGGGAGGCACTTTCACAAATACCACTTAGCCAGAGTCGCTGTAAAGTTTCGATCCATTAAACAATACAGCGGGCAAGGAGAATTCGTTTTCCCTTCGGTAGCAAGCAGAAGCCAAGACTCACAGGACCGCCATATGGCCTTTACGCAGAATGGGCTATCTGGCAAAAACCTCGTATCTCACGGTTCTTAGAGCGCTAGCCAGCAAACCTTTATGAAGGCCGGTTTCGAAAGTCACTAATAGAAGCAGCACTTTTCGCACAAATACCAAGTCAGATCATAACAACATTATTAATCGCTCCACGTACCTAGATGCACGACCACCATGTGAATTGGTGGAGCAGGAGATGGGGCATTTTGGCACACCAAAACGCACACACTGTTCACAAAATAGCCCCAAAATCATGCTTCCACTTGTTTTGACCTCTGTACGATTGCGTCCATACGAACTAAGCCATCGAGCTAAAGTTAGAAACATAAAAATAATTACAACAGAAAGTTTTAAGCAAATTTTTTTTTGACAGGCCTAGGGCGAATCAGCCCTAGGCTAAGCCGGATTTAACCCCGCCTATATTATGGCATTGCTGGAACACTTCCATGGACAGGAAGGCGCATTATGCACAACAATACACGTATTCTTAAGATTACCTGAGTTATCAAACTTACAGGCCTTAGCGCAGATCAACCTTATAAAAGATAGAGCGGAATATTATCCCCGCAATAGCTGGCGGCAACTCTGTCGGATGCCGGAAAATGAGATTAGTTGCATATTGTTAACTGCCGAATATTCAGGCAGACTGACCGATGAGATCGGAAGTCGTCTTCGAAATGCCTTCAGCGAGAGCGGTTAACGCAGTGAAATTTACCACACTTTACATCAGGCACAGCCCTTACAATGAGTAGTCATTGCTTTACTGGAACTTCGCACCAGATAATGTTATATTACTCAAAGCGCAAATATTTTCTTGCTCAGAAAGACCGAATTAGTTTTTAGGTTCGGTGACCTAAACGCACTTGCAGCGTTAGCTCTAGGCACCGACACGAGCTAAAAGGATTGGCTTTCAAATTTAGAGTTCTATTGAATAACTGATCTCATAACCGCTGAAGGCCTATCGACCGGCACTGCCGTATGGTCGAAGTACTTCTTTCACCACAGGCAATTCAGGGTGCAATCCTTTCAAGTTTACATTAATGAGATATATTTTCGGGCCCAATGACAAGGAGGCGGCGAGAATGTTTCACGATCGTAGTATTAACGACCTAAGCGCAAATACGTTGTGTATTGGCGAACGACATCGGGTTAGTAAAAAACGTTATCGCTTGACGTTGTCGACAGAAGCTCCTTGTTATTCTCAATAACCGCGCCTTTGAATTCCTCAATGGGGCTTTCGGGGATAATAATAGGTAAACCCTGCATCAGTAAATGGGACACAGCAAGGAAGACCCTTATTTCTTTCGTACCCCAGGCTATCACGGACAGCGGTGGTAACGGACAAATCACAAGAGTTTACCTGAAGGATCGGGTACATATTCGCATAACTTTTTTTACTAGGTGTCGTGATCAACGGGAGCTTTACGAAATTTTGACAATGAATAAACAACACTAACATGGACTTTTAGGCAATCTTATCAATAGGCCAAGCACAGCTAGAGCCAGCGATGACGACTCATTACCGTAATATTTTAATTAAAACTTTCACTGGCCCCTCATTACAATACGATTCAAATTCACTAGCAAATTTACTCGACCTCATCTATCGCCAGGTGCTAAATTATAGAGTTAGAATGTCTAAAACTCTGGTAGATTACTCTGTAGGCCAAACTCTATCTGTATAGATAGCCAAGAATGATGTTTTGTTTGAAAATTCACAGTATTTTTTCTATACGCCGTAACAGACCTTTGATTTCGCGAACCTAATCCATATATTGCCACATTCGAATTCTTTCAGATTGGAAATTCTTTTTAAATCTTCATTAGCAAACCCAGTTGTTTGATCCAAGTTTGCTTTCGTATTCAACTCAGATTTTTTTCCCATTCTTTGCCTAGGTTTCATTCAACAAATCGAAAGTTCGGATTTTTCTCGATTTAGCAAATAGCAGATTATCTTTTATGTGAAAAATATGAGACACCCTACAACGAGCGTCTTTTTAAATCTTTCCCAATGTTGAATCGGCTCCTTCGATCAGCGTCAGTAATTAGCGCCCCATTCAACGCCAATCCGTCGCATCAAAAAATCCGACTTTCATCTCATAAATGTCAAGCGTGCCTTGTTTGCTCGACAAAATCGGGCCGTGTGATTCTTGTCAAATACTTAGCAATCTCATTGACCAGATTCGATATAGCTGAAAAACGATCATTCAGATCGAATTGCATTGTATTCGTAGAGCTTTGCTATGAATTAAAATATCCCCAAGCGCAAAGTTGTGAGAAATTGTGACAGTTTTCTTGGGTTTTTAGCATTGTGGCAAAGATTGTTCACTAAACAATGAGCATTCTTGGATTTGTACTCCATAGCCCTGCACAAAGTTATCAAACCCAGCGTTAATTATCGAGGGACTTTCTTTCGGCTCGCTTTTCTATCCTTTTTTAGATTAGTAATCCCTTAAATACGCAACATAAAATTTAAACTTTTCGACATAGGGGCTTTATCCTTTTGCTGTATACCGCCCGATATCCTTGACAATTCCTTTTTCCAAATACTCCTTAAAGTGGGGTCTTTCACAGATAATTCGAGGAATACTTTTCTGTATTTGATATGCTTGGCGTTTGAGTAGTGCGTTACTCTTTTTTCAAGATTCATTTTTTTTGAAATGCTTAGAGAAAGTGTTCTTTTGGAAAATCAAGACCAGATTTTCTGACTTTCCTGTTTTTAATTAATATATGGACACGTCCTGGCTTATGCATAGAACTGTCAGATTTTTCAGTCACACTTAAATTTTGTGATACGGGGTATGGAAAGCTTAAGGATAGATCGTCCCACCCCCGCATTGAATATCACCAAGGTTGTATTATTTCTTCCGCGCTGCTCTAACTCATCAAATAGAAAACCCCACTTATTGACACGTTCATTTATTAAAGATTAATTATCCTAATACTAGAACTAAGGAATTCAAAAGTGATATCTCTTTTATCGTGCTAGGCGCTTCTTTCTGCCGAACCGTCATCAATACACACGGGCAATGTAATCAGTTATCTCTTCTTTTTGACGGTGATTGATGTCTCAACTCGAATAGAAGGAATTTTGGCTTAAACATGCACAACTCAGCAGCTCTTTTCTAGCTCGCCCTCATCATTTTTTTGGACATTTCAATTGCTTTGAATTTTTAGTCTTAGACTTTTAGTCGATAACTCTAAAGTTGTCAGTTAAATCGCTCTAACGTGTGATATGTTAAATGTGATCGCATTTAAATGTTTTCCAAATTTTAGAGGCAGCACTACTGTCTTTTCAATTTTGGTAATAATAATATTATAATTAATAAAATAAATTATTGAGGTTCTTCCAAAATCGATCGTGCGAACACAAACACAGCAACGTCACACTTTCTCGAAAAGCTTGAGCTTGAGGATCGGACCAACTATCAAAGCTTCTGCCTGAAGGCATTCCGTATCAACGTGGTCTTACCACTTTCCTTTGGCCATCTATTGTTGGTTTGTGATGCCAGCTCTTTAAAGTCTTCACTAACTATTGAAAAGATTTGCATTAATTGCTCAGTGTTAATGTCCGAGCATTAAAATGGACTAATATATTTGGATGGGGCTTGATTATTCATATGGCGTTTACCACAACAGAAATTGTGTAATTGTCGACTTTCAAACGGACTAGTTTTTTGGCTTAACAAACGAACAAGTAAAATCGAAGTCAGAAGGGTGTTAAAATTTTAGTTGACTCAGTCAGTTCTTGTAACTCTATCCTTTTCGAAACGGGTCACTCGTCAGTATCGCATCTACAATTTTTTTAAGACTTTTGCTGGTGCGGTTTCGGCATTCCAAGCACCCTTGATGCGCTCGCTCTCTCTATCGTGGCTTGCGATGGTCGCATCGATGGGATAGCCACGCTCGCTATGTTTCGAATGTTCCACTTGGGATACCTTTCAAACAAACTACAGTAAGGTCCACTTCCAAAATTAGATGAGTGGAAGTTCGACTCTCTAAATTTTTGCTATATATTGTTGCAGACAACACTACCGCAGAGGAACTATGATTGCTGGAGTTCGGCCCGTGGCACTGGACATACGTATTTTCGCGCGGGGTAATGTTTGTGGCCATGAATCTATTAGCCAAGCATCCGCTTTGCTTCGTGAAGCCTGCGTATCACAACTCCACCTTCCATCGACTCAGAATCTACATCCTATCTACCATGATTTCCATTTTCATCGGATGGATGATGGCAAACAGTATATTATCGACTTTATCCACTAGTTCCCGTGATTGGAGTTGAAATTTGACTATTTCGTCGGATAGTGGTACTACCTACTTTGCCATGATTGGATGCTCTATACCGTGACCAGGAAGCAACTGTATTTTAGTTAAAATCGCGTTGTATCCGAAATCGCCTCCGGTCAATATTGGCACCAGCGTAGACTAAGAAAATATTTGTTTTTCTGGGACAAGTGGTAGGGAATGGCACGTTTAGAATTCTCTAAGTTTATTTTTGCGGATTATAGATTGTAGGCGGACGAGATTATGATCGTGATTTCCCCGGAACACAAAGTAACTCAGTTGTCCAATTCGTCTTTACCTTTTTGTATAAATTCCTCACCATCAAAGCACTCGCTCATTTCCTACATTCGTAATCCGCCGCAATACAAGCAGTTCAACATCCCGTTCATTTCTGATGTATGAAATACCGTCTGCCATATTCGCTCTGAGAACCTTTAGCAATAATTGTGGTTATTCTTATATTTGAGCACTGTGATAAATGCGAATGGAATATCTGATATGACTACAATCCTTAGTTTATTACATAATTTCACAAATATTTCCTCAGCCTCTCCAACTGTTTTTGACCTGAAATATGGTTTACTGACAGTCTTTCCCACCTTAAACTGCTTTTCAAGTGAGGTTGATAGTTTCTTCACAAGCCTTATAATGAAAAAAAGAGAAATTTTTTACGCCCTTTTGATTCAAACACCGTTAGGTCATCGAAGAGATCATTTAGATGCGTGCATTTAAAGCTTCCAGACCGTAACTGGCCAGTGAATTTCGTGTTTTTGAAAGGAGGGTCGATGTAAGCAAATCTCCGGCTTCCAAGACCTATTCGCGTCTCATGATTAAGTGGCTACTTTTTAGGGTCGTCGTCTAAAGGCTTTCTTCCGAGACTCATCAAACTTCTTGAGGAGGGAAATGCTCAGTTTGTTTCCCCGACGGGACGTTGAATTTACCGGCCATATTATGTCCGATAAACACATTAAAGGGCATTTTCTTGAGTAACAAAAACCTGATCGGCCCGTCATTCGCAGTTTGTGTTTCAGGGTCATAAACTTCTAATTCTGTAGTATTCTTCTCGGTAATTCGGAACTTCTAACACTGATCTCTGATCTTTTGTTCGATTTAATTTCTTTTTAAAGCATTGATGAAGTTCGCTATTAATTATCAGTTACAAGCGCTGTTTTAGTTTCTCGACTCAAAGACAGCAGGCGGAACACAAAAAGGTCTACATACTCTTCGTAGTCTTTTGGAAGTGATTCTACAGCTGTTGCCACTTGTTTCGCTTACTACCAGCCCGAATTAGTGTTTATCTGCAATTCTTATTTTTCCTTTATGGATTGCTTACTTTGGCACATTTGCTTCGATCCGAAAACCCACCATATGCCCAATCTCGCGGACTTGAGCAATAGGACCCCTCCCTACGGAAGAACAACACAGCATGGTGGTGGCACCTTAAAGCTAATGGAACTAATAAACTACGCACAATTATCGCTTTTGAGCTACGGCAAACTTTTCGCTACTTATGCGGTGTCAGCAAACGATCGTTTTTTGATTACCCAAACCGAAGATGCCCTATTGTATCATAAACCGATAGTTGACTTATGTATGAACCTTTGTATATTTGAACCACTTAAGTGGTACCAATGATTGGAGTAGCGATGCGACATTCGGATATGGCTAGATGTAGTACTGATTGAGCAGAAACCCACTGGCTCAAGCGTAGAGAAATTTGAAGATCAAGGCCTTCTGAGATAAGAAGAATCTCGATTTGTCTACGAGATGTGTCTGGCGGTTATTGTGCCTGGCAATGCAGCGGAAAAGAGTTTGCGACTCGTGAACCATAGCTGGAATTCTCAGGTGATCGATTGGTAGTTCGCCAAGCTTGATCGTCTAGGTCGTAATACTGTAGACGTGCAGAACACTGCTTAACCACAACTACTTGAACGTGGAATAGGTTTGCTGTCTTGATATCCTGTTCAGGACCTTCAGCTCAGAAGGCAGCTTGCTTCATTAATGGCTTCTTTCGCAGAATTGGGGTGAAAAAGCACGTAACGAGACGCACATTGCAGGCTTGCCGACTCCGTAAGAAAATTTCAGGTCGGCCACCGGCTAACTAAGACTACAAGGGCTGTTTGCTCGCGTCTAGAGCGCAGGATAAGATGCAGAGTGAACCAGCAAAGAAACCTTGGCATTTCATAGCTACAGTTAAGAGGCATTGAATAAGTAAACCTTATAGACAAGCTAGAGGTTTTTCTTGGCACAAAATGTATCAGGCGGTAATTAAAGGTCGGATTTATCATTCTCGTTCGTTGAAGAATCTCCTGTAGAGGTTTGATAACTTTTACCTCTTTCCTATAAGATATTTTGCCTAGCGTTTAGGTCAGAAATTAGTTGGAGTGAAGTAGCAAGATCCTTTCAAAAATAGTGCTTTTACCTGATGATGTGTAGGGTTTTTCTTTATTATTGTTCATCTTACCATGAAGTAAGTTTGCGGACCAGGTTAGAAAGTCGCCTTTTTTACATGCTAGGGGTTTGCTTTTCATTTCTTATATATTCTATTAAACTTCTTTATGGCTGATTTCGTATTTTTCATTATCTTAGACTATCTTTGTTCGTCTCGCCATCGATTCTTTTGCAAAGGTTACACCTACATTCCCCTAATGATAGTGTCTGAAACTTATGGCTTCTGGGTGTAGTGGATGGGACATGTTCTTTGTGGACATTTTCAAAAGCGACCCACACTTCTAACGTTGAGGAAAGCTATTATGAATTGTATTATATCACTATGGGTGGTATTGTTGCGTTCCCTATGGGGAAATTAAGGGCGGGAAATGGAATAGGACTCTTCCTGTCATGAAGTTTCTTTAAGCTAAACCATTATAAAATCATTCGCAGCCAGTCTAATTGTATATAAGATACGGTTCTGCATTCACCTGCGCACGGATAGAATTAGGTTCCCCGCACGGCTAAAACTTATCTAGCCCACAATGCCATTCATCAATCAATGTTCCTATTCGAGAGGATTTCTAAGTTCAGATACCCATTTGGGAGAAATAGAGATAAAGTCATCATCACAATGCCACAAGCCAACTTTCGATTTTGATTATGGATAACTGCATTTTAGTCCTTTAAGGTACAATGCTAGTTTGGGACCTAAGAAGTCAATTTTTCGATTTGCGCATAACCATCATAGTGAAGTCACTTTCCAATACGCCAGTTCTCTAATAAATGATGCTCTGCATCCGAAAAGTTTCTGTAATATTGCTCGATCTGTTGAGTTGTCTTGAAAAAATTCCCACTAGAAAATCAGCTAAACAAGCTGCAATAATTGTGGCTCCAAAATCTGTTTTTTTCCAATATTTTCAATTCTGCTACTGACTTGAGAAATTATTTCAGATGACCCGAATTGCATTCTGTGGGATCGATTTCATTCATCCATTTTATAGTTAGTGTCTTGTACCTCCCTTTTTTAATCCATGGCCTTGAATCGCATTACCTATTAAGGTGTTGTTCAGGAATCTGTTTTCAGTTACATGATTGCGCATGTTTGTATCTGTCAGGTCGACCATTGAAACTGATTTGGCCCACAATTCATCTACTATAACTAGCCCATGTTGGTTTTAGAGTGCGGCTTTTACTTGGCCTAGATAGAAACTCTAGCGATGGGCATGTGGTTGAAGAAGATTGTGTGGCAAACACTCGTCATAGGTGTTTTCGGGATGCACCATCACATTAAGGTCCCTCGCCCATAAGCAATTTGGCTCAAGTTACATTTTTTTTGCAGGTTCTCGCCAATTCAATAAGCTCCATTCTGACACGTTCATAGGCGGGTAAAACTTTTTGGCAATATTTAACATCGCGCCAATGACGCTCCAAACCCCGCGCCACCCCTAGGCCTAAGCGCATTTCCCCAGCTGGGCAAGAGAAATACTTTTCAGAAATAGCCTCCACCACCTACGTTGCCGGGCCCAGGACATAAGCGGTGTATTAATTTGTTGAAAGTGCAATCCGTTCCACGGAGATTGGTTTTTTCGTTATTTATTCAGATCAGCTGCCGTGATTCCAAAGAGCACCAACGCATCCCATGTGTTAGAATCAAGCAGCACCTTTCTTAAAGGCCCGTATTGCCTTTCTTCGTTTTTTAGTTTATTCGATTCTCCAAAATGCTCAAAAGTTGTACTGTTTTTCCAGGTCAGATAGGAGGTTTGTTTTGTCAAAAATAAACCTTTAGCCAAGGTTTTAAGGCTTAATTTAGATTCTGAGGATAAATTAACGTTTGTGGGATAAATTCAACCGCGGATGGATTTGCCCATGTGGCTTCTAAGTGCAATGTTTTTTTGATTTAAAATATTCATTATTCCTTTTCTATTTTTACAGGACCCAAAAGCATAATCATAGTTCACTAGGAGTTTAGAAGCGCACATTACTCCCGCTTAAACCATTGTTTAACATTTTAAGCGGCTAGCTTGATAGAGCCCAAGCCAAAGTAATAATGCGCTTTTAGGATATGGAGAAATTGGAATTTGGCTACGTACAAAAAGCTGACTGGACGGTTTTGTGCCAAGCTGAGGTTCGTTCTCGCTAAAACAGAAATCTTCTTAGAGCAATACTTATTGTTTCTAAAAAAGTTAGAAAAAATGCATTATTAGGATAGGGGACGGAATTTCAAGTCTTTATTTGCTCCGTCGCATATGCCAAAGGGTTGGGCCCTATTGTTTATTGAGGGGGATAGTTGCTATCTAAAACTCAAACGTGGAAAGGAAGGAGGGGCATTTTGTTAAATTTTCATTCAGTAAAAAGTTGTCAACTTCAAGAATAGTTACTTCTTTTTTCATTTTTATTTTAAAAAGTTATTTAGGTACAGGTTTTGCCCTTTAAAGGCGGGCTTGGTAAAAGCGCTTTAAAAATTCTTTTTTTTTTTTCTTCTCCTT
>Ga0163217_1101633_pt1 | contig 11364 bp, 14 predicted proteins | sample SynspAceP_FD_185933 | JGI IMG/M metagenome (GOLD analysis project Ga0163217, IMG submission 185933) | Saline lake microbial communities from Ace Lake in Antarctica - Synechococcus sp. Ace-P (PacBio error correction) | ecosystem: Environmental > Aquatic > Non-marine Saline and Alkaline > Saline ... | reverse complement strand
CGGTTCCTACGCAGTTTCGCGAGTCTTTTATTGGTGTGGGGCTGATCCTGCATCGGCGCTGGCGTCCAGCGCCATCATCGCTCTCTCGGGGCGGTCCGGTCTTTCTGCTGGCTGCCGTCGGCGCCTACGCAATGGGCCGAATATTTCGGGACGCCGGAAACGCGCCGCATTTTCCTACATTGATCACGGGCCCTCGCCTTTCTCCTATTTGTTGCCAGACCGGACTGAAGGGCTCACCAGCCTAAGCGGGATTGTGGCGGGCCCTGATTACGGTTTGGGGCAGATGGCCGCTCTTCTATGCGCGCAATTCACGATCTACCCTTTTGATCGCGCTCATCCCGTCCGCTCATCTAATTTATTATTCGCGGTTCTCCGCCCAGATCGCGCCCGAACCTGCTGCGTGACCGCGATCGCGTTTCGTGATGGTTCCTAGTCCGGGGCTGACCGTGTTTCGAGCGGGGCGCTGGCCTCATGCATATTCAGTGACAGCATAGCGCACGCGTATTCGGCCGACAAGCATTCTGGTGCATTTTCTGGGCTGCGCCTCCTCATCCACGGCTTGGTGGGAACAGGCTGTCATGGCCAAGTCGGACTTAATTATGTTCGATCTGAATCCCACTCCTCGCCTTCACGGAAACGCAGATGCGGATTCATCATCGCTGATCGGGATGGCTGGATTCACCGTGATCGGCCTCGCCATAAACCGCCGCGCGACTGATCGTCTCTGCACTCGGGCATGTGGGCGGCGTTGGCGTGGGCTTCCTTGTTAGTCAGACCAGCCTCAGTCTTGATACAGCCCTATCTGTCACCTTTGATTCCTGCTCGGCGCCGGCCATCGTCTGCTCGGCGTCGCGTGGCATCCGGTGCGTAATCAAGCTGAATCCGGTGCATGCGAAAATGGCGTGGTTTTTTCCGCCGCCTTATGAAGCCGCCTCCAATCCCCTATTAGTGACTTGATAGATTGGGAGGCACCCCCACATTCCGCCATCATGGACTGGATTACCGCTTCTGCTTTTACCCCTCCTCTTTTACGCCAGATAGAGAATTGTCATCCACCGAGCTCGACCGCCATATTGTCGCGGCAGGAGCGACGCGAACGCGCCGTCGCCATTGCGAACTGCGCAATTCGTTGGCGCCGGGCAAGCAGCTCGAGCCGGGGCCTGCGCGCCGAAGTACGCCCAGAAGTATTTTTAGATGATCGCGCCCGACCGGGTCGGCAAGACTGGAGTCAGACGCCGCCTTGCCAAATGGGCCAAAGCGCCTGTTCGCTCAAAGTCGAAGCGACCAAATTTACCGAAGGTCGGCTATGTATCGGCCGCGACGTGGAACAAGATTCATCCGGGATCTGGTCTTGGAAGGCGGCGATTACACTTCTAAGAGACGGAAACGCGGGTCGTCACGGCGCAAGTCGGAAGCCAGCAGGCAGGAAAACCGCATCATCGATGCGCTGGCCGGGGACACATGGCGCACGGCACGCGCGAGAGCTTCCGCCGCAAAGCTTACGATCCGGCGAAAAGCTGGGACGACACAGAGGTTGAGTAAGGAAACTGTCCGGACACGTTCCTCGACCCTTTCCAGGGCATTGGAATTCCGGGGCAAACCGGCGCGGTATGGGCATGATCGCCTGTCCGCCATTGTTCGGCAAGATGGGTAAGACCCAAAACCGTGACGCTGAAAGCTCCGCGACGCCTACCCACGCCGCCCTTTCTGTGAGGAAGCCGACAAGCTGATCGACGAAAGACGCGAATTCAAACGCCGAAGCGGTGGAACTAAACCCAAGAAGACGGCATCGTCTTTGCTACGATGAAATTTGACTAAAGATTTACCGCCCAGGTCCGACGGCGCGCGGCCCGGAGGTCTCGCGAAGCCGTTACAGCGCGAACCTTGTTGCCGCTAGATCGAAAGCACAACTGTTGCAGACCAAATATGGCCGGTTTCAAAACGGGACCATTGATTCCTGTTTATCAGCAGCGGGGCGCCCTTTCCACGTTGCCAAAACCGTCCGACTTTTGCTTCAGAACATACAAGGTGTCTCCCCATCCGGAGTCGAACTGGCGCTCACCTGACCGGAAGCTTGACTTTGTGAGCATCTGGACGAAGCCCCGAGCCAGCTTTGATCAAAACAATTTACCGCCCTTCTATGGCCACGAAGGCGTGACCCTCAAACTTCACAGGAAGACGCCTATCGCAGAGATCGCCCAAGAATCAGGCGCGCAGGTGGAATGGCACGCGTCGAAAAATATCGTGCGCGCGACGCCTGCACCGGCTGAGGAACGGAGGTTTGCTCGATAGAGACATTCCAGTTTCACCCCACAGACCGCGGACGGTTGAAACCCATCAAGATCGGACGCGGACTATGTTGAAAAACAACAGTCGGCAAGCTCGCCAAGATTCAGGATTTGTCGAAGTTTATTTTATGATCCTATCTGAGCTTATTTTCTACGATCAACCATTTTCTGAGATGGCCGGTCTTATCAAACCTTCTAAGCAGAGTGACAATCATGAAGAACCTAGTCAAGAGTTAGCGTATATGTCCTTTACATCTTGTAAAAACGCAGCTTTCGATCTCGGAAAAAACTGAGCCAGAAAAACAACAATAAGCGCCAAGTTGATCACGAAACAACCAACAGTCGATGATTAGTTTTTATAGTCAGACATCCATCATCTAAGAAGTCTCCCTTTGATAACGGAATACTCATCTGACGTTGAGAAACCACTTTCGTGTTGCGCGATTAGATATCGCCTTATGCGCTCACAGCACATAAGAAAACGCTTACTGACACGCGCGCTATAGGTGGTAATCTCGACAGCTGAGTCTGTAGCTCTAGTGCTGTAAGATTTATCGTAAACCCGCTTCGACAGTTTCATACAGGGGCCTCCATCTTGAATGTTAAACTCCATTAACCAGCGAAACCTTAATGAATTAGTTACAGTGAGTCCTTTTTTGCGCTGCACGGCACTTAATGACTTGTTAAACTATGTCCCCACAGATTGTTCAATCTTACGTCAGAAACATTCTCCTCAAAAAATCCAGCAATGCTCTCATATAACTTCGCTTCAAGCACAGATCGGCAATACATATTTCGAATAACGAACTATAGTTCGTTATTTGTATTTGCTTGTAGCGCGCTTGCCACATTACCTAGCGAATTCTATCCAGGATGACACTCAGAGGAGGCGTCTGGACAGTGATCCACATAACGAAAAGTCAATTGATACGGCCGCCCGCTGCGTTGGAGCCGTGACGTTTCTCCACTTGATCCCATGACCGCCATGCACAGGATCTTTTCATGTCTATAACTATTTACCGATGGTCTCCGTCTCTATCGACGGTTTATATTTTCCGGGCGGACGGCGATCTCTCTAAATTTCCGCAGTCCGGGCACGGGTGGTGGACGATTATTTGAGCGGCTAGTCTGGTCGATTACAATGTCGCGGGTTTGATGGTGGCGCGCGACTTAGAATTTGGCATGGCATTCGGGTTAGAGCCGGCGCAAACCCCATTCCGAACCAATGCGCTCTATCGTGCTGTCACGCATCGATCACATTGCCGGACGATGCCGCCGTCAGATATCCGATACGGAATCGTGCGATTTTTGTCGCGCGCGCTCAAAAACGACGCGAAACAAGGATCGATCCTACTCTTTGTGGTTGGCGGCGCCGTTAGCGGGGCAGTTTTGGCGCGAGCCGGGCTAGCCGATGAGTTTGACGCCTGAAGCGCCCGCAATTCTGCTGGGCGGCCGGCACGCGATAATTTGGCCAGAGGACGGCGCGTTCGCTGCGCGCTAGTCCCAGACCCACCCACACGGCATTATGGCGATCGGAATCACTCTATCAGGCCTTCACCGTCACGCCGGTCATAGCTGCAGTACGGCTGCCGTTAGCGCCCCGGCATCCAGCGCGGCCCTTACATTCCGGCACATCAGTAGGCATACGCGCAGAGGTAGGCAGGATACGACCCGCGCTTGGTCGCTGGTTCCAACGCGTAGCCATTAGCTCAAGAGGCTTTATCCCCTGACCGGCGGCGCCCGTGATGAGAAGCCGAGCGGAGCAGAATGGACGCGGCCCCACGCACAGTGATATGCGGATAGCCAGCGACAGGCGGCGAGTAAGCGCTGCGCCCGCAAGAGGCCAAGTGTCGCCATTGACGGGATCGACCGCGAGGACAGCGGCCGGATGGGCTAACAACATAATCCGAACTGAATACTCAGCCATCATCGCATCAATGCCGCACGCGCCCCAGTCGCGCCTGCCACCTTGGCCGGGCCGTAGGGTAGTCAGCTCATTCAAGGCCGGGCCGTTCATTTGGAGCTGTCGAAAATGCTATTGAATCGAACACCAGCCAGTTTCGGGCGGGCTCAGCCAGATGTGAATGCGATCAATTCTCCATCGAACGAACCGGAATGTCGGCGGGGAACTATCCGGCGAGATAGTCGTTAGCGTTCCGCCTTGAAAATTCCGTCTGCAAACATGCGAAATGAGTCGCGGACATAATTTCTCTGGCATCCAGATCAATGCCTCCAATCTCGACCGAAACTAGCCCGCGGCGGCCCTCCATCGCGGCGAGGCCAACATTGAACCCGAGGACCGAAAATCCCGCCGCTGCCTATGTGAGAAGCGCAAAACACGCCGACCCGTCTTGCCTTGCAAAACTATTGGCCGTTCGAGGCGGCGGCGTAGCCAGCGCTGCCATTCGGTCCAGCCCCATCGCGTCCGTCCGATTTCATCATGCGCTGCGGCCGCGCATGTGCGGGGCATCGGCCCGGCTGTGTCTTGGGTGAAACTGATCGGGGACGATATTATTTGCTGGCTGACCACACAACGTTGTTGATGCCGACAATGCGTTGACGTTAGACGGGCAAATGATTGAGCCAGTTGGTTTCCGTTGCCGAACCGCGCCAGCCCGCTAATCCCGCCGCGATCGCGGCCCGGACCCGGACGACTGCCGCAAGGACTGCGGTCGAGCACTGTGGGGATTGCGGGACCTGTCCACCCAAGGCTGACCAAGCCGGAGACGGAATCGTTCGAGCGGAAATTGCCCATTGCGAACAGGGTTGGTCTTACGAGAATGACGTTTGCCTTGCGCGCGCAGACCCGCACCAAACGGGCTGTCGCGTCCGGTGATATTGTCCTGCAACGCAAATTGCGCCGGCTGTCGTCGCGGACCGGGTCGAGCGTCTCGATATTATCCTTTGAGCAAGATCCGGTAGTCCATCGAGCGGCCCGGCGGTTTTCGCCAGCAGCACCGACGGGAGTCGGATGCCTCCGCTGCGCCATCGCATCTGGGTTGGAGAAAGCAGTACGGACTGCAAGCAGCGGACCAATTGCCGGTTTCCCGACCGATCGATCCGGTCAAGATAAGCCGTGTAGTTCAGCGGCGGTGGCGTCGCGCCCGCATCCAGCATAGCCACCCAATTCTAGGGCAACGTCTTGGCTTGTGAGTCCTGTGGCCGCTTAATCGGCGGATGTCTGAACATAGGCGTTGGGGACGTCAAACCGTGGCGGCAGGGAGGAACCATGCCACAAGCGAGAGAGCGCGCGCGGAGGCAGGTAAGATGTTCAGCCCTGTTACCATTGCCGGCGAGCACGGGCGCTTCAAGAGCAAAAGGAGGGAGTCGCTTAAGAGCAGAAAAAAACGTACCAAAGCCCCTAAGCCACCAATGTCGCCGATGGGCAGGGCCGCATAAGTCGCGATCAACGTGCGCAATTCAGCTCCGCTCAGCCAGACCGGTAATTGGGTTGCGCAGCACGCCTGTCCAACCGGGGGCCTGCCGGTGATGACGGGACAAGCGGCTCTTCGCGTTTTACCGCGCCGAAAGTGGAGTCGACCAAAAGCTTTATAGGCCTGCGCTTGTGTCATGCCGTGCAGATTCAAAAGGCCTTGCGTCATTTTCAAACCTTGCACGCGACGGCGACACCCTTGTCTGTTGCCGACGGGAACGGACCAGAGGGCTGGTGCTGAAGCGTTGAGGCTTGAGGCGCAAGCGCATCATGGCGCTAGAAAATTCATCCCGAGTTGTGGACGGGAGCGAGCGTGAGGACGCGCTTGCGCCGCTTACCATGCGGGCGGCGGCGCGGGCTGACCGTACCGTGCGACCCGGTTCCAAACCAGACGCCTCAGACGGATCGACGCGACCGAAGTCACGAGATCGGGTCGGTTTCAAAGACGCGTCGGAATGAGGCGAACTTGGAACGAGTATGGTCCAAACGCACGGGGATGTTTCATGGACCCGCTAATGCACCTGCATCAAGGGGCCCGCCCCGAACGAACAAATTCGGCCTCGCAGTGCGACTGTAATTCCGCGCTACCGTCATCTGCGCCACAAAGCGAAGCCCGGTCCTCTTCGCCGATATAATCATGCGGGGCCTGCGGCAGATCGTGTTCTTAGCCAAGACCAAGCGTCCCATTAGGATTGAGAGCGGGGAGTCAAACGGCGATGATCCCGATGTGCGGTAACGGCACTTGCCATTGCCGCCCGTGGCCCTCGCCCGCGCCGATGGGGCCTTGTTCAAGAGAAGAAGAGTATAGCGCGGATTTCGTTCAAGCAGGTCGCGCGTTTTTTCTGGCCGGACATCAGCCATCCAAGCTCGGATGTTGCGTTTCGCCGATTGGTCACGGCTCAAATCGTCCGCGTTGGATTCAGAACCCGAGCCAATAGACCGGTTATGGCGTTTCCATGCTTCTCCGGCATAAGCTGCGCGGCAAGCAGGGCTCAGCATAGCGACGGACGACCTGAGCCTTGACTTTGCAGAAAGAAGACGATCGAGTTGGGCGGCCAATTAGGCAATCACTCGCGAACTTTTCAGGACCAGTTTAACGACGTGGCAGACGCTGCACTTTATTGTGGATTTGGGGGGACCGCCAATATGGGGTCGGAGAAAATCGCGTCGGGTTCGAGCCGAACGTCGACTTCCGGTATATGAGCCGGTCAGTAGACCCTCATCACCGACTTCCTCTGTCGACAAGGACAACGGGTGTGAATAAGGATTCGAAACGGGCCGCGATTTTGTGGCATGTGGAGCCGCTCCAGCTTCGGCCAGTCCCAAGGATCCCATAATGCGCAGCGTTTTGCATTAGAGCGGGCGCGTCCGGTCCGCTTGTTAACATGGATTCACAACTGCGCGAACGCTTCTAACCGGGTTCAATTGATCAGCGTCCGCCGCAACCGGGTAAGTTCGCGAACGCGTTCGGGTCTCAACAACGGGGCTTTCGACGATGGGTTCGAGGTGGTGGCTCACTCGGCGGCGGGCGGCGGAGCGGGAATAGGCGGTTGCAGGCGGAGCAACCGGAACGGGTCGGCAATCACGGATCAGGTCTGGCATCAAGCTCAGTCGGGCCCTTTTGTCGTCGCACAGCTACAGGGTTCAGCGCCACAAACATAGGTTCAACGCGGCGCGGCACTTCCCGTTTAGGCGAAAGCCACGCTTATGTTTCTCGGGCGTCAGGGAGGAAACGTTATCGGGCGTCGGGTTTCAGCGGGCAGAGCACGTCTCCCTCTGATGCTCGAACATCGGATTAGGCGCCAAGCGGATCTTCTTGAGCCTATTTATGCGCTCAAATGTCCAATATTCAGAATCGAGGCCGCGTTGGTCCGGATGCCCTGGTCGGGACCACTCACCCTCAGCATCACGCAGAGCAGAAGGCGATGTCGGCTTCATACAAAACCCGAATATAGGCCGTTGCCGTCGCTTCATCCCGGGCGGCTTTTTATCTGGCCCGTCCCGCAAATCGACCGAGGTTCGGTGGACCTGTGTCAGGGATTGCGCATCGGTTCTGTGATAGCAGGCCATTCATAGACGTCATAGACAGCGCCTCAACAGGTCGCGAACGATAGCCGCGATCACCGGAGGCAAAAGCCTCCAAAATCATCGCATAGGCTTGTCTTTGCCCCCGTCAATAGAACCGGCGGGAGAGGAAAATCGGGTTCGGCCGCGCAATTTGCGCCAAGGCCCATTTCGTCCTCGATAGCCTGCATCAGAGACCAAGCCAAGCTCTCCGTTCGGGCAGGCGCGTCGAATTTTCGGAAGGCGTTCCCTGGTTTAGATACGCTCGTTCTGGGGCCTCGGCCCACGGATTACCAAACACCGTATAGAGAAAGGGCCACACAGATCACAGCGGCTATTGCGGCGTAGAGAACGACTTCAAACATAGAGCGGTATATAGGGGACGCCGCAAGCGTTGTAGGCCGACATTTTCCATGGCAAGGCAGTGGCGACATTAGCGCATTCTGGGCGTGCGCCGCACTTCCACGCGCGTGAAGCGGCGTCGCGCAAATTTGCGTTTCCACCCGTCAACACGATGAGAGCTGCGAGCCATCTGTGCGAAAACGCCCAAAAAAACAAAAACCGATAAGACCAAAGGCGAAGGAGCCAAGCTGGTTGACGACAGAGCAAGCCTGATTCGCCTTGAAGATGGCTGGACCGTCCAGGTGAAGCCCTGTAGGACGATTGCCGCAGCGGGCCCGAGCCTACAGCGGACGCTGTTGGTGAGCCGATGGTGAATTGTTGCTGGCACAAATACGTCAAAGATCATGAGCTTCAGAGAATCCCAACGCGCCCGGATCATGCGGGCCAGCAGCCCCAGCCCGAAGTCGGCCATCGATTTGCGGATTCGGTCGGCAAGTCAGCGAAAATAACACATCGAGGTCAGCATCACTGATTCAAGGCGCACGCGATGCGCGGGCGAGACGACGGTCTTTTTATCGCCGAGATAGATTATGCGGTCTGTTCAGATCCAGAATGTGCGACAATGGAGCAATCCAGCGCTGAGTGATGATCGAATGCCCGGCGCGAATCCTCTTCCCGATTCCGCGCGCAAGTTTCCTGGCGACATGACCTAAGACGGGGGGGCCATATGCCAAAATCATGCATCGATATCCTGACTTCGCTGGATGTTCCGGCGAGAAATTGATCGCGGCGCGCCCAAGAAACAGGGGTCTGAATGTAGTCCAGCTTAAAAGGCGCATTCAAACACAAGTAAAAGGCCGCCAAATTGGCGGGCTTTTCTTTATCTGTAACGCAACACCCTATTCGGCTCATTTCTCGCAAAGACGGTTCTGAGTGTGTCCATCGCCTGTCGCGAACTTCCGTCTCGCTGATCCGGAGGGCGGCGCCATGCGCAGGCACAAGGTATCGCCCGCAGTGCCCACCATCAGTTTATGGTTTCAATTGCCGATGGTTTTGGCTTTTCAGATTGGTCACCGTGCCACCCGCATTTTAAGACCAATCCAGAGCCCTTACCGCGCACATCCTCGATTGCAGATCGGGAAACTCCATTCTTTCAGGACTTGGCAAGCGCCTGAGGAACTTGCTGTCGATAATTTCGCGCACATGTTCATGAGAAATTCCGGCTGGACTGATCCGATCAAACACAGCGAATACCGGCCGCCATGCGAGCGGATTGGCCGCATAGGTCGTGCCATGTGTGCCGGGCACCATGTGTTTGGCGGCCTCCTCGAGTTTGCAATCACAGGCTCGAGGGGAAAGCCGCTGCCGACATCCGTTTGGCCACAAGCATGATGTCAGGCTCTCGCCTTCGGACCCATTGGTTGTGCGAAAGTCGCCCTTGTCGGGGATGCGGCCGCATTGAACTTCACTTCATAGCATCCAGCAAGGCGTTCGTTCTCGTCGCAAAGCTCCCGTAAAACGCCGCAGACATTCGCGGCAGCGCCCGAACGCCGCCTTCGCCTTGAAACAGGCTCGAATCCAAGATAGCCGCCGTGGTTTGGACCGAAGCTTCCTTAACGCCTCTTGATCGCCAAACGGGCAGGTTTATAAAGCCCGGCAGGCGCGGCCCAAACCTTCAAGATATTTTGGATTACCAGCCGCATTGATCGCCGCAAAGGAACGGCCATGAAAAAGCACCGCCAAAGCGATAATATCAACGCTGTTCCGGGCGACTTCGCCAGTATTATAATAGCCGCGCCGTCTTTCATTTGCGAAGCTTAGGCTTTCTGTGACCTGATTCTGAAAAGAAAAACTTGTTTCCGCCCATGGCAGGGCCGGCTCGTCGCATAGCGTTTGGCCAGCGCTTCCTGGCCCGGGAATTTTGAACATTTGGGACAGGGTGCCAGACCTTGCCCATTTGTTCTGTGACCGCTTCAGTGACGTCTTTCGGCGCGTGCCGGAGTGGAGTTGTACCCAATTGCCGGCGATTGAAGGTCGAGATAGGCGCTCGCCTTTATCCGGTATTAGGATAGGCGCCTCGCCGCGCTCAAAGTAAGTGTCGAGGGGGATTGTAACAATCGAAAAGGTGGTTGCTTTGGCCATTGATTATTGGGGCCTCCTGCTTGGTTCAGGATTTGATTCCGCCAGCCTGCGCGAAAGCACCAACAAGGACGGGTAAGAAACAGAGCGATATTCAAGGCAGCGATAAAGGACAACCCACTAGTTGAGGAAGATTTCCGTCGCTTCGCCGTAAATCCGTTGAGCGAAAATCCATCGATAAGATAGAAGAGCGGTTGGCCCTTGATGAGGTTCTTGGAAAATGCCGGCAAGACATCGATCTTGTAGAAGGGTGCCGGAACCAGAAGGAGGCGGCGCAGAATAATGAACTGATTGACGGACGGGCGAGCTGTCGAATTTCTCCGCCAAATACCCGACAAAAAAAGCCTACATTGCCCATCATTGGACCGCGGCAGACAGACCGAATAGGAGTAAAGCACGGCCAGACATGAGGGATCGGAATAAGGGGCGTGAAAAATGGAGAGCGCCAGCGCGGCTCGCGACTCGCCCGACGAGCCGGCCGCGGTGTGGCTGCACCCGCCAATCCCAGGCCCAAAGCAGGCTCAGTCGAGGAGGCGGGCGGCCATCAAAAACAATCGGTGATTGGACATCATCTTACCGCATGATCGAGCTACTGGGAATTGGCGGCTGCATTATTTGGGAGAATGGCCGAGCCATTAAACAAGGCCGGCGGCAAGGCAAGGCCATAGAAGCTTTGCAGGATCAGGACGGAGCGCCGAAAAAGGGGCTTAGCACGAAAAAACCGTCAGTATAAAGCAGGTTGGAAAAAATCCGGCGAGCTAGGCAGGTCTGCGGCCCAACCCGCGCATGAAGCCCGCCCCACTTCCATTCAATATATAAGAGGGAGTCCGCAGGCCAGCTTCCAATTGATCGGACCGGGAGAGTAGGCGGGCATGTCGGGGCAAGTGTTCAAAGCATTTGAGACCGCGCCTTAAACCGGAGCGGCCCTCGGCTGTCCAAAAGCGTTTAAGCTTTGTGGATTTGAAAGGGGCTGCAACCAAATTATATTTGAATTCTTGTGGGGGGATTATTAGGAAGGGGCCCGGCTATTTATTTTTTTTTTTTTTTGTTTTTTTTTTTGGGGGTGGGGTTTCGGCAGGGCTATCTCTCGGGTGTTTT
>Ga0163217_1098727_pt1 | contig 11365 bp, 9 predicted proteins | sample SynspAceP_FD_185933 | JGI IMG/M metagenome (GOLD analysis project Ga0163217, IMG submission 185933) | Saline lake microbial communities from Ace Lake in Antarctica - Synechococcus sp. Ace-P (PacBio error correction) | ecosystem: Environmental > Aquatic > Non-marine Saline and Alkaline > Saline ... | reverse complement strand
CTGTACAAGCTGAAGTAGATTTATTTTAGCGTTGTGTTAACCCGTGTTACAGGAACGTTCGCAAGGAGCCATAGTCTGAGCTTTCCTTCCTTTCCCCTTCCCCTTTCTTTTCCCTCCCTTTCACCCATGAGCTTTCTTTATGGCCGTGTTGAGCAGTGGTCCATTTCCACTGTGGTGGATGGGTCTCCTGCCGGAAATGTTTTCTTCGTAGATGGCTCCAAATCTTTATCATTGACTGAATACCGAGTTTCCTTAGATTGATAGCATGAAAACAGTTGGTTTTTGGTTCTTTTCAAAGCTAAGAAGGGTGTTATTCTTTCATTTCTTATTTTCGTGAAGTTTGATTTTTTTCTACTAAATATTCGCCTCCGAAGTTGCTAAAGTGGTGTCTGTGCTGCCGAGTGCGTTCTGTGAATATTATGTTAGTAGGTCTAATTGTTGTCCAATTGACCTAATTTTGGGGCCTAACTTGATTCGGAGATTTTCTAATCTATATTTAGAATTTGCTATGGGTTGATTAATGGCGTAATTTTGTGGTAGATAAGGCGGAGATATCTAATTACTCGGATTGATATTAGGATTGGATGAGTGCTCATGCTTGAAGGAATTGTGAATTATATTGTAGTGAATGATGGTATGGGTCATGTAGTCTTGATTTTTTCGTGTAATGAGTCTATACGAATTTCATTGTCTAAGAAGAAGACCTGCAAATGTTTCTTTGATGCTTTGGCGCGTATTGGTAATTATTCGTTTTCGACTCTTTGTTTCATTTCTGTGTACTTTGGATACACTGTATCATTCGACACTTTTTGGTGGGTTTGTTATATTGACAGTCGGTTATAATCTTATTTCAAAGGTTTGGTAGTTTTTCATAGCGTTTACCGGGAATGGCAACTATTTCTTACGACAGTAATATAAGTAATTGACGCATTCTTTTATGTTTTGATTCAGTAGTGGAACGCCTTTAGTTTGCAGATTTCGTTCCCAATTTTGGAGTTGTTTCACTATCGCCGAAGGTTGGACTATACAGTAGGTGCACTTATTGCTTTTTTGGACTTATCCTTTTATGTGTAGTGCTAGTTTATTTCTGCTTGAATGATGAATAAGGCCAAAGTAACCATGTTTCTTGATGAGCCTTTTTGCCCTAATCATCGACCCTGTTCTTACTCAAAACGGGCAGATTCTTTACTGCTTCAGATTTAAGGTGCGGTTGCATGGGAAGTGCTGCTTCGCCGACTCGATGCGCCACCAAATCCCGGTTGTCTGCGGAATAAGGCCTGAAGCTTAGTTTCTAGTTTTCCCTTTCGATAGAGTTAGATGTGATTATAATGAACCGCCCTGTAGAGGTTTAGGGCGGAATTTTCAAACCGCTTACATAGTGGCGGATTTTTTTTCTTTTTTTTCCTGTTGGAGGGTAATCCCATTTGATTTTATCTAGGTTAATAATTGAATTAATTTTTTTAATCCGAATTCAACTAATTTCTAAAATTTTTATAGAGTTGATTGGTGGGATGTTTTGTTATTAATCCAAAGATGATTCACGCCAATTCAGGTTACCTGAAGTTAATGCCAAGATACGGATATCATTTAAAGTTATGCCCTTTGATTCCCTGGAGTTGGAGGCAGGGTCAAATTACTTGCTTCCTCTCGGTTTTTGGCCGAGTATCAGTTTTGTCGGTTGATCATGGGCGTGAATCCAATTGCTATGGGGTACCTTGCCTGGAAATTGAGGAAATCTTTGATGTTATCTCTGAAACTCTTCAATGGTTTGCAGTTTAATTTCCAGACTCACGGGCTTCTTTTTACCCGACTGATGTCAAGCTCCGTTGAATTTATTTCTTCGTGCTTCCGCTTGAGTTAGTACTTGCATTTGGTCAAACATCGAGCACCATACCTCCTGATCCAAACAATGAATCAATCGTAGCATTGATTGACATCGCCTGGTCGAGCTATCGATAGTCCGATGTTCGATCAATGTTCTGTTAGTTGGTGAGGACAACCTGGACCATGCTGCGGTGTTCGGATAGTTTGGACACTATCATAGCATGGATACTCCAAAGCGATCTTTGGTACATCCAAAGAGCAACGTTTCACTTCGGCCGTTACTCTACTTCGTTGGGTAGACGGGAACATTTTGCTGTACGGTTTTACATTTCGCCTGCGGTTAGTTACGAAGCGTATTGTAAATTTGCCATTTCTTTTTCCAAAGATGTCTGGTAAGCAGATCCGTATTTTTTGGCTGATTTGCATTTTTGGCTCAATCTGGAAGTTCTTGAGATGGTGGAGTAATGGCCCTAGGCACACTCACTGATACTACCCATTTTCTTACCCAAGGGTATTAGATTATGGTGTGTCCAGTTTCGTTATCCTTTTCACATGGCATGGACTGGCTGTATTTATTTGTATTGCTGCTAATGCGAATGGGGCTTATTTTTACTTTTTATTTTTTCGTTTTTGATTTCAGTTTTTTTTTTAGGCTATCTCTATTATAGGCTATCCTTATACCAGAGGAGATAGATTCTGATCTATTTTTGTAGTACCGGATGATGAGATCGTCGTTTTCTGGAATCCTTTGCCTATGCTTGAACCATTTCCGTCCCGGGCGATTGAATCTCCTTTTGAGAATTTCCAATGGCATTCATCGTTCTATTCCTTCAATCTCCATTTGGCAAACGTTCCTTGGTTTTTTTCATCGGACCTGTGATATTTCTACTTAATTGCACGTGCCCATTGAGATTAATATCTTTCTGTATTGATAGTGGTAGAGGCAGCCAAGTATGGATTCCTATTAGTCCTCGATTGTTCCGGTGCGCTGCATCCTATTTCTGCCTTTCCTTACCGCTGACAATAGTAGTTGACCCCGTGGATTAGCATAGGTGCTTAATTGGTACAACGTTTAATTTGCCCAGTTGCAGTTTCACTGGTTTCTGGCAAATCCCTTTGTACTTCGTGTCACAAATCAACATGATCCAAAATCGTGCATATCTAGACCTTCTAGATTTTTGAGGCCCGGATTGAAGCCTCTCACTTGGATCGGTTCGGATGATTACTTGCGCCATGGTTGGGATCGTGAGATTTTATTTTTCCTTTGCATGAGGGTTTTTGAGTTCTTGTTGCAGTTGGTCTAGGGTTTGGCTGTTCATATTATAGGAAGTTTGGAAATCGTAGGCGATAAACTTTGGTTCATGTGTTCGCATTGGTTTGTAGTCATTTTACGGTCGGTCATCGCATAATGGTTCTTGCAGGATGGAATCTGTAAACACAGGATGCTTGTTTTTTGTCGACTGACGTGCTATTTTTATTGCGTTCTACCGCTTCTGCACCAGTGTTTACAGCATCCGCTTTAGTATGTACCTGAGGTAGAATTTCAGCAAGTCCTCAATATTTCAATTACGGCTATAGGTCCTAATAAATTGGTGTTGTATGTATTTGGTAGCTTGGTCTTTTAATGGCCTGTCTAGATGGCTCCTGGCAATGGACACGGCATTGACCACTCCATATACACTTTGCAAAATTCAATTACTCATTTCCATCTAAATCAATAATAAGGCACGTTGGCTGATTGTATACTGTCGCTGTGTTGAAAATCCATCCGATGTGCTACAGCGCTTTTTCGTCTTTCAAAAAGTTTGAGACTTAGTGGATAGTTTTTAACTTGATTTATTCGGGGAGTTAGGATAATTTACTTGCCCAAGCTGACTGAGAAATGATTAAAAGCTATTTTTCTTTTGAATCTGGCAAGTATGAGTTTTTAAAGAATTTGGAAACAAAGATTATCTTTAGCAAATCGAATGAATGTAAAACTAGGATTATTTTTTCAATTTACTGTTCTATTTTTGGTGTTTCTCATATAGCCCATAAATGATTTGAGCCATTTTTTGGTATTTTGTTTGTTTTCCGCTAGCGAGTGTAACAAAACTCAAATTTAGCTAATGTTAGCTAACTTTCGGTAAGTATAAACAAGGTTTAAGTATTAGATTAGATAGATTATGGTTTTTTAAAACTGAGTTTATGATTGGTGATTATTACTGCATTTAAATTTATTACTACTCACCATATACTTGAATTATTCAAACCTTTATATTAGCATCATTTTTGCGCCATTACTCTGGACCAAGTTGGAAAATTTAGTTACTCTTCCAATTCTCTTTATGTTGCAATTCTTTCTTTGAAGTATTTTCGGATTTCAATTTCTATCATGACAGAAGAAAAACTCCTCCTGAATTTTATTGAACAAATTAATAGTCGATTGATTTGGCCGCTGCTTTCGCTGAAAACTCCGTTTCGTTTTCCGCCAGACCCAATGGTACTTCCAATAATCGGCTTGGCCGCCTTCAATTTGTCTGAATTTTGGTTGGTGAAAGCCTATGCTCCAAGTTCACCTTTTAGATTGATGATACCTTCCTTGCTAAAGAGAGCAGGAGATTGGGACGCTATAAGTGAATCAATGGCTAGGCTTCAATGGTATTGAATGCTACTCTCCGGACTTTTCCAGCAGTCTTGACTGGGCGTTCAACTGATCAAAGAGGGAAAGGCTTACGTCGCTAATCAATCCGCCGAGCTTGGCGGACAAAAAGGTTGCGCAGTGTCAGTGTGTGACCCTTCGAAAGTATCAGTGCAGAAAACTGGTTTATTAACGGATGAAGAATGGGGGTTTGAGAGTGGAAGTTATGTGCTCCGGGCAAAATCGATTATGGCCTTTCTACATGCTATGGTGACCGGATGTGTATCAGTGTAGTGAAAAAGCGCTTGTATGGGACAGTTTGGTGTATTTACCTATGTAGATGGAGTATGGGGAGGGATTACGTCGAGGAGATTTCACATTCTTTGTCGTGGGTTTAAATGCCGGATTACGATTGGTTTTGGACCAAATCTAGATCCAGCAAATTGAGGCCCATCAGGGGACTTTGCGCGTAGAAATTGAACTTTTCGTGATGGCCCCCAAGCGAAAGCTTTAGAATTGGTTAAAGCAGACGGATTCGGGCTGGATGGATCCCCGGTTGCCTCCATTCCGGTTTGAGAAGAGAGGGGGGCCTTATATTTAGGGTGGCCGTTTTATTCAAATTTCCCCGACATGCAATATTCCCGTAGATACGTCAGTGACACTATCCGCTTCGAAATACCTGACAGGTCATAAAGGTTCGAATGGACCGGCGTATAGCGTTTTCTTCTTCCAACGGATGGTAGGCATGTGGTTTCCCGCCCCGAACGCTCTTGCTTGTGTACTTCTAAGAGCTTTGCTTGCCATTCCGGTATAAGTCAGATTTTACGCGATTCCCCGTTTTACGGCCTCATTTGGCTGGATCGTGATTTGGTTCCAAACCATCGTTATATTTCCCGGTGTTTTTCCAGCGTACAATGATGTGAATTGTTCGACGTAATCCCCGATTCATTGGGAGTCCGTCGTTACATAGGGTAATACACAATCTGTTCCCCAGTCCCGATGTGGTTTTTTTTCCCCCCCCCCCTATCGATACCAAATCGGGTCAGCTATGAGCATGTTGGAGAGCTATCGTTTTTGCCGGAGACGATATTCCGGCTTCCCCAAAATCTCCATTTTCATTCGTTGAATAATCCCAAAGTTTTCTGAACTGATTACGTTTCCCGAAGGGGCGCTACACCTGGAGCCTTGGCGACTTTTTGTTTGCCTAGTTCGGCGGATTGATTTCCCCGAGTCAGCGTTTCCCTTTTGATTCCGTTGGACCGCCGTCATGAGAGCTGCTGGAATGTGGGGTGCTTTTCAATTTCTTTGAAGCTAGCACTTGATTACGTTTTATAGCGTCCAATACTCTGCTTTTTGCAGGTTGTTCATCCAATCTTAGGTGGGAATGGGGCTTTATGCTTTTACCAGCAAAAATTCAGAAAAATTGAAGCGGCCATGGCGATATGTAAGTACTTGGGTTTGCCACCGGAACCGAAACGGAAGTTTTTCAGGCGGAAGGCCCAGCGGCAATCTCGCTATTATTTGTTCAATAAAATTAGGGGGAGTTGTTTCTTCTGTATGGATAGAAATTGAAGTCGACATTACTTTCAATGAAGAATTGATAAGAGGATGTTTGGAGAGAGTGAATTTTACAAACTTGGTCAGAGTATGGCCAAAGTGGCTATAAAAGGTGGATACTTCCAAGTTGATATGGTGGTATACTAAATTGTAAGTGTGGTATTAATCCCACCCAATGCTATAAACTCCGTTTTAAACAATTATCTTTTTAATTCTTATACTTAAACTTGTTTTAATTACCGAAGTTAGCTAAATTAGCTATTTTGAGTTTTGTTCACTTGCTTGAGCGGAACCAAAATACAATAAATGGCTCAAAGTCATTTTTTTGCTATAGAGAAACACCCAATTAGCAGGTTTATTTTTAAAAAAGTATCTAGATTTTACTATTCATTTCGATTTGTCTTAAAGCATAATGGCCTTTGTTAACTCTTTTAAAATAGTACTGCAGTTTTAAAGAAATAGTTTTTTCATTTTCAGTCATTGTTTTGGCAAGTAATTATTAACCGAATATTCCAATGTTAAAACTGATCTAAGTTTACTTTGTTTGTGAAGGAAAAGCGCTGTAGGCAAATGGGTGGGATTTTTCACCAGCGACATGCTCAGGCCCCTTGTGCCATTTTATTGATGTAGTGGAAAATGAGTTATTGATTTTTGCGGTGGATAGGAGTGGCCATGGCCCCGGTATTTCCGAGCCAGTAGTACGGCTTAAGACCAGTGGAATAATACAACGTTTTTATGTATGAACTGATGAGGTTGTGATTAACGGTGAGGGGCCCCTTTGCGATTTACTCACGGTGAGCTTAAGCGATGCTTGTAGCCTGGTGCCGAAGGTAGAAGCGAATAAATGCGTTAGGAGAGAGTCTGGGTTTTCAAGATTCCTATCTTGCAGGAACATGTGGCCCGATTGCTGGACAGTAAATGCTCAAACTATTGCGGACCATTTGACCCCGAGTCTATCGCCCTCCCGTTTCAACTTTATAGTATGGAACGGCCAAACCCTAGACCACCTTTGTGACAAGAACTCCCCAAACCTTCATGCCAAGGTGAAAAAATCTACATCGATCCCAAATGTGGCAGGCCGTATCAATCGAACCGATTAAGGTGAGGGGGCTGTCCATCCGGTGCCTCAAAATACTAGAAGGTCTCGAGTTTGCGAGAGTTGTATTCATGTTGATTTTTGGACCCGAGTTTCCAGTGGGTGGATTTGCAGACAGGAAATGGCAAGCTGGCGATTTAACGTTGTACCAGATATAGACTATGCTAAGTCTATGGGGTCGGACTACTATTGCCCAGCAAGGTTTGGGAAAGGCAGAAATTATGGTGAGCTGGCACTGGACAATCCCCGGAGGGGATTATATAGGAAGTCCTTAGTTGTTGCTGCTTCTTAGCCCATATTCAATAATGAAGATTAATCTCAATGCAGTGCCATGACAGTAGGGAATATTCATTCCATGGTCCGATTTGAAATCAAGAAAGTTTGCGAAGTGGGAATGTGAGGGATAGGAAGCGTTGATTGATTGATTCGTCAATGAGTTCTATCGTCCGATGGGAGGTGTCAGCATAGTGCCACAAGGATTGGCAGAAAAACGGGACTGTTCTCATCCCAGTGCCGGTATTCAAAATATGATCGGTTTTTCTCCTTGGTAATGCCCCGATGAGTATTAAAATGGGATTACTACTGGGAATCAGAATCCCCGGAAAATTAAAAGTAATTGAGCCTTCGCCATGCGGATACAAATGAGTTTCAGCCCCAGTCCCCTTCAATGTGACATGATGAGCCTGACTGGACATCAATGAATCATCCTTGGTGAAATGGTGTATTCCCCGTGAGTGTGTGCCTATGGGCATATTTCACATGTCAGAACTTCCGGGATTTTTTGAGCCCCCAGATGCAAATCAGGCCAAATTACGGGACTGGCTTTTACAGGACTCATTTTGAAAAAAGGAATGGTTAAAATTTTCATAAGTTCTGTATTATCGCCAGGGCCCGAAATTGAAACCGTTCAGAAATGTTGCGTTCTCCCCCATAGAGTGGAGTACGGCGAGTGATTTTTGCGTCTTTGTGTACATGTGGTCGTTTGGCGTTCCATTTGCTATGATATGTGGTGTCAGGGACTCTCGAACTCGCAAGTAATGGGTGGCGGGTAGTTTCTCCCCACTTTAACAGGACTATACGAGGGCATCGAGCCTTTCCCGATGTCGGATGGGCGAGTGTCCATCCAATGTACTTTTTGATGTCCAATGGTTTGGATAAGGAGGTGTGGTTGCTCCGTGTGTGTTGGAGTGGAGGTACTGATATCAGCGGAAAGCACTGACGAAATATTCGATCGGCTTGATCAGTCGGGTAGAAGCGTGAAGTGGGGTTTAGACTTGGAACCCTTGAGAGTTTCAGAGTTAAATCAAAGATTTCTCATTTACCGGAGGTACCATTACCTTTTGGATTCACTGGGCCATTGAATCGCGACAAATTTGTGGCTCGCCAACCTTCGGAGGGAGTGGATTTGACCCTGCTACCTCCCTGGGGATTCCAAGGGCTTAAGTTTAAATGATTATCGTGATCTTGGATTAAGTTTCAGGGTTAACTGATTTTGCGGATATCTCTTTGGATTAATGCCCCACATCGCTATCCAAATCTTTTAAAATTTTGAAAATGGTTTGTTGGATTTAAAAACTTTTTAATTATTTAACTGATTAATCAATGGGATTCCCTCCAGGAAAAATGAGAAAATGCATATGTAGCGGTGGTTTTGAATTCCTGCCCTACCGAGGGCCGGTTTTCTTTTATTATCCATCTACTTATCGAAATGGAATATGGAAATAATGGCTATTTCTGGCCTTATTTCCGCCAGACGGATTGGTGGGACCAGTGTAGTCGGCCGAAGCAGACTTCCAGTGCAACCGGACCTTAGTATATTGATGCGGTAAAGTTTGACCGGTTTTGGGTAGGGTGAGAGGTAGGTCGAGTGTTTTGCCAAGGTATCAGTGAAGCCCCGATGGTTTATTTTGCCTTATGTTATCGAATTCCAGGAAGGATAAACTGCACTAATTCCAATAAATGATTTAAGTCCAAAAAGCACAATAGTGCCCTTATATAGTATAGGCAATTGGATTGATAGGTGGAGCGATCAAAAATTAAGGGAGTTGGCAGGTAGCTGGTTCACTTTATGAATAACCTTAAAAAAGGTATTGGTCAATTACTTGTGATTTAGCTGTCGTTAGAGAAGTATTTTGATTCACGGTAAAAGGTATTGAAAAACTTTACCAATCTTTGATATGAAGATTATATTTATGGTCAGTATAAATAACACGACAGAAGTGTTCCCGTTGATGTTTACCATTGGTATCCATGTTCCAGGAAGTTGATGAAAAGGAGTTCCCCGGAAACGGAATTAATTCCCTACCCCGCGCCAAAGCAGTAAAAGAACTATTTTGGGTGTTTTAGAATTTGAATTGCGGTAGATGGCTCATTTACAACGAAATCCGGATACATTGCCACGATCATTACTTACAATTTGTATTCCAGCATTCCTTTAGGGAGCATGATTGATATCCTTCCAATCTAATTTCCCATCCCGTGTTATTAGATATGCTCGCTTATCTTCCACGATATTACCGATTAATCAACCTATATTGATGTTTTATATGTTAAAATTTCTGAATCCCGAGGGTAGGCCAATTAGGTCATTGATCAAACAATTTAGACTGAACTAGACATTTTATGTACGTCTGCATCCGCCAGTGGAGGACATTGAAATTTTCCGAGGATATTTTATGAAAAGCAGATTTGCCAAAGACTTCATCTGGGAATATTAGGGGTAGTGAAGATATTAAACCTTTTTTTAGTGTGTTGAAAGGTCATGCCAAAAACCAAAACAAAAAAACAAAAAATCTGGGGGTTTTTTCTGCCCTAGCCATTTTAGGAGGACTCCCCGGTATTCCAGTCTGAGTGGTCAAAGATTTTGGAGGATTTACGGAGAAATGTTCTGGCAGAGCTATCCAACAGTGGAATGGCTCATGTCCAAAACTGGGCATTAAAAGAAGTAGGAATGGTTGAGGTTGGTCTTGGAATTTTTTTGTAATAGGGTATACGGCTTAGATCGTATTCAGTTTGGTGCTGGGGATTTTGGTTCTAATTTGTCGGGATGTCCACAAAGTCGCTATTACGGCTTGGTTTCTGTCTGGAGTTAATTCCCGTTATACTTGGTTCTTATCCATTGAATCTAATTTATGGTGCATTTTTTAGACAGTTCTTAATGCTTGTTTGAGGCTGCGGTCCGATTGGATTAGAAGTTGGAATGTTTGTATTGCCCATTGAACCCTTTTGTGGGATGGTCTTAATGTCGGAGTCTTGGAGGTGTTTTGGCGTCGCCCCGATTGATTTTTATGGTGGGGAAGTTGTTTTGTTCTCGAGGTTTACTTTAACTCAGCAGCGAAACCGGATGTTCCAGTGCCCAACGCTGCATGACAAATCCAAAACTGAGGGTTTCGAAAGATATGATTCCACTTAGTCTAAGGGGAAGAGCTACTTACCAGTCCCTGATCAGGTAAAGATAGGTCTATGAATCCAGTACAAACGATTTGAGTAGCTTCGTCGGGCTTATGGTCCCATATTTGGGTGAAGAGGTTTAGAAAAAGTGGAAAAGTTTCCTAGGTTACATGACGCTAGGGTCTATTACCCAACTTCAAATGTTTGGCTTTTCGTGGATGTGGGAGAGACGAGGGCCGTTTGAAAGGTTGAAATGGTGGACGCGCATTGAGATTTGGCGGGGTTTTAGGCCAAAAGTAAGTTGGAAATTCCAATCCCAAGTAAATACTTCATGTATTGACGTGGAGGTTTTTATTTTGCCCAATACGAGTTACTTGGTTTAAAACGAAATTACTACGATTCTCTAAAGGTTGGATCGGTGGAAGAGGTTGGGGAAAAGAGGATTCACATTGTCCCACTAATACCTTGTTAATTGGGCCGACTGGTATTGATGGGTTAAACCTTTTTCCAAACCAGGTATTTATGGATAAATTTAACTATTCCAAAATCAATAAGACTCGAGGCCATGTTTCTTTTCTAATGCCCAATATTTGGGGACGGGATCGCCCGGAAGTGTAGCTACTACAAAGGTTTTTTGACCCTATTGGATCTGCGTTGAAAAAGCTTGATCAATATTTTTGATCCTTCAAACACCGTGAAGGGGGTTGCTGAATTCAAAATTGGAGTACTAGGAAAAAATTTTTGTTGCTCCATTACCTGGAATTTTTTCCAGGGGTCGTTTTGTTTTTCCTTTCTTCTTTTTTGGGGCCAGTACCGGGGTTGTGTTTGGGGGGGAATTTTTTTACGAAAAGGCCGGATTTCTTCTCTTTTTTTTGTTG
>Ga0163217_1069165_pt1 | contig 11365 bp, 11 predicted proteins | sample SynspAceP_FD_185933 | JGI IMG/M metagenome (GOLD analysis project Ga0163217, IMG submission 185933) | Saline lake microbial communities from Ace Lake in Antarctica - Synechococcus sp. Ace-P (PacBio error correction) | ecosystem: Environmental > Aquatic > Non-marine Saline and Alkaline > Saline ... | reverse complement strand
GCGCTTTTTAAGCGCGTTAGCAAAATACTCCATGGCGAGAAAAAAAAGCGGCCACAGCTATTTTGAATATGATGTTTTACGTACGTTCGCTTCGCGGGATGGCCCAATTCGGGCGACTCAAATCTTATAAAAGATTACCCTGAATCGTTTTCACGAAGAACCACAGAATGCGCGGCGTTTAATTGATCGCGCAAGAATCACCCGTAGGTGGCTGGTACTGAACTCATAATGAGTTTCCTTTAGCTTTTTTGATGGCGAGAGCTTCTCTTTAATCGAACGTAGACGTTGGGTCCCAAAATCACGCCCGTATTCTTGTTTTACTTAGTTTTATGGACGGTAGCTCCCACAACGCGTGCATCCCGAGCCGCTTTGCTTCGCATCAGGCAAGGGCTGAGACAATAGGGCGCTGAGATAACTCTTGGCCAGCTCAGGCGTTGATACCAACATTTCTTCCGATGGGTGTGATCTCCCAGGTGCGAATTGAGAGGCGGTACTCGCTTATTATTTTTAGTTTCTGCCACCCATGTGTCGGAATTAAACTCGCCGCTGCAGGGTCTTGAACTTGTTGCTTGCTTTTACGGGTTATAAATACAGGATAGATTCTTTCCCCGTGATTCCGGGCTTGGCATTTGAAACTGGGATACAGTGAATCCCTGGCTCGAAGTCCTTTTTTTTCTTGTTATTAGGAAGCATAAACGTTCGTGCCCAAGATCGAGCTGTTGTACACCTAAACTCCAATCAATGTCAATGAGTGACATAGAAAAACTGAACTAACCATGGCGCGCAATACGAAAATCATATACGTTGCCTGTAATGCCCGCATTGCAAGCATCTATCATGGGGAATCCGTCCATACCTTTGACTCCATGCCTGCAATATTAATGGGACTCGATGCGTCTTGGGCCGATAAGGAAATTGCGGCGATAACCAGCTGTTTTACTGCTTGGAATTCCATACTGCATATCGCTCCGAATTTTGCATAAATAGGCAATGCCAGTGCAAGCGCGAACTGAGGGCTCTCTATAAGGGTGCGCCGCCAGCCTTTTAGTTTTCCAGGTGCAATAGAAAGGTTCTTGGTAGACCTCCCTATAAGCTAATATTCCCCTATAGTCAAATAAGGGAAAGAACGAGTGCAACATGATCGGCGTCAGTGGACTGGATACTAGATTCATAATAATCTTGGCCGCGGCGCTGCAACAAGCGTTCTAAATGGCTTGCCCACGCCAGTGGCCGATCCACCGGTTGTATGCCCTTTCTAAACTGCTGGCCAAGCCTCTGGAACGTGGTTCTGTAAAGGTTACGTTATGCCATAAATGTTATTTTAGCATCGATCGTCGACAATGGGCGCACGCATTGTCTTGGCCTGTTTTATCCCAGCGCTTTCTTCTGTTTTCAGGGGCGCAGATGGATGGCGCGCCACGTCTGGCGATTCATCCTGCCAATTCGCACGCCTCCAAAGAACTTGTTCTGGCCGACACCATTTTTTAATGTTGATGTCGCGTGGACATGTACGCTAGACCAAGTGTCTTCGCTGACTCAACAATATGTCAAAAAATTGTGAGGTGCTTTGTGCAGTACTTCAAAAAAGTGCGGTATTGTGCATCGTTTACGCATGAATATGAACTTGCGCGCTTATCTCTGCAAGTTGGCGCATTCATGTCCTTCCAGAGCAATGCCAGCAACAAACCGCATGACGTCCATTCTCGCTAATGAGGATCAGACAGCAGAATAAGCTCAAAAAACAGCCAGAATAATCAGTCGGTTGCTGATTCTGCTTAGTTTCGCTTGACAGTTAGAATCGGAGCAACGATGATCTGTTAGGCGTAAGTCGCGCTTCAACAAACGATAACAGGCTTTTCGGGGGTATCACTTCGTTTCATTAATGCGCGGGAAACTATCTCCGGGCCAATCTTGCTGCGGTCGACGGCCGCAGTCCAGTTGCGTTCCATCGAATTCTATGGCCAGTTGAGCCTATTTTGCCCTTAATATAAAATGGCTCGATTCGGATTCGTCTAATGCTCGGTTTGTTTTTCTAGTATGAAATGACGACCACACTTTGGAGTCTCGCGCACGCCTGCAATGTATTGCCAGTTTCCCCAGTTTATAACCTACTCATAATCAATCAACCTGGCTCATTCCAAAATAGGCGGCGCCATAACGCCAGTCGATGGCCTAATTCGTAGATGCAAGACAGCGTGCCGACCAATCTGACGCCCCCGATTTTACTCATAAAAACCGGTTTGTTAACTGTGTTCGAATACAGGCAAGTTAAACCCGGATAGGCGCGTGTTGCCTGGCTCCATTTACGAAAGCCGTTCAGCGTAGGAAAACTGGTTTGTGTCTGCTTTGTTAGAGCAAACCACCGGGGCAAGAAAAAGTTTTTTTACCATAACAGGTTGCATACCCACATGAAGTCACTCTTCTCACAACAGCTCAAAGTCAAATCCAGTAGTCCGATTCATTAGGCGCCTTGTCCCCGCGCTCGTAAACCGTCTAAACAGGCCGCTTTAATCTTGCTTGGCTGATAGCACGCCTTTTGCGCTAGCCAAGGCGGCAATTTCGTTGGATTTTTCCCAACCGTCTAAGGCCATTTTCGTTACCTCTTGTATATTACGCAGGAAGGTCAGAGTGCCAAAGTAATCACGCTTATTGTTGTTGAGCGCTTCTTTCACCACCCACAAAGTATGAAATCCTTGATAGGCTCTACTTGCCAGGCGAAATAAGATCGGCGCAAAGTTCAGCATTAGAGGCAGCGCGGGCAGTCGAACGGATGACCGAATAGGATTTGGTGACGCAAATACATCAATGTTTTGCGACCAAACGTCGGAAGGTCGAAAAAAGACGCGCCGGTAGGGCAGTTACTTGAAAAGGTCAGCTGCCATTGGGTTCAATAACGTTAAGCCATGGTCAATATGAAAATGCACATCCGCGCAAAAAATCACATTGGAACTGTGTAAGTTATGTTGTCGCTCCAACCCCATGATGATTCGATAACATGGAACATCGGCAACGCATTTAAAGACAGTATGTAATACGGTGGCCGCGTTCATGTTGTACGACAAACAAGCATGCTCTAGGCCTTTCCAGATGCATGGCTAATCTCAAGTCTTCTAATAGAAAGTATACGGACGAACGTGCGGACATACCCTGAGGCGTACGACTGGGTGTTTTTTACGTGAGGCTCGGTCACAGTACAAACACACTAAACTGGTCGACTTCTGTGCTGCTCGCCACAGCATTTTTTGCGTCTGATACGCGCAGATCATTACCAAACCAAATGAGCCCCCAATTTTCATTGCCATACCTCTTCATTCAACTATTGCTTCAAATTAATACTGATACGCATTGAAGAGGGATATTGGTTTAGATCTTTCCTACGTTTAAATTTTCTCGAACTGTAGGTGATTCAAGCAGCGCTTTGGACCTTCCTAGCCCAGATGTGTGTTGAGTCTTCCTTGAATAAGCGATACAGCACAAAGCGTTCTGGGTGTTCTTACTCAAAGGTTAAGCGATGCAGGGCTTGCCCCTGTGTCAAATGTACCGAGCATGGCCAGGATTTGGTCTTGAGGAAGAATGGCAAAACAAGTCCAGACAAGGCGTCTTCTTGTTGCTATGTGCGCGTGTTTACTCACGGTACGATGTGATGATGACATGAATTCGCACTGGTTGTTTTGCGTTTATAAAACACCCAAGTTGCGAGCCACTCAGCGCAGCTATTAAGCTGTATACAAGGGTCTTATCGTGTTTATTCCTTTGTACCTACGGCCACCCGTTAACCCTATGCGGTCTTAACGTCGGTCACCCCATAACACGTATAAAAGTTTTGACCAGGCATTTTTTCTAACGAGCACAGTGACCTTCATAAACGGCCATCACTAATTCTGGCTCCTCTGTCGCGACTTACAACGCGCCTAGGCCAACCGCATTAAGATATCAAGGTGGCGACCCAATTCCGAATTCTCAAGACCCACCACGCCCGAATTGCAGAGTACCACATCCGAAGCCGTCGAGCAGACCTTTGTTTGGTACCAAACCCGTGTCCACAACTTAAAGGTAAGGATCGGCATAGCGGGCACAAAAAGAGAGCCCAAGTGCCTTCGCTAAAATAGGCAAAATCCGGCATGAGAAATCGCGAAAGGTGGCCTCTGATTACTGTCATTTTGACCCTGTTTACAAATACCCTTCTAAACCCTCATCCAATGCGGCCGAACAGAGGTTAGATTTTGCAGTCGTATAAACGCTATGTCCTGCTCCGTTCGGCGGACATCACCGCGCTGCGTCCTTTCTTTAATAAACGTACGTTTCGACGCGTTTCTTCTAGTAAAGCAACAGTGTCGGCTTGACATTAAGATGACGGCAAACCGAGCGCCTCAGGGCGCCCGGTTTAAAGAAGCGACTGGCGTTTCGGCAATACAGATTGAAAAAGCTGGAAGTACGCAGGAATAGGTGTTTCTTTGATTGTTCGCAATTTCATATTCCACTCAATTTAATGGGGTCTGTTATTTTTTCATTTCCGAATGGCCCATATTTGGAGCCAGGACAGGAGGATGAGATATGACGAGTTCCCCCCCCCCCGTCTCCCCGAATCAATGAAGAGGGACGGGGAGAGTCAATGACGAGTTTTGACGGACAAAAAAGACGGGGAAATGCTGCCGGATTGAGCGGCGGCGGCCTCGATTGTGTTGGCTTACTAGAAGAACGCTAAACGTACGTTTATTAGAAAGGGACCACGCGGCCGTACTGGTCGCCAACGGAAGCAGGGACAACACGTTATTACGATCAAATTCTACCTCTGTTGGGCCCGCAATTGGCATGGCTAGAGGGTTGTAGAGCCGGTTAGTTGTTCAAACGGGAGGGTCAAGAAGTATCAGGCACGCTTGCGTTCTCATGCCGGCATTTGCCTATTTTAGCGAAACAAACTGGCTTCTTTTTGTGCCGGCTATCCGATGCTGTACCTTAAGTTGGACCACGGGTTGTAGCCAACAAAGGTCTGCGTCGAACGGCTTCGAAAATGTAGGTACTGAAACAATTTCGGGGGCGTGGTGGTCTTGAGACATTCGGTTTGGCGGTGCGCCACCGACTATGCGTATGGTCCTAGCGTTGTAGAGTCGCGAGCACCAGGAATTAGTGAGCGTTTCCATGAGGGTCACTTGTCGTTTAGGAAAAAACTGGTCAATTTACCCTTGTCATTAACCAGCGTTAAGCGCGGCTGATAGTGGCTCAACCTCGGGTGTTTAAAAACGGCCAAACAAGCCGAGTGCCGATTGATGTCACATCACAGTATTTTTTGTTTCTTTGTTTTTTTTTTTTTTTTTTTTTTTTTTTTTTTTGCCCATCTTTTTTTTTTTTTTATTCCGGTAAACAGCGCGCACATCAAAGCAAAAGACAGCGCTTGTCTTGGACTTGGTATTTGCTTCTCTCCTCTCAACAAAACTCTCTGCCTCGCGACACTCTCAACACACGGCCAAGGGGTCTATGGCCCTTAACTATGTGATAATACAGACCCAGAAAGACCCTCTTGAGTGCTGTAACGCTTAAGCTCTCAGTGAAGATCTCCGACACGATCATCTAGATGCCGAGCGTCGAAAAAGCGCTCATGTGTCACCATCCACTTTCCCGAGTAAAATTCTAATATAGCTACGTTTTATTAAGGTGGGAGTAACGTATTTGCTAAAGGCGGACCAATATTTCCTCCTCTCCGCCCATCTAGGCAGGTGGCTCTCAAGTGATAGTATTAACTTGAAGCTCTCTAGTACGTAATGCAAGAGGTATGGCATGAACGAGTGCGGGCGTCCAGGTTTGTGTTTTGAGGTAATGATACTGCGCGTACAGACACAAAAATGCTGCTTGGCGTAGCAATGACGGAGACGCTACGAACATTTAGGCCTCTGATAGTTTCTGTACCTGGGTTAGAAGCTTTAACGGCTAAATGGGGCAGTCGTTTATCGTTAGCCCACTCATTAGGACATGGTTGTGATGATACGACGATTCGAGTCTGTGGAAGCTAATACCTAAAATATGGTTAGGCTTAGATTGATATGGTTTTTACGAGCTCTTGTGCATTTGGCGTGAAGAGTGCTAGAGCAAAAGCTTGTTTGTCACCGCTCAACATTTGACGACGGTCCGGCCGAGGTATATAACTCGGAGTTGTCTTTATTAAGTTACTCGCACGCTCTGCAGATTTCCTCATGTATCGGATCAGGTATCGCATCAGATGCATTTCAAACGCGTCTTGGCGAAGGGCGGAGCAACCACATACACATTAAGACAGAGTGTGCCCAATGATACTTTTCCGGACGTTGGCCGAATAGTTTCTATTGGATTTTTGAATATCACCATTGGCTGTTTTGCTTAACGTTATTTGGCTGAACCATCGGCAGGTACCTGTTTCAAGTAAACTTTTTGCACAAATACACAGCCGGCTCTATGCTGGGCACTTCAACCTTCCGGACGTTTGGTCTCCAGAAATATCATCACATTCCTATTGTCAGTCTTCACATGAACGGGCTCATGGTGCCGTGAACTGGCCTGGCCTGACTCCTTATCTGAACTTGCCCTTATTTTCGCCCTTGGCAAGTATAGAGCCTATATCCGAAGGATTTTTCCTACTTTATGGGGTGCCCGTGAAGTGAATGCGACCCTCAAAGCGAACAATTAAGCTGGGGATTACTTTGCAACCGACCTTCCTCAATTAGTCGTATAAATAGAGAGTCAAGCCAGATAAAATGCCTTAGACGGTTGGCGAGCTTTTTGTACAGAGGCGAACCTGCACGCGACGACAATGATTGGCTTCCCTTGTTCCGGGCTCAGCGCAAGGCACGCAAGGCTCGTATACGCCGACGCATGAATTGATACTTATTGCTGTTTAGAACTTGACGCGGCCAATCAAAGGAGGCGCCGCTGATCAGAGTTATCAAGGCGTACTCGGGTATATTTACTTTGAGCTGTTCGTAGAGATGGAGAGTACTTTCACTTTGGTTGGTTAAAAATGACATATACCTCTCTAAGTCGCTACACTTAAAATATCTTTTTCTTCTGGGAGCGCGCAAAGGGCCCCGTCGAGTTTGTTCTACACAAGCGCAGACTATAAAAACCAGTTCTTAGCGCTGAACGCTCTTCCGTAGAAATTTGGAGGACAAGCAAGGCCGCACGTCGCTCGTATCCGATTCGTACGAACGGCCCTGTATGAAACACGTTAAATCAAAACCTGGTTTTATGTAGTCAATCGGAGGCCCAGGCAGATTCAGATCGACAAAGCTGTCTGCAATGTGTGTGGCTCGAAATTAGGGGTCATCGTACTGCGTGGTATTGGCGCCGCATCCCTGTATTTGAATCACCCAAAGCAAGAGATATGATATATGATAATGGACAGTCAAGCGTTCATAGACTGGGGAACTGGCATAAGTTGAGGGCGTTGGGCGGCAGACCCAGAGGTGGTCGTTCATTTCCAACCTAGAAAAACACGAACCGAGGCATCGATACGGGATATCAGTCATTGTGATTATAGAAAATGGTCAAGCCAATGAATTCGAGATGAACACAACCTCTCGCAAGTCAGAGTCCAGTATCGCAGCAGCATGGTTTTCGCATATGTGCCCGGCGTGCTCAGACATTTATGAAACGGAATGCCTCCAGAGGGAAGCCTGTACTGCCTCGGTTGAAGCGCGAACTTCGCCTAACGATCAATTGCCCGTTAACTTCAGGCCAAATTACAGCAGATAGAGCCGATGATCTGCTGTAGTATTTTTGAGCCTATTCTGCCTGTCTTGGATCCTCATTATGATGAACGTCATTGGGCGGTTTGTTCTGGCAGTCTCTAGGAAGACTTGAATCGCCAACTCTGCAGAGTATAACGGCCAAGTTTCATATTCATGGTAAACGGCACAAACCGCACGTTGAAGTACTGCACAAAGACACTTCAAGTTTGACCATATTGTGAGCAGCGAAGAGAATTGCTAGGCGTTACATTCCAAGCGGAGACATCATACATTAAAAAAAATGGTGTCCGGCAACGAAGGCGTCGATTTGCCATGAATCGCCAACGGGCCGCACTCGATTCCAGGCCCCTGCAAACCACGCCAGAACACGCTGGAGTGAGACTAAAACATTCGCAAAAATTGTAAACAAGATTAGCGCGTGCGCGGCGCCACTCTCACAGTCGAATATTCGAATCTGATAGTAACATTTTATGGCATAACGTAATCCGTTACAGAACCACGCATTCCAGAGGCTTGGAAGCAGTTTAGCAAAGTTTCATTACAACTGGGGGATCGATCGCACATTAACGATCGGACACCGCATTTTAGTTGTTTCACGTGAGGCCAACACTAATAATATTAGACCATAGCTTTTCTTAACGTGCTTATCTTTTGGGCGCGCGGCAAAGAACTTACAAGATATCTCTAATCGCAGCTGCCGACCTCGCCAGAACCCGCATCAGCTGACCTCGGTCTTTCCCCTGCTATTTGACCTTGGGGAAACTATTAGTGGGCATTAGGGCTGGCCTACCAAGAGCTTCTATTGCCACTGGTGGAATTTAACAAAAGGCTGGCCGGGCTTGAGCCGGGTTGACGCAGCCCCTGCACGGGCCGTACCGGCACCGTCTAGTCGTGCGCTTTGCTGACGGCCCTCATCGGCCCATTGTTAATTGCACAAATATACCGAAGAGGCCGCTCCGCAAGCTGAGTATCGGAGGATTCCAAGCATGTAAACTCACGTTGGTGATGACGCGAACGTCTCTCTCTCGCACCGCCCCCGATGCGGGACGTATGTAGCCCACTTTAGATTTGACGCTCCGGATGCGAAGGTGATTGTATAGCACAGGACTGGATCCCCTGCTCTACGCTCGCTCCCGGCTGCTGCCATTGTGGGCGGGCCACCATGTTATGCTACAAGGGCAGGCAAAAGCGGTATCATCGACATGTTTTTAGTGGATATTAAGGACGCCTGCCCATATGGGTCTAGTATCAAGCATCTGTCATCCTATGGCTGGTCACACCAGAGTTTGGGCGATCAACAACTTATTTTGCACATCTCGCGAAGTACTAGGTGGTGTGGACTATGCGGCACGAGACTTCTTCGCCTCTGTAGACTTCCGAGCAAGGGATGGTCATGTCTCTAATACTTCGCAGTCAATTCCAGAACTCGCAAGCACGCGACTCAGCAGGGCGCAAATTACTATCCGGTTATATGGTAGAGCGCACTCTCGCGGTAAGAAACGCAGCACAAGAATCAATGACCCTCGCAGCTGGCTGAGCCGGAGGTTTATCGAACGCTGCGGTGGGGTTCAGGAAACTCGCGAGAGTCCACGTGTGTGTGTTGCGGGTACCGCGGCCCTCTAAATTACTTCACCGCACCTTAGGGGAGCATCACACCCACTGGAAGAAATGTTGTATCAATGCCAGAATTGGCACAAGGGATTATCAGCGGCCCTATTGTCTCCCTTTGGCTGAAGCGAGCAGAATCTTGGCTTTCTACGATCGGGCTGTGTTATGCAGGGGGTGCATAGCCGTCCAACAAAGCACCCCTAAGCTAAACCCAAGGACACCAACCGGTGGTCAGATACCTGTCAATATTTGGGCCGGAAACTCCACTAGTTCATTGTAATCAGATCTGAAAGAGAAAGCGCTCCGCCGTCCTCAACAAAATTAATCTCCAGGGGGGCAATCATTTTATTGAGGTCCCTTCATAAGTTTACACATCACCTACCTGGGCTGCTCAAGATTCTTGTGCCGGTCAACTTTACGTCCGCCGCGCATTACATCATAGGATTTAATCGGTGGGGGGAAGGGTGGAAATTTACCGATTCAGGGAGAATGTTCTATTATGGATCGCCGAATTGGGGTGCCCGAGAGCCAAGGGAGGGAACCGTGTTACGTAAACATCGCTAATTACAAAAGGGAGCTGTGGGCGGCTGTTTTTTTCTGGCCAGTGGAAAAAGTTATTTTGCTAATTTTTAAAGCGCAAAGCCACACAATGAGACTGTGTTACCTCACGTCTAGGACGAGACCAAAAAACCAAAAGTTTAGAAGACAAGTCATGTCTGGTACGCTCGCGCACCGGCCAAACACAAAAAAGTAAACTGACTATTGAACTCGCAACAGGCGGGTTGAATATCCGGTTGGTTTTTACAACAATATCGGATCTACTTGACTCCAATACAACAGAGCACTAGCCGTAGAAGTGGTCGACAGGGAACCATTTCTTTGTGGCCATTTCTCAGATGATATTTACTTCTCGCAAAAAATTTTAAACCTGCTCAAGCACAGCTTGGTACGCATGGAAAATTTTTTATCGACGAAAATTTGCGGCCAGCGCCTTAAACATAATTGTATGGACGACGATTGGCCAGCGCAGAGGGGGGTATCAGATTTGGAATACTAGGACGAGCGCCAATCGCGGAATAAATTAAAAAACGAAAGGACACTTGAACGCCATTCCAGCGCCTTTGATGCTATTCACACAAGCGACGTGGCGTGATTTGCTTCGAACCGATGGAGCGTCACGGGACACTTGCGCGGGACTATATGGTGTGGCAGGACAGCTGAGCAATTGTCTTTGGCCCGTGTTATGACACCCGCCAAGATGCGCTGTCTGATTTATCTGGGTATTGTTGCGAGGCAATATTGATTGCCGAACTTTGGGCCGCTTTCACTGATTTTACACAAGAGCCAAGCCCCAAGACCCACCACTGAATCGTTTGTGTCAGCTTGTATTACGCGTGCTTATCCACCTATCCGAGAGTGCTGTCCTCTTTGACTCAATTAACACAGCTCAAATGCGAGACTGTACTGTTCATATCGCAACCGGGGACAAGCGGAATACCGGTCATAAATATTGCTGCCTTCGCAAGATCAGGGAACGAGAGATAAACGCTCTTAGGTCCAGGTCCGGGGGTGAAAACGACGACATGTCGACACTCGCTCAGATAGAAAGGTTTGTGTCCGTCTAATTTACTGGATCGACCCGCCAAATATCCGACTATGGGGGCGCGCGTGTCCTTGCTTGCACAGTCGCTCGATAGCTCCAGCGCCATCCTAAAGCTTCGCAGGCCATCGTATTGGATCAACAATGCCGCCGTGTATAACAAGACCAGCACAAGATCTATGCCAATTCGGCGTATATAGTACAACGGCGCGAGCGCGAGATTAATCTACCGGCCCTGCCGTGCTTTGTTGTGGAGCTGTGACAGCAAATGCAGTGTGTTCTTTTCTCAACGTAGGTTGGCTATCTCTTCGATGGGATACGGCTGCATTCAACGGGAACCGGGGTCTATAACTTGGTTTTCAGAGGCGGAGCACTATTTGTTTTTATTAGACATGTGAAACGTCTCTGAAGTCCATACACATGACGTCGGATGATAATG
>Ga0163217_1042368_pt1 | contig 11365 bp, 15 predicted proteins | sample SynspAceP_FD_185933 | JGI IMG/M metagenome (GOLD analysis project Ga0163217, IMG submission 185933) | Saline lake microbial communities from Ace Lake in Antarctica - Synechococcus sp. Ace-P (PacBio error correction) | ecosystem: Environmental > Aquatic > Non-marine Saline and Alkaline > Saline ... | reverse complement strand
CACGGACAACACCGAGCACCGACCCCGATGTTTTGGGTGGATGAGCCAACGCCGACGTGTTATTGCACGAATGCAAATTCCCACGACGATCAAATCCAGTGGGCCACCCTGACCGGCCACTGTTACCTCGGCAGGTGGCCGAAGTCGGCGAGGCGACGCACCTCAACGCATCCTGCTGACTCCACATCAATCCGATCGACGAACTCCAACCGATCCCCAACGACACCCGATTCCCCATGCCCTGTGAAATCGTGATGACGGTTAAAAATGATTGAATTTTTAACGATGGCCGCCGGGTCCAGGGTTTCGGGCAGAGCCGTCACGTAGCGAGTCTTCCGGAGGACTCGCGATTTTCCAGCGTCTCAGAGAGGACGGCTGCTAAGCACATCGGCGGAAAGGTTCGCAGACTCACGTAGGCGAGTCTCTCCGAACTCGCGATTTCCAGCGTCTCAGAGAGACGCTGCATAAAGCACATCGCGGGAAAAGGTTCGGCAGAAGCCTCACGTAGGCGAGTCTCTCCGGAGACTCGCGATTCCAGCCGTCTCAGAGAGACGCTGCTTACGTGTTGCACCGAGATATTGTGACGACATGCTTTAAGCTAACCTGCGTTTCCGCCCAAGACCTCTCCCGAATTCATTGCCTTTTCACTGGAGTCTCATTGATGAACCGAAAACACTCTTTCTGATCCTGTTCTCAATCGGAAAATTTCGTTGTCGCTGTTTGAGATCGGTGTCGGTCGAGGCCGATGACGCACGCAGACGATTGCCTTGATTTTCGATACGATATGGCAACGATTGCGACGATTGTTGCACTGGCATGATTTCATTCGCTGCAGTCTGTTGGCGAATGGCGAGTTATTGGCGGACGATTACGAAAAGGACCACCCACTCGCGGCGCCCTTCACCGATGCGGTCAATACGTTTTATGACGTGGAGAGATTCCGATCCGGAGTCCTGTTGATTAGTGGCGTCCACCGATCATGCTGGTAAATTCAATTGTCCTCGCGAAAGAACAAAGAACGTTTCCCGCACGATTTAGTCTCTGGCGGAGGATGCTCCCGGTGCGGTCGCCTGCTGCGACGAACGCTCGCGGCCAGGGCGAGGGTCCGTAGTGATCATCAGTCGGTTTTTCAACGAAACCTCGCCAATCTTCTTCTCCCAACGGGACGCTTGCCAGCGACCGTTTCGGTCTCGAAAACTCGTCCGACAAAAACAGTTCGCTTTGCTATCCACATGGGTGGCGCTTTTACTCAGTCGCTGGCAAGACCGGCGATTTGGACGAACCACGAAGATTACAACGTGGTCAAAGACATCCCGGCCGGCCCAACGCTTGGTCCGAACTGGGGCCCGACGCCGATCGTGTGGACGGGGTTTGAGGTCGGGGATTGCCTTGCCTTATCCCCCCAAAGCATTCTGCGGGGACTACAACTACATCGATCATCATCCGTCGCCGAAGCGTACACGGTTTACATGCCACCACCGCACAACCGACCGACCTGGGATTTAACCTCCGTCCTGACGCCGTCCGACCGACGGCGGGATTTTTGATCTCTCGCCGTCGGGACGTGTCACCCGTCACCGGTTCACCGGATTGACGGACGTTGAACCGGCGAAGGTGGGACGCGATCGGCTACCTAATCCTTCGAGACGAGCAAAAACCTCGAACCGACCGGAAGCCCTGGTTGTGACTGTCCGAGCCAACCACCGAGTTGAAGGCTGCGCTCGCCAGTATTTTCCCATGTAAGCAGGTCAGTCATTGATTCGCAAACCTCAACGCGACTCGTTTTCATAACCCGGCGCGTGCGTGAGGGAACCCCGCGTGAATCCCTTGCTAACGCGTTTTGAAGTTGCTTTTTTCAACAGTGCCGGTAGACACGGCAGACTGAGCGCTTTCAACGGAAGCCCAGTCGTAATGAATGGAAAAGCAAATTGATTGTCCCGCAAGGTGGCTATGCTGCGTTCGGGTCGCCGAAAACCTGTTTTCCTACAAGAGGATTCGTGTCAAATCGGCCGAGGATAGCAAAGAGCAATCTGAGCAGCGACACCAATAGGTGAGGATGATGGCGGTTTCCGAGTTCTTGCTCAATTTGCCCGGCACTCTAGCATGCCTCGGCAAGCGCCTTTTCGAAAGCAAACAAACGTCTTGCCGCTGCCGAGGTAATGGTATCGGCGTTGGATGCGCCACCGATTCCCAGGTACTTGCTCCGACGCAGTCAGCGGGCCGTCGCCGAAGCCGAAGTGCGCAATCATCGTTGGAACTTTTCCGGTTCCATCTCTCCTTTTTCAAAAACACGCCGCTTCCATTTCGCTGGTCAGCCGCCGTTTCCAGTAAATTCAACTGAGTTCGAGTTCATAGTACGGCAGGCCGCTGTCCCACCGCGTCCCTTGCCTCGATAGCGAGCGGCCACCTTTTGATCATACTGATGCCACTGCGGCGAAACTGGTTTTGCGGAAGTCGGAGACCGGTAGTCCCTTGTCGAACTTGCGGTGTCCGGATTTCGTTCCGTAGACTCCCAGAATGCCCACCAGGAAAAGGCATCTCGGCGCATCGAGTTGTTTACGGAACATCGCGATTGAAGTGGATTCATGTTTTCGGTGTATTGCTTCGATATTGTGCCGGTTGCACATTATCGCTTCCAGCCTTGGGAACCAAGCGAACCGCGCAAGTTCGTAGCCCTGCTCTCGTCGTAGCCTGGGAACAAACCTTTCTGATACGCTCGGCGGGTCCTTCAAGAGTTGCTTGAACGACCGGGATCATTCTCGCGATAGTAGTGGCCGACGTTTTCCTTTTCTGGAATTCGACCGCTCTCCTTTCTTTCGCACTGGGTTGGTAGGGCTCCCGCACTCGGCGGGCGAAAGTCCACGGCGAGTGATTTCCCGCCCCAGGCCGGTCTTGATTAATCAAGACCGGTTCTTCGAGTGCCTTGTCGAGGGTATGCCAAACGCGTATTTCGGGGGCCAATGCGTTCTTCGTCAAAACCGTAACCCACCTTGACCTTGCCATGGAGAACGTATCAACCATCGCGGCCTCCCGTCAGGTAGTTGACCCAGGCGTTGTCGCAAACGAACCGGGTCGCCGTCCTGTCCAGAATTCTCGTTCAGAAGCGGGGCGGTGAGGGTCGTCTCCCATGGCGGCCAACGTACTCTGATCCGCCGAGGCCTGCATAATTGGATGCCCGGCCAGAATATAGACCTTGAGGTATGGCCTCCGCCTTCACATCGGAAGACCGAACCCGATGACCACCAGGCGGCCAAGGGGTCCATGTTGTTTTGAATCGGTTTTTTTTTTCATCTTACGTTGCCTACTTCGTGGATGTGGTTTAAAAGGATAAAATTACTCTTTGATCTGCTTACCGGCAGCGAGACAATTCATGCGCCTCGCCTACCATTTCAAGGATCGTTCGGTGACCATCGACGATCCACACTTCGCTGTTCCAGTGATTCGTCGCCGGTGTGAGTTGTCGGCGGCGGCGGGTTTCCATGACGTTCGTTGAACGAGTACCTCCCCGGCTTGGATGCCGGGACTTTGGCCTCGCCCCCGGTGCCGACAAAATGCCAGCCGCTTTTGAGAAATCGTCGAGCCGGATTTCATGGGCCCGTTGAGTCCGGCAGCGTCTTTTTTCGGGGTGCGAATCCGTCGTTCGCGGAATTGGGTGGGAGGGATTCGCTCATCGACGTCGAAACTCCGCAATGGATCGGGTAGTGGTCACTGAGGTCCGTTCGGAATCGGGGAGATCCAGATACCCCGTCCCAATGCGTTTTCGGCGGTATCGGGTGCGCCGCAAGACGGCGAGGTCTTGCGGACCGTCACACGGGCGGAGGACACAGTCGAGTGTCTGCGGGTCATCGCGATCAACGAGCGACTGACGAGAATCCGGTCGAAACGTTTTCCATCGAGCAGGTGAGTTTGTCGGTTTTTCCGGTTCGACGTTGTCGAGCAGGTCGACGAGAGTCATCGGCAGGTCGCCGTGGATCGCGTCATTAGGATCGACATTTCACGGCTGGCGGCGACTTGCCCGCGGTTTCTTCGTATTGAAATCACCGATAACGCACACATGCCACCGAGTCTTCTCCCATAACCTGAATCCATCGGTTCAGGACTGGTCGCTTGTTTGGCACGAATCGAGGGCACCGGGCTCACCCGCTGCGGAATGAACGGTTGACGATCAGGACGGTTTCGGTTTTCCCGCTTGGACCGGGATTCGATCAGAGGGCGGCGAGGGTGTTTGGACCACGCCTACCGAAGTCACCCGTTTTTCGCATCGATGTGGTACGTTGCCGCGCATGACGAGAGCACCTCGGCGAGCACGGTGAGGAGGCCGACGTCCTGTTCGGGTTGAATCGGTCGTTGCCTTCGATCGCGGCTGCGTCGTATTTCAGTTCGTGTTTCGCGGTCGAAGGGCCTCGGTGAGGTTACCACAACACGCGTTGCCCTTCGACTTCCTGGGAGGCGCCGCGCATCGTCGTTTGACTTTGCGCCGATGGATTCGGCGACGCGTCGCGTTGCCCAATTCCATTGCTCCCGACTGGTGACGGATTTTTTCCTTGGCGAGTTGCTGGGAAATGTCCTGTTGGAATCGTCGAAGAACCACTCCAGGTCCAGGTCATGGATCGACAACGGGCCGTCGCTGGTTTCGGGAGGCGGCGGAGCGGGGGCCACCGGTTCGGCCGCAGCGAGCGGACGGCCACGAACATAAGCAGGAGCAAACATCGTGGAGTCGGGAGAAGGAAGATTCACAGCTGGGCGTCGAAGCAATAGAAACGTCAAAAGTCGACGGAAGAATGATTCCGGCGACCGCTACGATAGCCGCATTGTCTCGTTTTGTCAGTCAGTTGAGGTTCTCATGGTTTCGTCTCGGTTGTGCGTCAAAAATTCATTCCGGCGTGCCGGTTTTTCCATGCTGGAAACTGCTTCGTCATTGTCGCGATTATCGCATTTTACTAGCGATTTGGATCCCCGGTGGTCCGGGACATGCGTTCGTTGTCCCGAAGAAGCAATTGCGATCAAAAACCTGATTCGGCTGACCAAAGGGATGAGGCGATTATGCATCGATTATTCGCATCTACCCTCGGGCACGCTGTCGGTTCGGGCGACCGTTTGGCGAGGGGCGAGAGCGGCCAAGTGAGGATTCGATTCGAGGGCCAGGGATACGGGTGCGACGCGTGGACCTGCTGGCGATTAGCGGTTTGGCCCGAAGGAATATCACCCAAACTGGGTTTCCGCTTGCGGCCTTATTGTGATCGCGAGGCATGTTTCAGCTCTCAATTTCGACGTCGGTGTCTACGATCCTGCGAACCCAGGTGATGCGTGAAAGCGATGTGCCGTTTTTTTCGGTTCCGGCCTCCGCGTCGATTTCAAAATCGAACTCGGAATCAGTTTACGCCGGATGCATTCGAGCCAGGAGGGGCGATCACCATGACCGACGACAGGGTTGTGATGTGAACCGGCAAATTCATCCCCGGACGACGTTCCCCGATGGAATGGCGTACACGATTTTGGTGGGGAAAAAAAAACTCGCTCCTCCCGAGTTCGATCTGGGGTGGATGAGTGGAACCCGCAGCAGTTTGCGGGGTGCCGGAATCGCAATCAATTTCGCTGTTGGAAAAAGAAGGGCGTTCCCGACCTGCGTTCGTCGGCGGGGTGGGCAGCCTGCACGCCGGATGGGGCTTCCGTCGCGATGGGCGATACCTCGGTGCGATTCCTCATGTGAATCGATCCGGATTGACGTCTATCGCCAACTGGGGTTCGCGAAAAGACGGTGCTGCCGGGGAAAATGCCGACCAGGAGTGAGCGTCGGATTGCCGCTCTTTCTGTTTTTCCGTTTTCCTGCCACAATCCGGCGTCGACTTTCGCCCGGCCGGCATCGATTCCCACCGAACGACGATTTTGTTCATGGTTTCTTCTCCGAAAAATGGACTCGATCATCCCCCGCAACGACTCCCCTGCGATATGATCCCCCTGTGAACGATTTCGCCTGCGAATCGGTAACCATTGTCTGAGCAGCCGGATAATTCTCGGCACGGGACGCTAGACTCGATGGACCAGATGCGTGATTCTCTCGACGCGGTCGGTTGCGACTTGCGTGACCGTCGGTGGTGCGTCGGGACGGTTGTATGAACAAGTGGGCAGAATATTTTGGGATTTTCCTCGATCCGCGATCGCTTACACGCTGTTGCCCAACACGGCCGGTTGCTTTACACCGCGACGGATGCGGTGCGTGCGGCGAAGATTGCGGCCGCGAGGATTTGAAGACGCTCGGGCATTCGGAGTGCGATTCGGTCACAACTCGAACGTGCTCGGCATTCCAAAACGCTGTTGCCCGATTCGAACCGGAAACCGTCATCGCTTGTGAAAAATCGTGGCGAGGCGTTTTTCTTTGTGTTACACGAGCGATTGTTCCGGTGACGGCGGTGCGTTTGAAGAACGCGGGTTGCGGCCAGTGTGTGCCGGCGGGGTAGCCGATCGCCAGCGGCCAGGGATTTGAACCGAACAATTTGCGGATCATTTAGAGTATTGAAAACCCGACGACCCGGATTACCCGGTCATCCATCGACGCGGGCTGTTGGCCGGCGAGCGAGTCGCCGAGGCGATGGAACTCGGGCCGACGCGTGCTGTTTGAACACAGCGTGGCTCACGCCGTGGACCCGATCGGGATGCCATGGCGATGAAATACGGCGTCATCGCGGGTCGGTACGCGGGCCTTGGCAGTGGATTCCCCGGCGGCTCACGGGACCCCGCGAGCAGCCCCGTGGAAGGCGTTCATCAGCACCCCGCCCGTATGGCAGCGAAAACCGACGGAACGGCGACGTGAGCTTGAACGCCGTTCCCATGCTCGATCCCAGGCGATGGCTGTCTGCGTGTCAGGCTGGAAAGCCTGACGTACTTTTAGCCTTTCTAGGCTGACAGCCACCCGTTGTCAGGCTGGAAAGCCTGACGTACCGTTAGCTTTCTAGGGCTGACAGCCACCCGTGTCAGGCTGGGAAAGCCTGACGTACGCCTCCTACCAAAATTTTCAAACTCGATCGTTTTGCGTGCGGGCGGGTGTTTCGATGGTGGCTTGTTCAAACGAGGCCGCGTCCGACTTTACCGCGCGCGCGCGTTGTGAACCCGTTAGCGTTCGACGGGATACCGAGCAAATCCGCGTCGAGTTTTTCGTTGTCGTTAGTGTCCTGATTAAGCGCGATCGCGGAAGTCGCCGGCATCCCTGGAGCGGGAGGGCACTCCGCAACGCGTCACCGTTAGCGGGACGGCGTTTCCAATTCCGCTCTTCCACATCATTTGAAAAAAATTATCGCGGAGTGATAAACCGCGGACCCGAACGCTGCCGCCCGCGTCGGAGGTTCCACAGCACACGCAGAGTGATTCCGGCGGGTGCAATCCGAGGAGGGCCTCTGCGTTGTGTCCCTCTTCTCCCATCAAACGAGGTCCAGGGTCATCCGTCGCCTTGATTCCAGTTGGGGGTCGATCGCTCCGGCGGGCGGGGAACGCGGCGGCGGAAGCCGATTTTGTGGTAAAGCAAGAAGAGGCATTCCGATCAAGAAAACGGTGCGGCGAAACCCATCAGCAGCGTGCCGTGGTTTCCCCTCCCATTGGTCGCGGAATAGGATTCCAAGAGAACGTCACCGCGTTGGTTGGCGGGATTCGTCCCTTCGCGTCGGTCGGGGCTCGTGGCGGAATCAGGACGGTCAAAATCACAGAAAAATTCCTGCTTCGGTTATTCAAAAGCGTTCCAACGTCGATCAGGACGAAGCCCTTTTGTTACTCTTATTTCCATGCCCACACGGAAAACTTCAGGTTCCGAGGGTGCGGTCTCTTTCGCAAAAACGATTGTTGTTCTAAAAACTGACTTCGAAAACGCGACCCACTTCCCCCGCCGATATTGGCGGCCCTTGCGATTGCAAGCTGTTGAAACCTGGTCAGGCTTAACTGGAGCAGCATAAGCGGTGCGCTCTGTGTGAGGGTCGCCTTCTACCGCCCCCACCCATGCGGCGGGGGGTAGTTGCGTTTTTCTTTTGACGAGCTGTTTTTCTTTGCGAATCATGGACCAACCCCTCACGCGAGCAGGGATTCAGAGAACGGCTCGTACGTCGTCGTCGCCGGTCGATATCGCCCGCGAATTTTGACCAAACTCGTCGCCAAACCACGTTCGTCAAGCTCTGCAAGGCGCGATCGAGACGGTTCTCGTGTCGGCACGCGTACCTGTTCACTGGCGCGTCGTGGGTCGGGTAAAACCAGCACCGCGCGGATTTTCGCCAAAGCCTCAATCACCCCGCCGGTCCCACCATCGCACCCGGACAGCGAAAGTGACGTTTTCGCCCAAGCGATCGATTTCGGGCGAAGACGTCGACTGTGATCGAAATCGACGGTGCGAGTAACCGAGGCATTGACGAAATCCGCTCGCTGCGAGCCACGTCCGGCGTCCTGACCGAGTCCGAATCTCGCTACAAAATCTACAATCATCGACGGAAGTCCACATGCTCACCGGGCGGCGTCACTCGCGTTGTTGAAAACGCTCGAAGAAGCCGCCCGAGCACGTTCAATTCATCTTTCTGCACGACGGACCGGAAAAAATTCCGATCACCGTCTGAAGCGTTGCCAAACGTTTCGATTTCGCGCCTGTTGAAAGCGACAAATCGTCGCCGGTTGCGTGAGATCATTACGCGGCGGCGAAAACAAGCACGCCGAAGACCGAAGCGTTGGAACTGCTCGGCCGTCGCGCCGGCCGGGTCGATGCCGTGACAGCCAATCGTTGCTCGAACAGTGTCAGTTTTAGATGATGGGCATCTGACGCCGCCAAGTCACGGCGATGCTGGGGTACCGCTGATGGGAACCAGCGGTTCACCGGCTCGCCGAAACGATTGCAGCCCGCGATGCCGCCGCCGCGATTTCATCCAAGTCGACGAGCGGTCGCTGCGGAGTCGATGCCGGAACGTTGACCGAACAAAATGCTCGGCTACTCCCGATCTCATGACCGTCAGTGTCGGCTGCGACGCGTCGATGATGCGTTACGCGGGCGGGTCGATGCACAGGCTCGCTACGCCGAATTGGGTCAGAAATGGGGTTTGCAAAACCGTGCTCGCCATCGTTTGGACTCGTCGACGAAACGCTGGTGCGAATTCGGCACAGGCCACCGCTCCGCGTGCTACTCGAAATCGACTCTGATTCAAATTTGTCCACCTGCCCGATTTGCAGGCCAGTCGTGATTTGACGGACTTGCCGCGAGGAATCGGCGCGGGCGGCGAAAAAAAAAAAATCGCTAAGTAAAGCCTCGACAACGCTCGTGGTAGTCCGGCGGGGAACGCGACCTCCGATCCCGGCACGGAGTTGCGTCGCCACCGCAGCACCACCCGTTGCCAGACGCGGACTGGTTGACTCGTTCGCCGGTTGCGGCCGTCACGACTTGCCGTTGCTCGGCGCGGACACGGGCCGCCCCCGTTCCGGCGACTCTCCCGCCGCAGTGCGACGTCCGCCAGTTTGCCGACTCCGCCAGTGTACCGAATCGACCACGGACGGCCCAACCTGATTCGAACGCCCATCCACCGCCCGCACCCGGCGCCTTCCCACCGATCACCGACGCCGAAGCTCCAATCCACCTGGGCGCAAAATTCTCGAAGATCGACCCGCCCGATCACACTGCCACTCGTCAAAGCCGCGGAGAGGTTCATTCACACCGCACCGGTTGGTGGTCGAGTTAACGTTTCCAGCGACCTCCGGACTCGCCATGAGCCGCATGCGGTTGCGCCGACCAACAAAATGAGATTTCCAAAACGATTTCAGCGCGTCACCGGACGCAGTGTCAGGCATTCGCCGTTCCGCCACCGGACGCCCGCACCGTCGCGCCGCCGCCGTGGCCAAACGAAAACAAAAACCGGATCAACGGAGCGTGAGATCGAAACCAATTCGATGCGTACCGGCGCGTTGCATCGAACTCCTCGGTGCCAAATCGTACGCATCGATACACCACGGGTTAACCCACCTTTTCCCATTCCGCTTCTAGATCATTAGGACGTTTCTGTTCAAAGGACCTCGGCAATCTCGGAACATCGCATCGATGACGGCAAGATGAAAAGACCTGCCGGAACAAGAGTGCAGGCCCTCAACGAACGCATTGAAATCCTGAACGGGTCTCGGCCAGTTCACCGTGCGGCCATATCAAACGTCACGCTCAACGAGTCGGCGGAGTCCAGGCCGTCGAGGTCAATCGCGCTGTCTTTCGGTGAGGAACAATCCGGCGCCCGTCTCGACCGAAACGCTCGGCCAGCGATTCAAGAAGCAAACCAACACCGCTGGCCGTCAAGCCAAACAGTGTACGCTGATTCGATCAGCCAACTCGCTCCGAGATGGATTTGAACACCCGCGGCATGGACGGGTTATTGTCCAGGCCTGACAGGCGGCAATGGATGAGCAGTGGACACGCCGGTGCGTCTCCCAACTCGATCGATTCGAACTCCAACCAGCTTGCGGGGGGATTCGGGCGGAAAAAAAGGGGGCGGCCCCCGCAGCGACTCGCGTTTCATTTACTGCGAATTCGCGAAGACGAGGCGCTCGGCTTTGGCCGACGCGATTCGCCGCGTGCGGGACGGACGTGCGGTACGTGCGCGGCCTGTTACAACCCTCTCCGGAAAACGCGAAAATTGTTCAAGATCTGTTCGGAATCCGAAAACGTGGACACGACCCGCCTCTTGCGTCGCGAGCAACCGCGTTGATCTTTAGCTCAGGCTCGAAGCGTCCGGTTGCTTACAAAAGGGTTGGTATCAATGTTTTGCTCCGGAACGCATCGCCAGCCGCTCGACGGGATCACGCCGAATCAATTGGACGATCGAATCGCTCGTCGACCGTGTTTCGAACGGCAGTTTTACCGAGGTCATCATGGCGACCAATCCGGAACCGTCGGAAAGGCGGACGCACGTCGTTGTTATCTGTCGAATCAAAACTCCAGCGAATTCAACAATCGAGATCCACACGTTTTGGCCCGCGGGATTTTCAAACCGCCGGCCAGCGTCCTCGAAATTACGCCAACCGGCGAAAAATTTCAATTCGCCCGACCGCACTCCACGGGCCGCCAAAAAAAAAACCTGTGAATTGAGATGACTTTCCCCAAAAAAACGTTAATCCCAAAAGGGATTTTCCCCAGGCCGGCCCATCCGGTTGGTGTTCGCTTTTGCGCCTCGGGGGGAAAACCCAACCTTTGGGCTAAATTCTCTTGGGAAAATTTTTCCCCTCCGGGATAAAAAAAAAAAAACCGGGGCCCCAACGATTTTTTTGCCCATTTTCGGGGAAATTTTTCAAAGGTTTTACGGGGTATCTTTTAAATGCGGTAAGCCCGCCAACTATTCTCCCGAAAGATTGGTCCCATCTCTCTCTT
>Ga0163217_1036891_pt1 | contig 11365 bp, 15 predicted proteins | sample SynspAceP_FD_185933 | JGI IMG/M metagenome (GOLD analysis project Ga0163217, IMG submission 185933) | Saline lake microbial communities from Ace Lake in Antarctica - Synechococcus sp. Ace-P (PacBio error correction) | ecosystem: Environmental > Aquatic > Non-marine Saline and Alkaline > Saline ... | reverse complement strand
ACACGACTTGGGGTTCTGCATCGCCTTCCATAGAAGCTATCGAAATGCAAAGATGAAGTACCAGCTGGTAGAAATGTTCACGTTTTGGAAACGTTCAAATGCCGGAGATTTTGTGTGCGGAATCAAAGGACGCTACTCGAAAGAAAAAGATGGAAATCACTGTTTTTTCTCCTATGCCTGTTTGAAGCCATGGAGGAGGCACTAGAAAATAAGAACAGAGTATTTTGTTTCAAACAGGAGAGGATATTCTTTTCCCATATGATTTGTGAAGACTTGTGCGTCATACTGCAGAGTGTAAGAATTGTTGATGTCGGCTTGACGTTATCATAAATACACGAATCAATTAAAATGTCATTATTGCGTTATTCCATTCCGGACACCAAAAGTTTGTCTGCTTGTGGCGATACTGCCATAAAAGTAAAGAGGGCATTTGGTACGAGAAATAGAGGAGAATTGGATTACTTTCCCAAATGTGAAAGGAGCTCCGAATGGATTTAGACACTACCAGAGCTAAAAGAATGCCTATCGATACCATCATAAACAATTTGAAAATCAAGAAGTTCAAATTTGGATTGGAACACAATGTTACCAAAGGCTGATTTTTAGCAAGTCAGTTCGGTAGGGATTCTAAACGCAGGACAATATGGCGCATTTTCCTGATTTTCGATTTCTTATGAACGCAAGTTATCCAGTTGATGTCACAAGTATCCGGGCGAGCGGGACGAAAAGCAAACGAGGAAAAGTAAATTATACCAATCTTTACAATCCAGACCATCAATTAGCCGAAAACGTAATTGACCACGATTTACCAGACCATGTTATAAAAACGAGATAATTGATCGTCGAAATTTTTAAAATATCGCCTTATTATCGATTGATTCGGATTACCTTTAAAAACACAGACAAGCCCAAGAATGAAATTATGAGCTGCCGACTTTTTTGCACGAGACATGCAAAGCTATTTTTGGAAAATCGTGTATGGCCCAGAGTATCGGCTATAGCTAAGATTAGAAATAGCTATCACAAAACAGATTATTTGAAAGTGGAGAAAGTCAGCATCCATCCAAGCCACTAAGGATCATTTGATGAAAGATATTAGTTACTATGCTATTCAATCGGAGTGAATCAAGGAATTCGTGTAATTTTGATTGTGGATCACCTACTAATTGTTAATGATTATGTTGAATGGTTAATTGCTGAATTATTTAATTGTGAAATGGTTAATTATCTGGATTGCTCCCAATTCTACTTTTTTGTCAGGCTTAATCTATTCTAGCTTAGAACGAGCGGAGCAACATTTGGTTATTCATAATGATTTTCTTAGAGGTTTTAATATTGAGGGTAAGAGTTTTTAGTAATTTCTTCTGCATCACTTTTCAAGACTACAAAATCTTCTTTTCTATGTAAATCTGTTGGCCATGAAGTAGCTCTATCGAGGTAAATTGACTCATTGCATTCTTTTTGGGCAATGAGCTAATTTATGAATGGAAGTCTTTCTGCTTTCAGCATGTTCAGCTTCTCTGTATAAAGGCCCCCACAGCTGTGCCTGATCTCGTTAAGCTGCTTGCTTATATGAACTTCTCGATGCCAGAGATTACAAACTTTACAGATATTTCACAATCCTTATCGAAAAGAGAAAGCTTTACTTTTTATTTGACGTTTTTTTTATCAGTTTGACCTAAAGATCAATTTATATAATTTAAAAGGAGCAAAATGAATGAACCATTAACCGATTGCGGTAGGCAATACCAATTAACAATGAATAATTAACAATAACCATTCGACAATTAAATTTTAAATTCTCCGCAGAAAGAAAGCAGTCGCATTCGCCACGAATCCACTTTTTGACCAACCCCCTTTGCAATACTTTTCCTGGTCCTACTTATCGATAAAACTCACTGCACCATCGCAATCATTGTTGCATGATTTGATGAGTCCATTTTTACGGCTCCAGCAATTGGTGCTAAGTTGGGGTTTTTGAATTATTCGTTGGATCACGTTATTCCTTAGCACTACGTTTTGGAATTACACTGGGCAAATAGGGTGTTGATTTCTGTGGTTTTATGGCCGCCTCTAATTCAGCTCTTTGCTGCGTTCCATTAAAGGAGAAGAATGAAAATGCTCCACCTACAGGAAGAATCAACGCTCTTTTTGCGCCTGCTTCTTTCAATGCTTCACACGCTTTGTTCAACTGCATCCACAGACCCTGAAATCACTAATTGTCCAGGGCAGTTGTAATTCCGCAGAACAAAACGATTACGTCAATTTCTCCACAAATACGGCTCTACATCTGCATCTTCCATTCCTAATACTGCTGCCATCGTTGAAGGCTCAGGCTTCACATGCTTTTTGCATGGCATTGGACTCTCCGCAGGCAACCTAATCTTAATCGTCTTTCAAATTTCATCGCACCTGCTGCTTGACTAATCTTGAAAAAACTACCCAATGAGTGACCGTGCAGTCATGTCTGGTGAAATTGATCACCCAACCACTTTTGCCAGTCCTGAGTGCCAAAAATATGGGCTGGTTGTGTTTACATTGGTTTGCTTCAAACTGTCATCTGTTCCTCGAACATGATGTCGGTGATGTTAAACTAAGATTCATTCGCTTGATGAAATAATTGCTTCGCCTCTTCCGATTGCTCGTAGTAGTCTTTCCCCGATTTCCTTGAAATTGTGCCCCTTGTCCAGGGAATACATATTGCTTCATCTCCCTTCATTTTAATCTACTGCAAAATAAAAAAAAATTGGAACATGCTGCTCAATCTCTTCTATAATTCGAATTTATTTTTTGATTTATTTTCTTATCCCCCATGAATCTCAGTAGGAATTTATAACAAGTTGATGAATGAAATCAAGATAAAGGGTCAATTGCACCCATTATCGCCAAACTTATTACTTGATTCTTTGTCCCTTGCATATTCTACACCTTTCACCATTCCTTTTTCAATTTTTGTTACCGTCATAAGCAGTTAATCCTGTAAAGATTAAAACTCCAGCAATACTGATGATGAATTCCATCATTTCACTGCCCATAAACATACCACCACAGATGCGATAATGACACCAATCAATGCCATGTAAAGAATTCCGCCAAACTTGCGTCAAACCTGTATCGGTAGTGTAACCTAAAACGGCCATAGGTGGGGCAAAAAGTTCCGGCAGTGATTCAAACGTGCTGCGATGGAGACCCTGATAAGCTAAAATGATAAAACTCATACTTCATTCCCAGTTAAAACAGAAAATACCACAAAAAGCATCAGAAGAACAAAAGAAGATAATTGTTAAAGCCATCGACATCCAAAAACCATTAACAATGGCCGCAAACATGACAACATAACCCAAAGATGACATGCCGCCTGTTTCAGGATTAATTAAAATAACTCAATAATGCTGGACTCGTACCAAATTGCATAGGCAATAACTCCATTAATTTGCCATTGCACCTGCCAGTGAATGTGAATAATTGGCCATAAAAGTTTTTAATGTACCAGTAGAGCATTCGCTTGAAGCGCTCTTGTACATTGCTATCAAATTTCTAAAATCTTTCCATAATTCGTGTTTTAATTTGCTGCTTAAATTAATCAAAGTGCTTCTATAAATTCAAAAACATACATGTCCTTAACAAATTAATTGGATGTTTTAATTTCCATAAAATGGGAGTATTATAACACAAAAAAAGCCGTCTCAACAAAAGGAAAAACGGCTTGTCAATTATTTTTTTAATTGATTAATGCAACTTTGAAACTAATCAATTGGATAAATTCTTTTCTTGTTGCCATCTCTCAAAATTTTCTCCGTAAGGATGAGGGTGGTTGTCCAGAATTTTGTTTTGAATTCCCTTCATTTGCATGCACAAATGCTTGGCTTCGATAAACTACGCCAAACCTAAGGGTTTAATGTGTCTTGCTATACATGTTTTTTATCTGATCAGTTCAACCGCTCTTGTACTTGCAAGCTTTCTTGAGAAAGGCATCTGGCGACTCTGGTATTTACTCAAACCAACAAGTCCAATCCGTTTGGATGTAAGCAAGTGTGCTTTTCCAAGAAAGGCACATGTTGGTGCTCACACATCGAATAAATTTCAATTGTTTTTACGATGACCAATGGTTGTGTTCTTCTTGAAACAGGCAAGACGTTATATTCTTCTGCTGAGTCAAGGTCATAACCATGCGTTAAATAGGCCATTGGCTTTTGCCACCACGTTCAGGAGTTTTTAAAATTCCTCTCCGGTTACATCTTCACCTAATTCAGTAATTATTTCAGAGTAATGGTGATGCGATTCTATTAATTTCTCTCGTTGTAAGGTTTCCACTTTCTTAAGCTTTCAGTTTGATTTTCAATGATGTTATCCATTCTAAAGTTATAAAGCGTTAATCTATTGGTTACTTGTCCAAAATATTCTACATATTATTTTTCTGTTTCTTTATTTTTACGCAATGTAAGCGTGCTCCTGTTTTCCAACAGCATCTTCGAAGTTGTTCCCAAAATTTTAATGCTATGTTGTCGCTGAATCATTACTCCGTTAAAAAATTGGAACATCTAGATTTAGGTTTTTGTTCATCTACATATTTGAATTACGTTATCTTTCACAATTTTCCCAATTCAGATTAAACAATTACATATCCAGTTACTTCATCCACTTCGCCTCCACTGTTTACATTAAAGTTAATGTAATTGTGTCCGTGCCAATTTGGAATTAGAACATTTTCCAAAAAACTTCGTAGTTTGTTTCTATACTCCACTCATCTTAGCCATCGGTGGGCTGCACTAAATCGTTTCTCTTCTTGTAATTTTCGTATCATTATCTAATTCTAAAAATTGCTCTGGCAAAATATACGATTCAAGTGGGGAAAGCCTCGTTTATTTACCTTGTTGGCATCTACTCGTCAATCCATTCTGGGAAGACTAATTTGTAAAGGCTCATCGTTTATTATTAAATTTGCACCCTATTATGGAAACATTTTATAACAACAATCCTTCTTCTGTTTTTGTTTTTGCTTCTGGGATTTTCTCAGGAGGAACTCGATTAATCGAAAGACGCTCAAGGAAATAAAACTGGGCCTTTGGAAAGTTATACAAAACTGAAAGTTGAGTAGGTGGGCCATTTTAGAATGATATCTATTGACACCTTTTACTATTATTATCCTGATGGTTTAAATTACAAACGTTAATGGTTCATTAAAAAAAAGACTATGCCTATGCAAAATGTTATTACTCCTACGGTGGATATTATGGCAGAAGGGAAATACCACAAGCAACAGAAAAGATAGTTTTGGAATACATACGGAGCTGAGGAATATTGGTCACTAAAGGTGGCTATGTAAATGGAGCGAAAGACTGGAAATTGGGAAAACTTATTTCCGAAATGGCGAAAGTGCTGAAAGAGTTCAATTATAGAAATGACATAGGTTGATGATTATCGTGTCTTTTTTATGAACAAATGTAATCTCAGCGAAGAAACTCAATTTGAAAATGGGTTAAAGAAGGGTTGACTACTTTTATGATAAAATGGCAAACAAACAAATTAAAAGGATTCTATAAAAAATCCATGCGCAACGGGAAGTTGGATTGTATTACAATACAAATGGGAACGTGGGATAAAATGGGTTTGATTATAAGATGGGAGGAAAGCATTGAATAACCCACTCAAAGATCTAGAAATTCCTGAAAGTAGTAAGAGCCAAAGAAAAAAACATTAGAATTAGAAGAAAATCTAAAGGACGAATAAAAGTACGGATTAGAAGAAATGAGCAAGAAGGAAAAGTGTTGTAGCAATGAGTGTGGAATTGATAGTTCTGTAACTGCTTTATTATTGCATGTAGAAGGGTATGAAGTGATGTGTCACCATGAAAACATGGGATTATGCAAGTTCTGGTTGGGAGCAGTAAAAACCACTGGTTGCATGCAGTTTGGATGATAATCAATTGCTAGAATACTAGCAGTGGAATACGTTTTCACATATGATTTATTGATATCGAGAGAATTCGGCCGATTATTATTCATTGACAATTGTAGGAGGATACATTGGCAGGAAGAACGCCAAATCCGTGTGTTTTAATGTAATACACACTCAAGTGGATGCGCTGCTAGAAGAGAGATCATTGGTTTGTGATTTTATTGCAACGGGCATTATGCAAGTGTGCGTCAAGAAAAATGGAAGATATGTCGTTTCAAAGGATTGGATTGAAACCAAAAGGACCAGTCTTATGTGCTTTGGGATTGACTCAAAAAGCTTTTGGCCGAACCATTTTTTCCACTCGGTAAATACACGAAGAAGCCATTCGTCAAATGGCCTGGATAGAGGACATGAAGAATTTGGCCAAAAAAATCGAGAGTTACGAAATTTGTTTTGTGCCTGACAACGATTACCCGTGGATTCATCAAACGAAATGGATGCGATTGAGAGGAGAGAGTGAAGGTGGAGATTATCGACATGCAAGGAAATTATTTGGGCAGCACGAAGGTTATCCATTTTACACCATTGGCAGCGAAAGGGTAGGCATTGCTGTTGCGATCCGTTATATGTGATCAGAATCAATGCTTCTTATAATTCTGTTGTATTAGGAATAATTGATTTGAATCGGAAAAACATGAAGGTAAAAATCCAAATTTGGGTTAAATACGATCATTGCCTGAAGAAACTGAATTCTAAACTAAAATTAGATACCAAAGATCTGGAGGCAATGCCAGAAGTAAATCATACTGCAGACAATGGAATTAGAGTGGTTGATTTCTTTGCCAGAGAAGTGCAAGGAATGGCTCCAGGACAATCGGCTGTATTTTATGAAAGGGAATGATTTAACTAGGCGGTTGGTTTTATACGAATAAATGAAAAAACAGGATTCTATTCTCTATTGATTTTGTCTTTTCTTTTTGGAGCCAAAAAGGAAGAGAATTAGACAGAATTGGATTTTGCGTACAAAAACTATGCACCAATTGAATGTTGGTGTTATTTCATTTATCAAAATTATTCCATTTATTACGATGATATTTTGCCAATCGGTGGATACTTCATTTTTCAATTTGAAGGAAGTAATCGATTCATCATTTACGAATTACTTGGGGAGGAAACTGGTATCGAATTGAGCGTTTTCAACGAACAATTCAAATCAAAATTGGAAGATTAAGAATGTGTGAGTATAGCCTATAAAACCGTCAACCCAATTTATACGAGTAGAGAAAACCAACCCATGTGCAGTTGATATTTCGTAGAAGAAGATCTGAAAGTGCGACATCCATCAATTATAAAAAAAACACACTTGATCCAAGGTGATTGTCAGAAATCACCCAAAAGTTGCAACTAATTCAAAAATGGAGCGCTTGAGTTTTGACTCTACAATTACTGTTGTGACTCAGACGAAGAAAACTTAATTGAGAAACAATATAAGGCAACGAAATTATAGTAGAAATACGGTTAGTAGTATCGTAAGCTTCAAGATTTAAGACTGAGTCACGAAAAATTGTTCGTGGTGGTTGATTTTACCTTTTATTTGATAGAGAAAGGAAAGGAATAAATTTCCTTCTGACCTTTTTTTATTACTTCCAAACCGCTTAAATAGCACATAAATCAAATTTTATTTTAATATGAAGAAGATAGCGTTTGCAGTTACGGCTGTAACTTTTGCCATTCTTAATTGCTTGTTTGGTGAAGCCCCCAAAGCAAAGAAGAGACTGTGTAGAAGAAGTAAAAAAACAGAATCATCGACTTTTCAGGTATTTGGTCAAAGAGCAATTTGCTATTTTTTTAAAGTTGGTTCGTTACCAAATTCCTGGATGGGAAAATCTAGAATTGAAACAAAAGGAATTGTATGTAGTTACCTATGCAACAAGCAGCTATTTGGGCAGGTCGTGATTTATGTACGACCAAACTTCAAACACAACTTAAACGCATTAGAAGAAGTTTAGAACCATTGTGAGAATTATTTAGGTGATACTGCTTCTGAGGATATAGAAACTTATGGTGTATACCAAAAGAGTTTGTTCTCAAATGGAATTCATCATCATTATGGGAATCAGAAATTAACGCCCAAATTTCAAAAGAGTTTTCCAAAGAACAAATTAGCGCATTGGATGGCGACAAATTGCCATTGAGCAATGGAGAAACTGCTGTGGAATTAGCAGACCGTTTATTCCCAATTATGTTGATCCAGCGATTGCTCCTAAAAATATCTCTGATTTCGGAGGAGATTTAGTAGCTGCTTCTGCAATTAACTTTTTACGAAGTTGTAACACAGAAAGAAGTAAATCTTATGTTTCAAGTTTCAAAAGACGGAAATCAACCAGAAACATGATTGAAGTTCTAAGATGGTAAACAGAGAAGAAAAAAGTAGGGAGAAAAAGGGATGGTTAGGCGGAATTTATTCCCCAGGCTATCGAGAAAATTTTTTCTGGATGGAAAAAGCAGTGCAGTTGCGGAAACTCCTCACCAAGCAGAAACATTCCAAAAAATTAGTAAACTAGCTACAAAAGCGGTAATGTAACTGATTGGGATTTTGTACAACATTTTCTTGGGTAGGGAGACACCGCAGGCAGCGTTTAGATGCGTAAATGATTTATGAAAAGTCTATAATAAATCCAATTGGGTTATTAAAGTTCGTTTGAATCGCGTAATTTCATTTAGAGATGAGAAGCGACAAAGAGAATTGCTGCAGTAGGTTCAGAGCCCAATGGTTGAAGAACAATTCTCCATTAATGCCGACACAAGAAGAAAAATGTAGTGGATATTACTGAAAAAGTATCATGTTGTGATGGAAAAGTGGAAGATGCTTCGCCTTCTACTCCGATTGGGATTAACTTGCCAAACAACACTGGTTCGTCAAGAGCATGGTTCTAAATCAGTGAACTTAGGAATAACATCGTCATTGCTTATGAAATGCAGCGAAAAGAAAGAAAAGTGGCATTGGCTGAATTGCTACGTTTCGAAGAACGATTAGATCGTCAAAAGAAAAGCATGGTCATTAGCAGATTATTGCTACATACTGATTTGCATGAAGTAATTGGACATGCTTCAGGTGTGATTAATGATGGAATCGGAACCCCTAAAGAAACGTTGAAAAAAAACTATGCTTCTACGTTAGAAGAAGGTTCGTGCGATTTAGTGCATTTGTATTATTTGCTGATGCAAAAATTAATCGAAATGGATTGTAGATTCTGATGAAGTCGGAAAAGCTGCTTACGGAGCGATTATATCGAAATGAATGAGTTGCCATTGAGAAGAACAAAAAAAAAAAAAGGCGATGTTAATTGAAGAAGCGCACATGCGTAACCGTCAGTTAGTCGCTGTTGGGCTTTTGAAAAAGTAAGCTGACAATGTTAATCCGAAAAGAAATGAAAGACGGTTAAAAATTCGTATTTTGTATGTGAAACGATACGTAATTAAGAGTGCTTTTTTGGCGCATTTATTGCTGAATTACAACGCATCAAAAAGTGAAAGTGATTATTGAAGCAGGAAAAAACTTAGTAGAAACTACGGAGTTCAAGTAGACGTGCTTGCACCAAGAAGTGTGGATCTTATGAGCATTGAATCAAGCAGCTTATGGTGGATTAATTCAACCGGTCGTTAACTCCAGAAATGGTGGCTGATGGAAACTAACCGGATGTTAAAAGTAGAATTCCAATGAGCTTTAAAGAACAATGATTATTTACGGAAAGAAATTAATTCATTCTTACCGAATTACAATTAATCATTGGAAAGTTTGATGAACAAAAACGCCGAATTTAGTAGTACTAAATCGGCGTTTTTTTATTTGATAAGTTTCTGCACTATCTGGTATCTAAATTCAGTAATACATCTTCCGCCTTCTAAAAATTTCAATAATACTTCTCTTCCACAAATATTACTTCTATTTAATGCTTCATAAATTCAGCGTCTATGTTGCTGTCAGGCAGCCCATCTTTGTTTTGAACCAATGGACCAAAAAACCCTATCTTTCCGCTTTTGATTTATTATGTTGCCATTAAATTATTGCACTGTTGTTTCCAGAAATACTTTTTTTTCTGAATTGATTCTGAACAAACGGACGATCGGGCATCATAAATTAGTTGTTCGTTCTTAAACCATTAATAAAAGTAAGGCCCATTGTTCTGAATCTGCACAAAAGCCGTTCTGAATTAGTTTTTAGCAAACGGTAAATTCATCACTTTCATTAGTTTAAAAGTAATTGACTGGAAAGTGTTTTATTTGTTTCTCAATCAAAACATTTTCATCTTTCTGATGACCATTTTAATCGTTCTTCATCGTGAATATTAATAATTGTTTCCATTGCCTTGTTTATTCGGCTAGTTAGAACTTCTCGATTTCGAAATAACATTCTTCGTTTTTTACAAAGGTGCTGTGTTGTCTGTGTTAAAAAAACCAAAATCTTCCATTCGTTTAACCTTGATTGGCCGTTGCTTTATTGGTTTGTCAATGTTATACCCTTTAGGCCTCTTCTACTTTTTTTCTGTCATACTTCGGCCAGATTTACAGCAAATAAACTAAGTGCATTTATAATAGTGTTCCAATCTTCATGTGGTGATGAGACTAATTTTATTTGGGATGAAATTACAAAACTTCTATCACAAATTTTTAGGCCATCGGTAACAATCAAACTCAAATTAGTAAGGTTATTTTTTGCTGTTTGAACTTATTGATTCATGACACGGCTATTTATTCAACTTTTCATTTTGATGGAAAAACCTCTTTTCATGGTTGGCCAAATCCAAAAGAATTGCTCAGTTCTGTTCAGGATGAAATTCAAGCAGGCCGTTATCAAAACTATTTCTGAGGACTTCTATTGAAGTCTATGGTGCAGGAAGAAAAGAGAACCGGATTTGCCTCAGTGCCATGCGAAGATTGATGTGGCCACCATTTCGAGTTTAAAAAAGGAGCCCAATCGCAGAACTGGATAAATTGGGCAATTAAAGTTCAATAGTTTATTTACAAATTCCATTCGCATTTCAGCAAAAAATAGTTTGAAGGTTGCCGAATGATCTGGCATTGCCCGATTTTCTGCAACAAGCTAGAAGGTTATGAATACCATTTTTACATTCAATAAAAAATCCATTAAAAATTGGATCGATCCTTATTAACCTTAATCAGGAGGTTGGATATCGGAAAAAAAATGAATTGAGGCGGCGGAAAATGATTTTCCCGTTTTGGAATACGAGGATTTTTCTTTGTTTTAGTTAAATCCATTTTACACAGGACCTTCACTAAAAAATTGTGACATAAAAAAAGTTTTGGGCCCCTTATGCGGAAAAAAAAACCGGAAAAGATTTGTTTTTTAATATTTTTTACATTACCCGCTAAAATCCGGTTTATTTTTTTAACGGGGGGGGGAATTATTGGGGGAAATTCCTTTCTCCCCTTCCTTTTTGTGTGT
>Ga0163217_1003069_pt1 | contig 11365 bp, 15 predicted proteins | sample SynspAceP_FD_185933 | JGI IMG/M metagenome (GOLD analysis project Ga0163217, IMG submission 185933) | Saline lake microbial communities from Ace Lake in Antarctica - Synechococcus sp. Ace-P (PacBio error correction) | ecosystem: Environmental > Aquatic > Non-marine Saline and Alkaline > Saline ... | reverse complement strand
CACGTGGTTGATCAGGCGGCTTACCGCACCTTAGAGCTCACTCTCTATGCCTGCATTGCTCCTAAATATCATTATTCACCGCACGGCTCGGGCATATGTCAAAGAGGTGGTTGCCTTTGCATTCCTGGACGGGCCAGTCATCGTTCGTAATCCGACAGAAACTGGCAGTTGTAGGCGCCCGGAACAAGTGCGAGCCTCCTAGCTTTCTTTTCTCACATCAGAAATGAAGTGCGTTGGTGGCATAGGCAAAGACAGGGCTTGGGTTTGAGGACACGCCGGATTGAGCCGGACCTGGAGCAGACCGGTAGCGCCGGAACGGTTGCTAGCTGCGCTCAGATTTCTTTTACGGCGCCCTTCGCTTGTGTGGCCCGCTACCATTACGACAAACCCCATGACGCTGACGGAGCCCGGCAAAGGATTTGAGAAAGAGCGGCGGCGGCTTTAGTCACCGCGCATATCCAACCACATGCGGGGACCCATGCCCCCTGAAAGTGGAGTGGATTAGTACGTGAGCGTTCGGTTCTCCGCAGGCGGTACTTTTCGATTGCCGCCGGAGACAAATGGCTACCGGAGTTCTCGATGATCCACGTTTGATGAACGCCGTCGTGACAGCCGGAGACCAGTGGGGCTGGTCGATGCGAGAGATGGGCTTTGCCGTTCGGGTAACTCTTTGACACCGTGTTGTCGGTACACGAAGCCTGTCACCTCACTATGCGGACTGGTTCCATATGCGTTTCATGAAGGAAATTGGTTTCGATTAACAAGGGCAGTCACGGACGTGCGTACCAAACCGGTTGTTTATCACAGACCGCACGGTCAAGGTCCTTTCAGCGATACGTGGATTGAGCAGCGAGTGCTGTTCGATCCCTATCAGCGCAACTTTGGCCCGCTTTCGCTAAGCTGCCGAAAACAGAGCGCTTCCTCGTACATTCCATTGTTCCTGACAAGCGAGGCAACACCATTTGGACCCGATCACTTCGGCGAGATTACTGGGCTCCCGCATTGAGTTCGTCAGGCCTACAGCTGCGATGCCACCAGGTACGCCAAACTGTCGTGACTATTGGCCCTCCAAGATGTCCACAACGCTCACGTTCTGAAAGAAGAGGCTTCAGAACTCGCGCGGCGCCCATACGTGAACTCATGGCGTGGAAGGGACTATATTGTTTACCGACCTATGACCAGGCCATTTCGGCTGCATAATCTGCCAGAGCTTGGCTCACCACATCCATGTCCGATGGAGCAAGAACACCAGCGCCTGCCTGGCTCGCAAAAATTAAACAGTCCGCCACAAAGGGGGACCGCCCTGAAAAACAGCCAGCCAGCAGATGCTGGAGGAGATTTGCTAGGGCCATGATTAGCAACCTGCAGGGTCAAGTCCGGTTGATCTATCACGGCGGACAAAGCTTCCATAAAATGCCGAGCTTGAGCGAAGCCGCCAGATTGGATTGCCGTTCTTTCAAAAACCGTGACGTTGTGGCGGTGACAGCTATGACCGAAAGACCCATCAATGGGCTTTACCAAGCCGCTTTGTCGGCGAGGCTTGTGGAGGAGCTTCTGAATGCGCTGGTAGACGATCACGAGGCCTACGTACGGTGGGTACGCGATTTCCAGACCTTCGACGTTTCATTCGGGTCCACAAGAAAAGCGAGCAGTGGTCACCCTTTCTGCCCCCTTTATGGCGTCTTGTTATCGAGCAATTTTCAATCGAGGAGGCGAGCGAAACACCATTACCAAGGTGAGGTCCATCACGGGTTAAGATTTAGACGCATCGTGAAAGAGGAGATAATCCGCTGCGGCACGAAAAACTGGCCTAGTAGAACGTCGGCTGTGTATGTGGAAGCTGCCTGCTTACCTTCGAATATCGAAGGCGTGAGATCATTGGCGAAAACCACGCTCTCATAGAGGAATAACGTAAATCAGGGCAGAACTGGGTCGTCAACGCCAGCTTGGGATCCCGTTCAAGCTGGCCGATCTTGCAGAAGATCTTCTGTTATCGCATAGCGATAATTCTCGCTATGCTCTCGGCCACTACGTAGCGGAGCTTGGCAGATGAACTCCTCAGCCACCCAGGTTGAAAACCGAGAAGGTTTATGAGGTTGGCGCAGAGATTACAAATACGTTCCAGTATTCCCCTGGCCCAATACCTCGCCGATCCAAGGGAAGTCCTGACTCGCTGACGCGGCTGACCATAGAGGCAACCTTGCACCCAGGGAGGCACGGTGCCTACAGCGATGATGCTGCGAGTAGCGCGGGCATAAAACAGCTCCCGGAACTAAAGCAGGAAATCCAGCGTTGGGAAGCGGAACGGGACATCGAGCCCGCCTCTTGCGCGTGGGAAGGAAATCCACCCTAGCAATGGTCGTTGCTAGCGGTTGCATCCGCGACTGCCATAAGCTACGCTGACGTTCCTAGAGTCGCCGGAGAATGGCCGCTCATTCAATCAAACCAACTGCGAATGATTCTATAACATCTCGCAGCCGAAATCCGTGACGTCGCCTTTTTTGATGACTTTTCGCCCGATGGGCAATCGGACGAAAAATGACATCGTGTTTCTTTGCCAGCATTGGCAAAGATATCTTTGAGGCAATTTACAGCTTCTCGACATCGACGCGCTGGAACCGAGCAATTTTATCAGAAGGTACCACGATGGACTCGTTATCCCGGAAGAGGACTTCGTTCAAAACCGGGTCGATTCCTCCAGGACTATTTCCGCCTTGCTACGCAAAACAGGAAAGACTATACCCGCAAGCTGACGCCCAACCATACCAAGCGTAGCGCCCTACCTGCTCGAAAACTGCTGATTGATCATTTTTGGCATCGCCTCCAACATTCCACGGAGAAACCCGGCGCGGATCAGAAAACCGCGCCGCAAAGAAAGCTTACCGCAGTAGTTCATTGACAAATTTTATCTGTTTCGGCGATGTGGCCGAGCGAAGGCAAATCCAGATAGAGCGCTTTACATTACAGCCTTCACCAATGCCAATTGCGCATCATGAAAAAACGAGGCAGGCCTTCCGCTAACCTCTCAATAACGGATGAGACAGCATTGGCTTCAGGTAATGCTCGAAAGGTGAAGCAGCATTTTAAGCTGTGGAAACTTCGACGGCCACTGCGCCTAGCGCACGAGCCTTATGCAGAAGATTTCTATTTATCGTCGGGACCAGCAAAAAGAACACATCGTTCATGGAGGAGGGGCGCTATTTTCTGAGCTACGAGGGAGGCCATCCGAAGGAAAAATCTGGCGGGATGGTTGCGCCTTACTGGTTTGTTGAACTGCCTAGAGCGCGGGCTTTGGCTATTTCAAAAAATTAGCGCGCCGAGTTCATGAAGAGGAATGGCTATCCGCAGAAAAAACGTTCCTACTTCCTCTCCAATCCCAATGTGGGATCTTCGACATCAAATGGCTGGAAACGGGATATCGGGAAAAGACCTAGGCATGCTATTTTCTCCCGTCGACGGCCTTATGCTGGGCCGCCTTGGTAGGACATGCCGCGATCCAAAATTATGACAAGACCGGAGCCCGGGATGAACGAAATTCTTGCAGATTCGCCTGACGCCGAATAAATCATCCCGCGTTTCCCTTCCGAAAGATCGTGAAGCCATTCGCCTTTCCGGGCCATTCCCAAGTCGTTTTAAAGCGGAGGGAGCCTTACTATATAACGAGCCGCTGCATTGAAGGCCCGCCATGGCTGGTGGCGTCTTTCAGCGGGACCGACGACAGAACTTGGCGTTGTTACCTCCCACGGACAGCGCTGAAGCATAAAATCAAGCCTGCACCTTATCTCTGCGCAAGCACTGCGTCGACAACTCAATCATGGGCATGTGAACGCAGCCATGTGCATTATGCTCCATGGCATCACGTTACAGACGCCAGCGGGCAACTCTGTCCGCCTGACGTCTCACCTTCTTACGCCTGGCTTTGCCACAGAGATGCGGGCGCTGGATACGGCCGATTGACGTGATCGCATTACTCATGAAGCAGCGGGATTGTTCAGGGTCACCCGAAATAACTACTCGACAGCGACGCCGGCCAAATGGTGGAGCTTACAGCAAAAAATCTTTTGAAAGCCGGTGACCTGTCCGCACACATATCCGCTTCTCGGTGCACTTAAGAAAAAAACAAAAAAAAAAAAAAAAATTTTAAAAAAAAAAAAAAAAAAAACGGCAAATTGAAGCAGCCAAGAGTCCAGGTAGGAGCAACTGATCCCGGTTTATGGGTGGCGCTTGTACTGTAGCAAATCAGTGTCCTGCAAAGTTGCCTGTATCGGCTGTGCGTGGTAACGCGCCTGATTGGCACAGCGAGAAACAGGTAGTGCGTACCGGCAAGCCTACGTTGACGATGGCAGCGATGGCGGCAGACGCAGAACTCCTGCTGAGCGCCGGAAAGCCCAAGAAATCCTCACAAGCTGCCCGATGATGTACTGGCGGAGATTGGAAACTGCTGGAGGAAAACAGACCAGGCAGCGGCAGCGCCTGGTGGCCTTGACGAATCAAGGAGGAAACCCGTGGCTAAGCAGCTCGCAAGTCACCTCGCCCCGAAGCTTGCGCTTGCAGGTTTGAGACGCAGCCCACCACAACGCCGTAATCAAAGCAACTGAAAGCGTTTACGGCGAGCGCATCAAGAACATACAGGAGGCGGGTAGCCCCTCACCCTCGGGCGAATCGCCAAGCAACACGTGAACTCTGGCGGACGGAGATGGCATTCTCTGAATCCACCATTTTTGCGCAACCCTTGAGTGGTCGCAGACTCTACGAAGAAGACAACAGACAACATAAGACACAAAGCTAACGACGGCGGCGCGTTGTTAAAACGAGTTGTTTGGCACAGGCGGAATACACCGGACCAACGGCGGGCTGAAGTGCGGCGTTCTACACTACTGCTGCGTTATGGACCAAAGCGGAATTGGCCCGCGCAGATCATTCGAGGTGGAGAGGGAACTGGCTCGTTCAGAGAAAGCAAACAACCTGCTCCGTGAGAACAGTGCTCTTGAAGCTTTAGGGCGCTGATTAGCTAATAGCGCCCCTCGGGGACGCCCTGACGCAAGTAGGGGCCGTCAGAGGACATTCGCCACTGGTGCAGATCGGAATGAGAGGACTCTATTTTCTCAAACTCAAAAACAGGGGAAGTGTTTCCGTGTCTTGTTTGCGATTCGCCACCAGCATCAGGCATCACCGGCACCTTCTACCAATTACCCCCGACAACAGTAGCCCAACGCGCGCCGGATGCAGGCCAAACAAATGCTATGGCGCCGCCACGGGCGAGTCAAAGAAATTACTTGGCACCGATCATGCTTGCGGGAGCCGCCACGCTGTTGTGGCACACGCCAAGCTGCCCATCCATAAGCGATGAAGAAGATCAGGAACGTTCGTGTATCGTCAGCGGATATGGCAATGAGGACAATGTGTAAGGGGTTGTTCAGGATAACCCACCCTGAAACGCGAAGAGCAGGACGAGGTAAATAGAATTCAGCCCGATAGGCGTCACCGGCGCCACTCGTTTCATGAACACATGGTCGAACCAGTCGATTTACCCTTTCGGGCAACCAGTGCCCGGCGCGTAAGATAACCGGCAGCGAGTTGGGACACGATATACAGCACGACCCGAAAAGCACGACGGTGTCCCAACGGACTGTGATATCGGATATACCCACAGCAGGACAACGATAGGCGCGGAAGGCCACGAGCATGATCAGATCATTAACGGCGACCTGCACCAGCGTACTAGGCCGCATCCCCCTTGAGTGAGATAGCTCCAGACAAACACCATCGCCGTGCATGGGCGCGGCCCCAAGCAGCGATTGGCGCCTGCCAGGATACTGGCTTGGGCACAGCTCATCGGATATCAGGGGCGCAAACACGACGTGAGGAAGAACAGGCGATGACGACATGAGTGAACGGGCTTGATCAGGCCAGTTAACGGCCGTGGTTGATTCACCAGCCCCTTAGGCTGTCTGCCCACCCCCTGGCAACCCGCGCTGAAGTCAACTTTGGCGCCATCATTCGGAAAGATCATGGCCCAGTCAGGATCGCGACCGGAATGACACCATGTGCCATATTCGAAGGCGCGATAGCGTTTCCGGCACTACCGGGGCAACCTGCCCCAGCGCGACACCGGCCACAATGCCAAGGCGACCCAGATCGTTAAGTAGCGCTCCAAAAGAAGCCCATGCTTTTCAGGCGGATTGTCATGTTCGGTTGATACCCCGTATTTCACGTTGCAGGCTCCTCAATTAGCTCGTTTGATTAACCCGCTTTCGATAGCTTCTTCTGCGCTTTCTTTGCGCTTCGGAGTAGCGATCCGTCAGGTATGCACTGCGGTCTCGACCAAGCAGGGTGAATTTTCACAATTTTTCCATGACGTCGACCGATCGGTCATAGAACGGTGAGGGCTTCATCCGATCGTTTGTCATCAAACTCCACTGAACGCTTTAGGTGAGCGAGAGTGTGTTGGGGATTGGTCACCATCCGCATCCAGCGTCCCAGCACCCGCAAACTGGTTGACGGCATTAAACGATTTGGACCCGCCGGAGACCTGCATCACCGCTGAGGCGTCTTTGCCCTGGGTGGGGCCGTACAGCCCCCATCGATAACGGAATCCAGTCAATCTGGGTTTTCATAATGCCGGGTCATGGCCCCGTGCCGCTCCGGTGAGCCACCAGACCATGCCTTCAACCCACGCCGCCAGTTCCCGTTAAACTCCTGACTTTCGGATGCGACGCCTCCTCGGGCATCGGGCAGTGGCAACCGCGCGGGTTGAAGATACGGGTCTCGGCGCCCATCGCTTTCCAGCAACCTTGCAGCTTCTTCAAGGAGAGGCGACTAAAAGACCGAGCTCTTCAGTGACCGTACAACAACCAAGAATGCGCGGCCGATGCGCAGAGGGCCGGGGCTGCGAATTACAGGGGCCTGCTGAGGCGCCTCGAAAATGATTCAAGTCAACGTTCGGTAAGTCGTTGCCCATGGTCATCATGGTTTGGTCACTTCTTCCGGATAAATAATCTTGACACCCACGGGCCGCATCGTCTGGGCCTTCGCATCCACGGCCTACTAACGGTGGCCGACGCGAACCCTGTCCAAGTCGTCCATAGCCGACCAAGCCAGAGCTGCGGCTTTCATGACGGAGCGGGTGCCCTCGACGGGCCACTCGATCCATCGGCTTCTACGATGCCCAGGTCGCCAGTGCTGAAGCGAGGGGCCTGAAACCCCGTGCAACCAGATGGATGGCGTCAACACGTTTCCCTGGCCATCGGGGCCAGACGACACCCGATTCGGTTTAATCTGGGAGAAATAGGGCTCGGCATTTGAGCACCACCGCGCGCTCTCGCTTCCTTGACCGGATGGCCACCATGACCATGTCGGCCAGGCTTCCGACAGGCGTGTTACGTCGCCCTGCCTGCTGTTCGCCCTTCCACTTCTCGGTTCGCCATCTCGAAACAAACCCGGTCCTCCATCGACATCGTCGGGAAGAAACTGAGGGTCTCCGGGTGACCCAGGTGGCTCTTGCCACTTTGGACACCTCGCCAAAATCTGAGCGCCTGAATTGCCCACCGGCCAATCACTAGCACGCGCTGATACACAGAAGAATCCTCGGCCGCTGTAATCCGCTGAATGGATCGCTGCCCTTTATACGAGGCCCGTTCCTGGCATGGCCGGGCATAAAAGGGCTGGCTCCAGGTGGCGGTGGCGTGATGACGTTCTTGCCGCTGTACTGGCCGTTTTGATTCGTATGACGGTCAAGCCTTTCCTGCCGGGTAACCAACGGGAATTCAACCCGCACGGCCGATCCACCGGGGATCTGTAACGGCGCTCGTAGGCCGTGAGGTAATCAATCACCTGGTCGCTGCGGGGCCAGCCCGATCATTGCCTTTCCGGCATCTTGCCATCCCGGTAGGGAAAACTCCATTGCGCCGTTTGAAAACAACCGAAGCGATCCCAGCCATGACGCCAGGCACCGCCTGCGTTTCAGGCTCTCGGTCCCACAATCGGTAGTCCAGCTTGTGACGGCGAAGGAAATAGCCGGGCAAGCCCGGCTTGTCCCCCTCCAATCCCAGAAACATCGCGTTTCTCTCATACCGCACTGGCCCCCAAGCCCGTGTTACCGCTGTTGGCACCCGACCGGGCCCTTCACAGAGATGTCTCCATGTCGGGGTAGCCTTGACTGAGATGAAGCGCTGCCAAAGGCAATTAAAGACGAACGAAACCCAGAGGGCAGGCCTGTAAGTTCCCCAGACCTGGAAAACCCAGGGCCGGAACAGCAAAGTTGCCCGATCAGCCCGGCCGATGGCATTGGCATGTAGTAGAAAACCGCATCCGCGAGACACCATCCTCCTGCGCGTAGCTGACGATCATATAGCTGTGGAGGAGGAGTGGGACGGCGAAACAGCACTGCCAAACACCAAGAGGCCGCCGATCAGGACCGGCCCCGACGAGTCCAGCAGGAGAGACCGACAGCGATTCCGGCGGGAACCACCCGCTAAGGGGCGGCGGCCAGGTCAGAGCCGTGCGGCCATCGGGTGTTTTGCCAGACCGTCGCCCGGTAAAAGGACGTGCGATGGTCTGGACGATGCCGTAAGCAATTACCCAAGTCGCCAGGGAAGCCGGCCGGCGCCCAGAAATCCCAGCCCAATGTCTCATGAGGAAAGACCGGCAGGGCGACCACGAACCAGAACATCTCGCGCCACCCAAACAGAAAACCAAATCGGGCCGCGAGAGGATGTTGATCGCCCGGGCTCTTGGAGGAAAATTGTCGCGAACGGGCTTGGCTTTCGCCCTACCCAGATCCTGCTTCAAGGCCTGAGTATGCTACCGAGCCAGACGATGGCGAAGAACGACTGCCATGCCCAGAAAAACCGCGCCCCGGAGCCGACAAGGCCAGTAGAGCCCCACGAGGAAAAAACCCTAGCCCTTTGAGGCTGTTTTTGGAGCGGTGAGGATGGCGAGCCCATTTGTTACAGTGTGCCTTGGCGTCGCCGGGAACCAGTGTCCTTGACGGCGCTCTTGCGCTTCAATCTTGTTGAGGTCCTTTGGCGATCCCCGACAGCGCCTGAGCTGCCATGGACCAGGTACCGTGAGACTGGCCGCCGCACGGTCAGCATGAGCAGGCTCCCACCTGGAGTATGAGCCCCAGGTTTATGATGGCGGTTGAGCCCCATGCGGGCGCCCAGCCAGCCGCCGACCAGGTTGGTCTCCACTCCGAAGAATTCGTGTAGTGAACAGGAATAGCATCGCGAATTTGCAGGGGCTATACCCCAGATTATAGAAGTGGAGTAACAACCAGCAGCCGTATGGGCTCCGTCCGTGAGGGTGAAGGCCCAATAGTTCCCTGTGAAAACCAGGTATTGCGGATTTCCGGTGACAGTGCGGCAATTGGCTTTCATTGTCTGCCCCTAGTTTAAGGCCTGGGCCGACGAGGGCGGGCCAGTTCCACGGTCCGGGTTGGCATGCCCCACTCATTGTCATACCCAGGCGTACAGCTTCACTTGGGTCTCGTTTGGATCACCATCGTGGAGAGAAGCGTCGATGTTGCTGGAGCGGGGTCGGTCTTGTATTCAATCGAGACCCAGGGGCCGCCTCTTCATAGCCGGAGGATGTCCTTCAGCGGCCCCTGCTCAGCGGGCGGCTCTAAGCAACTTCATTGACGGCCGTTACTGAGGTCGGGGTCTCCACTTCGAATACACAGTCGGTTCAGCGACGCATTTGCCAAGCGGGACACGGCCACTGCGGTGACCGTTCAGCGTTCCTTTCAACTCGGGAAGATGGCATGTGATTGCCGTCGCCGAGCCCTCTGGTCGGAATTAGACTCATGCCCACAGGCCCGGGCCTCGGCGCAGGTCCTTATGGGCGCATCGAGAATCGTCTGGTATTGGCAAGTCGTGGGATCGTGGTCATGCTGCCGTGGCGGATGCCTAATTTTCATGGATGACCTTCACTACCCGGTGCAAGACAGTTGGGGTTGCACGAGGCGGCAGTGACGATCCGATGCTGGGGCGGGATCGAACAGGTGGTCATTAACACCATGACGACATTTCAGCGCCCGGGCTCTTTCACCGGAGCGGTTCACGACGACCACGCTTCACGCCTATGATCAGGTTAGGCGTTAAGGACATTCCAATTTTTTTCATTTTGCCGCTCGGCTTTCGATCAACTACGTCGCAGATACCTTGACCAGTCGGTCTCGGTCGATTTTTTAGTCTGCCGGCTCGTCAGGATGCGCTGCTGGTCTACAAAACATATGGTCGCCGTCGGCCTGGCATCGTGCTGGCCAGCGCCGTGGACCGAGTCGGAAATTCAGCCAGATGCGGCTTGAGTCCAGCGTCCCGCCAGGGTCGTTGATCCGTACAAATTCAAACATTCAGGGCCAATCAGGCCGCCCGTAGCGCCCAGCGCGCCCCCATTCGACCGAAACCATTTTGATACCAATTTTCAAAGACAATAAGGTGGGAACTCATGGTTTAAAGCTGAGAAAAATTGCAGGCGATTACGGACAAGCGGGTTGCAGGCTTTCGATTACTCGGTCGCTCCAGACGGCGGAGGGTCTTGCCCTTGGAAAGGGCATGTCTGCCTACCAGTTTGCTGCCTGGCTGCTAGTCAGTACCTTCGTTTTGCCAACTCGCGAGATGTTGGATGGATTTCGGTAGAAAAACCCCATTGTCCCTCGCGGGTGATCACTGACCAGATCGCACGGCTCGCAACTGGGCAAGTGTCGCCGGAAAATTTTGAGGCTGAGACGCTCCAAAACGCTTCGGCGAAGATCGCACACCGCAAAAAGCGGCATCCGAGCTTGGAGGCAAAACATAACGCAAGCGCAAACGGGTCTCATCAGAGAGGCACTGAAGAATTTTGCTGCGCTCATACCGTTCTCTTTTCCTTTTCATTCTGCCTTCCCGGCGTTTTTTCTTTTCGATCAGAATGTTTCAGGTAGGCCAGACGGGGTTCTTTGAGGTCTTTAAAAAACGACCCAGTTTTGAAATCAAACCCAGACGATCGTGCACGGGCTGGATCATTTCAATGGCCCAATGTGATCGTGTCCAAAAAAGGCCCCTGCACATTTTGGACAGATTTCCCCGGGGCTCGATCGCAGAGGGTAAGACATAATCGAAACGTCCGGGCCCCCTCGGGGAACTCTATGAACCGGACGTGCTCTTTCCTGTTTGCGAGATGTCGATTTGCCTTTGCCTTCTGCCAATAAAAACCTTCAAAACCAGCCAAAGGGGATTGTTAAAGGCCCACCGAGGCTGGAAGTGCCTTGCGCTAGCGACGTCCCAATAAAAAAAAAACAGGGGCCCTTCCCCCCCCCAACCGCAAAAAATGACCCCCGTTTTTTTTTAAATTAGGTTTTTTCCCTTTCGCCCCCATCCTATCCTCA
>Ga0163217_1036182_pt1 | contig 11366 bp, 14 predicted proteins | sample SynspAceP_FD_185933 | JGI IMG/M metagenome (GOLD analysis project Ga0163217, IMG submission 185933) | Saline lake microbial communities from Ace Lake in Antarctica - Synechococcus sp. Ace-P (PacBio error correction) | ecosystem: Environmental > Aquatic > Non-marine Saline and Alkaline > Saline ... | reverse complement strand
CTCCGGTTCAACGCAGCAAGATCGCAAAGACGCAGAGAAACCGCAGAGTTTCGGGCCGTCACGTGGAGTGGTGAATCGGGGGATCTGATCGGGCTCAGGATGCCGACACGAACCCAAGTCAATCATTGCCCAATTGCTCTGCGCACCTCTTGCGTCTCTGCGCCCTTGCGTTCGAAATCACTTCGGTTTTACGCAGAGATCGCAAAGACGCAGAGAACCGCGAGTTTCTGGCCGTCACGTGAGTGGTTGAATCGGGGGATCTTGATCGGCTCAGGATGCCGACACGAAACCCAAGTCAATCAATGCTCGAATTGCTCTGCGCCACCTCTGCGTCTTTATGCGCCCTCTGCGTCGAATCACTCGGTTTTAAACGCAGAGATCGCCAAAGACGCAGAGAAGAACCCGCAGAGTTTTCTGGCCGTCACGTGAGTGGTGAACTTCGGCATGATTCTTGATCGCTCAAGGGATGCCGACACGAACCAAAATCAATCATGCTCGAATTGCTCTGCGCTTCGCGCCCTCTGCGTTCGATCAACTTCTGGTTTTAACGCAGAGATCGCCAACAGACGCAGAGAACCGCAGAGTTCTGGCCGTCACGTGAGTGGTGAATCGGGGATCTTGATCGCTCAGGCATGCCGACAGGAACTCAGTCAATCATGCTCGAATTGCTCTGCGCATCTCTGCGTCTTTGGTCCTCTGCGTTCGAATCACTCCGGTTTTAACGCAGAGATCGCAAAGACGCAGAGAACGCAGAGGAGTTCTGGCGTCACGTGAGTGGTGAATCGGGCGGATCTTGATCGCTTCAGGGATGCCGACAGGAACCCAAGTCAAATCATTGCTCGAATTGCTCTGACCGCATCTCTGCGTCTTTGCGCCCTCTGCGTTCGAATCACTTCGGTTTTAACGCAGGAGATGCAAAGACGCAGAGAACCGCAGAGTTCTGGCCGTCACTGTGAGTGGTTGAATCGGAGGGGGGATCTTGATCGCTCAGGGATGCCGTACACGACCCAAGTCATCATGGCCCGAATTGCTCTGCGCACCTCTGCGTCTTTATGCGCACCTCTTGCGTTCGAATCACTTCCGGTTTTAACGCAGAGATCGCAAAGACGCAGAGAACCGCAGAAGTTTCTGGCCGTCACGTGAAAGTGGTGAATCGGGGGGGATCTGATCCGCTTCGGATGCCGACACCGAACCAAGTCAATCATGCTCGAATTGCTCTGCGCACCTCTGCGTTCTAAGCGTTTAAAATCACACTGGGTTTCAAATGAGTTCGCCACGGAGCGGAAAATTACAGGGCAAGGTGAATATGAGTGTCGAAGGACAGATTGAATTGTGTGGAAAAGCAAGTGTGCTGAGATAACTGGATGCTGAAAGGCAAGGTCTGAAAGAATATAAAGTGTGGGCAGAGACGTTAACGCAGCCGAATCCCAATTCAACTTAAAAAACAATGAGCAAACGGATCATCGCGGGCGAAAGGAGCGTCAGCGAGAAAAATATGTTTTCGATTCGCCGAAGGGGACGAAGATACGGACGTTGCTGGAGAAGCGAATAAGTGGGCCGACAAGCACGAGAACGATCTCGCCGCCGATCCCATCGGATAGCGGCCATCGAGGTACATTAAGGAAACTCGGTCCGGATTACTCGAATCCGTTTACGAAAGAGGCCGATGTGCTCGAAACTCAGCCAAGTAGGGACTTCGTTATTTGAGCGCAGCAACGCGTTCCTATTCTTATAAAGGAAAATTATGCTATGATCCTCTCAAACTCGATTTGATTGTCGAAAGCCAAAGTTGATCGTCGATAAACAAAGCCAAAGCGAAAGTGACCGCATCGACCAACAAAAGCACTCTTGACCTCATTCTGAGACTCCGCAAAGTTTCATTAGGGCTCATTATCCCAATTTCCGTATGAATTTGAAGTGGTTCGACCGGTGTCCAAGCGAATCGTTTCAACAACCTCTCTAGACAAATGGAACGGTCGTTCAAAGTAAGTTCAACCGAAGATCGCATAACGTTGTCCTCCGAAATCGCTGCTCGAGGTAAAAAAAGTTTCGTCTGCCGTTCAGCAACCGGTCAACGCGCAGAAGCAAAATCGCGAAGGGTGGCGTCGACCGCTCGATAGGCGGCGTTCGAGTTTGGTTATGGTTAGGACGAACGTGGCAGTTGCACGTCGTGCCGCGGATATCACCGTTGGTGGCGTGGATCAAACGACCGAGTTCGTTCGCCCGATCGACATTCGGTTCTCACGGGTTCGGTTGATCTTGCTCGATTGCTGGTCGTCTATTGTATCGATACGTCACCCCGAAGTTGTTGCAATGGCCTTGCAGTTGCGAAGTCAATGCGGACGTCGAACATCGGCATTGGAGTCCCGGATGACGTTAGCACGACGTCTTGCAATTCGAGGTCATCAACGGGAATGGGAAGGGATGGTCGTCGAGCACGAATCAAACGTCCGTTCGGATGTCGTTGCCGTTGGAAACACTCGGGGAAACCGCCAAAACTGCGCCCCGCCTTCCTCACCGGCGCGTGAACAACGCCGTGCCTTGGAAACCGCTGCGATCAGTTCGAATCAGCATCGCCAACCGGAAACGACGTTGTCGAGTTGAGCGGAAAATCAAACCGGTCGGTTTCCTTCAATCGATCGAGTAACGACACCGAGTTTCCCGGTTTGCAAAAAAATCGAGTCGCGAGTTCGAAATCAGGTTCTTCGACGCGGTCAGATGTACGGATCGGTGATTCTTGCCTTGGCCGAGGTTACGACCCCGCGTAAGCTTGTGGGCTTGGACCCGTTGCCCGTGAAAACGGACGGCGATCCATTTCCATGAATTGTTCGGAAGATCGAATCACCGTTGAGTTCGCCCGGTTGCCGCATGAACGCGGCCGTACTGGGAAATCGTATCGGGTCCAGGTACACATCAATTCCGTGCGAGTCGACGTGAGCGGACACAAAACATGCTCTCTGTTCACGCCCTGGGCAACAGGCATCGTTGGTACCGCGTCACACGACCGCGACCTTTTTCGACGTTCGCGTCGCAGGACGCGAAAGAAAGCGTCCTCCATGCCCACGACCGACGGTTCACGCACCAACGCACGTTAAATAAAATTTAGAAAACTCGACATGATGATTCCTTTGTTCCGAACAATCGCTGCGACGGCAATTTCGCGATTACTGGTAATGGCGGGCGATGCATGCGTGGTTACGCCAGTAAACGCATGGAACACCGTGAGTGTGACACCAAAGCATTCGCAGGCCAGAGGGCAAATCCCTGTCCCAGATGGCTTCGCCAACACGGGGGTGCCATTGACGGGTGGTGCCATTGACGGGGATAACCGACACGATTGGGACGACCATCGCGGCAAAAAAAACCATAACCATCAAGTAAACGACGAGGAAACAAACGGGACCGCGAGTTATCGAGGCCGTCGAGCGATCACCCGCTGGCATGAGGGAACGGTTGCACAACCGAGTCAAGCGAAACCCCACACGAATACCAGAATATCTCGGGGCCCGATCCGCGATCGTGGACCGCAGGCGGGCATCGTAGGCTACACGGTCGGTCGGCCCGCTCGTCACCGCTGGGGGCAACGATTCGAACTCCGTTGAAAAATCGCTTCGCGTCCAGGCTTCGTTCGCCACGGGCAAACTGCAAGGGCCCGTTTCCAGATAATCGTAAAACGAATCATTATTCGCTAGCAACACGCTGTAACGCCATGCGTGGTTCCCCCAAACCCGGATTATTCCCACCGGCAGTCACGGTTTCGCAGCGGTCCAAACGCCAATGCCTAAGCGATGACGGACCGTCGTCACGCCATCATCAGCGGCAGCCGGACGCGCATTACCGGGACCGACCCAACACCATCGAGCGAGGTTCATCGCGGCCCAACCAGAAAAGTCGGACGGCACAAAAATTCGCGAGCAAAACGCAAAAACAGCCCCAAAACGAACGCATTCATGTTCGAGGTTGGCTGTCGTTCTCTCGCGATGCGCTCTGATCATCAACTGCGATTCGCACGACCACCACACCAAACCATCACAACGAGTTTACGTCGGCGATCGTTCGGTCATCACAAGCGTGGATTGCCAGAGCAAATCGGATCGATCAACACAGCCGCCGATGATCCAGGCGTGCCGTTACGAAATCAAACGCCGCGCAATGGTCCCACGTCAATTCCGATCGTCCAGGAACGCCGAAAAGTCCATGCAAAACCGCCACCGGCCCGTGTTGGCCGAGTTTGCCGTCGTCGCGACCAGCCATTGACAACAACCACGGATGAAAGCGGGCGGCGCCGAAACGCGCTCGGGCGGGCGGAGTTTCATCGGTAGCGTGAAGTCGGCCTCGACCCATCGGCAGACGAACACACCGGTTGCGACAACGTCTCGGCGATCACCCGTAAGGCTCGGGGATCGTCGCTCAGCCCGGTTGGGACGAGAAAACAGGGAAAAGCCGCCCCGAACGAAACAGCACGGCGAGCCAAGAAATCAGGCAACTCGTAAAAACGAGTCGGGCGCGGACCGTTCACCCCCAATTCCAATCCCGATAAATCCAGCGATCCGCGCGCACCGAGTGTTGGCGTCCCGTTGCGCTCGCCGCCTTTGCAATCACCGATTGATAAAGCTGTTTCGGCCACAACGACGAGTCCAGGCAAACAGGAGGTTCATCCGTTTCGGCTCGGCCAATGCGATGCCCATGTCTTTGACGAAATGCTCGACATAGAAACCCGGGGTCGAAATCTCGCTCGATTAATCCGTGGACCGAGGTTGCTCAGCGACCAATTCCCGCTGCACCGGAGGCCGAAACGAAGCAACACCGTGGGCAGATCCACCCGGCCCGCGACGCGTTACACGAGCCGACCTCGCAGACGCCGATCATGCCGGTCGCGAATCAAGGTTTTGATTCACCCATTTTGTTATTGGTTGCCCGGCACCCGGACCGCCTGATGAACGATCGGTTTTCCGAAACGTTTCGAAACACGGCATCACGGAGTTACGCGTCCTCGTTCACCACCGATCAGATCGACAACGCGCCTTCCTTGGCACCACGATCGCCGCCCGAAACCGGAACGCATCGAGCGATCGACGGCCGCGAGCCTTGCCGCCGCGTGAAATCTCGACCGCGAGCGACGTTTCACTCGTCGTCATGTCAACAAGAAGCCGTTGTCGTTATCCCGAGAGTGCTCCGTGATCCCGGATTCAAAACCCACGTCACGAACATGGCGGGGTAACCACGATCGCGAACACGATCTGCGGTTTGCGGCGACTTCACGAGGCGAGTCCGCCCACCGGGCACCCCGGCTCGATCAACGGTTCCGCCTTGGCACGCGTTCGCGTGGTGATCGTCAGGCGGATGCCGGCGGCGAGCAGATAGCCCGGCATGCTATGTCCCATGACCCCGGTTCCGATCCATCCGATCGGCGGGTTTTCAGCGTAGGGACGGACAAAACTCAGCACCTGTTTGACGAAAGTTCTATGCAAAATGGAGCCGTTCGAAGCGGCGGTTCTGTTGAATGTTTCACAAGCCCGACGCGCAAGCGAGTGAAGCACAGGATGCACTCGCTTGCGCGTCGGGCTTGTATTGACACGTCATTCTCTGAAAACGATTTAAAACAAACAGGCCGCTCGCCACGGTTGTGAGGTGAAACTACCAACTCATCAACGGTTTCCTTACCACCTGATTCCTTGGCCGCGTCGCCGAGTTCTTTAGTCGGACGTATCCGTAACGCTGCGTCCTTCGCTGACGCGGCTCTTTCGACATCGGCGAGCAGTCTCTTTTTCAGGCGCACTTGTCAGAAAATCAGCGATCGTTTTCTTTCGGCGAGCACTGCGCCCCGACGATACAACCGGAATCCGACGCCGCGCGACGGCGTCCGTGGGTGAACACCACGGCTCAGCGGAAGTTCGGGTCCTCGGATTTCAAATTCTCGTCATCGGGGCCACTCGAGTAGCACTGCGTAGTTCGGCGGATCCATTTCCCAACTTGCCGCACACGGACGAGCACGGGTAACGGGTTGACCGGCCAACGCGTTGCGCTGCTTGGCATTCGCCAGGATTCTCGCCGCCAATCCATTGGTATTCGTCTTTCGGTGTACTCGTTACCGTCCACTCGGAGACGTTTGTGCCGTGATGTCATAAAGACCGAACGGGTTGGGTTCTTTCGTCGCGACTTCCGCCGGGGGCTTTCGAGCGAGTTGGTCTATACAAGCGTAGTCTTCGGATGTCGTCGGATCGATCGCCCCAATGTAGCCGTCGAGGTTCACCGCGAGCGGCGTATTCCCATTCCGCTTCGGGTCGGCAATCGGTATTGCCGGCGAGTCATTCGCGGACAGCCGATTTGGTGAATTGTTGAGCGGCGTACTGCGTCAGGCGTGGACCCAGGTTTTTGGATCGAACCGTATTCGAACGTGAAACGGATCGTACGGTTCCGGTCGTTGCGGTACCCGAACGGCGAGGATTGGATCGTCGACGGTGCGAATGCCTTCGGCTTCGAAATTCTTGAAAACACGGCCGTTACCATCGCATGTATTTCCTTGTTACATGTCCCAGCGAACTTTCGGTCTTGGCAACCCACATTCGGCTTTGACTTCACGGATCGCGGCCCTCGTCTTCGACATGGTCCTCGGAATCTTTTCGGCGAACGAATGTGAACTCGCCACCGGGAACCGGGATCATCTCGACTCGATATCGTGCGGGGATGCGGGTTTGGGTATAAGTTACCATGGAACGTGCCGTCTTCCACGCCACGAACGTCCCGTCGGCAGGTTCCGTCTCGACGATGCCGGGCGCCTGCGTCGCCAATCTGGCCGTTCGCATCGGCGCTGACAAATGCGGTGAAAGCAAACGTCGCGGCCAGGCGCGGCCAATTGCGAGCAAGCGAGCGGCCCCCGTCGCGAGGGGTTGGTATCGTGAATCGCTGAAATTGGGGCTCGAAAAACCAGAAGGAGGGCGGTGGAGCGATAGTATATATCGATGTTATCACATGTTCAGATGAGGATGCTCACTTCTATTCTAAAACGTCCCGCCCGTATTACCACCTCCACACTCCGAGAATTGTTCACGACGAGTGGTTCGCACGAAACGATTGCCCCGGAAACCGCGGACAGATCCCGTTGAAAGAAGAAACTCCATCCCGAGCCGTTCTATCAGCGAGCTTTGGCCGCAATCGGACTAAACGAGCGTCCAGAAATCAATTGCAGGTTGACGTGGAAATTGCGAGTAGTCTTCGGCGAGCCGTTTTAACGCTAGCGCGGCTGTCGATATCGTTTTCGACAAAGTTCGCGTCGGGTTACCAAATCGGACAGGTCCGCTAGCCCGTTGATTTGCATGAAAAACCATGGTCAGCGTTAAAAGAGCGAAACCCTACGATTGCGATTTCAAAATCTCTGTCGATTCGTTTTGGTCGTTGTCGTGTTGAGTGCGATCAATGGGTTGCAACCGGACGAGAAAACAGCGACGGTCACGACCGAGACGAAATCGTTGGTGCGATCGGACGATCATTACGCGTTGGATCGAGTTTGGAGACTGCGGTCCAGGTGACGCTCGCGGTCGTCCCGATGACGGCAAGTAATGTACGCGGCACCCGCGGTTTCCCACGCGTATCAATCCCCTCGGGGAAAAACGAATTACAATGGACACAGCACCTTTGTGCAGGCCGCGGTGCACTGGCGACGGGAAAAACGCTGCGTCGCCATTCGAAATCAAAAACGCGTCGGCTATGGGGACACGGCAGTTCGTTTCGTCATGGGAAGTCGCTTTCCCTCTCCGCGACCGCAGCGATGACTTCTGGAACACCTTCGGCGATCGCGATCAGCGAGGATGGTTCCCGGATTCGCGTGGAATGATCTTCTTCCGAATCCACACCGAACCGCAGGCCCTGTAAACATCCGCGTTTTTGATTCGCCAGCGGAGAAGAAAACGTTTTCAGCACACCCGTTTCTCCGAATCCGATCGAATCACTCGCTGGATTTTTTTCCGTGGGGACAGCGGTTACTCCGTCCGCGTACGAATCTCTCAAGATTATCCAACCAGCGGGGACACGAGAACTTTGGGAACATCGCGGGCGGAAGATGCTGGCCGAGTTTGCTCGCGGCGCTCGGGTGATCGTCAGGCCCCGGATCGCAAGTTTCATGCCTCGGTGAGATCGGACAATCCCACCGAGATCAAAATTCCATGACGGAGCCAGCGGTGAACTGCGGCACCGGACCGAGCAACGGGGGATGCTCCAAAGTTCTTGCGTTCCGACCGGACTCACAACAATTGTTGATCGCCAGTCAGAACGCGGGGCAAATCCGAATGGAACTCGGTCGCCGGATCGGTGCCCGTGGAGTTGCCTCGTCCAAAATCACGTTCGAACAAACTCGCGAGGATTCGTTTTGCTTCGCGATGTACGATGCCGAGGCCAGCGGATCTTCGCTACCATCGCCGAAACCGGGCCGATGGAGGATGACATCGGACTACTACCTAATCGGTTGGAATGCCAAAAGGATCCTCCCCGATCCGAACGATGGCTGGGATCTTTCTCGACCAATCAGGTCGATCGATTTGTTTTTTTCGTTCCGAGTCCAATCATTTGTTAGGTTGAGAAAAAGTGTTCCGTGTCGACGTCACAACGGGCCGTTCCCGGGGGGGGCCCGGGGGGGGGGGAAACCCAGTCCCTTGCCGCGATACCGTTTTCGCCCAAAGATTCACGTTTCGATTTCAGCAGGACGCATTGGCAATTGATTCGGGCGGCCGTCTCGGCATTGCGTTTGACGGACTTGCGACCCGGAACGTCATCGCGTCCATCAATTCGGACAGACGGCATGCAATGGGTGCAAGAGCGGCGAGAGCGTTTCAGTAGTCGACCACCCCCAGCCTCACGCTATTCGGACTAACCGCAATCGGCGTGAACGGTATTGGAACCTCATCTTGAGGGCGTCTCACTACGCGGCCATGGACACCAGGATGACTTAGATGCTCCGGTACATCGTGCGCGGTCCAAACCGACGGGGCGATTGATTCGATCGGCCAATCACGATCTTGATTATCCGCCCGAGGACCGGACTCGCACGGTCCTGGCATCGTACGCAAACCACATCGTGATTGACCCCGTCACCGACAAACGTTTTGCGCCGCGTCGGATCGGGCGATCAGGATTCGAGATTCCCAATGGCGAGCTTACTTGGCAAAATTCGTGACGTTCCGAGACGGGTTCTCGACATTGACTTACCCAAAACCCCCCGGGGGGGGGCCCGGGACGGGCACTCACATCCGCTGCCTGCGGTTGTCCATCGGGCAAACGTGATCCCCGAACGGTTTCCGCAATTGTCCGATCCGGCGGGCATCGATCTACTCGCGAATCACAACAAGCGTTTCTTCGAATTGAAAGGGGCACACCGCGGTGGTCACGTCGGATCGCGTCGACGCACCTCGCAATGATCTGTGCGAAAGAGTTCGCATGATGGGAAACGAATCGTTATGGGAGGATTGCAAAACGGTGAGTGCCTGCACGTGTATCGAGGGCAATCACAGCGGACAATCGCCAGCGTGGACGATCAGCACCGAAGACGCTGCTTCCCGAGCGCGGGAGCGATGGCAATCGCCGTATGGAACATTCCGGCGTCGTTGATACCAAGATCACGCCGGTGGAATTGCTCAGGAGTTTATTCTCGTCGATTAGCCGGTTGGACAATCATCCGCCAGCACCTGATTTGGAACCAGTCGATCGGCGTCGACCCGGCAAGAACACTCAGCGCCTGCCGGATGTTGTGGAGGTCGGGCGAGTAGCCGCGTGAATTGGAACAACAACGCAGTTGGAACCATGGATGGAGCAAAATAGCAACGCGAATGCGGCGTTATCGATCACGAAATTCCACACATCGAGCGCACCCGCCCTCTGCGTTCGGCAAAGCCCGGCGAGTGGAGCCGCGGCGGGGAATCGCCGCTCTACACCGAACTCAACGAGCCAGCCGTTGAAAATCTTTGATGCGAGGATCATTGAAATCAGAGGTCGGCCGATTCGTGTCGACCGCGTCATGCGGTGATTTCGCCGGACGGAAAAATTGGTTTTCATTCTTCGTCCACCCGACTAGAGGGGCCAGGCAAAATTTCAAATCGATCTCTACGATGTTCGAAACCGGCGACCGACTGCAACGATCGAGGGCGCGTGACGCTCGCTTGGGCCACCGCTTTTGAAATCGACCGTGGGAAAAACGTGCTCGTCCATTTGATAACAACGCATGATGTGCGAAACATCGCGACGGGCCAATCCTCAGCGTGCTGGAGTCGACGCCTGTCGGCGCCGGACGAGTTCTCAGTACAGCCACCGACGGAGATGGATCGCGATCGGTAAATACCTCAGCACGACATTTGTCTGTACGTTCGTCGGGCCGTGGAACCGATCCAAAAACCATGTCATGATATGCCGGTTCGTTGGTTTCCGTTTCAACCACCCGACGGACAGCGTCTGATCGCGGCCAGCCTAAGCCCGATCGGCGAACGTTGTTAACGATGTGGGAAATCGATGCCGGCGAACCGCAACGGGCTCGCCGCCTCTGGGAGCCGTGCGGACCGGGCGAGAGAGAAGGAAGAGTGTTTTTTCCTCAAATGGGATCAGTATCTTTGCCCCTCGAATTCGGGAACTGGTATGGACCCTTGGGAACACGCAGGGCAGGGGACATCGACGCGGCGATTGTGACCCGTTCAAGAAACATCGTGCAGCAATTTGTTTTGTCTCGGATGGCCAAAACGATTCAATTCAAAACTCGCCCGAATGCGACCGGTTTGGTCTGCAGCATTGAGAGTCGCAAGTGGTTCATGTTTTTTCGTTTCCTCCGGCAAGGGCGTTTAAATTGTCGCAGCCGAGGGCGGACTCCTTCACCCCTGGGAATTTTTGCTCCCCTCGAAATTTTTCTCGGGACCGAAGGACTTTACAAACCGAGCGGACGCAGCCTAATCTGCCATTTAATGAGATTCAATTTGCATAGCGTTTGAGTTTAGCAGCGAAGACTTCCGAAAACGACCGACGGACTTTCCAATCCCGCCCGATCGGCTATTCCATTCGGAGAAAGCAAGCCAGCGAGAACCTAACCTTTCGTGACCGTCGCCGTGGGGACGTCTTGCGAACCGTTTCCTCCCTTGCTCTGTCGGAGTTTCCTGATGGCTATTTGCGTGTGCTTACAATGCACTTTTCTTGTTTGCGCCTGCCTCGATTTCGCCACGGCACCCGCGTCGGCAATTTCCCGTTCCTGGCGAGCGACGATCAAGTCACGTTCAGATTGGTTCGCGAGGACCACCGACGATGCGGACTTACCCGGATTGCCGGAATCGAGTCCAATTGATCCAGCTAACATCATTGCCGGCGGACGAGGCCCCGATCGCGCGACGATTTTGTTT
>Ga0163217_1006357_pt1 | contig 11366 bp, 4 predicted proteins | sample SynspAceP_FD_185933 | JGI IMG/M metagenome (GOLD analysis project Ga0163217, IMG submission 185933) | Saline lake microbial communities from Ace Lake in Antarctica - Synechococcus sp. Ace-P (PacBio error correction) | ecosystem: Environmental > Aquatic > Non-marine Saline and Alkaline > Saline ... | reverse complement strand
TAGAAGAAGTGATGGATGCGTTGGGAGATCAAAGTATTGTAGGTCGTCCAGGAGATCGACAAGTTCTGAATTGGCTGCGCATTCGCTGGAATATTGTACTTACCTATAAAGGCCGACCCGATTTAGCACCCCCGAGTGCAGTACATGATGTCATCATTCCGAGCCAATCAAAGGTGAATTAAAATCCACTTAAAAGGATATGCTAAGTAGAACTTGAAGTGAATTCTTTGACATTCTACTCCCAACTTGGATGGACATCCCTCGGGCAGGCGAATCCGTGCTTAACAAAATTACGGAGTATGCCAGTTGACGTAATTAGATGACGTAAAAGCAACCTTAGAGGAGATGAAACAAGTTGTCCTCCGGTATGGGATTACCAAAATCAGTTTATGATGTTTTCTCAATTCTTAGATGCCATCATTGAACAAGTAATTGACCACCCTGGAGGACGCATTTATTCTTGGTTGCCATCGTAGTTTTTATTTTCTTGGGAGATGGAGATCTACTTTGATTCCAATCCTAGCAGTTTACCAGGTTTCATTAATAGGCGCCTTTTTTCGTGATCAAAGTCTTTGGGCTTTCGACAATTTGGTCACCTATTTGCACTCGTGCTGGCCATCGGTTATCGTGCCGGGTCGATGATGCCATTGTGGTGGGAAAGCAGTCATTGCTAAATGGCAGAATTCCAAAATATATCACGCATACCAAGCTGTTTTTTTAAAACGAGTACTTGGAAGATCAGTGGGGCGATTATTCGCCCGATCAACAGCGCGTCATGGTTTCTGTGTTTTTACCGATCTGCGTTTTAGAGTGGGCCAGTTTCGGAACATATTTACGACAGTTTTTCGATTACCATGGCGAGCTCGATGTGATCTCTGCAATCATTGCACTGACTCTTACTCCTGTACTTTGTGCTATAGCTACTTCAAGAATAATCATGGCAAACCAAAGAAGCAAATATCTATCAAGTCTCTGGATGTTTTCAATTCGGGTTATTTGATAACCTACGGGGGACAGTATGTTGAGATTACTGCGAGAAAAGATGGGTCAGCAGAGAATGGTTGACTTTTGGGATGGGATTTAGCAGCTTTTTGTGTAGGAATCTATTTTAAAAGTCAATTTTACCTTTCCAGGATTTTTATACCAATTGAAGATCAAGGAATATCTGATGCGATCATTTCAAAAAACTTCCGCCCGGAGCTACCAACTAGGAGCGGACAAAATGGGAAGGTTGCTCAACGGAGTTCAGAAAATCTGCGAAGGAATCGATTGGCGTAGAATCTGTCTCCTCATTGGTGGCAGGTATGAGATGGTATGGACCAGAGGTCGGGGTTCAATGCGATCGGTACTTTTTCTTATAAATCATTAAGCCTTGGTCAGAGCGGAGCATCTGTAAAGAAATCATTGAAGAGCTAAAGAAGATCCAAAGGGCTTGGAGGCCATTGGTGGAATTTTTCGTAACCCGCCCCGCGATTCCAGTTTTTGGATCCTCTGGAGGTTTTTCAATGCTTTGTTAGATTAAAACAAATATACAAGATTACCAGGATTTGACAAGATCAAAGAAAATTCCCATGGAGGATCTAGCGTAAGCGAAAAGAACTTACTGCTGTTCACCTTTTTCGAAGCGGATTATCCTCAGTATGATTTGCAATCGATAACGATAGGCTTATTGCAAAAAAGGAGTTTCGATGGTAAGCATGGAAACCTTCAATATCATGATGGTAGTACTTACGAGCAAGGGTTTATCCGATCTGGCAGGTTCTTTAAAAGTATATGTGCAATCGGATCCGGAGTTCAAGAAAACTCCCCTTCCGATTGGGAATGAACCTCTTCATGTACAAAATGAAAACAGGCCGCGAAGGGCCTTCCCTTTCGTCATTTCATGCCATGAAAAGAAAACCCAAGGGTTCCAAAATGAAATTTACCCGATATAAAATGTTACAATTCTGCACCATCCGTTGGTCTCCAGGCTGCTGGATATACACACCAGGCAGATGCCATTCAGGCCATCGGAAAGTTTCAGCATCGACCTTGCCAAAGGCTATACATCGCCATGGAATTTTTCCTATTGTATGAGTCCAATCGGCAATGAAGCGTTTGTATGTATCTTGATCGCTATTGGTCTTCGTGATTTCGTATTAGCTGCTCAGTATGGAGAAGCTTCTTATTCCTTTTCGCCAGGTGGTATTATCTCTGCCAGTGGGAGTCTTTGGGTCACTTTATGCTCCTTCAAAGCTCATGGGCTAAGACAATTTGATTATTTACGCCCAATTGATAATTCATGCTTATTGGGTCTCTTGGAAAAAAATGCCGGTTACTGATCCGGTAGGAGTTGGCGGTCAAAAAGACAGGAAGGACTCTCCATCCTAGAAAGCTGCTATCGAAGGTGGCAAGGAGTAAGCTTCAGACGATTTTGATTGGACCTCATTTGCCTTTTGCAGGTTTTGATTCCGTAATTCTTGCTTCAGGAGCTGGTGCTATTGGTAATCAAAACCATCGGAGGCATCTGCATTGGGTGGAATGCTATTCGGAAACAATTTCGGCGGTAATCATTCGTCCCAGGTCTGTATTACATCTTTTGCAACCCTTGGCAGATGGCCGTCACCTTATCAAGGAACGAAGACGGGAAAGTTCCTTTAACAGAAGACTTTACACATCATCATTGCATGTAATAGTATTAAAATACATAAGCGTATGCAGCAGGATTGTTGTTGGGCGTTACGAGTTGCAAAACACCGAATTATCCAGAAGACATCAATTCGGCTACTTCTGAAAAACTATTTAAGGGAGTCAAAAAAGACACGACGGGACGTTAACCGCCGACTTCTTTTGGAAAGATTAATTTAGCGAAGATTCCTTTATCTTAAAAAATCTGATAGAGACTGCGCTTGCAAATAATCAAGGGAGCTAAATTTGACGCTCCAGGGAGATTGAAATTGCCAAAAATGAGATCGAAATTCGGGAAGGAGAGTATTCTCCCTTCCGTTGGAATCACAGGAGCTGCGGGTGTCAGAAAAAGATTTGGGCGAATACACCAGTCAAGGCAGCCAACCGATGCAAACACGGGATATTAACCGGTGGTAGAGTTTCCTTGAATTCCCACTCCAAGATACCTCCTAGGTGCCTTTGCTCTGGGGAAGTGGATATTGGAGAAAGCTTCGAAACGCAAAAAAAGCAGCGATGATGCGCTATTGGGGTACCGTTTTGAAGAAAATTTCTGTCACCGAAATTTGTTGTTTCAGGAAAGAAATCTCAACTTCCTTACTACGAACTCCTTGCACTAGACCAACCAACTGACTATTCTTAAACAGAATATTGAGATTCAGAAAAAGTCTGATTGTAATGCCGATACCCCCAGAAAGATGCTGCCAAGAGTGACGAGGGGCGGTCAGAGGTTCGAAACTTTCAAGTACTCAAGACCCAAAGTTTAGAATTCTCGATCCGTCAACAGATCTTCGAAATTCGAAAATAGACTCCACTTTTTCTTTGCGGCCGGTTGATCTCACACCTTATTTAATAGGAATTCTGAGATTTTCAATGAGGTTAATTCCTGGCTAATATCAAAAGCGGAATTCCTGCTCAGTTATTAGATATTCGTCCTGATTATCCAGACAGGCTGATGTGTTGAACTAGAAGCGCAAAGATTGGACGTTAAGGTGGCAACAGGCTGATTTTATTCGCTTCGCTTCCGCATTCTGCAGGATAGGATTCAACGCCTTCAATCCTGCTATCTAATCGACCCCCGGATCGATCTTATACTCCTTGCTTGGGAGAGATGTAACTGGCACCATTGATCAACAGAAATGCATCAAAGCGAGGTATTATCAGCCAATGCAAGGAGACAGAATTTCAGCTATCTATAAAGTACGAGCAGACCGATTATTAATGCTTATGTGGAGGTTGATGAATCAAAGTCTATCCCAACATAGACAATCTGAGCAGTCAGTACTTATGGCTGCAATCCAAGCAAGTGGAAGGCTTTCTGCATCTGTGAGGTATGTTCTAATGAACTATTTTAATTTGCTCGAGCAGACTATATGGGAAGTCGGCGTTTAACTCAGCGTGATTGCATTAGAATCAAAATTGATCTAATCGATACAAAATTTGAACCAGGCTGATTTGCAAAATGACTATTTTAACGAGACTAGGTGGTGGATGGAATAAGGTAAAAGTTATATTGGGTGGGTGATAATTTCCACCCAGTACAAGTGGAGATTAAATTTGAAAAACCTCCCAGTTTCGGGAGGCTTTTTAATCCCTAAAATCCCGACCAGCTCTTACTTGAATATGTAAAAAGCTGTTTCTTATCCTCCTTAACTCTGAATTTGAGAGTTGGATAGAAGTTTTCAACGAGCGCCATCAAAAAATACTTTAGTCGTTATAGTCAGAAATGCATCAGTAAAAGTCAAAAAGCAGCTTAATCTATGGTATTAATCACTAGCATTTTCGTACTTCTTCCGATCGCTATCGGGAAACATCATCTGCCTTGACTTCGCATTGGTGGGCCTGCCTCGCCTTGTGGGCTACCTCCCAGTAAAAAGCAAAGAGATTAGGTTACGGCATAGTTTGAGGATATCCATACTACTTTATAAACAATACGATCTTGTTCAGTTAAGATGAATCTATTTAAACCCAACGACTGTTAACATGCACAAAGCCAAGAAGAGTATCGCAGACTGGCCTTGATTTAGCTATGTGCCTATATAAAAACATAATGGAAAAGAAGCTATCATCTATACTTACCGATTTTGGAAGATTTCACAATACGTGTTTCCAAGAGTCGGAAGATTCCGGCCACTTTTACCACTTGGAAAGATTAGCGGGAAAGTCTTAAAATTCTACAAGCGAGAATAGCGAAGTTCTCGGATCCAATCCATATCACAGCGATTTAGAGATTCTTTTCAGATACGCCACCAGATTACAATTCTGAGTAGTTAATAGAAAGAGAAAAATCGGAATCGTATTACAGAGATTTCATTCCGGAAATGGGAATTTATCCTTTCAAGGTATAAAATTTTGCAAGATATTCCTGCCGTGCAGATGGGCCAGGCGAAATTACTGATAGTGTTTTTAACCAAAAAGAGATATTCGCAGTTGAATAAATCTCTTTTCACAACAGTCGAATATTTTTCTTTTAGCTAGAGTATCTCAAAAACCTCTTTTAGGATTTTCATTTCGGAATTTACATAAAGTGTTAAGCATTGGAATTCAGGATGATACTCCTACCCCGTAAATTACGCGTCCACTCTTGCCATCATTGCAGATGTATCACGAAGGTCATTGATTATTTTCCCATTTCTCCAAAGAGAGGTACAACCGAATTATACACATATCTTCCGTGGACGTGATTCAAATCATGGCTGGACGATCAAAAGGTTTCGTGTTTGAATTATCTGTTTTTCTGCCAAGGATAAAACTTCCTTCAATCTGATCGAGAGCTTGGGTCAAGGGTTTTTCAAGGGTTCATCTAAAAAAAATACTACCAATCCGGTTGGCCCATATCATCAGCCTGCCATAAAGAGCGATGACATACGTGGTTTCTCATACAGAGTATTATGCCTCATAATCGTGTGATTAAAGAGGGGTGTCACGGGTAGTTTATTTAGCTCTTACGCATATCTATAAATCCTTCGAGCCACCTCATAAAATGAAAGCCTCTGTCCACTAATAGGATGAAAAATTTTTTTAGCAGAAGTAACGCCTCCTAATAAAGAATACTGTGCGAGAAGTTGCAAAGGCTCGGTGGGAAGAGTCAAAAACAACGGGGTTTCCGGATAGATTGCGATTAGGTTAGATGATGGAATGATAGGACTTGGTCATGTGGCAGTATCTCATGCTTTTTGGCGATGACATGCCATGCCGCATTAAATAGAGTTGTGGACAGAAGGCTATCGCCGTCATATGCGGAGTTTTCCGGACTCCTTATACCTTTGTTGACACAGGGAATCATGCTATATAGCTAGTGCAAAAGCAAGTTTGTGATTGCCTTCGCAGTCCTGTGAAAGTTAAGCTCCCAGTGGTTGATCTTATAATGCGAACGATAGAGAAGTGTCTCAGTAAACATAGTAACTGAGTTGTAAACACTGATACATTCGCATGTGGAACCATATGGACTACTAACTAATAGATTTATAGCGTTGTCTGTGCCGTGAATATGCTTGGTGGCATCTGATATTTCTATCGTGCCTGAGAGCTTCTGGTTTTATCTGGTTAAAAAGAAGGGCGTAGTAGTAGTCATAGTTCATACCCGGCGCTCCTTGGTTATTAAATCAGTCTCCATTTTATTCCTGTGGTGTATTCACAATGCCTCTCGCGCTTTCCTTATATCTGCCATTAGCTCGACTAACATGAAATTGTGCAAGAGAACATCTCTTTATTACTCTGATCTACGATCGTGTATACGAGATTCTTATGAGCCCGCATTATCGTGTTAGATTATTCGTTCATTCTATATAGCCTTGACTGGTTGTCTCATAAAACATAGTCTAGTGTTCATCTTGAAAATATAGTCGTATCAGACTGAATGAAGCTGAAATTTCGTAACGAATTAGTCGTTTACTGATTCGGTAATTTATTAAACTGACTCAGGGTTTTGAAAGCAAAATATCCCAAATTGAATACCACTTGATTGCCAGGGCAAAGCAGCCTGCATAAATCATTTGAATTAAAAGCGAAAAAGGAGATAGACCAAGTATGGTCCTGCCATCAGCGGGGGATGATCAAAAATGGCGCGGCTCCTACACCCTTCATTAATTGAACATTGCTCCCTATTTAAATCCAGCGGTTTTGGCTTCCATAGTGCAAAATAAATGAGCACATGGATTTTCAGAATCCCAATACTTGAACAGGCGAAGTTAGCGTGTGGATTAAACAAGATGTTCCACCCAAAATAAAAACATTATTGGAATAGACGCCCAAGAAACAGGATCACAGAGATACTTATTAAAAGAGTAAATATTTACCCTTTTACCCATAAGGCTTCTATATCCCATCTTCCGAATTAGAAAGTCAAAATTCGGCTGAGTTCCAACTCAAAATTTTGCTGACCGTATTGGATCATAAAAATCCCCAGTATAAATACACCTACGAAAATTAAGGATAATTGTGATTCCCCTCCATCCTCCACTTTGATAGGGCAGCGATTGCGTATAGAAAACCCAATCACGTAAAGCAAGAAAAACAGATAGCATTCAGTAGGTCCGGACTTCTTTTTTATGACGACATGATTCAGCTCCACTCTAGGTTGGCAGCTCCCCTGCCAAGCCAAATCCGAGGAGAAAAAAAGCCAATGGATTGGCCCACAAATGCGGAATTTCTCATCTTCAGAGCTAATCTTCTATAGGCATTTTCCAAAATAAATCTACACAAAGTGAGAGGAAAGCCCCAGATCATCGCCAGCTGCCATGATCACGATTTGGAAACAGAGTGTCAATGCCAAATCAAAAATTGGTTTGGTCAGTTTCACCTTAGTTAAAACCAACCCATTGTAGACTCGAGCCTACGCCCAAGGCCCAAAAACTTGCAAATACAACCACCAGACCAATTAGCCCATCTTCGAAGCGCTGCTTAAACCAGAGCATAAAACCAAGGCAGTGATCCAAACTTGTCATCGTTATTGCTTCCATCCAAAAAACAGCTTCCTTTGATGTTGCCCATGTGATGGTTGATAATCTGGAAAGAAGCCGGTAAAAACAATAAAATTGGGAATTATCGTCATCGCTGCAAAAAAAAGATCGAAACCAATAAATTGGAAATATTCTGCCTTTTCCAATCGGGAGATGAAGCAAGCTTTCCAAGTTCGATCACCGGAAAGGTCTGGTAAGAAACATAGCGATACATGAACTCCAGTGGTGAGAAAAAAGGAACATCAAGTAGTATTCATTGACCTCCGATCGGATCTTGCCCTTCGGCCAAAAGTTCAATAAATTCGCGGCAAGAAAATCCGAGCACCAAATACATACCGCTAGGTGTAGTGGCAAGATCAAGAATCCAAGAAAAAATAATTGCCATGGCACTTTTGGCAAATTGCTGTGGATCGGAAACTTTTAAGAATTTGTAAATAGTCTGATTTAATTCAAAAATCTGGAATCGCAGTTGAACTATTCTGTTATACTTTACACTAAATTATAACTTAACCTTGCAAAAATCTCAAAAACAAGGCAGAAAAAAAGGCATAAATAATTGGAAGTGGTAAAGGAGTTGGGGGATTTTTTCAAGACTGTTAGAGGCCCGATCGGTCGGTCAAGATATTTCGATTCAGGACGCATTACGTTCGATCACGACTGGTGAAGAGAATGTCTAAGAGGGCCAGCCTATTCTTTCTCCCAAACATTCTATCTGCAACTCTAAATCAGTTTGTGAGAGTTTCCCGAATCGTTCTCACTCAAAGATCAAACTCGCAAGCTCTGATGCATGCGGCCAAAGCTGCCACCACGCACGGGAATTGATTCGTAGTAGTGACGCGAAGGATTGTGGAATCCATGGAGCAATGACAAAACTATGAGTCATCAAATCCGCTTACACAAAAGCCAGCCCGGAGAAAAAGGAAAAAAGCCAAGCCACTAAGTTATTATGGAATTCTAATCCCAAAAAAAACTTTACTCCAAATTCCGGTTGGACCTTTGATTAGAAAATAATTGCATTTTTTTATGGATTTGAAAAGACCGATGGTCCGTGAAGTCGGTGAGACGAAGTCGGATCTCTGTACATTAATCAGCTACCCTTGGCCTCATGACTTTTATGCTAGGAAATGAAGCAGTGGGTTACGACACTTGCCCAATGGAAGGGCTACGGATTCATAACGTATTCATAAACTACTTAAATCTCAGTTCTGGCATCCAGAAATCTGCATATGATTATCGGCTGTGCCCTGGGACTTCCAAGAGGGTGTATGGGGAGAGGTTCGGGTGGAAAACAGAGAAATGGGTTTATGAAGTATTATATAGGAAATAAGATGTTAGGTAGGAATTAAGATTTAGGATTTAAAATGTAAGAAGTAGGATATTTGTAACCTTGGAATTAGCCAAATTTATTTTGGGACGTCTGAGCATACTTACAAAAATTGCAGTCAATTCATTGGCTTTCTTTCCCAAAGGTTTTTATTAGATTCTTCTGTCGCTAGGTTTGACTCTTGATATAATTTCAAACCAATAAACAGATTCATCAGCTTCTTTCAACACAATCCCTAGCTTAGCAATAAACTCGCTTTATGATCTTCCCTCTCAAAACGGCTTCTATAAGTTTTGCCCCTACAGAAGTAAGAAATCTTTATGATTTGATGCGGTAATCGCAAAAGTTGGATTTTTCCTAGTTATTTCTTCAAGTCATTTTAATAATAAGCCACTGCGAATTCCTTCAGTTCTTTTTTAATTCATCTTTCATAAAAAATATTATTTTTCATAAGCTTAATTTAGTTCGAAAAATCTTATATCTAACATCTCATTATTATAGATTTAGTAGGTGTATTTCCCCTTCCCACTTCCCTTCAAAATACCTCACTCAAATTCATTCTCCTCTGCATTATCCCAGGATCATTTAAAGCTTCAGGTTTTTAATTTCATCGGCATAATTCCTGCGCGACAAGTTCCGGAAAGTTCATTGGAATACTTATAGGCTTACCGGTAATTCAAGTCTTCCAATCAATTTGGTTAGGCGCATTTCGCAAGGCCAAAAGGCACCTAAATCCCTTTCTCACGAACTTATTAGCTTGATGTTGATTGTATCGCTTAGATTAAGCTGGCCCGGTTACTTTTTTGCACTTTACTGCCCAAATAGGTCACACCTGAGAAAGGATAATTCTTGACTTCAGCGATACCCAAATATTTTAACCCGCTCAAAACAATTTGTACCACCTAAACAAAAAGCCGTTTGGGGGATTGCTTGCAACTGTCGTTTCCGAAGCTTAAAAATCACCAAACGCCGAGCCGCATAAACTTGACTTCCTCGGCCTCCTTCGGGATCATTCGAGCTAGCCAACACCGCTCAGCATTGGGATCCGAACCCCGAATCGATGTTGATAATGCCCGAAAAATATCGTTAAATGCTGCTCCCCAGATTTGTCATTAAAGTGCTACTTTTTGCTGGGAGCTATTATCCATCACCTTTTCATCGTGATTGACTGTCGGGTCTTCATTGATCCCTATCATAACGATTCGAGGAGATTCAAGAGTTTTCGACCATCTCCCTCCAGAATTCTAAGCAAGGCATCGGTTTCCATTGAGTTCTACTGTTAGCTTTTTTCAAGTCCAGGATCCTGAGTACAGCCTGCTGATCATCGCTTCTAAGTCAGACTTGCCAAGCCGGATCTATCAGCGTAAAACCTGACCATCGGGAAAGCAAATGCGCCATTGACATCGAAAGAAGGATTTTCTGTAAGTGGCCCAATTAGCCGGAAATTAACTCCCTTTTCCACAGCTCCCAAAAGTGGCATCCTGCTGGATTAATTGAAGCGGGTGAATTCTCATCGATTGAAAGCACAACGGTCCAGCTGGATAATTTGGCCTTTTTCGATCCACGTCTTCGGATGATCTTTTACCCCAGCAACTAATGGCAGAAAGTGTGTAGAAAGGCGCTTTAATTTCGTTTGCGATGATATTTGCAAATGGTCGTCTTTCCCACGGCCCGGGCGGTACCCCCAAAAGGAATCAATGACGGGGCCACATTCCGACCTTGATAAGCGTTATGTAAGAAAAAGTTAGGAGATGTGAGACCAAACTAGTGGGCCGGTAAGGTCCAATCAAAATCTTTCCAATCTCGGGAGGGGCGCCAATTCTCGCTCGGACAAATGGGGTATTGTTCATTTTTTCCAGTAAAAAATTAGACTTGAGATTTGCAAGATTAACTAAGACAAAGATAAGAAAGGGCCCGCGAAGTGTACCTTATATGGAATGCCTGTTGCAAAAAAAATAAAAATTTTTTCCATATGTCAAATTAGGATCCCAATAAGTTGAAATTTCGAAAGGGTTCTAATGAATACTTGTTAGGAAACAGTAACATCGAACATATGAGATCGAATCTTTTTCTAAAACCACATAAATGATTTCTTGAAATTGTTTATAAATAACTCTCTCTGACATTTTCATATTTTTATTCTGGAACCCCTTACATGCCAGTTGATAGTTTCTGGTCTACAGTTGGAAAAGATGCTATTCAACCTCCTTTCGAAAAAAAATCTATCGTTTACTTGTTGGCAAAACTTTGGTGAAAGTGGCAAATAATATTTCTCTATTGAAAAAATATCCTCGATGCGCCTGTTTTGTCCATGTCTACTCTGACCATTTTGGATCATTTTTTTAGCTTCTTCAGCTTGTTATAGGTTCTCCATTTTTGGATTGAATCATTCCTATTTCAAACTTTATTTAAATAGC
>Ga0163217_1098985_pt1 | contig 11367 bp, 18 predicted proteins | sample SynspAceP_FD_185933 | JGI IMG/M metagenome (GOLD analysis project Ga0163217, IMG submission 185933) | Saline lake microbial communities from Ace Lake in Antarctica - Synechococcus sp. Ace-P (PacBio error correction) | ecosystem: Environmental > Aquatic > Non-marine Saline and Alkaline > Saline ... | reverse complement strand
GGCAACGGAGAGCTTAGATTTGCTGGACAAAGCATTGCTCAGCTGGATTTCGGTAGAGCTCTAGCGACAGCCAATGGTTGTCGAGTGACATTCCCCTACATCAGCAATAGAACAGCAAGGCTTAGCCGAACTGGAATCATCCAGGAATTCAGATTTATTGAGGTTCTTCTGTGTTTGCCAGCGTTGGGCCGGAATTTAGCAATTTCCACTTCTACAACGTTCGGCGATGTTTTCGTCGCCGGCGATTCCGCTATATTGATGGATTTCCGTTCGCTATTTAAGCAAGACAATGCCCAGATGTGGCCATTTCGTGGCGTCCAGCCTGAGCTGTTGCTGCGTTGTTTCTGGGCTTTATTGCGATCCTTGGGTTTTCAGGTCGTCAACCAGGGCAGTGCACTTGCTAACGGACGTTCTAAGCAAATTACGAGGATCCGATCTGCCCTTTTATTGAAAACGCTGATCAGATCATCTGCGACTTCAATCCTGTCGGTTCGGCAGCAGGCTTGGACGACGGCGCTTCGGTTGTCATCGGCGGTGCTTTCAGCAATGTATTGACACTCATTTTTGCGGTGATCGCTTTAAGCTTGGTTCGATGATGGCGCGTCTCTGGATTTCGCTGCTCAAGGCTTGTGCCGCCAGATCACGCCAAAACTTTGATCACAGTGTTGCAGAAGAAGTGCTTGAGATTTCTTGCCGGGCCAGATGATTCTGGTTCTGTTTCTCTCAATTTCAGCTTCGTCGCCTTCACAGTTTTTAGCGTGAAATTCTCTTTTGGTTCTGGCGATCATCATTGGAGTGCCGAATGCGATTCCGGGCATCGGGGCCACCTTTGGATGATCATAATCAGTAGTCGTGTCTTCGTCACCAAGGGCCGTGGACGGCACTTTCGGTCAGGTGGTGTTTCGATTGTTCTGCACAGATCCCAGGGACATCTTGATTCACCCGAAAGTGATGGGAAAAAGCCTTGAACATCAACCCTGTGGTTGATCTTTCTTCGCGCTGTTCATCGTCGCGAACGCGGTTGCCGTCTGCTTGGCGTCTTCTAGCCATCCCAATCCTGAATATTCGTCAGTTGGTGCAAGGCGAACAGGCGACTTCCTAGCGGACGCCCAAGCCGCCACACTCAAAAAAACAGTTCAAAGACAATGGACTCACCACCGGCCAGCGCAAACCCAGAGACGAAAATGATTTCTGACAACCAATGCGCTGGAGTCGCCATCTTCAATCAGCCAAACTTGGGGAAGCAGCACCGAAGACCCGCTTCACAGAACCTGAACGCCTTCCAGTAAGGCCACCACGACCTTGAATCTCGGCGCCGCGCTTTTGGTTCGGGATAGAACCAGGGCGGCGTTGGCGTGCTGACCTGAATCGCCGAACCACCACGTCTAATGTGGCTTCCACTTTCCAGCGGCAAACCGTGCGGGACTGGAGGGCGAACATGGCTGGAGTGAGGACTCGGGCGGGGGAAGTAGGCATTGCATCCACCTTGACGGATGTCGTCATGGTGGCGATAGGCAGCGTATCCAACTGGCTTGCATGGACTTGAGCCAAGTTTGCATTCTCCGCGCTTGCCGGAGCCTAAACGCGTTTGCTATGAGCCTGATCGGCGGCTTTGAGTCAGCGGTCCTTGTTTGGGGTTATCCGGACCTGGAATTCGTCCAAGGGCCAGGCTGCGCTGAAACCAACCCTGCGCCGCATCGGCGATGAGCAGGCGGTACAGAACGGCAAGCAAGGCCAGGGGGCTCGAAGGGGCCTGACGCTGTTTGGCCACTGGCTAACGGCGTCGGTTAGAGCAGAGATGGATCGGCCTCGCTTTTGCGCGGGTCCAAAGGTCTTCCAGTTCGGCACGACGCGGCAGGCCGGCTGTGGCCCGCTGCGTGCGTGCGATGGCGCACCGGCAGGAGGAACACGGCAGTGGGGCCTGGCCATTCCAACTGCCGCGGGCGCCTTCGAGGCAGTCCCCGCAAGCCCCCAGGATCTAGTGCCGCCTGCCCCAGCAGCAACTCAAGTCCGGTTTTCCCGCTGATGCGCATTTCAGGCGGGCTGAGCAGGACCAGTGGCCGAGCGCAACGCACTTGAGGCGACCGACCGCGAACCAGGGGGTGGCCTCCGCGCGGGGGCGATCCCAGCAGGTGCGAGGGCGACGCTCAGGGTGGCGACGTGATCGAAAGCCAGACGAGACGAGGGCCTGGTGGCTGCCCGGGCTGCTGCCGCCTGCTCAGGGGGCCGGATCGGAGGCAGCGCCGCCTGGCCCGAGGATTCAGGATGGAGCAGGTTGAGCAGCTGCAGGGCAAAGCAGGAACCACAGGGGGAGAAACAAACCGCCGGCCGGCAGCCAGGTGCGTGGCGGTGATCCCTGGGAGTCCACCCTGAACTTTCGGGGACAGCCCACCAGGGGTAGGAGGCACCGCCGTGAGGATCGGAAACAGGAAAATCCAGCCGGTAGAGCATCGGGCAGCAGGCCGGCGAGCACCGAGGCGAACAACCCACCAGCGCAGTTTTGGCTGAGAAAAAAAGGCAGGGCACCTCGAGCAAGCCGGGTCCACTGCACCAGAAATCGGTGCACCCCCAGCAGGCCGAGGCTGAGCGGCATCCAGCCACAGCAGCAGTTGGGGGAATCACGTTGAACCAGAGTGCAGGATTCCCTCGAGATAGGCGATCCGTGCCACAGCTCAGCCCTGGATCCGGAGGGGGGTTGGCACCGGGTTGCGCGAGATCTGCAGAGTGCGGCTGGGCCCAAGCGGACCGCGCTGCCGGGCCATGGCCCGATCGAAAGTGGGGAGAGGCCAGCGCTCAGCTTATCATTGAGATAGAGATTGGCGGTAGCGGCGGCCGGCCAACGGAGATGCCGGTGGCCAGAGTTCCTCCGACGACGGGTGCCGGTTCCGACTTCCCCACCCTGCAGCAACGCCGACAGCGACGCTCAGAAGGAGGTGCCCGCGCGACCACGGCGCCACGCTTGGCGGGGGCTCGACCCAGCGTAGAAGTTCTCCTCATCCGCATCAGCCAGCGCTCGAGGACGCAGGTTTCGAGGCCAGCCGGATCGGCATTCATGTAGGTCTTGGAGGGGTCTGGACGAGCCACCCTCGGTCGCTGAACAGGCTACGCTTGCGCCGCAGAATTCCTGCTGAGGCACCACGTCGGCATCGACACCGCATCAGATCGCCCTGAGCTGCGGCGGCATTGGTTGAGGTTGCGGGCCTTGGCTGTGGCTGGGTGAAGCCACGGGGTGAGAATTAGCGGCTGCCCAGCTTGCTTTGCACAGCTCCTGTAGAGCAGGCCGCCACTGTCACAGCAACCAGACGCGGAAGAGCGATAGTCGAGGGGCCCAGGCAGGACGCGCAAGCAGCGCTCGATCAACTCCAGCGGTTCGCCCGTAGCTGCACCAGCACATCAACGGCAGGCACTCTGGCTGGGGTCGCGCTGATCTGCGGCCGAGGTCGGCGGCAGCCAGCCTCGGGTTCGGCCTCAATCGGCGGCTGGCCTGACCCAGGTGAGCCAGAGCTGCAGGAGCCGGTTGGCGAGCAGCGCACAGTCGGCGGCCAAGGCATCACCAGGCTAGGCTTGTGCTCCAGGGGTAGCAGGTGAGGGGTGCTGACCAGCGCCGAAGTGGAGATAGGCGGGCCGCCAAGAAGGCTTGAGCAACCACCGCCGGCGGCGGGCGACCAGCGGCACGATGCTGCCTCCTGGCGTGAGCCGAAGCAGCAGAGCCCAAATACTGACGGCGAGCGCCCGGCACAAGGACTGCGCCACGGACATCGGGCCGGAGCCTGCGCCGACGACAGGAACCAGAGCCAGCCGTCAAATGCCGCCCAGACCCCGTAAAACCAGGATCGCTGCCCGCCTCAGAGGGCATCAGCCCGTCGGACCAGACCCTGATGTTCCTTGAAGACGATCGGGGGGAATCGCTTGGGAGCACGTTCTGTCCACCAAAGCATGGAAGGGGCCTGGCCAACCGCTCTAACGGTCTCGTTGCAAAAAGGCTACGGACAATGCCCTGCGACTGCACCGAGGCGGACCTATGGAATACAGGGCAGACAGAGGATCGGATTGTGGTTGGGCTCAGGCGCGCGAGCGGCTCAGGCCTCACATGTTTGCGGGTGGAGGTAAGGGATGGGCGGGGCTATTGTGCGGCCTTGAACGACATGGACCGATCTGCAAGCCAACAGCCGCTGTTGCAAGGTCCGCAGGCATTCATTGATCGTCGCCGGCCTTGATGAGAAGCAGAGCAGGCGCAGATCCAGGTCGCGGCTGGCCGTAGCTCAACGAAATGGACCAACGATGCGGCATCGCAAGAATCAATCCCTGACTCCATTCCGTAAGGCGGCTTCAAGAATCGGCATCACGGTTGGATCGCCTCGGTGATCCTCAAAAGCGCAGGGGAAAAACCCGAATTCGATCCCAGATACGGCGGGCTGTCAATGCGGGCCGGTGTTTGGATCACGGCTTGGGTCGTGAACACACCGTTGGGAATGAAACCAGGGAGCTGGGCGTCAAGTCGCGCAGGTGTATAAGAACAGCCGATCTGACTCGAACTTCACCCGATCAGTGAGTCCGGCGGGGATCTGGAATCATGTCACCCACCACGAACGGTCGTTGCATGTAGAGGCTGACGCCGCTGAGCAGGTTCTCACGATCGTACTGGCGCCGAAACCGATGGCGGCCGCTCCGAAAGCCACCGGCGGTGGCCACACCGTTAAGACGCCACCCAGCAACCGCGAGATCGCCAGGAGTTGATAGCACGAACACACCGTTTCCGATCAAATTAGCGGCAAGTCCGAGAGCAACAGGCCGATCCCTTGCTGGGGCAGCGGTGGGCAGGAGCTGGCGGAAAAAGCGGATCAGCTTTGGAGGGCACTTCCGATTTGCAGCGCCAGCCCACCGTCCAGATCCAGGGCCGATGCTGACCAAGCGTGTTTTCTTTTTTTTTTTTTTTTTCCCCGCCCCCGGGGCCCAGCTGGGCCCGGGGCCTTCATTGGCGGTGTCGGCAGGCTTGCTGGCGAGGCAAAGCAGGCCTGCCAGCCAATAACTGAAGCTGCAGCGGACAACGGTTGAGGACAAAGACTGAGCTGGCTGCGCAACAGCAGGGCCGCGCCAGTGAACCGAGCAGAGAAACGGCGGGCAGGCAGCTCAGCAGATAAACCAGAGCCGCCGGCGAGCCAGCAGCCCGGAGATCGGAATCTGTAGATCGAAAGGCAGAGGCGTCATTCAATGTCGGTGAAGTGGGTGGGGCCCAGAGGCGATGGGCCAGGTTGTCATGACTGCCGTTCGCCTGATGGCGCCACCAGCTCCAGAGCCGGTCGTGAGCCGAGCCGCCCGAGGCCCGCATTCTCTCCAGCGGGCGGCGGCGTTGGACGTCCGTCAGGCCCCAAGGTCTCCCAGGGGGTTCGCGCCCGACCTCGCCGCCCCAGCAGCGCGGGGCCACACAAAACGACCCAGGCGCTGCACGCATCCTGGGCCACGGCGGCGGCCGCAGGCTCCGGCCCGCTTCCCAGAAGCACCGTTGCAACCGGCAGAGAGCAGGGCCCCCATCAGCGAAGCCGGTTCACAGGCTTCGAGCTCCAGGCACTCACCCGGCCTGAAGAAGCCGGCGGCGCTACTGGCTGGGTTCGGCAGCAGAGGCCGTGGGCCACAGGGTGCGGGGCCACGTTCTGGTCAAAGAGCTGGGCGCCGGGGGAAGATCCAGCTGGCGGCTAGCACCAAACCCGCAGCGGGCTCGGGCGAACGCCGCCCACGGCTGTGAGCAGGGGAGTCATCCGGCGCGCCACGTGCCGCCGCCGACGATCACCGCATCACAGCCCGAGCGCGCAGCCGGTGAAAAACACTGGCGCGCCTCGGGGCCACTGATCCATGGCTGTGGGCCGTTGGGAGGGCGGATGCGTTCCATTCCACACTTCGATCGCCCACCTTGAGCAGGCCCAGGGGGGCCGGCCGCTGCGCACCCGGTGCAGAGGCGCGTTCAGGCCGCCGGCTTCGCTCTGCCGACCGCCTACAATCACCTCAATTCCAGCGGCCCTGCAATTGGCGGCAGGCCTTGCGCCGGCCATCCGGGGATTCAGATCGGCCATTGGCGACCACCACCCGCAGAGCGCGGCATTCACGGCTCACTGCAGGGGGGTGTTGCGGCCGTGGTGGCAAGCAGGGCTCCAGGCTTCACCACCAAGGTGCCCCCGCAGGCGCGTTCACCCGCCTGGACAGGGCACCCACCTCGGCGTGGGGCGCCCCGGGCTCTGGCGTTGGAAAGCTTCCCCACCAGCGTGCCATCGGCGGCCAGCACCACCGCACCCACCAGCGGATTGGGGGCTGGTGCGGCCTTCGCCGGCGCCGCCAGCTGCAGGGCGCGGTCCATCCAGCGCTGCCAGACGCTCACCCGTGCTCTCGCGCTCGATATCACGTTAGTGGGCAACACCAGCCTCAGCCATGAAAAAAACCCGTGGCAGAAAGCGCACGGCTACGTAGCGTTCTGCACCAGGCCGCCCTGACAGCCGTCAGACGTTTCAAGCAGGCGGAACTAACAGCTTGAGACGCCCATCAAATTGCCCGCCATTCCTTTGACCACATAGGGGCACCGCACGCTCGTTTATGGCACCGGGGAGCTTTCAGCGCAAGCGGCCGAGTCTTGGGAAAGCTCCGGCAGCAATGGCTCAAGATCGAATTTCCGCCGGCGGCCGAGCGGGCCATTCAACCGGCCAGCTGGGAAATTCTCAGGCGTGCAGGTCGTCCAAGCCCAGATGAAGGGGCCGTGGAGCGGCACCTGCAGCTGGGTGGGGGTGCTTCAAGCCGCAATTTGCCTGGGAAGCCCACAGGCGCAAGACGCACGCCCCCCAGCTGCCCTCGCGGTTTAAGCCACCAGCTGCCAGGCTCTTGGTGTCGAGGTCACGCAGGCCTTTCAAGGCCTGCGCCAGCACCGGCGAGCCGTTGGCATCGGGGTGGGCGTGCAGCTGGGCCAGGGGCCAGAAGGCCGCCGATCACCGCGTTTGGGGAAGGACACCAGCCAGCAAACGACAGCAACCAGGGCGGCAATCAGGATCAGGGGACGGCAAGCCACGGGGCCACCAATCGACCCTGGATTCCAGTGTTTCTGAGATTGGCATGTCAGGCTTTCTCTGCGTTCATGTATCCCGCGCGGCGCCCGGCGGATCGGCTGCAAGTCCCGTGGTGCATGTGGCCCAGGGCCAGATCGCCATCGCCCGCAGGTTAGTGGCAGGCGCGGAAGGATGCCCGTCGCCACAGTGATCGCCCTGGGAGAGTACGGAACTGCAGGCCCGCCATTACACCTGGTTCACCACCCGCGCTGCTGACCGCCACGGGCGGTGTCCGGGGTTTCGCCCATTCAGGCGGTAATAGGCGGACAATGGCCGAAGTTGATGCCGGTCCACACTTCAAGTGGATGAGGTTGCCGCCCGATCCCAAGCCGCGGCCGTCGCGGCGCAGGGCCGTTGGGGCCATCCCAACCGGCCGCCCTCGAAGCGCTCAAAGCAGACCTCGGCGAATGGCGACGAAAAGCGAGGAACGGGAGCGCTCCTCGGCACACACCGGCGGCGGCCCAACAACGGGCGTTAAAAATCACCACAGAGCTGCGTCGGCCATTCACCACCGGCGTGCCGCTCTCGGCATCGTCAGGTAGATACTCCCGTTCCAGAGCAGGGCATCGAAGTGGCGGCGCCGATTGCCTCCAGGCAACCCGCCGAACTCCCGTTGCACGTCTCCGGTGTCGAGGCCAGCTCCAGCTAGGCAGCCGTTGCGGACCATCCGCCAGGGCCGCCTCCCAGCGCCGCGGATTCCAGCAGGGCGCCGCAGTAGGCACTCACCCCTGCAGTGGCCACGTCGTCAGAAGGCTCTGGTCGGGGGCGCCGCCGGTTGTCGGGAAGGCCGTCGTTTTGGATCAAAATGCTTGAGGTATAAGCGCAGGGCTTCGACAGCAGCGGGCCAGCAACCGCAAGGAACGCAGGTCTTCCGCCGCGCAGCGCCAGCTTGAAGCTAGCGCACCACCCTGCAGCACCGAATCGGAGGGCCAGTCTTCACAGATGGTTGCAGTCCGTGGTAGGCGGTGTAGTTTGGTTGGCATCGAAGGGACGCTCCATTTCGGGGCGCCGAGTCGTGGGGGTTGAGCACCAGCCAGCTTGCCGGGCGCTCCACCGCCCCATTGCCTGGTGAAATACTAGGCGATCGGTTCGGGGGGTGGCATCGCCGGCGGGATGGCGCGCGCCAAAAGCTGCGCAAGCACCGCCTTGTCGAGTCAGCAGAGCTGCAGCAGGGCAAAGGAGCCATAGAGGCGCACGTTCGCGAGGCTTTCGTATACCAGGCGTAATCGAGGCACCGAGCACCCCGAAGCGACCCACCGGAATCCTCCGGACCAGCGGCGGTCCCAGAGCTTGCCGCGGCTGGCAGTCGAGAGCTCGTTGAACGAGGGCCAATGCGCAGGGCCTCGGGCAGGTCGCCTGCGCTCCAGCACGGTTGCTGCCCAAGGCTTTTCGATCTGCTAGGCGCCCCGCTGGGCCAGTTCGGCTAAGGCCTCGGGTGGCGATCGCCACGGCGTTGTCGGCCACCGGGCCCCGAAGTGTCCGGCATGTAGCGCGCGCAGCGCCCCCTGGCGGTGGCGCAAGGCCGTGAGCGGCAGGGTCCCAGCTGACACCACGGCAATCGATCTTCAGCGCCCGGCTCCAGCCGGAAGCGCAGGGGCCAGCGCAGCAGCTGGCCTGCTCGCCTGCGGTGCTTTTGCCGCCGGTCTATGTCGCTGGCTGGATCGAGCCATCTGCGGGCGAAGGGCTCCCAGAATTTCGGGCGCCCATGCCACGGGGATCCCAGCGGCTGAGCGCAGCAACCTCCACCCCCGGGCAGGTCGGCGGGCAACCGCCAGACACCACTGGCCTTCGCCCTCGCCAACGGCTGAGCTGCGCCGCCCCTCCAGCAGCACACCCTGGGAGGCGCCGTGTATCCAACGCAACGGTTGCGCGGCCCTCACCGCGGCCGATCGCCGGCAGGTAGGGTGCTCCGCTTGCCTCATCGCGGAAGTGGACGGAGGCGGAGGGATCGGTGTTGGTGAACCAGGCCCAGCGTGTTTGCGCCAGCCTTCAAGCGAGCAGCGACAGGTCCAGGGGGCGCGTCGGTGGGATTGGCAACCGCCACGGCAACGCCGCCACCGGGTAGCTGCTGCGCTGGTAATCACCGGCAGATCGGACTGAACGCCTCACAGAGCCCCACGACGCTTTGGAAACAACACCGCTGTGCTCGGACCCAGCTTAGGGTTTAGGCGGGCGGCATAGAGTGGCCGGGCTCTGCTCAGGGTGACTGGGCGGTACCACTGCCATAGGCGCCCCAGGGTGGCTCGCCTGGCTCCTGGCTGGAATCAAAGCGGACGGGAAATCGTTCACCGGCTCGCCGGTGGCGGTGGGCCAGAGGCGTGGCGCGGCTGGTGGATGCCGTCGTTTGAAACAGGGGCGAAACTGGCAATCCGGCCATGAACTCGAAACCATTGTTCACCGCCATCGAGATGCCAGAGGTTGACCTGGCCACGGGGGCAACGGCCGAAGCAAACCGGCGCCGAAACCACCCCAGGGGCATGCCCCGGTGGTTGAGGCCGTCATCCAAGGTTGCTGGACGTAAGGACCGGTGTAAAGGCGCCTTCCAGGCCCAGGCCGAACGACCGCTGCCAACTGGGCGCCGGTGCCTGATAGGGCTGGTGGAGCCGCGCCGCGCAAAAGTTTCGAGAAGGCAGGTTAAGACCGAAAGGCGCCATGTAGCCAGAAATGGAGTTCAGCTGTCAGAATGATCAGAACAGCGTTAGGCCCAAGCGGCTCATTGGTTGCGTCATTACTGGTTGCGGCTCACGTCCTGATCGATCTCAGAGGCATCAAGGGTGATGGCGAAGCACCAGGGCCTGATAGCGCAGCAACCACGCGGGCGGTTTGCGCTCCAAGCCAGACCGGGTCACCCTCGACGCCACCGCCCCCAACCCGTCGCCGGCAGAGCTCCAGCTCCCCCTGACGGGCCCACCAGGGCCAGCCACCAGTTCATGGATGCGCCTGGCGGCAGGTCGGGATCGGCGCGAGGAAGGACCATTCGGCAGGCGGCAAGCAATCTGCGGGCATTCATGGCGACGGGGACTGGGAATTCCCATGAACAACGGACGCCAGCTTGATGTGATCGGCACCGATGCCGGCCGGCCTTGAGTCCCTCTCTTGCCCAGGGCCCTGGGGTGGTTGCACAAGGGCCAGACTGTTGGCGGGCCACCCTCCCGCCCTACTGAGCGGTCTGGGGAGTGGCAGGCGGCAGCTGCAAGCAGCGGGGGGACAAGGGCCCGCATCAAGCTGGATCCCGTGGCTTCGGAGCCTCCCTGGCGGTGCTGGTCGGGCACTGTTTCGCTGCTGGCCAGCGAGCGATGCCCGGCTCTGGTTCGGCATCGTTCGGCTTGCTGTTGCAGCAGATCCCTTCAGAGCGCTTCGTTTTTCATCCGCAGCTTCCAGAAGACCTGCAGGTGGCGTTCGCTGCGAATCGGCAGGCCCTGGCAGTGACGCGAGCTGGATCAGCCTGCACGGACGCGAGCCCGAAACCCTGGGCCGCAGGCTGCACAGCACGGCCAAGCGCCGGCCGGTGACTCCACTGATCCGGGCCGGGGGCGGTGGGGAGGAAGGTGCGCCGAATTCTTGCGGCTTCGCTTGGAAGCGGCCATATTTGCGTCTGGCTTTGCGAACACGGCTCGGGCCCAAGTTCCGACGGAGAGGCGTCTGGCGGCCTGGGGGCGGAGGCGGCCTTTCCCGCCGATCTTCGACCCGCTGCATGTCTGTGGTCTTGATCGCCGAGACCCCGACCCCGCCCGATCCGGGCGAGGCTTTGCCGCTGTTCGGCCTCGACGCGGGCCTCTGGTTGCAGCACCCCGATCGGGCCCTGGGCTGAGACCAAAACGGGAGGTGGCGAGTTCAGCTGTTGGCGATCTGGGAGTTGCCCCCCTGACCGCGTGACCTCTTGGGACCTGGGCGGCCGGGGGTGGGCTCGATCGGATTCTGGAAGGCCCTTGCGGCTGCGCCGAAAACTTGGCTCTGGGGCGGTGGAGCGGCGCGGCGGGTCCGCCGCCCTTGGATCACCGCCAATGCCCAGCGACTGGGCGTGGATCCGGCAGGGGTGCTCGAGCGAGGGGCCCTGGAGGGGCTGGTGGGAAAAGCGGAGGCTGAGTGGACCCCACCCCCCTCCCTGCCCGAACCCCGAACCGGGTTGTGATCGGTGGAGGGCGGTCGCAAGCCCGGGCCCGTTTTGGCTGGCAGGCGTGTTGGGAAGCGCTTCCGGGGCCCCGCTGGGGGGTGGTGGTGGTTGCCACTGGGGCCGACGTAAACCATTCTCCCTGTTTTTTTTTTTCTTTTTTTTTTTTGT
>Ga0163217_1027631_pt1 | contig 11367 bp, 13 predicted proteins | sample SynspAceP_FD_185933 | JGI IMG/M metagenome (GOLD analysis project Ga0163217, IMG submission 185933) | Saline lake microbial communities from Ace Lake in Antarctica - Synechococcus sp. Ace-P (PacBio error correction) | ecosystem: Environmental > Aquatic > Non-marine Saline and Alkaline > Saline ... | reverse complement strand
GAAAGAAATTCCTCGAATATGAAACCGAGATTGGACTGGACGGGCCCAGGTCTCGCGGCGGTGAGACGTCCCGCCCGCACCCCCCCCCCGGGCCCCCCCCGCCCAAGTCGGAAACCCGCACACGGGACGAACGCCATGCCTCTGCCGCGGCGCATCCGCTCGGCGCGTCGACCTGTCATGCTCCTGACAAAACCTGCCGGGTGCACCACATCGTCCGGGCACGTCATCTGCCACGCCCGAGACCCGCTTGAAACCCCGATGTCGGCGGACACGATGATTATCCGCCTCAAACGCCTGGCGCTAGACAGGGAAAAGCCCAAGATGAAAGGACCTCGCAAGATCATGCAAGCAGGGCCCAGGAAAATTTTGCAGCCAAGCAGCAGGAGGCCCAATGGCCAAGATCGAAGGACCACCGAGGCTGATGGCGCTCGCTGGCGCTGGCAGCCTTGTCCCGCCGTGCGGCCAAAGGGCAAGGGCGAACTGATCCCTCGGTCGACATTGATTCCCTCCCTGATGGAGTGACGATCCGGAAATCCTCGAAGACCCTGCTGAAAGCGGCGCACCGGATGCCCGCAAGCGCCCGACCAAGGCCATGGAGGGGACGGCCATGAAAAGCGGCCACGCAGGCGTCTCGGCGGCGGGCATGCTTCCCGGCTTTCAAGCTGCCGTCTGAAAGCTTGCGCTCTCGACAGGCTCCATTCCTCTTTGATAAAATGCCCGTCTAGGACGATTGCGGGGATTGGGCATCAGCGAGAAAAGCACTTAACGGACCGAAATGACGTGGGTCGCTGGGCCCGGCGCCTGCTGGACAGCCAGTTTCCCGCGCTGGGCGCACCTGCCGGTTGACCGCATCGCGTCGACGGGAACCGACAATGCCATCTTCGGCTAGGGCCCCCGATATGTGTATGCGGCTTGCCGCGTGTCGCGCGGGCGGCGGGCAAGGTCGAACAAGGAACAGGTCTGGCTGCCCCGGCTCGGCCGGCCTGCCGCTCGACATCCCGTCCCGTGGCCAAGGGGAAGCCGGCGAAAGGCCCATCCTGGGACTGCGTCAGTCACACTTGGATTTGCAGGGACACCGCCACCCCAGACCGGATCGCCGATCATGAAAACGAGGCCGCCAGAATCGGCTTTCCTTCACCCGCCGGCGCTGCGAGGGGGGCCGGTTGCCACAGGCGGGACCGGCCCAGCGGACCGCAAAACGAATACCGGGGTTGCGTCTTGCCCTGCTGACGCCGCGTAACGGTAAGTTCATGGAAGCCCCTCCGGGACGAGATTGACGGGCCGACGGTCAGGGAAATTGGAGACAGCGCTGCCGCGCCGGTATCGTTTGTGGCCCGGCCGCGGTCTGGGATTAAAAACGGCGACATCCATTCGGGCAATCTGCTGCGTCCGCGATGCCGCCCTGCGCCGTCATTGATTTCGGCACCATGGGTGTCGGCGATCCGGCGTGCGACCTGATTGGTCGGTGAACCTGCTCTCCTCTTGACGCGCGCGATGCGGTTTCGCCAGCAAGCATGTGTGATGGACGCAAACATGGGCGCGGGGGCGTGGCTGCGGCTCTGTTACCGTCGCGCCTCGTTGCGCTGGCCTTATTATCGCGGAGCGCAACGCCGATATTTCAGAGCGATCGCCCATACGATCAATCAGGTTGCTGGCCGACAGGGGACGGAGACTGACGCCAGGACGGCGTGCTGAACCCGCATTCGGCCTTGCCTTGCTTACAGCAGACTCGGGCGAGACTTGTCGCAATGTCCCAAACGCCTCTGCCGCGTCCTTGAAACTCCTTCGCCTGATCGAACTGATGGCTCGCCTGGCCGGGCCTTGGTTCCGCCGCTCGGCGCGGCGGCTGTCCTGTTCCTGCCTGAAGCGCAAGGACCAGATACATGCTGCCGCTGGCGACGCGCTGCGCGAAGCGGGCGAGAAAATAAGACCGTTGGAATATCTGCGCGAAATTTCCGACACGATCCAGCCCTGCGCCGTCTGCCAGGCCGAACGCCGCGGACGATGGCATCATCTTGCGTCGCTGCGAAGACTTGCCCGAACCTTTGGGCGCTTGGAAGCGATGGCGGCTTGCCGGGGCCGCTACCACGTCCTCCGGCGGCGTCCCTCGGCGATCGACGGGCATTCGGCCCTGACGATCTCAAACATTGCCCCGCTCGTGTCCACGCGTTCAGGCCGGCGGCATCCGCCGATGGTGCATCCTAGCCCTCCAACGCCACGTCCGACGGCCAGACCACAGGCGCATTATGTCGCTGACCTGCTCGATGGGTCCCGGCGCTGCATGTCACCGCGGCTCGCCCCATGGCGTGCCGGTTGGCGGGCGAAACTCGACCATCTCGACGGACGGCAACACTGGCCGCTGCCCTCGGTCGCGCCGGAGTGAAGACCTAGCCTTTTACTCCGCCACATCGGACGCGGAAGATGCCGTCCATGTCCTTGGTGGCGCATTAGAGGTGCCCGTCCGGTCCTGGATCACGTCCACGGATCGGGAAAGCCCGCATCATCGCCGTCAACAGGTCCTCGCGACCGGCGAACCTTGCCCGCCTTCCATGTCGATGCGCACCAGTTTCGGGCTCCGGGGCCGGGCCATTCATGCCGCCGCAGTGAACAGGCGCCCTTCCAGCCGGGAAGACATCGCTCGGTTCAGCTTTGGTTCAGCCGACGGGGCAATTCGACGGCACCCAATAGTCATCGGCGTTCCATTGCCTTCCGTTCGGTCTCGTTCGTGATGATCGGCCGTTGCATAGTTCACGCCATAGGTTAACTTGCGGCCAGCCATAAGTTGGGCACCCTTCTTGATCACATTGAGCTCGTCGCCGCCCTTGGGCCATTGCTCGGTTTCGTACCAGGCGTGTCGGTCCCGCGGCGTTCGAAATAGGGCCCTGCGCGTTGCGATGGCCATAGGACCAGACGGCCCGGATGGCCGACGGCGCCATCGGCAAACGGGTTGTCCGCCGAGGATTGCTGCCATCTGGAGATCCGTATGACCGAAACCATGCCGTTGAATCTCGGATCCTTGCCGCTGTTCCATGATTTAAAAGCCCTCGCCCAGCGCGTCGCATACAGTGTACCGTCGCGGCGAACTGCAGGCGTGAGCCGAAGTGCAGGCTTGTGGCGCGGCCGCGTCGGCCCAGGAAGATTTCCTACGTCCTCGAGCCTAATGCGTCATGTCGCTGAGGCGGGCATGAATTGATTCGCCAGCCCATTTGGGGGCTTTCGGGGGTGCCCTATGGAAATAGGAAAATATAGACTAGGCCGCGTTCGCTGGCAAAATCCCGGGTCCAAGCGCAGGCCAGATACGGCCTGGCCATCGTATAGGCTCCGGCAGGCGCTGACCGGGCACAAGGCACGCCTTTCGCCGCCCGGGCAACGCGTTTCAGGCCGCCCTTCCGTCTCGGTGAAAACAACAGGTCGCCAGTTCGGCAGGAAGACCCATGGCCCCATGGAACTCTTGCTTCTGTTTGACGACCGCGTCAGTTTCACCTTGGGTCGCTGCGACGTTCGGAGTCTGCACGGCGGAACTACCGCAGGCGGCCAGGAGCAGGGCTGGTCCACGAGGCTGCATATGAAAAGACGCATGAGGGCTCAAGTCCTTGTTCTGGAATGTCTCAGTCAAGGATAGGTCTGCGGCGGCGCCGCGAACCAAAACAAAAAAGGGCAGCTCTTGCGAAGCTGCCCCCAGTTCTCTTGCAACGCGGATCTATGTGCCCGCGTCGGACTTAGAATTGACCTACCAGGATTTCGCACCGTGATGCCGTAAAGCGGCCGGCTCGGTTCAGAGAGTTGGTGAAACAGGCCCGAGCGTTTCATACGGTCAGGTAAGCACCCGTGATAACTTCTTCGTCGCGTGATTTCTTGGCTGAAGGCTTCGGAACGCCCCAAACCGCTTTCAGCATTGGGCCAACACCCACCGAAGGTTGAGGTGGTCCAGCTGTCCAGCTCGTCGCGCTGGAGTATTGAAAACGCGGCTGTAGCTGTCAGCCTGGTGAGTAGAAGTCGCCACGCACGTCAGTCCCAGTTCGAACACGAAGGGAGTTGAACGTAGGACTCGGCAGCCAGGTTGAGTTCATTTCCGCGTACCGGCAAGCTTGTTGCCGTCCAGGTCCTTGGTTGATGCCGATTCGAACGGTTCAGCGCGGCGATCGTCTGGGTGTCCACCATGCCATCGAATAGGTCACGTCACCAAGGGCCGAACGCAGCTTTCAGATCCGGCGAAGGCACCGGCACACAGGCCGCTGCGAGTCGCCATTGTCTAGACCGCCCAGAGCAATTGCTCCCAGTACAGTTGCATAACCCTGAAGCCGAGACAACCGCAGTTTCGAATAGGCGAAGGCGTTCTTTCAGTGTCCAAAACGAAAGTTCAGAATTTGCCATTCGTCCGATCAGCACGTCGATACCCGTCGTGCCCTGCATGTCCGACTTCAAACAGGCCGAGTGCCGTCAGCAGCCAAATGTCGCCCGGTCTGTCCAGAGTATCGACTTCGAGACCGCTGATCTTGGCGTCAACGTTGAAGTTGGCCGACGTCCGCGTTTGACGTCTGCGTGATCTGATACCCTGCTATAGTCATAGTAGAAGCCGGTCACGTGAGCGACTGGGTGTTGCTTGGCGAAACGTGTTTTTGGTACAAGTTTAAAACGCATCGACGAACTCGGTTCGAAGGTCTGCGGAACAAGTTGCCAACCAGTGGTTTTGGCGGGTTCAGACCGCCACCCTTGTAGCCCTTGGAATAGAAGGCAATAGAACAGCGAGTCGTCGGTCATGTTCAGGCTTGGCGACCAGTCCAACCGATTACGGCCGGTTGTCTGGAAGTTCTGCCTTGAGTAGGCCAGTCGAACCCCTGCTTTCAGGCAATTGGCAAAATAGGTGTGAAACAGGGCAGAAGGGCACGAGTTCCGCCTCTTTTTCATCGTTCGTATAGCGCAGGCCGAGCGTGAAACTCAGGTCTTCCGTCACGTCGTAATAGCTTCACCAAAGGAAGGCTTTCGAACTTCAGGCGGTTAGGCGAGGCGAACGTAAATAGTTGCGGTCCGAAAGCCTTGCCGTTGAAATTCAGCACATTGCCGTCATCGTCCGGGTTGCTGGCTGTCGAGCGGCGTCTGGGCGACCGGCCCGCACCGACCACCGAGTCACAGAAGCTTGTCGCTGTTGATTTGCGTGTCCCCTAGAAGCTGTCGGCGGGCAGAAGATAGCGCCACTGGTGCATTTTAAGTTGGGTGAGAGCTGACAGCGAGTTGGACAGCCACATTTTAATAACCACCTGATGTCGCTTGCGGATCGATCGCTTGCGCCATCGACAAGATCAGGCGAGGTGGAAGTTGAACGGGCCTCATAGTCGGACTGCAGGCGGAAATTTCCTGGTGTCGTCGTTTCAGTTGGGCGCCGCCCGAAAATATCGAACGTGCGGAACAGGTTGGATACGGCCAGTTGTGGGTTCAGACCACGCACCGGCCCTGGAAACAGCACCTGGTAAGAGCCGGCAAGTAGCGGATTTGCCAAGCGGGTTTCCGGCGCGTTGAAACGCCACCGGTCGGGGCGATCTTGTTATAGTCGTCAACCGAAACCTGCTCCGTTCTCGTTGCGGCTCGTTCAGCAGAGGTCACTTGAGGGCTGTTTCACCGATGTCGAGCTCCAGCTTGACGCGTGTAGAGGTCCTGCTGGGCCTGATAACACCGGGCTCAAGCCGCCGATCGATATTGCGGCAGGTTTGGATCGGAGGCGGATTCAGTGAACGCGTCTCCGTTCAGCAGGCCAACGACGATTACCGAGACCGCCACCAAGCGTACCGGCAGAGTTCACGCGCCTTCATTGCTCTGGCCAAGAGCGCTTCCTGACAACCAAGCGATGTGATCAGCTTCGAGTCCGGTAATCGGATGCCGGCGAAGCTGGTCTTTCGCGGGTTCTTTCTTACAGAGCTGCTTACCGGCACGAATGCGGTATTCATCCTCTCGAAGTGCTCGTAGGATAGCCAGCCACGGGAAATTGTCCGATGGCTCGAAAGCCGAGAGTTTGCGCCGCACGACCAGAGGGTCGCGACCACCACGTCGCTGCAGTGACCGTATTGTCGGTGAAGCCATCACCGCTGGTGATGGCCACCCGCCACGCGCCAGTGCGACCTTCTCGCCAACAGGCAACGTTGACCATGCCCTGGGGCTTTGATCGTGTTGTAGTTGCCATAGGTTCAGCGCAGCATCTGCCTGGAAACCACCAAAGACAGCTTGCGCGAGATGATGTTCACGACACCGCCGGTGGAAGTTACGACCAGTAGAGGCGTGCCCGGAGGACCGCGCCAGGACTTCAAACGCGCTCGGATGCAAAATATTCCTGCTCGAAGAGGAAGTTGGCACCCAGCGAGTACGTCGTTCTGGTGGATGCCGACGCCGGCATCGGAAGACTTGCGCACGGCGTCGTTGCCGATACCGCGGATCTGAAGTTGCTGCCCGTGAAGTTTGCCCTTGGTTGAACGAACACGTTGGAACGGCCTTTCACGAGGTCGCGCCGCGGTTCAGGCCAGGCGGTCTGATGGCATCTTCATCGAAGGCCGGAAACGCGATCGGAAACATCCTGAGCGACTGCCTCGGTCTTCTGGTCTTCACCGTGACGGTGGCCAGGGTCCGGTCGGATTCCGGTGCGTCTGTTTCCTGTGCCCAGGCAGCCCTGCGAAGCAGTCCTATGGCGAGTGCGGATGCGCTTTGCGCAAACAGGGACGGTTTTCGAGTCTGTTTCCGTGTCATTCTGAATTTCCTCCCCTCGGGCCTGTCGGGATGGGCAAGCCGCGAATTGGATATTTGACCAGTGTCCTCTTTGGCGGACCACTCACACCCATCAACAAATAGAGTGGAGGGGTGTTGTCAACATGTTTACAAGACCGTCATGCATTTGATCTGACGCAGGTGTCATAAATTGTAAACGCTGGCGCTTGGCCCTTTACGTAGGGGCTGCATAGAAGCCCTCCCGATGATTCAAACCATTCTATCAGCACTCGTTCCTGTCTCGGGGCGGGACAGGATTTCCGCGACCGCCTCGCAGATGCGTTGCGCGTTATTCGCGTGCGAAACCGTTGGCTTCGACTATGGCCAGCGCCACAGGCGTCGACTGGCCTGCCGGCACCCGGTTCCTGTGGCGGCGATTCGCGACCGCGTTTTCCCGCCTTGGGGCGAGCGGGCTCGGCCCCGACCAACATTGCTGGACGCGAGTGTCCTGAAAAGTCTCGGCGACAGCGCCATTTGACAGATGACGCGCATCGAGACGACAGCGGCCGGCCTTCCGTCCACGATTCGTGCCCGGGCCGCAACCTGCTCTTCTTCACGCTGCCGGCGCGCCGCCTATCGCCGGGGCATCGACGTCCTGGTCGGCGGCATTGCGAGACCGATTATTCCCGGCGTTATCCCGACTGCCGGCCGCAATCGCTTGCGGCGCGAGACAGGACCATCCAGCTGGGCCCTCGGACTCGGCTGTTCCGCATCGCGACGCCGGCTTATGTATAACACAAGGCCGAGGACCTTGGCCATGGCCGAACGCCTCGGCGGGCAGGGCACTGGTCGATCTGTCACGGAGAGACCCACACCTGCTATCTCGCGACCGGACGACACGCAGCTAGGGGCTATAGCTGCCGCACTTGCCCGGCCTGCGAAGTGCGCGCGTCGGGCTGGCAACGCTGGCGGGCCGGCCGCATGACCTGGACCGTCAAGGAAGCCTATTAAACACCCGCTCCAGGCGAAGGCGCGCAGACAGGCCCGCGCCGCCGTTTTCCTGCGTTTTGCCGGATGCAATTGTCTCTGTGTGCGGGGCCTTGAGCCGGACCGCGACAAAAAGCCGGTCTATGGCCGTTCTTGCTGATACCGATTTCGTTCGCACCAATGGCCTCAAGGCGGCCAAGTGCCTGTCCCGGCCGCCGACCCTCGCCCGCATGTTGAGGGCCATATGGAGCGCGGAAGCCGGCGCCGCGCGCCCCGCCTATGTCGTTCTGCACCGGCGGGCGAACCGCTGCGCTCCAGCTCGAGCCCCCTTTGATCGCGGCGCTGAAGGTCGAGGTGTGCGAATCGGGCGTCGAAGACAGATGGCACGAATTGCCGCGCCCGAGGCCTCGACTGGATATGCGTTCATCCCAAGGCCAATGCGCCCTCGTGCCAGACCAGCGGAAAGGAACCGAGCTCAAGCTCGTCTACCCGCAGGACGAAACCCGAAGCGCAAGCCGGAACGGTGTCTCGCAAACTGGACTTTTCGCAACTTTTTTCCTGAACCGAAGGACGATCGAACGCGGCCCCGGAAACCTGCAGGCGCAACGACCTATTGTATTGGAATGAATCCCCAATGGCGACTGAGCTTGCAAACCCACAAAACTGATCGGGCTTCCCCTGATACCGGGAAGCCGCGTTTTCGGTCACCAAATCGGTGAAGTTCGAAGCGGCGCACATGGGCGGCAAGCCCGAGGGCCCATCCCCTATCGCAATGTCCACGGCCATTCATTCCTTCTGGAAGCGACCGTTTCCGGCACGGTCAGGGCAGGGTGAGAATGGTCGAGGACTTCTCGCACCTGACGGCCTCACTTGAGGCCACGGCGCAAAGCTCGATCACAGGCTGTCTGAACGATATCGACGTGTCTCGACGTGCCCGACGCTGGGAAACGCATCTGGCCTTCTGGGCAGGCGGCAGACCTCGCGCCGCCCTGCCGGGCCTCCACCCGCGTCGGCGGTGGCCGGCCAAGCCTCCAATGAACGTGCGAACTGATTACTCTAGGATCGGCTTGCGGCCCGCAAGGGGCGCCAGCTCAGCTCTCGCTTCGTCCATTCCCGCCCTGAGCCAGTTCCTGGCGAACTTGCTGGCAACCGGTCGGGGCGGCGCGTCTGCCATCATGGCCATGTCGTCAGGCCTGCCGTGCGGATGTAAAACGGTTCTCGAAACCAGTCATATGGTCAGGCGCCCATCTCGGCGCCACTGGCGTCGAACGCTGTGCGGACAATTCCATCCCGCCCAATGGCTGACCGATGCGCCATAGGTCACAGGCCGGGCTTTGGTCGCCGAGTGGCTTCATCGTTCGGCCTTGTTCGCCACGGCGCGTTCGATCGTGACCGTGACGTGATCAAACATCTATGCCGCTTTTTTGAATTCGCGCATCAGGTGCTTCCCTTGATGCTTCTCCGGTCAGGTACTGTGCCTTCCCTGACGGCCGTAATCGTCCTCGAGCGGCCTCCTGGAAGTTCCTGACGAGTAACCGACACGAATCTCGGTGGCCCAACGCGCCGGGCGCGATCATGAGAGCCAGGGCTGCGCGGCAATGCGTATTTCATCGGGCATCCTCCTGAATGTTCCAAGCCATAACGTACCATGTCGGCCACCTGGTTCCTGAGTCTCAGCGCTGTGAGCGCGTGGTCCCAGACCGTATCGACAAAGACGATCTCGGCATTGTCGATGCCTTTGCAAAGCTCAAGCTTTCCGCGCCCGTGATCGCTACGCCGTCGCGGGCCTGCCAGCACCTCGCCGTTGAGGCGTACCCGATCCGCAGCCAGCACGAGATAGCCGTGTCGCCCGCACGCATGTCATAGGTCAGCGTCGTCGCCTGGTCTTGAGGCGTTTTGCGCCCAGAACCTTGGCGTCCTGGTGATCACCAGGCTTGTCATTGGCGCCCGTCATCGGAGGCCAGCACGGCCCAGTTCCGGACCGTTCGCCCTTCGGAAAACTTGCGCCGGCGCCCCGCTTGGGCTTGCCACGGCAAGAGGCGCGGATCCAGATCTGGAACAGGGGTCGTGGCTTTGTCTTCCTCGTTTCCACTCGGCGTGCTGCACGCCGCTGCGGCGCTCATCACCTGCACGTTCACGGCTTCGTGTTGCGGCCCATGATTGCCCAGCGAGTCCTTGTGCGTGATCGCGCCGGTGCGACATTAGGTGATGACTCCATCGAGTGGTGCCCGTGCGGCGGGAAAGCGGTATGGGGCTGGATTCGTGTTCAATCGTTCCACACCCGCAGCGCGCCCTCGCCCATGCGGCCGGGTCGTGGTATCCGGAGAAGGAGAAATGGTAAATTGGCGTTCAGCACTCGTTGCTGAACGGCTGGCCAAGGTCATCAAAAGCGTCTAATGTCGATTTTTCAGCTCCGTGCGTTTAGTGTGCGTTGGGAGGACAATTATTGGCATGTCCGACACCGGATTTGTAGCGGCGGACGCGATCACATGTTATGCACTTTGCGTATGGGGCGACCAAAGCACCGAAAAATAGCGCCCAAGGCCCTCTTGCCCCGACTCACCCGCAGCCCCAAACACGAAACATGCCGTCCCAAGCCCCCCAGGATCACGGATGCCCGGCGCCCATCCTGCAGCGCAGTCTACGGCGTAAGGCCTTCCGAGGCCTGCAGGAGGGACGTGATCAGCGACGTGGCTGGAGGGCGCGACGCCCTCCGCTTGTGCCTTGCCCAACCGGCGGCGGCAAGTCGCTCTGCTACCAGATCCCGGCGCTGATCCGTCCCGCTGCCGCGATTGTCGTCTCACCCCTGATGCGCGCTCATGTCGGACCAGGTCGACGCCCTGAAAAACAGGGTCGAGCGTTGTGCGGGTCGAGCGGCTCGACAGCTCGATGGATTCAATGCCCGCGGCCGAGGGCGCTGGAAGCGGCCGAGCCGGCGAGTGGACCCTTGCTCTATGTCTCGCCGAAAAGGCCTCGGGCACCAATCTCGGCCCAAAGCGGCCTTGCCGGGCATTTGAAATATCTTCCCTCATTGCCGTCGACGAGGCCCACTGCGTCAGCCAGTGGCGGGGCCATGATTTCCGCCCCCGCCGACTATTCGTGGCCCTCGGCCCGCCTGCGCGAACTGCTTCCCCGGCGTGGCCCCGCCTCGCCGTGGACGCCACGGGCCGATGCGGCGCACGGCCGACGATATCCTCGCCCAGCTGCAGCTGGAAACCGATCCCGCCGGCTCCACCGTGGGCCAGGCTTTCCGACCGGCCCCAACCCTCACCCTTCCTCGGCCGAGCCCAAGGGCGGCGGCCGGCCACGGAGCGCGTGTTCGTGCAAGCTGGTTCAAAGGCGGCGCGGCGCGTTTGTGTCGGGCAATCGGTCTATGCAAGCCACCCCGCAAAGGGCACCAGGGAAGAGGTGCCGAGGGCCCTTGTGCGCGGCCGGCGTGCCCCGGCGCCAGGCCTTATCATGCCGGCCTCGACGGCGAATGTGCGCCAGGAGCGGCCAGCGGCCCGCTTTCCTCCTCGAAAGACGGCCTCGTACATGTGCGCCACGGGTCGCCTTTCGGCATGGGGCGGTCGGGGACAAAGGGCCGGGACGTTGCGCTTTGTCATTTCCCATTTGCCGATCCGCGAAAGGGACCGCTTTGGAAAGGCCTTAAACTGGGCCAGGGAAAAAAAAAAAAATGATCTCTCTCTG
>Ga0163217_1086658_pt1 | contig 11368 bp, 14 predicted proteins | sample SynspAceP_FD_185933 | JGI IMG/M metagenome (GOLD analysis project Ga0163217, IMG submission 185933) | Saline lake microbial communities from Ace Lake in Antarctica - Synechococcus sp. Ace-P (PacBio error correction) | ecosystem: Environmental > Aquatic > Non-marine Saline and Alkaline > Saline ... | reverse complement strand
AAGCAACCTTGCCGCCAGCCAAGCATGGATTCCGAGAGCAATTATTTCAAAACCACGACAACGTTAATCCTAACTGTCACGGCAAAGCTTATCCCGCCCGAGGCCGTCCGCACTTCGGCCTCCAATTCCAACGCCACCGCCGCGCTATCCCCTTGCGACGAGGCTTCACGGCCGACTACTCAAGGCTGCGGTTCAACGCACGAGCAGGGCCGCACGATTCGTGAGTTAAGCGGGTGGGCAGGCTGAAATATTTACCACGGAATTCAGAAGAGGGCAAATGACGCGGGGCACCCTCAACCAAGCCAGAACCAAATTGAGGTTGTCACTGGAGTGCGAGCTTATTTAGCTGATTCAGCGTGGCGGCAGACACTGGCTCTGATCCAACGCCCAGACCCTGCGAGAGCTTCACGACAAAACAAGGCCCCCAGAAGGGGATCTAATGGGATATGAAGAGCAGACCTCGATCTCGAAGTCCGCTGAATTAAAGAAGCCCGCTGGAAGTTGATGCCAAGTTGGACCGAGGGGAATTCTGGAGTTACATATCAAAGGAATCGTGCTGCCGCACCAATCTGAATCAGTATGGAGACCGCTTCCAGCCTGGGCCCAAAAACGGAAGCTCAAGCTCAGCCAGGCGCCCTGAGATGCGCCTTGAGGTCGGAGTCATGCTCAAACACTCCTTTCTCCTTGAGTTGCCATTCTCGACATGCCACCACCGCTTCAGCTTCTGGCCGGTCGGATCAGAATGCAGGAGGGCTGGAAACTGCTTCACACCTTCGATGCTATAAAGCCGCCAAGTGGTCAAATTGAGTCCGGGCGCTCCAGGGTCCCGGCCGGGGCACCAGCAACCACTCCCCATCGAGGCCTGGCCAATGCCCAGGTGGTTCTGCACAAACAGCTCGAGCCTCACGCCATCGATCTCAACGCTGAGGGTGCGGACCATTGACGCTACATGGCGACCGAAGGGCTCCAGCAGAACGTGGGAGTGCTCGCATAGGCACTCAAGAATGGCCCTCCAAGGAAAAGTATGTGGGGCTTCGGCACCAACACGCGTGTCTTCGCTGTCGGAGTGCCCGGCAGGATGTTTGGTGTCATCAGCGGGCGAGCAAGCCACCAGGGCGGCTAATCACTTGAGAATCCACCCAGCTGCTATTCTCCAGGCCACTCAATTCGCTCCTGCGAGATCAGTCCCACACGTTGCTGCCGAGTTGACTAGTCGTCAACACCCGTGTTCTCTCGATTGAGCTCAGCGTAGCTGTTGATCGCCGCTCGCGCGGGTGGGAATGGATACAGGTTGTTCACCTGAGTTCTGTGACGCTGCTCTCTTATTGGCAGAAACTGAAGAGATACGGACAATTCTTGCTGTTTCCTCCACGGGTACGGGCAGTCCTTGCCCTTTGTTGCCCTTGACTGATTTTCAGCTAACCATGTTCTCGTGGGTGTGAGTTCGAGGGATTGCAGCCGGCCTCGCTGCCAGCCAACTGGATTGGAGCCATCCCTAAGACCGGTGACTAGCATGGAAGATACTCCATCATCACCAGATTTCACGCACCGTTTCGCCTGCTGTGACGACCTTGATTCAAATCTCTCAAAACAGGTCGTCATCCTGATTGTGAATGGTGTTGGTGGCCTTTCTGGCGATTGACCTCTTCGGCGCAGGCTGGCACGCCTGACCAGCCCAATTGGCGATCCAGGCTGGCCCAGCTCCACTCAGGACGATCGGAGAGTTTTCGGAGCTGGGTGATCGGACTCGAGCGCATCAAGGGACTCGCTACATCGGCGCTGCGTCTGCAAACGAGTTCGGTCGATCGAACTGGGTGGATTACCGCCCGGATATTCAGTGCCTGGTGGAGGATCGGAAACCATATCCCTGCCCTTTTTTCCGGTCAGATCACAGCGGGGTCATCAGCCAGAGCTGGCTGCGAGCAGCCCCGGGGATCCTGATCCTCGATGGGCCTTCTGGGTACGCTTTTGCCGGCCTGACCGTTGGTCTGAGTGAGAATCGCTTGGAGCCTGGGGCAAGATGCCAGCACCGAAGAAACCATGCAGCCCTCTCGGAATTGTGGCCCCATGGAGCCGCGTTTCAGGACGAGCCTGGTCGGTCTCTTTCTGAAGGTTTTGCTCGTGTGATCTGCGGACGCAGATCGTCGGCACCAGGGAGATGCTCTGCGGCGCTGTGTGAAGGGCCCTGTTGAGCAGCTGGGCTGAGACGGTGGTTCCCCAGGCGTGCTCGACAGTCAAGGTGATGGCTCCCCTACGCCAACTCGATTCAGGATCTGAATGCAACAGCCTGAACTGGCCTGTCGCCAGTCCTCATGCAGCAGTCGAGATCAGCCATGAACGAGGCTTTTCTCCGCCAAGCTTCAAGGAGATTTTCGGTGGTCAACAGCCACCACTCCTCCCAGGCCACAGTGCCGTTCGCCAGCTCGGCAGCCTTGCCAATGCTTCAACGAAACGGGCAGGATTTCGTTGCAGGCGGCACAGGGCTTTTCGTGACCACTTGACTCGCCTGACCTTGCAGACAATCGTACGAGGTCTAAGGAATCCCAGAGGCAGAATCACAGCCAGTTCCGATGCCGTCAGTGCCCGGCCTTAGCGATGGCGAGTGGCTGTGCTCAGCAATCGGAAGTGAGGAATAGCGAGAGGTAATCCAGCCGGCTCGGACCCATGCCAAACCGAGTGGTACCAGCACGCAAGACAGGGCGGCACCGAAAAGGAACCAAGGCAGCACGCCTTTCTGCGCCAGCCATGAGGACACAAGCAAGCCGGCAGTGCGGCGCTGCGCATTCTATGACGAAAAGCACCGTATGCGACTGCATGGGCGGGACGGCAGTGATGGCCCATACATGGAGTATTCAAGTGCGGAGGAGGCCAGGTTGTGGTGGCGTGTGTGTCGTGGCAAGAGAAGGGTCCCGAGACGCTATAGTACGCAAGAAGCTGGCTCGAGTTAAGGGTGGAAAGGGGTGGGAGCGTTCACCGAGGATGCCGCCAGAAGGGACAGGTACAATGTCTCTCTGAGAAAAGACACAAGCTGTCACCAGGAAGGCAGCCAGTCGCGGAGGGCAGGTGATCAGCGCGGAGGGCTGCAGGAGTGCTCCAAAGAGCAGACCGTGTGGGCGGCGTCCTGTAGGGAAGGAGGGAGGGAAGTGAGGACGCCGGGAGGACCGGAGTCGGGGACGGCAGGGCAGAGTGCAGAGACGGGGGGGAGAGGGGTGCGTGTGTACGGGAGGGCGGGAGATCTGGGGCAATCGGGAGGACAGTGGCACCGGAGACGAAATAGACAGTGCCGAGCTCGAGCGGCCACGGCGGCAAGAGGTGGGGGGCAGGGAGATGAAGTGGAGCGGTGGCCGAAATAAGGGGGCCAGGGTGGTCCAGGAGAGGACTCGCGCAGTTCTGCCCGCAGCGCCAGGTCGTGGGGAGCGGCGCTCGCGCGGCAAGTGGGCGGGCCGTGGTCGGGTGGAGAGCGTGGGGCGGGCAGAGTGGAGATACGAGGCTGTGCGGAAGTATGACCGAGTGAGAGCGGTGCGGTGTTTAGTCAGCAAGAGGTCCGTTGGGAGCACGCCATAGAGCGCGACCGCGGCGTTCGCAGACGGCGACGGGCGCTGGCACAGTAACATTCGCGAGCGCGCAGAACTTGAGTGTGTGCCGGGGCGGATTATCTGCATGATGCATACGGCAGGTCGCGGGGCGCTGTGGGACCAAAATAGTTGAGGCAGAACGGGCGGGCGGGTAGCTCGGTGCAGTTGGGTAGAGATGGCGTGCGGTCACGGAAAGGGAGCGCAGGCGAGCGACACATCTTAGGGTGAAGGATGTGGCCGGGAGCATTGGCGGCGCGGCAACCGAGGCAACGACGCGGGAAGTCCGGCGCCACACGCGTCCGGACGCGGTAGGCTCCGATCGCAGTCGACGCGGGAGGATCTAGCGGGAAGAGGACTAGAAGGGCGGACACGTGGCCGTGGCCGACGCAGGATAGCGCGGGCGCCTAGCGACGAGTTGTGGACAGATGGCAGGCTGAAAGGGCAGCAGGGAAGTGGCGGCCCGCCAAGGCAGCGCCACGGAGAGCGCGGCACGAGGAGACAGGTGGGCGGAGCAGGCGGAAGCTAGGGATACCCATAGTACAACTATGACGAAAGGAGCAGGAGCAGGCAATACTCTAGAGGGGTGCGTCGAGAGGGCACCCGGACAGACAAAACCCCTTGAGCAAGCAGAAGGCAGAGGAACGCAGCGTCCGCGTAGGGATTGAGCGTGGTGGGAACGTCAGAACGTAACCCCGGAGGCGCCAACGCCCTGGGCGCCGCGCGGAGGAGAGGGACCGCGCGCCACAGGCAGCCGCACGGGGCGCGCCGGAATACGCTTCGAACCAGGGGTGCCATAAAGGATCGGATGGAGCTCTCGCGTAGGACCCCGCGCGCCTCACTCCAGAAGACATCGGTACAGAAGGTACCCAACTGGGCGAAGGTGGGCGCGAGATAGGCGCCAGAGTGAGTCAGTTAATAGATGGAGAGGTCGAGGGGCGAGGCGCGGGAGGCGGACGGGAGAGCGAGTCCAGATGGCGGCGCTCGGTCACGGGGGTCTACCACGCGCGGGACGGGGCGCGGGGGGCGCGGTCCCCGCGATGGGTTGAAGCAGGCTGCGCGCACGACACGAAGAGGCAGGTGTGTAGCTGTGGGAGATCGCGCGCACACGTAGGTAGCGGCGGAGTCGGCGGGAAGCGCCGTCCGCGCCGTGCGTGATTTGCTGGTCTCGTCGGTGTGCGTGGCGCACTTCTCGTACAGATACGGTATAGCGTCTCGTTGTCAGTCACTGGCTTAGTGAGAGCGCTGATAGAGTTGCAGGGCGTGGGGGTGATGCAGGCTAGACAGCACCTTAGTTGCCTTAACTATTCTTTGCGCTCCTTGATTACTTTACTGCCAGGTACATTTCCATCGTAAGCGGCGCGGAAACCCACGGAGCGCGGGGCGGAGAGGCGGTGACGGCCGAGTATACGGGCGATGGAGAGAGAGGGCCAGGGCCAGACCGCGGCTGGCTGTGCGAAGTGTTTGTGAGAGATGCCGGAGGGTGACGGACCGGCCAAGGGAAAGCGGGGGGGGAGGAGACTGCCGGGTATCCTCCGCGTTGAGCCAATGCGACCCCCGGCCGCGGCCAGGGGGGCACAGCAATATTGGCTGGCGGGCCTGCGTGCCCGCCGCGGCGACCGGGGGAGCGCTTCCAGGCAGTAGGCGGCGACGAGAGGGCAGACCCGCGGTGGGAGAGTAGAGCCGGAGCGGGCATGCCGCAAGTGAGCCGATAGGTGGGCACGTCGGAGAAGCTTTCAACTTCGCCCGGGCGGGGGCAGTCATTAACAGCGGGAGACGCAGCGCGGCGAGATACGCCCACACAAGCGGCGCCGCGAAGGATCCGCACGCAGCGGTCGAAGTGATTGGCCACCAACCGGGCATGGTCAAACATTCCATCGAGGATGAGTAACCGCGATCTGCTGGTTGCCCAAGGCACCGGGTTCCCGGTCAGACTGACCACGGTGGTCCTGGCCAGCGACTCACACACCGGATTCGTGGAGGTGCTTGCGGCCCGGTGACGCTGATGCAGGCCATGTAGCTCAGGCCCAAAGGTCGCCAGAGTGCCGGATTGGCACGGCGAAGAGAGTGAGTTTGATCAGTGTCGCCCCTATTAAAACCGCCGGCTCCGGCCTGATCGAGGTAAAATGGTCGCGTATCCGCCCCCCGCCCAAGACACGAAGAATACGATTCGCCTGAGGCACAGGGCGCACGGGCATCGAGCATGCCGCTTCCCACAACGCGTACAGGATGAAGAACACCGACCTGAGACTGGCGTGGACCAACCCCTTCACCGCTCGACCATCGCCTGCTCGCAAACTGGCCGCGGCAGAACGTCGGCAGCTTAGCAGGTCCACACATTGCCGAGGCCGGCTCCGCGCCCGACAGCGCGGGGCCAGTGCTTCTCCCATTGTGCCACGCCGGCCGTTGGCCGTCGATGAGCCTGCTGCTCACCCGATGCTCGCTGCCAGCCGCTCTCCCGACCGCGCCCTGGCTGGGGCCCGTCGCGGCTTAGCGGCGCAGTCCGAGCAGAACTGCTGCCAGCGAGCAACTCAATTCCCGCAAGCGATTGGCCGCTACGCGCCCGAGCGTCGGGGCGCGAGTACCGCGGCGAGGTCGGGTGTTCCAGTTCTGTGGAGCTTCATCCGGTGGGTTGATGCCGTGCGTCGTGGCATGCAATGCTTGATTCCCCTTGCCTGGGTTGGAGACGAGCGAGACTTTTCAGCGCATCTTCCCCACCGCCCCTGGAGTTCTGAGGGGCAACAAGAATCTGGTCTTTGCAGATGCTTCCAATCGTCAAGCGGTGCATGGTGCGCGGCCAAGCTGGACATTGTTCAGCCCGAGGTGAGATGGTGCCCGCAATCGTCCATCCCACGTAGCAGGCAGAAGCAGGACGGATGCTGTTGCGACGATGGAGGAGCCTGAGCGTGGGTCAGCCAGCAGCAGGACCAGACAGGGGACAGTGAGTATCAACGAACTTCGCCACAATTTGCGGATCCAGCAGGATCTTACTCAACGCTGGTTGGAGACTCTCGGAGCAGCAGCATGGCAAAAGGCGCACCGGGAGAGCCGAAGGACATTGCTGCTCGCGGCCGAAGAATGCTCCATTTGGCTCAACGAGTCTACCTTCTACCACCGTTCTTTACTTTGAAACGTCCGAATCGGGAATAAAAAATGTCCAAGACAAAAGGCTGCGGGACTCCTCCAAGTTCCAGAACTATCGGCCCAAGTCGCAGTCCCTAACAACGATCGGTCAAGGTCGGGTATCCCCGCTTGTTTTTCTGGGCTCATTGGCCAGCGTTTGTAGTTTATTGACTTGGGCTGTCCTCTCTGATCAAAAAACAAGAAAAAGTATCAACAATTTCCTTCTCCTGAGAGCTGATTTATTTCAACGCCCATCAAAAACCGGCGCCTAAGCCTAAACGCAATCTCAATTACCAACAATTCCGACGCACCCGCTGTTGCCGAAACTTCAAATCAATGAAGCATCTCGCCTGAGGAAACCAATCCTCCAACCAAGGAAAACAACAGCAAAGCCCTCGATAGTAACCCAAGTGACCAGAGCATTGAGCTCCTGTACGTTCCGTAAGCTACCGCGATCGAAATCGGAAAATCACTTTCTTAGCCACTAACTAGCATCCTCGACAAACATCATGGTTTCATACTGTTACAATGTCATGGGAAGATGGCTACAGCAGCAGATACGTATTTTGGACCGAATGGCATGGTAGAGATCTTCAGCAAGATGGCCAAGGCAAGCTTGATCGTGAAGCAGGTCAATTCACGAGCACCCCAGAGGGAGTGAGCTAGTAAGCAGCCTAGTCAGCGTCACCTTTCTTAGAGGGAATTGATCCCAATTATGAATTAGATTTTGGCAGGCAGCTTTATACAGGCCTTCAGGAACTGAAGTATATAAAGACTAAATTTACTGTTGCTGTCTTTACTTATTGCGGTCCACAATGATTTCTCGCTTCACAGCCAAGAACAACTCCATCACCATGTTTCCTCCATCGGTGACGAGGACATAGTCCGGATGATGGAAATTGAGCAAGAAGATCACTGTGCGCTTAGCCTGCATTCTTCACCCGGATAGAGCCGAGCTTCTAGTAGCCAGCAGATGCACCTTTGTCTTCAGCATATCTCCGAGCCGGAATTGCGGAATCAGAGGCCGGGTGCGGCAGGATTCTCGGCCGTCGTTTGATACGGTTAGACGGGGCGAAGAAGGATCAGGGGCGGAAATCTGCAATAGAGTTTTACTAGAAAAACGAGATGACCTTCATGCAGGAAAGATATGCCCAAGCAGTGAAAGAAAGGAGCCTATCTGAATACCATATTTTGGGGTCCAGTCAGCGCAAAGCTGCAGTATTGGCAAAACAGCCAGAATCACTCGAGCCTAAGGATTTTCTCATCTTAGCAGTCACGCAGTCTCGAACAGAGAGGCCAGTTCTGGATCGGCCTCCAAGAGGACTTTGAATGGCCGAAAAAACGCTTATTCAACTTCTATCTACCGCAGCCGGAAACTACTACACCAGCTTCACCAGTACCAGACAGCAAACAATGACGGAGAAAGCCTATACATGCCTTGCCGCTGAGGGATTGGCGATTAATAATATCAAAACAGGAAACCTTTCGGCAAACTACTTATTTCTTGCTGCAAGTTCCGCACCTTGTCAGAGTGAGACTTGAGATTAGGCCATGTTCGCTCTTCGCCATGCCCGTTTATTTTCAAGGATCTCCCGATCTCAACGGACTAGCTGTTGAGGCATGCCAATCATTTTAAACAGAAAGCTCATTGCCTATTAGAAATAGCCCGTCAAGACTCGGGTCAATCAAGCGTAAGATCAAACTTTGATAAAATTTAAATTAACTGGTCACTGACAGAACAATCTGCTCTTTTGGCCACTGCAGAGCAACCCAGAGGGCTGAAACCAATGCCCTAATCAGAATTGTTATCAGGTGGCTTGCTTAGTTTTCTGAAATTGGTTCCTGACCCTTTGCATTAATAAGGTACGAACCAAAAAGCCCCTTTTTCAACCAAATGAATAGGGATTTAGATTCTTTTGATAATCGAAAACAAATTTTTCTTAACGCGGAGCAACCAGCTGCCTCCTTTTTTTTTTTTTTCCCATTAGAATCCCTGCCGTCCAGCAAGCGCATGTTTCCGTTGAGCACCGCCCAAGCGATGGCTGTGCCTCCAGGCTGCGGAGGCTGCTGCTGATCCTTCTGGTGGCCAGCCCTGTTTGTGGGCTGGACCCAACCGGTTGGGGTATCGTCGCCGTTGGTGGTTCTCGTGATTCTCTGGCTGGCAGAGCGAAGCGGCAAGAGCCGCGGGGACCGCGACCCCTGTGCCGATGGTCGGACGATCCAATCCGCCACTTCACCGCCCGAAGCCAGATCAGCTGGAGGCAGGGGACGGTCTGATCGCGAGCTGGGAGACCTTGTGCCCAAGCCCGCAAAGCTGTGGATGATTTGGCCCTAGGGCCCTTGGAGCGGTTCTCAACGCCACCCCCTTTTCCCACAAGAGCGATCGTCCGGCAGCATTCCGAAGGGGCGGGGCGGGATTTTCAGGCCCAGCCCGCTCCCAGATCCACGCCCAGCGGCCTGATGCAGGCCGTTGCTGAAGCAGGCGCTTCGCGCTGGGCGGTATTGAGACGGTCCGCAGACTTCAAGCATCACCGTTGAGGTTGGCAGCGAAAAATCGCCGCCTTCGCGTGTTCCAGGCCGCTATGGCCCATGCCGCAACGATGGCGTAGGCCTGCTCGCGGGCCATGCCGGCTTCGACAAGGGCTTAGCAGCACCCGCTGACTGAACACCACGCCGCCATAAAACGGTCAAAGTTGCGCTTGGCATGTTGGCCGGATAGACGCCCAGTCCCGGATCACTGGGTTCATCTCGCGCAGCATGAAGTGGAGGGTGACGGAACTCAATCCAGGCAGCCATCATTCGCTCACCGAGCTGTGGCTGATGTCCGCTCATGCAGAGGGCCACGTTTCTCCAGGGCGGCCCACGGTTGAGCTGCGCAAGCTACGCGCGCCAGTTCCGCTGATCGCTCGCTGCGAATTGGGCTGCGCTTGTGTGCATCGCCGAGCTTCCTTTCTGGCCCATTGGCCAAGCTTTCCTCCACCTCCAGCACGTCGGTGCGTTGCAGGTTTGCGGATTTCAGTGGAGATACGCTCAGGGAGGTGCCAACCAAAAGCCAGGGTCTGGACGTAGTTCGGCAGCCCGATCGCGGCGATCACCTGGGGTGCTGGACGGTGTCGGGGGACCAGACCAAGCCGTTGGCAGGTGAGGCTTCCCACTCGGATCGGTGTTGGCATAGGTGTCCCTCGCCTCCGCTGATCTGCCCACGGCCACCACCGGTCTCCCAAACCGCTCAGCCGTTCCTGGTTGCGCAGGTTTCAAAGCCGGCAGGCCAGCCACTTTGAAGCGAGTGATCGGCTCGCCATGGATGGCCATGGGAGCGACCAACCATCAACCGTTGTCCTTGTGGGCCCGGCCAGCTCACGCCAGAGGCGACACCAAACCGTTCACAGTGGGCATTTGCGCAGGGCCTGAAACGAGGCCTTCAGCTGCAGGGGGGCCAGGCCAGTGTCCGAGCACATCGAGCTGCGTTCATGCGACGTGGGATGTTAGCGGCCAGAGTTCTCCGACGTGCTCATGACGTTTGGTGAGGAAGGCAAGCACGTCGTTTGGCGCACCTCCGCTGCCAATCACGGCAATCCGCTCAGGCTCGGAACGTGCCTTGGGCCTGGATCTCCGCACAGCGCTTCAGCCGGGACCGGCCCAGGCTCACACTGGGCTGCACAGGCTGCCAGGCTCCACCTCTCAACCAGTCTGGAAATTTGGGCCTGCTCACTCCAGATCCTGGCCATTATTCAGGGCAGGAAAACGCATCGATCAGGACTAGGCAAAGTCATGTTGTTCCCAATCTTATGTGGGTCGCTGTGAGCTTCTCTGGCCCTGGGCCGTGGTTCAAGTACCCACTGAATCTCCAGCCGGCTATCCGACCAAGCCGGTCGGCACAACCCTTGGCCATGGCCCCGAAGCAGCGCCTTTGATCTCCATCTTGTGGCCCTTCGGCTTGGTCGCCAGTCGCCAGGCAAGGCTTTCAGCAGCTGATTCCGGGCGGCCGGTGCGTCTGGGCGGGCAGATTTTCGACAGCCGGGCAATGAGGTTGCGAGCGGAACTTGGTGCCAGACGTTGACCCAGGGCCGCGGCTTTGGATCTCCAGGGGAGGCGAAGAGAAACTGATCGCGCCCCTGGAGGCCTTCCCGGCTGCAGGCGAAGGCCGGGAATCTTGCCTGGATGCGGGATTCTCCCACCGGTGGGCTTCACCGACTGCCTGCTCCCAAACACGGAAGCCAGGGCAAGGTTGTAACGGGGTGGATGTGGGGGCTACGGCCAGACGGGCTGGAGGCCTGCGCACAGACGAAACGGGTTTGGTCCTGAAGGAACGCACCAAACCTTCCGCCATCTCCCTTCCGGGACCAGCTCTTGGTCCTGGCGATACTCTTGGGCAGATCTGGCCGTGCCGATCTGTCGTTCATTTTCCTTTGGCCCTGGTAACTACCTGCCCTGAGAGAAGGTTTGCTGGTTGCGGAGCAGGCCCGAGGGCGGTGGGTGCTGTGTCAAACCCCAGTTCGAGGTGGGCAGGGCCCGGGTCGCAAGGGCGGCCGTGGTGCGTTGGATCCCGTGGCCCATTGCCGATGCCCTCGAAGCGGTGATCACAAGCCGCCGCAGCACAGGACTGGCTGGCTCAGGGCTGGTGCCTCCACGATCACTGGTCCGGCTTGGCAACGCATACATACTCTCTCTTC
>Ga0163217_1080869_pt1 | contig 11368 bp, 11 predicted proteins | sample SynspAceP_FD_185933 | JGI IMG/M metagenome (GOLD analysis project Ga0163217, IMG submission 185933) | Saline lake microbial communities from Ace Lake in Antarctica - Synechococcus sp. Ace-P (PacBio error correction) | ecosystem: Environmental > Aquatic > Non-marine Saline and Alkaline > Saline ... | reverse complement strand
CGGGGAAATTTATCTTTGATCGCTCTGAATTACTTTTCATCGAAACCGAAGAGCATTTCGCTGTTTTCATTTTGAGTTGATTGCGATCAGATCAACACTCTTCTGGGGTTTTCCAATCTTCAACGTCTATCGCGGATGTCGCTTCGATTTTTCATTGCCCTGTCGCCTGGATTAATAATGTGCGCCAAATGCAATCCAATTTTTTGCAAATGATCCAGAAAATATGGAAGCTTCGCTGATTCTACAATCAGATTGGGAGATGATTTCCAATTTCAGTTGAGAGGAAGTAATAAAAAGTGAATATCCTCCGCATATGAAGCTTTTGACGCAATCAACGATATTCTGTCTCCGCTGATACAGTTATCATAAAAGGTTCCGCTGCGGTGATTCGTGCACTGAGCGGATTCCTCATTAAAGCATCTGTTAAATAAGTAGAAGTAGGGGCCACAGAGGCAGAGTCCAGCGTGGGCATTCTTCTTTCGAGATGTACTTTAGATGGCCCAGGTTGCAAAGTGATCCATAGGTCTGAGGTTTTAAAGAAAATATTGGATACCAAGTGCATAGCCTTTCAAGCTAAGCAGATATACCTTTACCACATGATTTGAATAATGTTTTGTGCGCGAAACTACTTCATCGCTTTATAAATATTCGAAATATGAATCTCGAGTGTCGGTGTGTTCACTTCCTGCGATAGCATTCCGAGATCGCGACGGAGGGTTATTGCGTATAGCCGGCGCATTCAGCAGAATGGCATCCAATGAAAAAACGATTCATGAATCTTAGTATCCAATTTCGCCTTCTACATTTCTGTGAAAGTAATTTAATTCAACTGCTGGAAATTAGGTTTTTTTAATTCTTCCAAATATCTTCAAAAGGACGTGCTTTCCATAGACTTCCGGCTCACGCTTTTCGAGTAGATTGAGATTTGGGCCGTTGATATCTGGATTTTTCAACATGGTCTTAGCTTAGGTTCGAAGCTTAAGGTCTAAAAGGATTGTTAGGGGATTAAGGAGGAAAGGTTGGTGCTAGATGTGAAAAAGTGTGAAAAAGTTGTAAAGTTAAAAAGTAAGGTAAAGAGGAATTCCTTCTAACTTTATCACTTTCCAACTTATAAACCGGGAATGCAAAAAAATCTTGAGGAAAATACATAAGCAATTTCGTCATACTCACAGGCTCGAGCGCTCACTCAGCTCGCCAATCCATCGAGCCTACACAAGCGATGTGGAGAAGCTTGCGAACAAATATTGCGAAGTAAATTTTCCCTGAAAAAATCCACTCAATTAGAGCTGAGCATCTAAGAACGATTTATCAATGAACCTCGCAAACTATGAAATATAGATTTACTCAGGCTAGATTACCTTTCCGGACCAAGCTTTTTAAAATACTGATGTATGAATCTGATTTCTGAAGATCTGCCCAACTCCTTGTGTGGAAGGCCCAACTTGCAGAAAAACTTCCGGACACTTGGTTCGAGAATGAGACCTTTTGGAGGCCTACTTTTGGGCGAGCCAGAGGGCCAATCGTCGAGCTTATGCTTGGGCAAATGCTTTTTCAGTTTATGGGACTTCGGGGTTTCGAACTCACGAATTGAAAAAAGGGCAAATCTTTGGAAGATAGGAGGGTTTCTGGGTTGGTGGGAAAGGCAATTTAAGAGCGATTGTACCAATTGGAAAGACGCTTTGAAATATACGGATATTTTCAGGGAGGAGAGTCCGCATGCATTCAGACCATTTGTCCAGGACATGAGGGAATTTGTTTCTCAACCGGAGAGGCAGAACTTACTCGACGATAATGATCTTTTCTTGATCATCAAAAAAACTGCAGGAACAAGCTGGAAATGAGAAATGGTAAAGTCCTTACTTTTCCCGCCATTCCTTTGCGACCACCTGATCGAAGGTGGAGCAGATCTTAGAGCCGTTTCAGGAAATGCTTGGCCATTGAAAGCATTACGACAAACGCGAGATTTCAGCATTTGGACAGAGGGATACTTAAGGCTAGGTGCTGACGGGATTTTTTATTCCGAGGAAATTGAAAAAAAAAATAAGATTTAAGATATTAAGATGTTAGATTTGGCTTGTTTTTAATTTTATTTACAGTGTATGACCAACGCCAAAGATTGATGCTTCGCCTGCTTTTCTTGAGTTTCTCAGGAGCTATTATCGGAGGGTATTTCAAAATCAATTTTGATAATCCGATGCCATCTGTTCTTGGTCTTTGCCATCCTTTTTCAACTGATAGCATCATTGTTTGGCTAGCAATTGGCAAGATATCGAACAACGGCGAATCTTTAACTAATAGTATTACCAATTTGAGATCTATAATTTACGCCCTGATCTTGGTTAGAATCCTCACTTCTTGCACCTCAGACAAAAGTCATTATCGTGTTAAGTGCCATGATTTGCCTTCAAAGTCGGATGGAGCATCTCGTACTATTGCTTCTGGCTTGGGTAGATCCTTTAGTCGCTGAGCACTTTCTGAGCAACGAATTTAGAACGAATCTTAGCTATCTCCAAGAACAAGGCTTTAAAAAGTTGAACTCTTGACCAAATGGATTATGAACTTCTTTCTGCAGAATCAAGGACTTAACGATCAGCTCAACGGGCAAAAGTAAATTCAGTGGGCCTCTTTTATCTTTTTGGGCTTTTTCGCTGGATACTTCTCGAGACAAGCGGGGGTGGGACTATCGGGGATTCACAGACAGTATATGAAATGATCCTCCAGTAAACGGGATATGGACATTTCTGCGGGATATGCGAGATGGACTTGATTGAAACCAAAAGGGCAAATCGTTTCTGCATATTACAGTGACCACAGCTATCAAAGCTGGGGAATGTAGGACAAATAAGCGGCGACTATTGGACTTCAGCACCGGGTATCTCGCTATACAAAGCACGAAGGCGTCATTTATGTAGAAGATGCGGTTTGTAACTCTTTCTAATATTTGGAAGTAGGGATCTATGAATACTCGATTCTTTAAGAAGATGAAGTTTAGTTACGCAGCAATCATTAAAAAATCCTAGATCCTCTCCCAAGAACCAAATCGTTTCCAAAAGGAAAATTAAACTTATTAAAATAACAATTTCTTAATCTTCCAATTCTAGTTCTCTGAATCTTCCTCTGTTTCAAAAAAATCATGATCAAAACACACACCGGAGTCAAGTTGTACTTTTTTAAATTCACTGCAGGCAAGCAGTCCGGGGATAGTCAATCCAATCGGCAGAGAGGGGAATAAGACATGCCTTTCGATGAAAAAAGGAAACCTCAGCACGGTAGTATGAATTCGAGTCAATCACATTCGCTTTACTTCGAAGTAGCCAAACCACCTCATTGGATTGTCACATTTGGCATATTACCGCGGATCGGTGCCGGGGGACGTATCAAATCGGAGCCTGTATTGTTTGACCAACTCCGCACTATTTCGCCCAGTTAGTTAGGAATGATTTGCTAGGTGTGGTTTGTCGCGACTTTAACGTATGGATAGAGAAAAGATTGATCCACCATCCGACTCAGCTACGACCTGTGTGGGAACGCCCCCGGCCCGATTCAATAAATCCCCATTCACAAGGTGGTAATCCGTTCTGATTCCGGCTAAATGCTAAAAACACATAACAGATCACCAGGCCCGTATTAAAAGGATCTAGCGGAAAAAGTTTTAAATCCAATAATAAGGCCATTCATCTACATCCATCGCAAATATAGCCCCGATTATTGCTCGGGCAGGGTAACCTCTTGTTTGTTAATCTTAATAAAAGCGGTTTTTGGCTTGAATCCCTTTGAAAAATACCTCGATCAAAGCTATAGCTGAGTTATTCAGTTTGCCTATCAATTCAGTAAATACTCCGGAGATCTGAGCGATAAGATTCCCTCACGTCAATTTCGATATGATAGGCTAATTCCCAGAATTCCAATCTCACGACAGCTTGTCCAATTCATACCGTGTTGCCGGTTCCAATCTGGCTCCTATAGCTCCAGCTAATTACTCAGTTCACTTTTCAGGGACTTTACTTGAGGCTCCCGAAAACTGGGGAGCAAGTCATTGATCAGAATATTTCCAGGAAAAGTAAAGGCCTCTCGATCTGCAGAAGGTCGTCTCAGATAGATTAACAACGTTTTGAGCTTCACTTACTTAGTGATCTGACCGGAGACGATTGTTTTTCGACACACGACTTTCAATGGAATCATTTTTTCCACACAAGACTTTCTTAGCATAACCACCAGAATCAACAAAATCTATATAGGACATTGCCAACTGAATACTGGCCCCTGAGCTCATGGATCCTGCTTTACTCTCGAATTACCTTCCTCCAAATTGTATGTACTGTATGTAATTCGATGGAAGATCGATCCCCAAGATTGCAAATCGTACGACCGTAATTGTTGGGAATCACCCATCCTTTTGGGCCAAATCGAAATAGGCCATTCCGCCTTGCCCAAGAGGATTTATAAATGCTAAAATTTAAGCTATCTCCTTTTTTGGAGACACAGACCTTTTCTACCGGTAAGATGTACGACCGCGAAAATAATCGGGAACGATACTTCGTTTCGACCGCTGTATTCAGGCCGATCAACACTCCAAAACATAACTACGACGCAGTTAACCGCATATGATCGGTATCTGTCTCTCTCTTTTCCCCCCGTGCATAATTGACGCTGAAAATTAAATTAGTCCTCGGAATACGAATTTATTGCTCAGGAGAAAGTCTTACTCATGCGGCTTGTATAGTTTAGAAGAACCATGGCGCTCCATGTTTTCTCTTCAGGAAAGAGCTTAAGGCTCCTAAAAAATGAAGCGCGAGTAACGTTATACGCCAACCAAGCCAGTCAAGCACTCCAAGGTTCTTTTGATTAGAAATTCCCTCCGTAGGCCTTCCCATTCACCAAGATACCCAGATTTCCAGTTTCGATATGGGCGTTCATAAAGTCTGGCAAAATCTCGATATCCAATGATTCGCCGTTCACGGAGAATGAATTCTGAAAACCGAGTGGTCTGTCTTTGAGTTGCGGAGAGCCAAGCGGAAAAAAAGCTATGCGAGCCGCTTGCGCGTTCTGATTGTAAGGTCGTGGCTCAACTGCCGCAAAGGATCAGATGGGACGTAGTCGAACCAAGGTATCGTGATATCGCAACGGATGTATGTGCGAAGGTACTAACGTCAGCTTATCAATATGTGAAGTAGAGTTTTTATGACGACAGAGAAAAGCGAGCTTCAAAGCCCGAATAGCTCGCTATGACTCCAGTCTACAGGTGTAAAATCCTGTCGAGCATCAAAGGTGATTCGGGACCGTTTTCTGTTGGGTATTGTATAACTGATCTGCTGTACAGGTTTGTCCCAATTGATTGTATGTGGAAATAACGGGAATCGCGGCGACGGTCCACAGTCATCTATGGAGAATCTTCCCATCGATGTATCCAATACAGAAGCTTTCTAACGGCTTGTCTTTTCCTATTTTGTTCGTTTGATTGAAGATTTTCATTAGTTATAAGGAGTTATGACTATTCTTTCCCTTTGTAATAAATCCGGCCTCCACGCCGAGAACTAATCGCTAGTTTTCTCATTGCCCCAAGTAGCGAAAAATTTTGCTTGTTGATAGCGCTACCATTATCAAACTTGCGCTAGCATCCAAACCCTCTGGATCAAAAAAGCATTTGTTAAAATTGCCATCTGCAATTAGAGCGAATCCGAAAGATTTTCCCAGATTTCCCTGTAATTTATCGAGCTCACCCGATTTCGCCCAGTAGTAAACCAACTCATTCAGAGAATTTTGAATTAGTGTATGGTAATCCGATGGGCTTGTGATGCATGGACCGGACGCGTAGGTACAAGCTTAATCCCGATAGGGGGCATCGAGAAATTCAGTTTACTATTCTGAATTGCAATCTGTTGTTGATCTCAGCCGTTTTGGTATTGGAGATTCTCCCGCCCCATAACACATTGACCTTATTTTTAAGATGGGGTCCTTCATGAAATAAGTCTGGCGTTAGAAGTTCCGATTCCTACATGTCCACCCAGTCTTGCATATCCCTTTTCTTTTGTATCCAAAGCCGATCCGGTCGGCCCCACATTAGGTTTGCAGGCAGATTCCTTTGTACAGCGTGGAATGTCTCAGTTCACTGTGCGGTATTGAACGCAGAGAGAAAAACCAGGAGCATGATTCGAAACTGGTACCAGTGCCTCATCCATTAGTAAAAAAGATTTGATCTGTTTTTTGCACGCGAACATTGATTCCAGAAGTGCCGTTTCCCCGACTGAGCTTCCCCAGGGAGTAGCTGCAAGCCTTTGAAAATATCCGCCTCTCCGAGGGAAAGTGGAATAGTTGGAGCTCACGAGTGGTGAGGTCTGGTCACGCCGGTAATGGGATTCCTCACATGCTCAGGCTCGTCGACATGACTACATCCATCAAGCTCGTAGCTTTTTATCGCCATAGTCAGATCACCCACGCCATTGGCAATTATCGTCACTTGAAAAAAACTGGTTTATATTTATGGGAAGGAACCGATGTGTTCCGGAGGAATATATTTACCAAAATAGTGCGGCCTCAATCGATCCGAATAACCACGGTAAATTTACGCATCACAGAAATCCACCCTCGAATGGGGTTCTGAAGTTCCTGTCAGGTCATCTTCCCTGTCAAAGATATAAAAAGTCCAGGGATTTGATCCAGATGGGCTTAGCCAAAGAAAAGGTAAGCGATCAGTTTGAGGCGCCAAAGGTATACGCATGAGCCACAAGAAAAAAATATGTAGCTGATCGATATCTCTGCCTCTGTCTAATTGAAAACGTTAAAAAGTTCACAAATCAGAGGGATAAAGCTCGGAGAGCTTCACGTAGTAGAAACGGTTGCTTTCGAGGGACTAAAGGCTTATCTATAACCACTTTGCCTCTCAATCAATTTCTCGATAAACGATATATGAGCTATTAAGTTTGATTTTCTTCTTGATTTTCAAAAAATGATTTTCAAATAGTTGCCAGCTACACTTCGGTTTTCAGGATAAAAAATCTTAATTATTTTTTAAAAAAAATACTGCGAATTATCCGAACTAACGAGCTTGGAGACTATTTCTTTCATGCAATCATGAACAGTAATCTACCTATAGACCTCTGCCTGAAAGCTCAAGCATAACGATGCTGTTTGGGTGAGTGTGGTTCAGCACTTGGTAACTGAATTAGTCCCAATTTTGATCTCATTTAGTAACGAAAGCGGGAGCTTTTTGGACAAAACGGAGGCCTTTTCTACTCCACTGATCGAAAAGATCATGAACTTATGTGACTTACCGTCCTGCATTTCTCTACAACCTGAATTTAACGTGTCCGGGTCCGAGTTGATTGGAAAAATATCGCTGCACTTAATTCCAATTTCCAATTGCTCTGAAACAATTTCAACAGGGCTGGACGATTACCTTACTTCCGGATTAACTCAGAATTGTATAAAAGGGATAGGCAGTTGCTTCCTTCTTGATGGGTGGGGCATGGACCAATAAGATCACTTAGTAATTCCTTAATGATCGGCGCGTTGCTTACTAATATTATTATTCTCATTATTCAAAGCTTTTTCCAAATTCTTCAACATAAAAAAAATCAACATTTAGGCTTTTATTTTTCAACCAAATTTAAATTGGGGAAATTATTTTTCATCAACCCCAACAAGCAAGGTTGATAATTTTTTGATCGAATTTTAGTCGGTAGCCCAATTTCCCATCTTGCTAATCACACCCGTTTCCATTTATAAATCTTACGTTTTGTGCATTTGTAAGGATTTACAGGGGAAAGGAAAAACATTTGTTCGATCGGAAATCACAAACTGAACAAAATGCCACTGTTCTGGAAGAGTGAATGCGCAGGATTCAGATCAATTTTGACATTCCAAAGGGACAGTAGACTCGCACTTTTAATGGGCTGCGGGGCAGTTTCGCGACCTAGCAAGGAAGGAACTGCGAGCGAAAAGGGATTGTGAGTGGTCCACGCAAGAACTGGTCTTTGACCTCGACAAACCTCCGGAAAGACACGGTATTCGTCTCTGGCGTGAACTCGTGGGGATTTTCATCGCGTGGTTTGGGTGCTTTGACTGGTAAGGAGCTTGAAGAAGCCATTCATTGGGAATCACACGGGGGAATTGCTTGTTCTGCAGGGAATCCTTTGACAGGCCCATAATTCTATGCACGATGTTGTACGAGTGCGGCGCGACTTCAATTTGCCCAACGTTTCCAAACGGCGGATCTGAAGGGATCAAGTGGCATTTGGTTGACGGGTTCTAAAGGTTGAAAAATAGGAGATCACACATTACTCATGATGCTTCGTTGGGAACCGTTGATTGTACGACTAGATCCGATTAGCTCTGCTTGCGCTGTGTGTTTCAAGATACCTGATTTTCAGGAATTGGGGCGATCGACTGGCATACCATGGATTTGGATTTGAACTTATCCCAAGTGGTGGAGATTTTTGCAATTTATATCATCGAGCAGCAATACGATGCCAGATGGATGTTGCTGATCAATAATGCGCGGCAGGGACGTTCGACGTCCATTTGGATTTTACCAGGCATTGATGGAAAACGAGGCTTTTGATTATGGGATGATACTTACTTCCGCTTTCGCAAAAAATAGCTTTACTGGATTCATCATGCCTGCCCTGCAAGGATTCGGTGTTCTCAGTCAGCAATATTTGCGAAGGGGAACATAAAAATATCCCTGTTTCTTGGCATGAAAACAATCGGATAGTTGACTCCCCCGACTCTACACAAATTCCTCCTACGCACTTGATTTGATTCCTTTAAGTTCGGAGGAAATTTTTCCGTTGGAAACTTACGCTGATCTTCACAATTAGATCTAAGAAGACGGAATAGTGGCGGAGCTGAAACTTGTGAGAAATCCACACCAATGAAATGTTGGAAGTGCAGCTTGGTGATTGCATGGTTGATAGCACATACCGTTTGTCCTTTTGCATCGTCTGTGAAACATTCATGAGAGACTGATACCTATAACATCTCTCATGTGACAATGGAGGGAATTCCACCAAGCTTTCACCAAGAACAGTCTCGCCCAGTGCAATAACCACCAACATCGGCCACCCCCAAAGCTGCACCCCTGAATTATTTGTGGATGCCTGATTCTTGCCGCTGAATTACAAATTCGGGATTTAGGCGGGGTTAGTGTGGTGGTTGTGCTTGATGAGATTCCTGCGGTTGCAAGCGGAAAGACAAGATTATACATGATTTTCAGCCTCCAATGGGATCTGTCGATGGAGCTGCTCGTGTGATGGTCATTATTGAGGAATCAATAGGTAAGCATTGGATGGGACAGTTTCTGAAGGATATAATGCGACGATGTTGGTACGGCTCCTGTTCGACCACTTGCGGAGAAGCGAGGTACCGAGTGACGAAGCATCTCACCTCAGGCATGGTTCCTAATAGTTCGCATAGAAATAGATGATATGGTAACCTTATGAAATGTTTTACTCGGTGAAAAGTATCTTATCGGTTTCCAACCATTTGGCTAATGGCTTATTGATCAGGATTAACAATCATTCGGCCAAAAACGAAAGGTTGTGTTGATTTTCAGTTCTACAAGATACCGCTCCTCAGGAGCTCTTAACTTAATTATTTGGGTTTCTACTCATTTGTGGTATATATTTTGGACACCTATGTATTAACCTCAATCCATCTGCCTTACTAATTCCTTGATAATCTCAGCCATCACGGCTCTGCAATTGCTGGCAGCCTTCCAAGGACTTCGGCCAAAGTAATCCGCTTTTGATCTTCCTCACACCATCGGGTTATAGCTGAAATCCAAATACTTCGATCCCCATTTGTCGCCACAATCCACTCTGGCACGTACTCATCCCACCGGCATCGGCTCAATACTTCGAGTTAATTTATCTTGGCGGGGAGTATCGAGATTATGGGACCTGCACTCGGCATTAGGACGCCACATGGAGGTTGTTTTATTCTTTTTGGCAAGCTAGGTCGACTCAGAGTCAGAAGATAAGCATCCTCATATGTTCATGAAGGCTTCACATGTTTTGCCCCGAAGTGGATTCTCCGGACAAGGAGATCGATATATCTGTGGATCGCAGCATTACTTCACCCACGTTTTGAGGCTGGATTTAAATCCTTCCAAGCAGTTGGATTATAAGAAACGTTCTCGCGATAGCCCAATTGTTTCATCACTCGTTGTTGGAAAGTAACCTCTTCATGGGTATCCTATAGTAATGAAAGCGCCCTTTCATCGGGCAAGCACTGGCTACTTGCTAAATGTCCCCAAAAGCAATATATTCAGTTGGGTGTATCAAGGAAGTGTGAATATCCCGAGTAAGTCTAAGGTTTGTCAAGCTCGATTTGATCCGCAAGCCTCCCTAGGCCAGAGTTACCGAGGGGTAATAATACCGATTTGGTAGACATGGAGAACTTTCGGGATGGCGCAGCAAGCCTCTGGACTTGATCGTAATAGGTCATGGGTAAAATGTTAGTGTGTGAGAATCACAATTAAGATTCTTCGAACCTTTTGCAGGACTTTCTTGTATTGGCTTCACAATTTAAGACAAATGATTAAGACTAACTCGTAGGGAACCAACGGCCAAAAAATACTGTATCGCAAGCAGAATTGCTGAATAGTTCAAAAAGATTACTTCTTAGAAAAAAGGCGCAGAGAAAGTGACATCCTAGAATTTGACAAGGATTTGCCTTCAGATTTTATTTGAATTCTGCTTATATTGAACATGGTTAAAAATGATGGCCTTCTGATGATGCCTTTCAGGAAGAGTAGCTTCAGAATGATATATTAGTGTAATGCAAGGTTTTTCATGAAGCCTAAAACCTACACATATAGTGTATGACCTATCGAATACTTTCCTGGATAAAAGCGGCGATGTTGGGGAATCTTCTCTGGCGTTGGCGGGCTGGGTTGGCATCGGGCTCTGCTTACCGACATCTTCACTATTTAGGTATGCATACGATGTACTCGCTCTCAGCGAAGTATGTATATGTAATAAGCAGCAAAAATATGTCAATAATTGCTCACCAACAAGTGTTAACATTGAGTTATTGCATGCAGGCAGACATGCTTGCTTGAATTTTAGGACTTGTCAACATTATCATGCAGGAATCTGTTGTTACCTAGATCTTTCATTTTTCAGTCGTGAGATTATTTGCTGATGCTAGGTTCAGATCTATTGCTTGCGGCTCATTGAGCACCACCGATTCTTTTACGCTGATATGCGGTACTTCAGTTTCTTCCTTTAAGCTCATCGGCGTAGGATTGAAGATCTGTTAGCCCTTTAGTTCTCAAATCGCTCATGCGCCGTGAATAGCTTTGTGCTTATCTGGCCCTCATAATAGTCGATATTTGCAAATCCTGTGCAGGCTCATTGGTGTTATC
>Ga0163217_1056696_pt1 | contig 11368 bp, 5 predicted proteins | sample SynspAceP_FD_185933 | JGI IMG/M metagenome (GOLD analysis project Ga0163217, IMG submission 185933) | Saline lake microbial communities from Ace Lake in Antarctica - Synechococcus sp. Ace-P (PacBio error correction) | ecosystem: Environmental > Aquatic > Non-marine Saline and Alkaline > Saline ... | reverse complement strand
CTCAATACATTAATCTTCAATAAAAGTCATGGTTTTTCCGGTTTGTCTAATGAGCCACCCCGTCACCTTTTTTGCGTTAGAGGTGGTTGTATTTAGTTAAAATTCCTCATAGCCAAACAATTTAGCAAATGCCACGCAATCTAAAACCAGGATTTAGAGTTTCCTGTGGTTTGCCAACTTCCATACCTTTGCTTGCCAGAGCTTTCTTGATGATATAGAGAAAACCGGGGTGTAAAATTCAGTTTCATGCGGCAAACTGATAGCCATTAATTTTGAAACCAATGGTTGTAGGTATCTAAAATCTCCTTAATCGATAGTTCTGCACTGGCAAACATCAGCGCTTGAGTAATCCACTTTGAGTTTAACGATGATAAAAAGTCGGCCTTGCTGCTGCCAGCCGCTATACCCAACGAAGTGTGCGGCTCTTAGATATTGGTTGTTAAAACGAATCGATATATTTTGCGCCATCATACATGTGTATGCGAGGACACCCACAATCATCAAACTGTATCGATACTCACATCGAGTATTCGGTTGTTATCAAATGATATTTTGTCTTGCAATAAGACTTTTGCTTTAGCGTGAGTCTGGATCGCTTTTCGTACAAGGTAATAGATACGTCGCCCTTGCTTTGGTAATTACCACCATTAATTACTGCCAGCGGCTATCATCTATTACAGAGATTGATATTTATTAAGGTTCGCGTTAGATAACCAGAACTGTTGTATCAATTGCATATTTACAGTGCACTAATAGTTTTGCGGTTAATGGCATTTGTTTTACCCCAAAACCCGGCATTCAACAAGGCTCTTTATTTCTCTCAGAATCTGCACGCTGAGTAAATTCACTGCTCTGAGCTGCTTAGTGGTACTTGCACGTAATCCTGTTGCTACGCCGCCCTCAGGGTTTAATGCTGCCACTAGACAGGTTTACACCCAGTTTTAGCATGTTGGTGCTTCTTTCTGATTGGAGATAAACGTGACAAGCTTGCCCATTTAGGCCTAGATGATGATTAATCGTGTTCACTCGAAACAAGGTAAGCCGCCCACGCCAATAGGCCCACATTCTGATTCTTATTGGTGCAGGACCAGTTGGTAGAAAGTGCGCATTCGGGTATCTTTTGACACAGTATGCTGTCAAAAAGGATTCCTTTGCAATTGCCTGCCCCGCGCCTATTCATTGGAACCCTTACGGAATGGGCTAGGTCAAAGGTCTGCACCCTGATCAACTTGGTGTGGCGCCATTGGAGGCGGATGCACCAGTGAGTGTATCAGCCGGCAATTTTAAAGGTTATTTTGGTTTCTCTCGTTCATAAATTTTAGTCGCCAACTAATCACCGGTTTCAAGCCGGCAGAAAACTCGTTCCGTCACTTTCCGTATAAAGTAGAACGCAGAATCGACATCCCAAGCTTTCCGTCTTCAGCTTAGCACTGCAGATAGGCTGCCAATTTAATGCACAGTGGCTCGGTTAATAAGCGCGCCAAAAGTCTTGGATTTCTTGCGTATGTTTTAGTTACAGCCCACCAGCCACCACCTTCCAAACCTTGTCCGCCACTACTGGCTTTCCTTGCTATAAAATAAATGTGATACGTTCCAAACTGCTTTCGATAGGATTAACACTGATTTAATTCATTGTCTTGCTGCGGGCAAGTACATCACGTTCCCAGGTTTCACTCCAATGATCGCTGCAACCCCGCAAAACCATAGAACAGGGCAAGTCAAACACTGATTATGCTGGGCACTATTTTTTGCATCTGTTATTCCCCTTTTTTCCTCTAATAATCCAGTTGATAGCCGTCCATAATCCGCTATGTTTTTTGTTCCGTGGACAAGAATCCGACGTGTGTTGCTCTTATAATGTTTTTCCCTGACGATCAATCAAAAAACTGGTAGGCAGCCAATGACGCCAAGTCTTCGGAAGCTGGGCGTCGGTAATCAAATACATACGGAAGAACAAGCCAGTTTTAACTCTTTAGAATCCATGGCTTGGTCTTTTTTCTTGATCCAGATTATCGCGCATGTCTTCAGACCTTGTGCCTTGTATTTGCGCCTGGATTGTTCGTCATCCAGGGGGAAAGGACTCTCGGCAGGTCGCACCCATGAAGCCAAAAATCCGACCAGTAGCACTTGTCTTTTCCATGCCTACATTGACATTTGTTTGTTAGGTTACGGATAACTCAGTAAAGTACACGATTTGATGAGGTGCATTTTAGCTCTTTAGCGGCTGGATATTATGTTCGGCTGCCCCCACAGGCTCGGAAGAAAAGAATTAGGCAAGCTAGAGAGAGCGGCCTACAAAGACGTGTTTTGATGTTTGATTCATGGCTTGGCTTCAAATAAAAATTATTTCGAAAAAGTACGACCTCTTTCTTAATGGGAAAAATTACGTCGCAGAGAGTGTCCAAAAATATAAGACCGTAAGTTTTGCTAAGTTTCCTTATTGTATAGTGGCTCCAATCAAGTATATTAAACCGAGGAACATTAAGTGACGGACTTCTTTCATGTTTTTTAGGTCTAAGCTTAAATGGCTAATGGCTTTTGTTTTGCTCTGATTTTGGCGCGGGTGCCTGCTTTTGCTTGATAGTGATTTTTGAAAAACCATGCTGGAAGCGTTCAATTGCAAACTTGCATACTCTGGTAATATAAAAGAGAAGTGCAGATGCACGATTTCTGATGGGTTTTTTGTATGAATCACGCTGGTAAAGTAGCCTTTGGCTTAATGATTAATCGGTCTCATACGTTTCATTTTCTGACGAACATTCTGACGTTTAAAGTACGAATTCCAAAAGTTTTGCATAGGCCAGGTTTTTCACAATCGAATGGTGATTGTTATTGATCCCGTCGCAGCGAGAAAATATTCGGGATGAGCGTAAAGGTACAACCATTATCAAGGATGATCGCCGCCGCTGGTCTTGTTATTCACCGCAAGCAAACTTGTTGTCATTTAATTCACTGCTGCAACGCCTGACCAAAAGCTGCAGCAGTCGTCTAATTCGCCCATTCGCGAATGAACTCATTTCTACTGAATCAGATAACATCATCGAAGCAGAGGAAGGGCCAGCTCGCTAAAGTTTGCTGATTAATACGGATGATCGTTTATTGGTGATTGGTGTACTCTTTATGTCTTCTAGGCTTACAGGTCTCTACTCTTTTACCCGTGTGTCATCTGCCAATGATGATCCAATCTTAGCGTGTGATCATTGGCGGCTGTCAAGCAGGCCAAATATTACCGCTAAGAAAGGCTTTTTTCTTATCCGCTATTCATATGCCTAGGATGTCATCTTTCTCCACAGTCGTATGGCAGGGCAGTGTTAGTTGGATCTTTGGTGCCGCCAACTGAACCTTTCAGGGCCTTTTGTTCAAGACGCCCGGCATATTGGAATTTGGCTTTTTTAGTGTGTTGTTTGTTTGCTGTCTTGTCGATGTTTGGGTTTCTATGAGATTACAGTTACTAGTTCTCGAGACACTTGATCGTAAGTCAAAAAAATGCCGGTGGCCTTTATCTTGGAGTCGTCCTGGATCTTATACATGGGTGTCTATTCTGCGACTGATATGGTCTTCACCTCGTGTCTACCCCTGCACCAGTTAGCCGGGATGCATTAATTCTTATATCAGGTACCCAACAGGTGGATTGCCGAGCTGCGTGCGTGGCAGTGCTGTCAATTCTGTGCATGAGTTTTGAATGGGAATCCCTTTATTACTTGTTCGGTTTGGAGGGTCGGTAAATATCTTACCGAAGGCTGGCATGGGCAGTTGAGCAAGTCAAAAGCGGCGATTCGGTGTGAATTTTTACTGGGTGTGGCATTGTTTGGTATACGATTGTATCGGAACCTCAGCTGTTGTATGTATGGGCCGTAACTTCTGTATTGTTATCGCTGTACATCTTTCTCCTTTTCAATCTCGGGTATCAAATGCTGGGGAAAAACTCGTCAAGGGCTCTTGCAAATTGATTCTATTCATATACCGGGGTGCCATGTTGACTTCTGCTGGCAGGGAAAGCCCAGTTTAGGACAAGCCATTTAGGCTATTTCCCTCTGAGACAGGTGACGTCAAATTTCGGATTGAGAAGAAACAGCCTTTCATTTAATCGCTAGCAGAGAGTCCAGCGCTATGAAATGCATGCAAAAAAAACCCAGGGCTAAGGATAATGCGACAAATTGTGGTAGTGGATATTGTATGCGGATTGGGTGTTACCTGCTTGCTTTAGAAATGGAAAAAAGGACTGTCTTAGTAAAGAGTAGATCTAAAAGGCCGTATTCAAAATAATATCTCATTTTTCGCAGCTTGACCTCACTGAAAAATACGCCTGTCAGCAAAGCATTTGCTAATCAAAATATGCGCGCTATTTGGGCACAAACTCTGTTATTCATTTGTCCCTCTATATCGGCTGATTTTGATCAACGTTCGCCCAAGGTGAAATGATTAGGCGCCCAATTTAACAGCATGCTGCAATTACCTTGGCAAACCCTATGAAAGAGGAATAGGTCTTGGCGCTATACTGGTGTGTGCAGAAGATGATTCTTTGTTAGCGGAATGGCCTTTGTTACCGCCTTTAAACGGAAGGTATTACGGTTGATTTACTCCATGATGGGATTCATGCTTTGGACGGCAATTGGCGCAACGAAGTGTTTTGATTTAGTCTGGTGTTGGATTTGGGGTTTGCCTAAACTGGATGGCTAGCTGTGGTCTAAGCAACTGCGCTGCCAATCGAAAATAGCCGCGTGCCTGTTTTAATTCTCTTACCCGCCAGAGATCCTTAGAAGATAGCGGTGGCTGGTTCTGCGATTTAGGTGCAGATGATTATCTTTTGTTAAGGCCTTTTGATGTGACTGAAACTGAAAGCACGGGCACGGCGTTTATTACGACGTTAGTTTATGGGCGCGCGATCAGTGAGATTCATTACCAAAGCGACTCCGTGGTATCCCGCGAGTCATTTAAAAAGTGATTTATCAAGACAGGGATATCAATCTTACCCGGAAGAGAATATCCTTTACTTGCATGAGCTATTAGCAGCCATGGGAACGTTATTCTACCAGAGGATCGTACTTTCGAAACGTTGATGTTATGGCTGGTGGGCGATGACTGTAGAAAGCAATGCTTAGAGAGTTGCCATATCCATTCATTTGCTGTACAATACTCCGGTAAGAAACCTGGATCTGGCCCTGAATTAATTCGCACCATACGAGGCATTCTCATGTGGTTCGATAAGACGTGGTTAAAAGGCCAGTTACTCAGTCAAATTCGAACGGAAGAACGCTTGTTTTTCTGTGATGCTTGGTTATTTACCTTTAACCAGTATTGCTATCACTGTTGATTGGGCTGTTATTCGTCCTCTACACCATGAAGTCGAAGAGGTTGTTTGATGCGCGGTTGGGCACTCAACAAGCAGGTTTGCCTGCTTCACTTTATCCGAAAAAACGTTGAAAAAGGATAAGTGCAAATATTAGTATTCTTGTCGCCCTTACTTTTATTGATCACACAAGATACCGATTTCCAGCGTTTTGGCCCATAAAGTACGAACAGTAAAATATTTTATCAAGATTTCTGACCCAGTACTGGACTAAACTCTAAAAGTCGCTTCAGGATTCGACATCCCTCACTAGCAGCATTAAAAAGGCCGACTTTGTGCTACGTTATGCATGTCTGACCACTATCAGTGGCGTACATTTACGCCTATAGAAACAAAACGGTTGGTGGATGTCAGGTGATTATTGTTGCAATGAGCGTGCAGATGTTTGAGAGGAGAAATTTCAGATTCAAATTGTTTTTCAAACACTGTTTCCTGTAGCTATTAGCTTGGACCTATTTTGGCGGGTGTTGTTTGGGCTGCGGTTTGGCCTTGTCTTGACCTTTACAGCAGTTAGCCCAGCGAATAACAAAATACACCACCGACAAAGCTTAGAACGTTGGAATGCTGATAGTTCTGAAGAGCTCGGCTCCAGTTAAAAAAGGCGCTTTTTGAATCGGCCTTTTAGTAGAAAGTGATGTGCTGATGAGCGCGAAAAACGTTGGAATCGCGATGGCCTGCCCACTGAAACTAACCGAACCCCATTAAGTTTATTTTAAAACGGTGCAGTGCGAATACACTGCGACATCATGCCAAACAATAATACAGACGAAAATCAATCGCTGAAAAACAGCCTACATGCTGGTGGTCGATCGCCTCCACCTTCGAATTCGTCTGTCTTCAGTTACTTGGCGTCTAGCGCGTCTGAACTATCAAAAGCGACGCTGTTAAGGAAAAGAGTTCCTCTGGTCGCTGTTTCCCTCTGCGATCAGCAATCTCAGATCCTACTCGTTCAACTGATTTGCAGGCCAGGACTATTGTCTTCTTTTAGCATGGAAACGAACAGCCAGTCGTGACCACACTTATATTCTTAATGCTATCGTCAGAATAGCTTGCCTTCACTTGGTCATTGTTTTGTCCGTAACCGCCATTATCGAAATACTATTGCAGTACAACATGTAATGGAGTAACGAGAAACTCTTAATGTTGTTCACCTAAATGCCTACATGTTACCTCAAAGCTTCAGTCTCGCGCAAGCACCTATACTGACCAAGCAAGTTCGGATTTAAAGGTCGGGATTGATACTAGGTTGATGGGCGGTCTCCTGCAACGCGAAGATAGAAATTACATGTACGGTGAACGCCTTTTTCCGTTTCGGGTTGAAGCCTGGAAGGTTTGCTGGTCTTTCGCTGTCTATTGTGCAAGTAAATATTCGGATGACAAATTACCAAGGTGTTCTGCTTTCTCCCCACGCGTTTAGTATCAGCACCTGTAATCGTACCACTCGAGTGCGTCGAACTTACCTCAACAAGGCCTAAACCGTTCCAGGTGAAAACTCCCCTATTCTTAGCAGACAATGGTCAAATAATTGACGTCATAGTAATTAGGATATTTTATCAGAATTAAGCTATTAGGGCTTACGGTAATTTAATTATTTTCACTTTCAATGTCTATCCAAGATGAATGGGAAAAGAGAGGATGCCCTGGGTACAGTATTGAATCGATAAAAAACGAATACCAGACAATTTGGTTGCTTTTTATCTGTACTTTTGTTGCAGATAAAGCGCTTAAAGCCTTTGGGTGGTTGTCCTTTTTCTTCTAATTGCTGTAATACCTCTACTGTAGCTCTTCGTTTTTACCCAGCTATAAGTGCTGAAAAAATAACAAGGAATTCTAATGATTGACAGATCTAAACTAGTTCTTGAGCATTCGGGTTCATCTTTATTTTTAGTGTAAAGAGACTCTTTTTACGATTATCCAGTGTTCATTGTTTCTAACAAACATGAGTTTATTATGAACAAAAATATTCAGGAATACTATCTATATCTCTAATGAGTTTCTCAATGCGCTCTTTTCCTCTGTATTCGGTAGGCTGCAATACATTAGATAAGAACAAGATGAAGGCACTGTGGGACGATTCGTAGTGTTTGCAATGAAAGTAGCCTTTATGGCTATACGACTTCCTGATGGTGAGCCTGCTGGGAAGCGCACTAGTTATTGCTGTCCCAAGTTGCTTAATGAATTTGGGCTGCTGGATATGTGAAGGTGGTTGTTACTGTTAATTTCGGTTCTTTGGATCCAGGTTTTAAAAGAGCAGGCCGTTTTGATGTTTATTGCCGCGGGCTATGCTAACATTACGCCAATAGCGTCCTTGTGACTAAAAGCAATATTTTGGCTCTAAATCCCAACTTTAACAGTATTGGTGAAGGCTTTTCTGCGTTAACAAAACGGCCACAATCCTTAAATCACTGAAATGGTTTATCGACAATATAGAACGAGTAAATAGTCTGTGAAATTAGGCTGTGATGTCTCGGCTCCTGTAGAGTTTACGCTATTGCTCGTGGGACTCGGGTACTTTGATCTTAGTAAACATTGTGATTTTCCCTGATATCCATCTTGGTGTTGCTGCGCTAAATCAAAATCGTATTTTGATTGCGTTCGGCGCGGTCGAGCTTAACTTAGTGCATCGTTGGCTCAAAAAGATGACAACGCTGGAATTTGCGCAACCTTCTTTACGCTTTTAATGATCAAGGGTAAATCGACTTTAAAGGCTTACGGTGATTTGGTTTCTGAACCGGCCCACGTCAGATAACCGTAATTGCACACGTGATGGCCTTTAACGCCGGTAATTGAAAGGCATTATGATACGTGAAGAGCATCATTGCCATTGTAAGAGCCTTATGGTTCGGTAAGCAGTACTTCTCCCGAAGGCATGACTGGACCGAAAACATTTGTGTTCAATAAGTCGTTGGGAGAATATAGACTCAGGATTTGGAGGTAGAAGATTGTTCTCCGTAACCTACCTGCCAGGCTGCAATCTTGTCCTGCACTATACTAGAGAAATGGTTGCAACATGGCCGTTGCTCTCGCTGTGGTTACGGCCTTCAGCTTGTCGGATTGATTCCGTCTTTTACGCTCCAGCACCTTCAAAGCAAATGCCATCTGTTTACATTGATTTTTCGTCCGGTACAACAGCGCATAAATATCAGTTTTATTGGATTTATACTGTTTGCCATCTTTTGGTATATACACCATTGATGCCTCTGAATGAAGGCTCGCTGTTGTTGCCTTAGGGTTTGAACTATTGGTGCGTACGGTAACAGAAGTTCGTTTCGTATCTCAAGTGGTTGCTATTCTCACATCCGTGCCAAAAGGCGTACAGTATGAAGCCTCCATTGCATTAACCTTTACGGACTCCTTACTCAAACTGACTGTGGCGTGATATCATCATTGCCGCAGCTTTGTTTAACCTATATTTCCGCCTGTTTTGGGTAATGTTTAGGCTTATTGATATTAAAAAGCGACAGTCTTTGGTTTTCTCTGGATTACGATTGGGGAATTTGACCTTTAAAGCTTAAAATGTTAGACGGATACAACTTTAACAAGGTTGGTGAAAGATCTTCGGTGTCGTATTTTCATTTTATTTTGTTTATGGCTCAATTCTTTAGTCTTCTCTTATTATATCTGTTTAGACACCACCTTAGTAAAGGTTTAGGTCGTGGAGGGCTACATTCATTGAATGATTTCATTGGGCACTGGGCGTTTACATGGGAAGTGCTTCCCATGATTTTGTCAGACGGCACAACAGTAACCTTATGGCGAGCATTGCGTTGGGTAGTATTTTTGCGATTGTTGATGGGATGGTGTTTGCCTTACTTGCGTTCGTAACAATAGCCGAACCTTACGTATCTCGACTTATTGGGTTGTTGTGTTTATTTCGTACCTGCAGTTACGCCTTTGCTGGTGCAGATTTCTTTCTCTCATATGTGATGCCAGAATTTCGGCGATTCAGTATGTCACCACTTGCAACAGGGTCGTATTTGCTTTGGGCCTTCAGTTATGTGCCGTATTTATCGGAAGTCTTTCGTCAGCGAGTGGGTACTTGAGGCATTGAAAAAAGGGCCTACATGGGAACACTAGCGTAGTTAGCATTAAAATTTCAACCATTTTGATGACTTACAAAGACATTGTGCTTTCCTCAAGCCATTCGTCCGAGTAACCGGCGACAGGGAATTACATCCGATTTGCCATGTCTTAAAAGAAACCCCTCAAGCTTTCTGCCATTACCATTGTTGGGAATGTTGCAGATGGGCAAAGATTATTGGTTCCGAAAAACTTCCGTTATCTAGAGCCGTTTACCTTGTTGGGATTTCTGTTATCTCGTGTTTAGGTCTCTGTTCGCAGCGCAACACCTACGGTATTCATTCATGTGAAAGACGCTTTTCCAAAAGAAGGATTAGTTTGAAATGAGTCGGGCCAATTATTGAATTTAAAAATGTTAAAAAATCTTTGGGAAAACGGTCATTTTAGTGATTTTAACTTCAAAGTGGAAGAAAATGTAAGATTGGTATCAATCACTCGGACTAAGTGGTTCCGGGTTATAAAAAGGTACCTTGCTGCGAATTTTTGAGTGACATTCAGAAGCATCGAGGCGGTTACCATTAAAACCGTGAGGCAGGGAGTCGCTTTGGCACATGCCTTGGCAAGGCCAAGTATTGTGGCCAGCCAAATAATAATGCATTTTTGCAATCACATAATGCGAATCACCTTGGTTTATGGATGCTGAATCCAGCACTTTAATTTGTTTCCTCTACATGACAGTTGAAGCGCAACATCACAGAAGGCACCAATGCAGTAAAGGTGTTTTCGCGGCCAAAATCCGAGAAATCTTGCAGAAAAAATTGACCTGCAAGTTTGGTGGGCCTGCGGGCTCTGTGATACAAGCCGACAGTTATCCAAAATGAATTACTCAGGTGGTCACAAAAAACAACACGAGTGTCGGCATTGCCCGTGCACCTTGGGTACGTGAGCCCTTCTATTTTATTTGCTGGGATGAAATCTACCTCAAGCCTTTTAGACCCTCGAATTAGCATAGATGAAGTGTCTTGGATGTTATATCGTAACATACTAGGTTAAACAGAAAAGCTTTACCTATGTGTTGGTTAAACCCCATGAAAATGTACTATGCTCGTGAAATCAGTGATGAGATTGTGCTTCTTTCCTAAGGTGCGATAGTCCGGAAGAGGCGAGCCAGAAGCTATTTTTACACAACCAAAGAAGAGCGAAAACCCCCAAGGCTTTTCTGGATGCTATATTGGGACAATATGTTTTCAAATAGCAACCAAAACGTATTTTTAGTATTCTATTGATAAGTCGGCGCTTAAGGCAGGCGCCTTTATTTTTTGGTCGTGACAAATGGACGTATTCAGGCACCGGATAACTGGGCTGAATATCTTATGGAGTATTGACTTGAAGACACCCTCTATTATCGTGTGATTTTTTACACCTTGTTGTGCAGGCTTGGCAATGCCATTGGGGCGCATTGATTGCCCATTTTGAGCGATTTAGGCCAAAATAGCGTAGAACAACTGAGAATAATGCACAACAGGCGATTACTGAATATTGGATCATGCGGAGGCTTTGCTGTCCGCTATATGCATTCAGCTCCTTAGTCCCCGAAGGTGCTTCAGCCATTTTGTTTCCTTGGTCTTGCCTTGCTTTGTGTTTCACCCTGGGCGTAACGGACTTTTATTGTGTCTGGGATATTCCAACTATCACCACAAAAGGTGTCAACCTACTCATGGAGTCAAGTTCGGTGGGCGGCTTAATGTGGCTGATTTTATCTCCGCAATCCCTTGGCATTGGGTGCGGCGTTTGCATTAAACGGTACTATTAATTGCGTTTGCTAGCTTCGCTGACGGGCTCGTATTGCAATTTGGCAACAAAAAAATCTCCCTGAGAGGCTTTAAATGCCCTTTTCGAGAGCTAAAAGCATGCCTGCTTTTTCATTTTATTCGGTTTCCATCCTAACTAATCATTTTTCTTTGGTTTTGTGTTTTTTTTTTGCTGGCAAATTATGCG
>Ga0163217_1053894_pt1 | contig 11368 bp, 5 predicted proteins | sample SynspAceP_FD_185933 | JGI IMG/M metagenome (GOLD analysis project Ga0163217, IMG submission 185933) | Saline lake microbial communities from Ace Lake in Antarctica - Synechococcus sp. Ace-P (PacBio error correction) | ecosystem: Environmental > Aquatic > Non-marine Saline and Alkaline > Saline ... | reverse complement strand
CAATCGTTTGATAATTAAACTGTTGTTTACTTACTATTGGACTATTGGAAATGGAAAAGCTCTAGTGTGGTCTAATTATTTTCCTGTTCGGCCGTTCAAAGATTTTCTTGTTTCAACGGATGCAAGGAAAATCAAGAAAAAAGATGCCAAAGCCAGTTCGTATACCTCCTCATTTTCGACTTGCCCGGAATGATTAAGGGCGACCCAAATAGTAGTCACTAAAAAGGCGATGGTATGAGTTGCCACTTACAATAGGAACTGAAATGTTATTTGCCAAAATCCGTTAAACCAATTTAAATTTTTTAAGGAGGTATAGGGGGTATTATTAGGTAAAGAAACATGATTAGGAAGAGGAATGACTGAAGATGATTTTATTTTATTTTCTTTTCACCTAACCACTAGATTATGCAGATTTGTTTCCCCTTGGCGTTGTTTCTTCTTATAAAAAATTCGCTCGATTTAACACCAAAAAATTCTTTGTCCCCATGATATTTCTTCCCCGTGCCGGCAAAATAGGAATTTAAGCCAAAAGGAAAGGTACCAGTTTCCCACAAAAACATCCTTTTGGAATTCCCATAAGCTTATGAAGTGGATATTAGGGAGGTACAAATATTGACCAAAATAGCATTTATGGCGGTTCACCCATTCCCAGGACGTCTTCTTGGGCGTAATTAACGTCAAATAAATATCGTCACCTAAGCCCTAAGAAAGAACCTATCAGGGAACTATTCACGGCTAAAATACCGATCCTATTTTTTTCAAATTTTGAAAGATGTCATCATAGTCGTTTTTTCAAACTATTTATAATTACTTATTAAACGGTTTTTATGTCCTTTGGTGCCTGGGTCGGCATTATAATTAGGTCGTACACGGTCTTTAGCGTTAGGCCGATATTCGGGGTTTCAAAGATACGTTTATTTCATTTCTTCGACTGGAATTACCAGAAACGGCAAACTTTTCACCTTGCGGGATTATAATTTCCTCTTCCTTTAGTACGGGGATTGAGGTTACCATAATCCCCAAACCTTTCTGGTGCTATTTCACCAAAGCAATAAGGTTTCTATACCCTTTGTTGCATAGTAGATTTAGGGTTAGAGATGCTAATAAAGTGTTTGAATTTTTTTCATCCATAGCGCCGGACAGTGGCAATGCTAAGATTTTAGGCGGCCTACAAGGGCAATAGTCAACAAAAGCAGCTAAAAGCTGTTTCTTTTTAATTGGAAAAATAGTGAAATTCCTATGGTGAAAAATTAAGAAGGAATAGAATGAAGTAGCCCCAAAATTCACTTTAAAGCCATCCTTCAGGATAAAGTAGGCCACAAATGGAAAAGCAATACCTATTGAGCGCTAATTAACCAAATGAATACACTGGTTATTTTTTCTTTCAGGTTAAGGGGAGCTATTAAAGTTGTTATTAAATATTCCACATAGAACCCAGTTATTTCAGCGGCAAGGGGAATTATACGGGTACTAGGTATCTAGCTTTTTTTTCGGGGATGATAGAGAGTAGAAACTACGGAAAAAAGGGTCCATAAAAAAGGTAACAGATACTCTTTTTTTTATCGCTTACCCTATCTTTAAGATATGGGATATATAGCCCATAAGGCCGGATAGTCCAAATTCCACTCTGTATAAAAGCTCCAATAATAATAGAAGGGAACGAACATATAACTGGACCAATTGGCTGTTCTCCTTATTGGTTATTGCTAGGGAAGGCGGTTGGGAATCGGCAGGCGCACCCATACAAGGAACACACCATAGTCAATTAACGCTGGCCCCAATATTGACCATGACAATCATGGGTATATATTTTTGTGGGTCCCCAAAAGCCCTTATTATTTAAAACAAAACCATAGGATAGGAGGAAAAGCGTTATAAAAGAGACCGTTTAAACAGAACGGGGTCCCTGCTCATGAAGACAAGCCTAAAGAGTGCTGCAAGTATTGCTGTTTTTCCATTTGTCTCGGCATGTTCAAAGAAATATATAAAAAATAGTATTACTTGCCAGGCATAATCCATGGGTGTAAATATCCCCAAAGGAGCCTCAATGGTAATGACGATTAACATAGAATGAAACTTAATAAAAATGAGAGGCATTTATAAGGGCATGGTTTTATTGTTCAATAATTTCAAAGAGAATAGATACCCTTATTCCCAAATCATGGCCATTCAACATGGTAGGAAGACGCAGTCCGACTTATGTTTTCATTCCAAATATTAAATCAAAGAGGGGCAGTATCCAGCTAGGTAAAGGCGGTTTCTCATTATCATAGGAAGGTTCCATTCTATGGTTGTTAATAAACCAATTGCCATCAATAATCATTCCCTTGCGGTAATGAAGTTTCGTAGCCTTCCATGATCGTGACGGCAATAACATGGTGCAATGAAATTAGAAAAAATTGAGGTTCCCGCTAGGAGATTCAACGAGATTAGGATTATTTTTCAACACATCATGAACTTTCATTTTTAAGGATAAATAAATTTCTTAAATAAACGATCAAACTAAGGTATGGCCTGCAAATAGGACGGATCTCTCTGAAAATGGCGTAAGTAAGAATTAAAAGATTGCCCCTACCAAACTAAGGAGGCCCAAAAACCAAAAGGGAAGGCTTGAATTTCTTTTTCTGGAATTAAAGCCATTGAAATTACAAAACCTAAAGGTGAAAATTACCTGAGCAATTACTTCCCATTAGCAGCAGACAAGTTGGTATGTTTCGTTGTGGAGGAAATCCCTAATGTCATTACGAATTGTTGTTATTAAACCATAAATAATAATTAAAAACAGGGAAAATCCAAAGGAATACGCCTAAATGCCCTGGGCAGGGTTTGGTCCATTCACCTTGTAATTGAATGTTACGGATATAAAATAAAAATTAGGTGATCGCCTGCCGAGCATTATTTGCCAAAATCATCTCGAAGCCCATCCGGTACACGAACAATAGAAAAGAGGCCAGATAAACTTAGGCTGCCCAAAAAGTCTGGGTAGAAACTTTTTTATTTTTTTTCCGATATTACCCATTGCACTACCATTCTACTGGAAAATAATATTAATGGCTTACAAAGCCAATTTGCATTTAAAAACCATCCAATCTGCCATCTATCCTATTTTCTTAACCGATAGTTAATAATTTTTTCTTCATCCATAAATAGGCAAAACAATCATTAACGGACCTAATAATCTATTCCACAGGACCAAAATTTGCTGTTCCGGCCATTACGAGGGAAAGTGTCTAATTGGAATTTGTACTATGGTACCATTTTGCAACAAGATCATGAGCGGGTAAAAATCGATATGTAAACTTTAAACATGGGAATTCTTTTGGCAAATCGTTTTATCAACCTTCAAGGGACAGCCTGTATCGTCCATTCCCACATGTGTAAATGCTTTACGTATGCTATTGCAATTGGCAAGAAGAGGAATTCTTTATGAAAGAATCCTTTCTATCTGCCCGTACACCGGTTACCAAATCGAATGATTATATTGTTTTCCAAAAGTAGTTGAAATCTCTTGGGGAGGTTTGTAGATCAGCGTCAATATACCCACCAAAGGTGTGTTTTCTACGTGGTCAAAACCCAGCTTTTATGGGCCGACTTAATCCTTTGTTTTCTGTGTGATTTAACAAAAAACCAAAGTCTTCATTTGCGTGGCAAATAGTTTTCTATAAATTGCTGATTTTATCCCTTTGAACCATCGTTTTACGAAACAGTTTACTTTGGCCTTTTAGTGCCAAATTGCCAAAGTAGTCCTTTCAGTTCTTTTTCAACACGTTCCCAAATTATCTTCTATCCATTGTAGAACAGGAATTATTATGGTGAATTCCGTAATTCATTTTGTTTACAAAGGATAATGCTTTTCTAGCTAAAATCTTAAAGTCAAAGATAATCAACTTTGGTTACCTATACCTAATTGGACCGTGTCATCTTATATTAAGAAACCACTGGTATATAGTTCCAAAATTTATTTATGGACAACATATCACTTCTTCGTGTGTTTAGATTTCCGGTTGCTGTTCTTTTTTGCCAAAGTTATGTCTTTAGGGTCTTTGCCAGATTTAAAACAATTTCCTCGGCAGCAGTGAATAGGGGATATTTTTCCCATCAATTACTTTTGGACCATTATAATCTAAATGAGTTTTTTTAAAATTTTTTTTATTTCCGTCTAAAACTGTTGTTTTAGTTGGATCCTCGATGGTCTGCAAGCAACCAGTATTTGTTTGCATTCGCCGTTTTTGTGGTAATATGCTGCATACCTGGGGTGTTGTCCATATAGTTTGAATAAGTTTCATATTTCCAGATATTTCCGTCTTTTGTAGGGCAGAGCAAACTAAGTACCCGCTGATCCCATCCGTTTTCCTTGGGTGGATAGAGATTGTAGGGGCCTTGGAAAATCGGCTTTGGCCAATTTGACCTGTTCAATATTGTTTGCCATCTGCCTTGTTGATAACTATAGCATCGCCATTTCCATTGATGCCCCTTTTTATCCCCTGAAGTTCATCTCCTGCACCGGCCAATTTCAAAAGCAAAAGAAATCCACCATTCCATGAACCGCTGCTATTCACTTTGGCCTACCCCGACTGGTCCACCAAAATAGTATTGAATCCTGCTTGCCTCACAGAGAATATATGGTTTCTCTGGTTTTTCTGGCAACGCCACCCAAGAATGACGGTAGGGAGGGACGAATAAAGGCATTCTTGATCTTTTGACCAATTCTTGCATTCGGAGTCTTTCACCCAAAAATACTACTTTACTAATGAGCTGGAAGATCTACAAGCTAGTACGGCAAACTTTTTTCCATGCCGGTAAGGAGGAGCCAAAGAGTCTTATAAAAGGTTACTTATTTCCGACCCCTGGAAACTCCAGCTAATTCCAATGCGTATGCTGTTACCACTATGAGGGCAAACATGGTCTATGATTGTGTGTTGAGTTTGAAAATGGGCACTTTTGTTGGGGCTTCTCAACCAAAGTAATGGCCCTAGCCAAGCGGCAAATAATCCCCGTTTAAGACACCTGGGGTAAGTTCCAGCTTACGGACGGACTCATTTTTCTAAAAGATTTAATCATAGAAATGCTTTTCCTTCAATATTTTGTTGTTGGCCAAACTTATTCTCAATGGAACGCTACCTTTGTTTTATTCCAAGCTAGGCTTAGGCTAAAGCTGTTCAGCTCATCAAAATCTATGGTGATGAGACTTTCTATCGTTCTGTGGCAATGATTGGACCGGGACCATAATTTGAACCACATCTGTTTCTGAGACTTTCTAGTGGTTTCTCTTTTCCCCACTTAAATGGTAACTCCCCATTCCTTTCGATTTTTCACTATGAATATAAAGCTCCAAAGTCTCCTTTCCCGGAATAGTCACATTGGAATAACTTCCCGGAAGGCAGGCTTTTACCCCCAATATTAATGTTGTTAAGCTGTGGTTAAAGGTGGTAGGCTCATTTGGCCCCAGGTCTCAAAACTTCGTCATATATGTTACCAATTCGCCAAAAAATTAACGATCCTTTTTTAAAACGGGACGTACTGTATTTTACACTTAAGTCCATTCATTTTTTACATGTTATGTGGCGGTTTTCTCAGGACTATCTTTTGGTCTGGTGCCCTTAAATAGGATTTACCAAATAAAAGATGCCAATATTAGGTACTACGGATAACGGACTAGAAGCCATTTAAGGCAAATTTCATCTCTTTAGTTTTTTAAGGTTAGCTTGTCCTTAATTACAAAAACCAAATTTTAAATTCGGTATCTCATTATGATAGGTTTCTCCGGTTGTAAAATTGCTGTTTGAAATGGGGTTTGGTTGGGAGCATCGGGAAAATTTTGTGTTTTCAAAACAAATAGCGGCAAACGCAGAGCGGTATAGACAACTTACACCAGCTTGGTCGGTGATTACCTCCATGGAAAGGTCCCGATTTATTCTGGAAAGTTAGTAAATTTTGTTTTCCATTAAGTGGGATCACAATACCAATGGGGTATCCAAACGCACATTCACCAATCTTCTTCATCTTTAAGGAATTCCGTATTTGGTTATTTTTTAACGAAAACTTAATTTTCCGGTAGGGTAGCAATTTTTGCATCCGTTTCAAGGTATTCAGCGGCAAGACAATCTTACGTTGGTAATGGTCTATTTTGTCCTCACCTCCAAATTAAATAGGGGAAATGTGGTTGTTAGCGTTAAACTGGTGTCGCTTTAATCCGTTGTTGGGGGGCCCTGGAATTTGGTTTATAATAAATAGGGAGGACCAACCAACTTATAGGTTACAGAGTTTTTAAAGGTTTCCGGGCATAGCCATCTTTCCTGATCTTTACTGAAGAGGAGTCAGCTTTACAAATGGGTTTTCCCATTATGTACTTGGTCTATAAGTCCCAATACCTTTTGCCCCAAAACCCCTTGTTTTACCACCAGCAAATGACCCCATCCTTAGAAAAAGATCGGCATTAATTTAGATTGCTGATTTGAAAACTGCCCGTCGAAATTCTACCGGCGATATCTTGCCAATACACGCTGCCTAGAGACTTGTTATCAGTTAAATATTGTTCGGGGTTCCTCAAACAATGACCACATTGGTGTCCACTCCATTTTTTATTTTTTAAAATTAGCTTTTGGATTATAGCCCCATTTTAAATCCAGGACAGTCAAGGTTATGGAAATTGTTTTTTATTAGTAACTTGGATTCAATGTATTTCTTTTTAAGATTACAATAAAAAATACTGGTCTTTTTTTGCACAATACTATGCTTCCTAAGCAAAGGGTATCATATAAACAAAACTAGTGGCAAGTATATTATCATTAATTCTAAATATACGGAAGTAGTTTTTGCAGAAGTGTACTTCGGTTTTATTTTAAAATAAAAGGGGATTTCATTTGAAAATCCCCCTTTTTGTATCACTGTAATCCCCTAAAATTATAATTTAGGGCCCCAACCATTTTAGGTTTCCCTTTTCCAATGGGACATGGCCTCATCATCATTTTTTAACCTTACCTGTAATAGGGTCAAATATTAATGCCGTCCTTCTACATCCTGGGCATATTCCCTAAAATGGACAGGAGCATTGTAGAAATACTTCGCGCATCTTTAATGTTCGGAAATTCAAGGAGGTGTCCTACGAAATGGCATTGAAGAAAATGATGAATGCTGATTTACATCCAGTCCCCATACCCATCGTATTGGTGGGTTGCACTTTCAACCCCTTCTTCCACTTTCTTTATCAAACTGCCATCAGATTATATAAAGGTTGTATTCATTTCACTTAGTGTAATTGTACCTTTGCTTCCGATAAAATGGTTTGCTCCCCTTCCTGGTTGCGTTCTGGTTTGATCAAGGCCTCTTGCTATGACCCGGTCCAGGTAATAAAATTTATTTCAGCACCATATTTAAAAAGTTTTACGTTGTTGGTTATTCCACAAACCTCCCAATCATCCTTAAAGTATACTTTCGCCAAAAGACGTTTACGCTATCCTGGAAGGATTCAACACAAGTGCCATCGGCAATTATCGATTCGTGTTTTGTACCGTTTGTGGTATTCCCCGGTTCCCCAAATTCTGGAACCAATGCCAGTTGTAGGGGTGAATATTGTCACGTAGCTTCCCTAGGCGCTGGTTCTTGCCATAAATCCCAGTCCAAGGTATTTGGAACCTCAATTTTTATTTGCCTATTCCAATTGAACCTCTATTGCTGGAATATAGCTTCTCCCCTTATATACTTCGCAATGATTTCCTCCCATAATCTCTTTAAACGGCCAAGCAGAACTTTGGGCGGAAGCTTTGGTTACCCATTTGGACTTTTGCCATTATATTTTTTTTTGCAGGAACCAAAAGCCATTTCATGTGGAATTGTGACTACATGGTTTTTTACATAAAAAATGCTTGCCTGCCTGTTAAAGCCATGATGCCATTAGGGGCATGCCAATGTTCTGTGTGGCTTAGAAAACGGCATCAACTTTTCTTATCCTCTAGGACTTTCTAAAGTCTTTTTCTACTTTTTGGGAATATCCTATATTCTCTTACACCATACATTGTGTTCCTCTAGGATAATTTGTCGTCCACATCACAACTATAAAATTATTTTGGCGTTGGGGTCTTGATTAATAGCAACAAAGTGGGCCTTGGCCTGCGCTGCTTTACCCCTATGACCGCAACATTTAATTTATCGTTGGCGCCTTAAAATATTACCGTAAACTAATTACTTGGCATAACTAATCCACCCAAAACTAAGGGCTGCACTTCCCGCTGCCGTTTTTTTGATAAAATCTTCTTTTTCGTTTTTCATCTATTCGTTTTTGTTTATGCTTTTAATTTTAATGTCTTTGAACGATACCCTATCTCCATGATCCTGAGAAGGGATAGTGTCCTTGAATCACCATGTCCCCAAATTTGGCCATTTTAACTAATTTGCCTTTCAGTACCATATTTGCGATAGTCGTCACTTTTCTTTCATATTCCAATACTTTGGTTCCATTTAGCCAATGTTCAACGTGGTTTGTCGATGATTTAATGTGGCAGTATTCCATTCCCCAATCTGGATTGATAGGGCTTGTTTATGTCGGCCTGTATAAGGTATATAGCGAAGCTTACCGTTCTATACCATCGTGATTGCCAAATTTTTGCATCTGGGGTGGCGCTTCATCATCCAATTATTTGATATTCCAGTCCTTATAGAAGAACCCGGGCGCCTTTGTTTAGATCCGTATTTACATAGTATTTTATCCCACTGTGGCACCTTCCGGTAAGTTTAAAAATCTTAAATTTTTAATTCAAAATCACCATAAAGGTCTGTGGAAACAATACTTCTCCACCAGCAGCGGGATTTCCTCGCCACCGAAGGCAATACGGTTAAGCACAACCGTCTGCTATTTTCCCATCCGGAATCAGGAAAACCATCTAAAACGGGCACCTCCCATCCATTTGGTAGTTTCCCCCGTCCCATAACAATTTTCAATTTGTCTTTTTCTTCACCAACTGTAAGCTTGTTCTTGGTGATAATTGGTGTCAAGGGCGATTTTTTGGAATAAGTTTCCAGGTTGTCGTTAAGATTTTGACGTTCTTCCAAAAAACAATTTGGGTTCCTTCGGTTTTGTCTATTCCAATACCGTGACCTGAAGTGCAATAAACCACTAGCTGTTTTATCAATCGATCAGATAGGAAGCAGGTACAGTCGTTGATCCAAGTTTTTAGGTATCCCCTATAGCTTTCAATTCTGTAATGGTTTCACTCATTTTGTTTAAAGGCTTTTGCGCATTAGGGTTTTACCGTCTAAAGGATTTAACCAACCCCGTCTGCCCTCGTCATAATACCCGGCACTCCAAGCTCCTTTCTGAGGGATCTATTCCAATCTGGTATCCATGTTACTCTAACCGTTTCATATCAGAGTAGGAATACTATTGCTTCTAATCTGGATACCAGGAAATGTTCATTGATGGATCATACTTTTATAGGTCCAAATTCAATATAAAATCCCCATACATTTTGTCAGTGGTCATAAAGCAGTGGAGTGTTATGAACGTGGTTCAACTATCGGTACATCAACGACTTTCATATTTTGCTACTCTCTCCTTTTTGGTCTCCAGGCCGTTAAGGGTCTTGCCATCGATAAAAGTTTTACCCACCGGAGTGTTGTCTTTTCATTGTTCCTGCCACAACCTATTAATAAGTATGCCAAAAAAGATAGGAAGGCAAAAAAAGAGGATTGGATTTTTGATTCTTGATTTTCATTTAATATCTATTTTTTATCAATGTGAGGCTGAAAGGTATAAAAAAGTGGATTAATTATAGCCTGTACTGATGAAAAGTGCCTTAACATTACGTTAAAATAGCGTAAAAAAAGGGCCGCCTAAAACTAGGAAAGTGTGGCGGGCCTAATTTAAAAATTATACTTTTTTAATATGTCCCTATTGAAGTGGTCTACTAAATACATTTAAACCATGGTTAAACAATCGTTAGTACGTGATCAAAACTTAATGGGCTGATCCTTTAAGCAACTCTGGAAATTTTGCTTGAAATCGCTCCAATCTAGGAAACCGATACGTTTCTGATATAGGAATTGTTAGGATTGTTTTTCTCATTCCTGATGATAGTCCTCGGCATTCATAAAAAAGATAGTAAAGGGTTTTCTTCTGTAACTATTGAGAGCCGAATAGACCCCTTTTTCCTTATTCAATTTAAAATATATCGTTTATAATCTTCTTCTCGGAATTACTTTTATAGAATGCGATTGACGGTAGGGGCCCTTTTGTCCGGTCCCTGCCTATTAGTGTAGAGGTCATGTGGACCAAAAAAACACTTTCACCAGGTCTCAAAAGAAAATTATTTTGGTTTCTAGATACTTCTTACAAGCTTTCGGCATGGGTTAGTTCGGCCATAAACCCACCGTCCTCATAGTGCGGGTTTTTTTCCTTACCGCCCGAATAACCGGAGACAATTTCCTTAAACACCCTTTCACACTGTCAAAAATTGCCTCTACCACCAAAACAACCGCTGGCAAAATAAGCGGTTTCATATGTGGAGCTGATTAGCTGGTTAAACTGGCTATTATTTCACTCTTTTGTTCCGACTTTTGTTCCGATATTGGTTTTGGGGGAGACTGGGCAACTAAATAGTACTAAATCCTTTTTAAAACCGCAAGTAGTGTAATCTGTAATAGTTTCATAGTAAAAAATTTCTTAATGTTATAATGTTCCATTCTAAATCTGTTATTCTAGGCTTGCTAAAAGCTCTTATAGCAATACCAAAAATCCCGCCATGCTTAATATAGTGCAGTTTTGATTGACACTTTAATTTGAAACTTTATTTGCTCCTTAGTGTGTGCAAAACTTCCAAAATACTTACGGGATTTTCTCCTTAAAAAGGTTTGAAAATATCATTTTTTATTTACGTTGAGACACCTAATTTTCAAAAGCCTCATGACGGCGTTGAAAAGGTGATAGTTCGAACGTACCCGCCTTTTTGGTGCGGGTTTCTGGTTTAATCCCACTTACCCTTGGCGAGGGAATTGCTTAAAGGGGAAAACAGTGACTTTGCCCTGGGGGTTAGTACCAATTTTATTATGTATTGAAATAGATTTGTTCAGGAACCTATTGGGGTAATAAATATTTAATTCGTTTAAACAATGGCCCAACAAGATATATTATGCCGTTGTTAAGTTAATTTAATTATAGTAAGAGTTTTTTAATTTACCCAAAACTTGAAGATTATGGTTTTTAGCCCCTGGGAGATGCTGTTTAAGAATTACCGATTAAATTACGATACTCATCGATTACCCGAATTCATGACCCTATTTTCATCCACGAGCATTTCTGCACTTTAACGAGAGATTTGTCAGATACCGAAAATAAGGTTAAAACGATTTGTGATCTAGTCAAATCTCTTCTCTG
>Ga0163217_1036787_pt1 | contig 11368 bp, 15 predicted proteins | sample SynspAceP_FD_185933 | JGI IMG/M metagenome (GOLD analysis project Ga0163217, IMG submission 185933) | Saline lake microbial communities from Ace Lake in Antarctica - Synechococcus sp. Ace-P (PacBio error correction) | ecosystem: Environmental > Aquatic > Non-marine Saline and Alkaline > Saline ... | reverse complement strand
CCCCAGTCGCGGCTGTGGATCCTTACAGCTCGAAAATAGTCACAGCTCGGTGTTCTGACGCGGTCATCTCACCTAGGCAGGGTCACGCCGTCCGACTCACGCTTTGAAGGGCTTCGGGGATTCCGGCAGGCAGCCCAATACCTGTTGGCACCCAGCGATTCAAGCAGCCAGACGCCGGCGCGCGATGCGGCAACGAAATTTCATTGCCCATGAGTCTTCGAGTTTCCGGGACCGGGTTTTGTCTGGAACAGACAATCCCTGATGGAGATGCCAGCAGAAAGCGGATGATAGGCGCAGAGCGCCTTGCCAGATGCTTGTCCTTGATAGTCCTGCAGGGCCAGAGCCGTGGAAGATGCGCGCTCGGGTACGAAGGGTAGCGGAAGGGTTCAACTTCGGCATGCCTGGCCCGGGAGAAGCCCGGCAGGTCCAGACCGATATCGACACGCCGGTCATGACCTTGATCGAGAAGCTGGGCGCCTTGCCGCCGAGCTGGCATGGCCCAGAAGGTTGACTTTCGGCGGCACCAGAATTCCTTTCCGATCTTTATCGGCCCACGGCGGCAGAAAGCGTTCTTGCCGGGATTGGCGAGGGCGGGACGAAGGTGTGCATACGCAGGGTGATTTCCTGCGACATGCGGACCCGGCCACCCAGCGTGAGTGCGCAACTGCCGCACGGCCAACGCGGGGATTTCAGAACGTTGTTTGACCATATTGGTTCTCCCTGATTTTCATGAAACTCTGCGGTTACGGGCGGCTTCATGTCGCAGTGTGGGCGCCGGGGCTTTCGTTCCCACGATCACGAATTTCGTCCAGTCTAACCCATCTCGCACCCGAGCGCAATCGGCAAAAGTAGTAATGCTTTGCCGACATTAGAGCACGCCGCGGCGGATCAGGTTGATGCGGCCGACGACGATGACGCGATCAGGATGCGTTCAACCACGGCTGGAGAAGCGTGAAACGCAGCAGGTGCCCACGGCCCATTCCCGGGAAAAATACAGCAATGCTTCCACAGCGCCGAGAGGAACAGAAGCTGCGCTGGTGACCCCCAGCAGCACAGGCTCCGTGGCAGCGGTATCGCTTCCCCACAGAAACACCATCGCTCACCACGGATTGAAGGTGTCCTTTCGGTGCCGCGCATCGCCAGATAGGTCAAAGACTGGCGAAGGCGAAACAGGTATCGACACACTTCCCACGAGTCGAAAGCTACGCCCACAAGGCGGGTTCAGCCAGATCTCCGTGGCGTTCCAGGGAATGCCGAGTGCAGCCGGACGCAGCCGCATCAGTACCGCCGCGACTGATGGGGGGGGAACGCTTCGATGATGGCGAGCAGGATTCGAGTGTTGCGCCGCACGATCCGGTTGGGAAGCCAACCGACAGCGTGACGCGACAGCGAGGACATCAGGCCAGAAGCGCTGCAACAATTGAGAAAACAGGCCGCATAGGAACACATGAAAAGAAAATCGTGGCTATGACCGGGACCGCAGCATCGCGGAACTGGCTTGCACGGTGGCTCAAGTAAGCCAATTAGCACAGAAAAGGGGCATGACACAGCGCAGACGAGCCCACCAACCCCTTGCTCAGCCGCCGCGAAAAAGGCGAGGAATCCGATCAGCAGCAGGGTTTCGCCGGGGGTCGTTCGAGTCGGCATAGAATCTAAGGCCGACTCGAAAGGACAGCCAACGTACAGATGAGGAATTATCAAGATGGCAATCCTACGACCCGACCCGCCGCAACTGGTCTAGTTCCCGAAGGCTGGAAAAAATTTTTCATGCCAATTTCCCATGTTTTACGCACGAATTGGTCGATGGAGTCCTCACGCCCGGTTTCGTTGAACAAGTTCAAGAACGTGGAGTCCTTACATGCGGTTTCAAATTCTTGGCCGGTACCCCATGGCGACCGTCTCTGCGGTTCGTTCAGCGGTCCTCAACCGCCGCCCCCCTTGCCCGAACCGCTGACCAATAGGAGCCAACGTCATTCCGCGAGATTCCACGCTGGAGGGACACCGATTTCCGCGCCGGGCGTACTTTCACTGGAATGCATCAGCAGTGCCGTTTCTCGAGCGAGAGCCGATGCGATCTCCGCAGGTCGCGCTGGGGATGTGTCCATGCCCATCTGCGGCCTGGCCAGATGGAGCTCGCGCGCCGGATTGCTCCGGGGCGGCTCTCAAATGGGGGGGCGTTGCCGGGACCGATCTGGACAAGTCCCTGAAAGAATTCTGGAAACTCGGACCGTGGTGCAAAGCCACCTGCGATGATGCCGGCGACAGCGGGGCGCTGGCTGGATTCATTGTAACCGGTGTGACCCACTACATCGCGAATGTCGAACCTTGCCCATGAGCACCGGGTGTCGGGCTCGAACGCGAAACCTGAGACCGCCGAGAATGATCGCGTAATTGGCCGGCTGGGCTCAACCGATATGTGAACTGGCACTGATCTGCGTTTCGCATGCTCATCTGCATGACCGTCCGACTGGCCCGAAATCTGGGCCGGGCGACGCGAGTTGGCGGGGGAATCGATTCCAGTATCGGCGCAGAATCACAGGGACAGGAATCGGTTTTCCATAGCCCCTGCTCGGTTTTGCAAAAGCCGGGTCCAACGCGGTTGCGGTGTCGGGCTGCGCGACGGAAACCGGTTCGCAGATGATTGCAGTGATCCCCATCTGGGTGTGCTTCCTGCCCAATTTATGGCTGCTTGCGGGTTTCAAGTCGCCTCCTACTATCGTCGGATGATGACCCGGCGTTCCGTTCATCGCCCGCTGGAGGCCGCAACGAGCAGAATGCCTGGGTCCGCACCAACATGCGGGCCTGGTCCAATCGAATCTTTTATAATTATTCCTTGTGATGGTGAGATGTTCAGCGATCTGCCGAAGCGAACTTCACCGAACGCACCGAGGAGATCGGCGTGCGCTGGTGGTTCGACACGAGATGACGATCCGTGAAACCCCCTTATGCCCGGTCGTCTCCGATGCCCGCGTGTGCATCCGCCGGTGAAGGGGTGGAAGATCGCCCTTTGCGCTGCGGAGGGGCAGCCAGGCCCAGTGAGAAATCAACCTCCCATGTTACGGTCAGATTCAGGCGATGACTTTACGAATCCGGACGCCCTACGAGTGTTCACGTGCCGGGCAAGGAATATTGTGTTTGCGATGCCGCCGCGGCATATCGGGCAGGTTATGGCGGTCAAAGCTGCCTGTCGCGCGCCCACAACCCGCCCGCCGATGTGCTGGTGTCCGAATGGCGCGATGCGTGGGGGAAATACCAGTAACGGCAGCGGATTTGCGGTGGCCTTCGATCCCGGAAGGCTATGTTGGGCGCCTCGGCAACAACAACCGGCCAATGCCGATGCTTGGCCGGCGGCTGGCACTTCTCACGAGACGCAGTTTCCGGATTGCGTGACCTTTTGTCGGCAGGGACAATCGGCAGGCTGATCCGTAAAGCCCTGAGCGCGACGTTTATATGCCCTCGCGGTGGCCTTGCGCACCTGCTGCTCGGCAGCTCGCGCGATCGGATGTGACGTTGAACCCCGGTCAGGATTCCGTGCGAAGCTGGCTGCCCGACATGAAGGGATGCGTCATTATTGATTCGATTCCCGAGGCGCGCTGACGTTTTAGCTGACAGCTTTGCCTTTGCGAGCAACTTCTGGAGCGAAGCCGAGCGGGAGCTGATGGCGGTCGGCGGGCGTTTTGATGAGCAAATCGCGCCGGCGTAACGCGGCAGACCCCGCGCGCGTCGCGGACGCCCTGGTACCCGCACCTGGATGCCGCGGACAAAAGGCCTGGGGAGTTGCACTCTGGGTGACATGCACGACGGCTCGGATGCGGCATCCGCTGAGTTTCATCCCGGTCATCGGCGACAAATATTGTTCGGCGATGTGCCCATCAGTGGCAGTTCCACCACACTGATGAAGACCGCCCACGCGACACCGACGGAAACGTCATCCGACCCGGTTCGGAGTCCCAGTCCGCATATCTTCGACATGTCGATCCCGGATGCCAACGGTTCAACCGCTCGGCGGAAAGGATGGCTGGCTCACAGCGCGAATTTCAGATCAGTTCGATTTCTGGCTGCGTGCGCATTATAGTTCAGGTGCGTCAGGGTTGAGACGGTGGAGCGCGCGTTCCGACACAAGTGGGGGAGTGCGGCCTAGAGACTTGCTTTCATCCGAAGGTGATGCCGGATGCTGAGCACGCCCTTGCTGCCGCCTCTATGTGCGTCGGGCCTCGGAAACTGGCGCAGATGGACGCGGTCAACGTCCAGCAGAGCTGCTTCTGCCTTGTCGGGCGGGCTGCCGGACCCGTTTCGGGCCGACCATATTTCAGCAATATTTCCGCAGGTGACCGGTTCAGAAACGGGTCCCGCTGCGCCGCTCGAGGGATTTCACGAGAGGTACTTGGAAAAGGCGTTTCCCGATCTGCGGGCGTCAGTGGCCGTCTGCCGTGCCGTTCTTCGCGGTCACATTCCGGGACCACGACGGCGGACCAAAATTATATTCCCTTACTCATGAGATATCGCGTCCAACACGGGCCTAGTCTCGACTTTGATGTGTCACCATTCTCGGCATCGACCCGACAGGCCGGTTCTGGGGGCAAGTCCTCATGGCTGGGGCAGCACCGCGTTGGTGCCGGAGGCCAGGCACAAAGTGGTGATCTGTCGGGATCATGTCCGCGAAACCTTGCCTGGTGGTTTCGGGGTCGCGCGTTCCGCCCCCGGCCACTGTTAGAAATCACCGATGGGAAGAAAAAATGGCCGCTCTGGTCGCGGCGATCGAGGGCGAGGATATTCGGCCTGATCGGGCGGCACGCCGTCCTGGCTGTCCTGTTGTTCGACAGCTTGCACAGGGAGCCCATGGGTGACAGGCCCGGAACTCTCAACATACTTTCCCAGACTGAACTGCTGATCCTGGTGGGGTCGATTCAAGCCTACCGCGGAACGTTTTCGAACGCCTTATTCGGGCAACCTCTGCCGAGCTGCGGTGAGTCTATCGGCAGCGAGGGCTTATCGCGGTTGCCGTGCCGGGCCGGAGGATGGCCTGCTGCCGTGATCCTCGACATGGCTGTTCTATGAATGCTTCCGCCGATAACTTGGATGCGGATCGTCCCACACGCCACTGGGCGGGCACCGTCGACCGGATCAATTATGCATTGTCCTGAAGCACCTGTGCCGCTCTGGTTTCCTATTGTGGGTCGGCGGCACACGGTGGAGTTTGTCAGTCTCTCACCGCTTGCGTGTGAAGATCACAGCCGTTACAGCTATATGCTGCGGCTTTCGGAGCATCTGATTGCAGCGAGTGAAGCCGCGATTACCCGCGACGGCGCGTCATCCATCGGGGCCGACAATCACGGATTGGTCGTGGGGCCGGTCCATGCCTAGGGATGACAACCGCGGCGGCCATCTGTTCCGTGGGTTTTCCAACGCGCGCCCTCCGACTCGCACGTGTCACCATTTCGTGAAAAACCGTGACGCAGGCACTTTCCCAAGACAATGAAGATTACGACGGCCCACTTCGGGCGGCTCTCGGCATGCGGTGCGCCCGAAGCCAATCGCGGTCCGCGGGTACCTTTGCGGCGCTGGAAATGAAGTCGCGCGCCAGTTGTGCGGCCCGCACAAAGGTGCCACGATCACTCAATGATGGGACTTGTTCGCAGGGTTACGAAAGTTTCCGTGGCGGATCGAGCTTAGGTTCGGTCGATACACCACGCCGTCATCGCCAGCCCCGCAGGGGCGGCGATCCATCTTTGGCCGTCACTAGGATTGGCTTCGTATGCTACGCAGATCCTCGCATGACGGCGGCGTAGGGCTACTTTTTCTGCGAATACGTCATGCGCGGACTTGATCGCGATCTCGTCTCCTTGGCGCGTGCTTTTGCAGAATGCCGGAATCAGTCCGGCATGAAAACCCCACACCCCGAAAAAACCACCAACGAAAAACGGAACAGGCTAGTCGTCATTCCAGAAACGCGTGTTGTCAGGCGTCTAGGGCATCGATCGCGCATGATTTATTTCATAGATGGCCCACCGCCCGATGCCAACATTCTCCGAATCATCAGAAGATGGGTGCGTTTCCAGCGCCGTCTGGGCGGTCATGAAGGCCTTGCAGTGCCGCTGCAGTTGACCTTAGTGCCCTGCAGCAGATTTCGACACCAAAGCGATGGCGAGCCAAAGTCCGGGTCCATCATCTCGCGTGATGCGCGCGAGAATGATCGGGCCGTGAGTTCCGCTGCGATTGGGTTTCCCAGGGTCTTCCCGTTCTTCCACGCCCACCAGAAAAGCGCATCCACGCCGGCTGTCTCGTAAGCGGTGGCGCCCGGATGGCCTCGTCAACCCGGCGATTCCGGCCGCGTGGTCGGCCCGCATCGCCCAGATCCGGGTCGGTAAGCGGCATCAGCGCGGCTTTTCATCTTGCCCGACATCCCTTCCTCACAGTGAGATCAGGTGGCCTTGCGCCCGAGCCATAGGGGTTGGGGCAGGCGGTATCCTCGGTATGGACAACGCGCGACTCCGGCCATCCCAGTCCTCGACCCGTAACTGCCGCACTTCAGGCGCGTCTGCCGTGCCATGGTTCGGCATCCACCAGCAGCGGCAGATCACAGAGCCCCGGGCTGATGCGTGCGGGCCTGATCGGCGAATTCGACAGGGTCAGGACAATCAGATCCTTGCGGCCAATACGGCCATGGAGGCCGACCGAGGCCGGCAAAAATCCCGATTCGAAGCGGCGCTGCTGTGACCCTTGCGGTCAATCGGGTCGGCGACGGAGCCCGGGATGTATCAAGCGGTCCCCGACTTCCAGGATGGCGCGAAATCTTTCGTTCGGAAAAGCGCTATGATGTGTTCTTTTCGTGAGTTCGGACTGTAGAGTTTGCTCGTTCCGGACGCAGCGCGCCCGTGTCGGCCAGGGCCTTGATGTCGCCGCGTCAATAGCCGGCTCGGCCAGGATTCTCGGCATGCGCGCCGAAGGCCGGGGTGTGGAGCGCAGCTCGGGCTTGGGCTGTGCGGCTGAATTTGATCGGGGCGTGCCGCTGGCCTTGTACCCAGTCGAGCCTTGGCGCCATGTTCCGTGCCTTTTTTGCTTCATGGACCTGGCCGGTGTCGAGCACCGGGCGTGCCGGAATTCGCGGCAGAGCAGTTTCATGGCAGAGCACATTACGACCATCGACCGCCGCATTAAGGCGCCAGCAATTCCTCTCGCAGTTCGGCCGGTTGGGCCACCCGTTCGGACGTTATTGCAAAACCAGGGTCTTCGATCATTCGGGGATGCCGAGTTCGTATTGACAGGCGCGCATAGGCGCGGTTGTGGCTGCCGTATGAACACCTCGACGGTTCTTCGGTCGGAACTTGTCATAGGGGGCGAGTTGGACATTGCTGGTTGCCGGGTGATGCGGGAACCTGCCCGCCGGAAAAAGATTAGTAGTTGGGATATGGGGGAATGCATCAGCGGACAACGCGCAATCATAAGCGGTCATGCTCGTATGAACGCCCTTTGCTTCGGAATTCTGCGTCGAAGAGCCCATTCTGATGCGGACGACCAGGAATAGAGTCCGGTCCCATGATCGACAGCCGCGCATCCCCACCCGGGTGGGCTCCTTGTCCGGTCCGCCATGATGTGGAGAACCAGCCTGCCATTTCGCGCCGGAATGGATGCGTTCGTAACCGGGAAGCCCCCCAGCGGACCATTCCTCGCCAATAACGACACGCGCATGGATAGCGCGGAACTTGTGAGACAGCGTTCCTTGTAGCCGTATCGCGCCCATTTTATTCCAGCGTCCCGGTCTATGTAGTTGTCGATTCAGCGACTCGTGCATCTTCAAGCAGGCGGCATAAGGACGCCTGCCCCTCGTGCTTTGGAGAGATCGAGCCCGATGGATCGCTTGTTCCGGTCGGCCGACGAAATAGGAGGCACGCCCCTATGAAGGCGGCCCAGTCGGCGGACTCGTCCCCCTGGGCGGGTTCGACCTTTGATCACATGGGCCACTCTATCTGGGGTAACCAAGTACGGCCCCCCCAGAACGCGGTGCAGACCACGACCTTGAGGCCGCAAGGGCACAACGGTGATTTGGTTGAGACATGTTGTTTGCTGCGTAGGTTTCATGGCGTTCGCGGGTGTGTTCGGCTGTGTACCAGAATGCCATGGTTTTGCAGTGCCGATGCTAGTTTTACTGACCGTCATCCGGTACCATGCCCCGGACCCGGGGAATGAGAAATCGAGGATTGAAGTTACTACCATCTGAATCCAGACGCGCTCGAATTTTATCTCTCTTATGGACGAGGGCGAATCCATTCTCTCTCATCTCGACACGCGCTGCTTCGAAACGCAATATCCGCAAGTAGGGGCATTATGCCAGGCGCATGGCATGATTTGCGCGTGCACGGAAGATGCCACAAATCTGTCTGATATCGCGACAGTTTAGCATGGAAACGCATCTGGCGCGCGGTGGGGGTCTGCGTGCCAGAAGGCCTCGGGATAGCCGAAGTCTTCCGTGCGCGGGGCATCCTGCGGAATGTGTGGTGTCCATATATCTGCATCCGTGGAAAACGACCCCTGGCCCGATGCCCGCGCTCGGCGCGCGAATCCTTGTCGGGTCGACGACGCCAAGATTGTCTTCTGATATTGTCTGCCGCCGCCTCAAGACGCCACGCATCTCGAATTTATTGTCGATCGCATTTGCGGTCAGAACCTTGCGGGTTGACGACTCCTGCGGGGGATTGCTCTTGCAAAGGCGTTCGATGCCGCTGAAGGGCTGACATACAGCGGTATTCAGCTATTGGGTTCGGCACAGCATCGACAGCTACGCGCGCGAAAGGAAAAACTCACGCCGCCATCCACAGTCAAGACAGATCGTTGGCGCTTGACCGCGGCCGGGCTGGGAACCCGAGATCCGGACCGGTGGCGGCACGGGCTCTTATTACTTTCGAGAGCAATTCAGGGTTACACTTCGTTTCAATGCGCTCCGATCATGAGATGCCGATTACGGCCGTGATCAGAGACAAGGGCGGCACGCGGATCGACGTGAATGAATGGAATACGCCTTCTTTTTCATTACTCCACCCAGGTCATGCAGCATGTGGAAAGCCGACCGGGCCGTTGTCGACGCGCCTGAAAGTCCAGTCCGTATGGCGGGCTGCCGGGTTGTCCATGGGCCGCGATATGTTCGCGTAGTATCAGCTGTTCGATTGAGCAACGACGACGTCGATCACGATCGAAATGGCGCCCTAGAAGTCGGTGAACAAATTTCGGCTGGTCCCGGCCATTTTGCGACCCGCCGCGAATATCCATGGATGGTTGCGGGGGTCCGGAAACGGGAAGGTCGAAAACCCTGTGGCCGTTCAGCGCGCGGGTAAGCTTAATGAAGGTCGGGACCCGTGGGTAAGCCGTCAGGCCTCAAGCCGCGTTGCCGCACCCGAAAAACTTTGCCGCGAAACCCGGTTAGCGTTCGGGCACGGCGCGGCGACGTCTCCGCCGTAAGCCAGCGCCAGTATCAGCTCGGGGTGCTCGCGTTTCGGGGCACATGAATTCGGGCGTGTCGTAGTCTGAAGCCGGTGTCGTTCGCGATTTCGATCCACGGTGTGTCCGGTGAATGCTCTTGAGCTTGAAGCGTTTTGCCGCGTATCGAATCGAAAAAACGCAAGCGCCCGGTCAAACGTGGCGATGACCGCCAGCCTCTGCGAAGGTGTTCTGCTTCGCTTCACGCCCGCGCCGGCTATGAAATCGACCTTGGGACCGAGCACCCGGCGCGGTGTGTTCTCACGAAACAGGATCACCCGGGGCACAGGAAAATACAGATAGCGAGCCGAAGGAGCCGGGAACGGGGACCTTGGTGTCAGGGTAACGCGATTCCGACGACGATTGATATTCGCCTGCCGTCAGTCTGACCCGCCGGCCCAGGGAAGAACGGCATCGATCCGGCCCTGGGAGCGCAGGTCGAACATTCGCGCCGCCATCGGTAAAGGCAGAGCTTGGTCTCGCTGCCCAAGCATGGAGACCGCGCAAGGTTGACGCCCGACCGGGCGCGCGCGCAGAGAAAGTCGGCGGTGCCGGGATCGGGGTTTGCGCGCCGACGGCGACATGGCGCAACCCGGCCAGCATGTCCCGCCACGGTGCGATCAGAGTTGTCGGGAAGAAGTTCCGCGTTTCATTCTGCCAGCCTTTGTGGGCATGGGGGCATGGACGAATTCGTCGAGATAAGCTGGCAAAGCCTTCTTCGGTGCGTGCGCGTTCAAAGATAGTCGACGCAGATGGGTTCGTACGCCCGCCAAAAAAAGCGTTCCGAACAGCCGACGGCCAGGCGCCGTTCTTTGCTTCGCGACGACGGCGCTGACATAAAAGCCCGGGGATGGTTGCCCGGTGCGTTTTTCATCGGCAAGCAGATCGCCTCGTAGATTTCGTTTGCGTTTCACCAGCCGTTTCGGCGGTCAGCAGGGCCACTCAGCATCATCTCGCGGCGCCACGCCGATCAGACCACTCTGCACGTGAGGGGGGGGCCGTCGGCAAAGGGGGCATGGAAAAATACAGACCCCAGGTGACGCTTCCCGGCGGATCGCCTTCACCATGGCAGCGATGGGGCCGTCTTCTTCGCCGTAACGGGTCCGTGCCGGTGGTACCCAGTCGTCGCGATGCTTGGCAGGTCCAGATCCGACAAATGCCGCCACGGGCTGAAGGGAATGCCTTCTCGGCGGCCTGCAGCCGAGTGAATGGCGGGCAGTCGTTCGACCATGTTGCACGAGGTTCCCGCTAACTTGATGGCCGCCGGTGAAGCGCGGGGCGGGGGGCCGATTATTCCTCGAGGGTGACGGCGGGCGGTCTCAAGGTGCAAACACAGCCCGCCCCGATCGCCATTGTCGCACTGAAAACCGGACCGAGGCACGCCGAACCACGTGGAGGCGCGCACGCCGCGCGCCCAATCAGCGCGCGTATGGTGGCCACTGGTAACAGCCGGAATAGTCGAGGCGCGAGCGCCAGCTTGCACCAGCGGATTGCGTGTGCCAGATCTTCGACCGGTGTGGGAACTGTCGCTTCAAGGTTTCCTGCAGAACGATCGATTTACGCGGATTCATCACGATGTTTAAGACGTGGGGTTGGCCGCAGGAAAAATAAAGGAATAACGCACTTCATGGATTTCTCTCTTCCGAATATCGCGGCGCTCGCGGACTCCGTCGCGACACCATTGCAAACCACGGAGTAATTCTTCCGCTATGGAGCGACGTTTGAGGAGCACTGGTGCCTGTCACGCATCCCCTTATCCGAGAAATAAATGAGTGACGCCGGTTCTTCGGGGCAAGCCTTTACCCAGAAGCACTTGATAGCAGTGTATGCACGGAAACAAAAATCATGGCAGTAATCAGGCCATTCCGAAAAAAACCACCTCTACCGACTAGCCCCG
>Ga0163217_1105352_pt1 | contig 11369 bp, 8 predicted proteins | sample SynspAceP_FD_185933 | JGI IMG/M metagenome (GOLD analysis project Ga0163217, IMG submission 185933) | Saline lake microbial communities from Ace Lake in Antarctica - Synechococcus sp. Ace-P (PacBio error correction) | ecosystem: Environmental > Aquatic > Non-marine Saline and Alkaline > Saline ... | reverse complement strand
TTCCATTGGAGTTGTAAAGCTCTCGAAACAGTCGCACCGATATATCAGACTTTGTCAAGATCCTTAATGGTAATTGGCTTTTTCAACGAAGATCGGTTTTTTGAGAAGGGTGCTTTCAGGCCTAATTAAGCTTAGTTAGAGCAAACCCACTTTAATATTCAATGCATTATACGACTTTATTCTATCAGGATAAATTTTAGACAATCAGAACTTCATTTTTGTGGAAATTATGATTATCGATTTATTCAAAAATCATTGAATCTTATGGAATTTTCAAGCAACGTCTCGATAACGTTTGCTATATAAAATTGATTTAATTTTAACAAAGAGATTTTATATTTTTATTTGTCGCTTTTACATGTCAATTCTTCGTCAGATGCTAATCACGAAGAGATTTCTGTCAATCGTTATCCAATAACCATTGACCCACATTATGAAACAGAAACTTATTTGTTATGCTTTTTTTTCTGAGTATAAGTATCCAAATGGCATTTGCGAAGAATGCAGGTAAGCGGGTGCTCACGATGAAAATCAGCTTGCTCTACCCGGTGCCAACATTGTTTGATCAAAAGGAACCTCCAGGTGGAACCATTACAGATATCAGATGGCTCCTTTTCGCTATCAGTGGTAAGTGAAATGTATCTGTATTTTCGCAATTCTGGTATTTTCCCCAGGAAATCAAAGCGGAAGCCAATATGCAAAATAAGATCTAAAGCTGATATCTTTTGGTATGAATTGTAATAGGGGGATATGGTACCGCAACAGAAGCCAGTTTACAGTGCTGTGCGTTCAGTTCTGCTTGCTGATTTTAAATAAACAACCTTTTAAGTAAGTGAGTCAGCTTTACAAAGGTAGGCTGCGGAGTTCAAGTGACACAAACAAGCGGTATCAGCTGTGATTTTAAAATTAGAATTCGTGGCTCAATTCTTACAGGAAGTAATGGCCTCTTTTTCAGTTAGACCGGTCATTCTGACATTTCCACAATAAATGTAATGATATCCAAGTCGATGGAAGTTTGTTAAAGACGCTGCTTCAACACGATTTCGGAACTAGGGGCCAACGGTGTTATTTGATAACACCAAAAGAGGTCGCTCAGGAAAGCCGTGATTGATGCTACTTTTATTACTGAGTTTCATGTTACCCAAAAAGCTGCATTTAATGAGTGCCGCAGGAATTGCTGAGGAGTTGTTTTGCCGAAAGGTGTTGATCCAAATCACCTAATCCTTTTTAACACCACAACAAGAAATGAAGCATTTACGCCAAAGTGGGGGAGAGGACTGGCAAATCAAGATTATTTCAAGAGCGATTTACAAGAGAACAGCAGCTTTCCGTAAAGTGTTGCGTAGTGATAAAATAGCTATTATATTCTGCGTAACTGTTATCAAGCCAGGCGAACAATTAAGTATCAACTCTATAGACGCTCATTTAAGATCGAATTTTAAATGCAAAACTAACGAAAAAGTAAATGTAGTCTAAAAACCTAAATTTAGGAATGTCAGAACTACGAGCGCTTAGAGCAGATTTTGGGGGTTGTTTGTCTCTTTGATCCAACTACTCGCTGTTTTGACCGAAAATGGGATTATAATTTTAATTCGAATTAAAAACTTGTAGCAACGTCAGAGGCGGAAATCCATTGATAGCCTGTGGAAAAATAATCAGGTTAAAAATAACCTTGACCGATGGCGTGCTATGACTATTTTGAATTATATTTTAACAAAAAATATAGTATTTTAATTTTTCGACCGGGCTTAAAATCTGATGCACATATAAATAGTCTTTGCGCACCTTGATGTCCAGTATAAACGGCCTTCGCTAATCTGAATATTTTTATGGCACCCAAGATTCTCCAACACAAATAATTTACTTATCGACTGAATTTCTGAAATCCACAGTTTTAAAAATTTGATGCCAGTAATATGAAATCGTGAAAGAGAATTCCAATTCGGTAACATACTCACACGCAACTAATTTTTTACAGAATTTGTGGCTACAGAGATGTATCGATTGGCAGCTATTCAGCAGGTACGATTAAATGTGAGTCCAATGACGTGGAATCATTTCTAGGGAGGCAAGATTATTCTTACTGGATAAGTATTTGTCGAAGTGTCATCGCGCTGATGGCTCAAGTGTTTTCAAAAATAAATGGGATTTTCCATCTGGATCAGTAGGCTGGGATGTTACTAAAGAGATTTTTTGAAAATGTAAACTTCGATAAAATCTACTTAAAGGTAGATCGTTATGTCAGTTGGAAATCAGAGTATTAGTGTTTTCGGGGACACGCTCAAGAGCGGGTGATTCATATAAGCGAGAATTATCCATTTGTGGTACTTTGACTACAGGTGTTACGCTCCTTCCAACGGGTAGCTAATCCTGACCTAACCTGGGCAAAAACCGACAAGTCAACGCTGGGCTTTGATTTGGGAGTAATTGAAGTCAGCTTTTACCCTACGCATTTGATTTTTACAAAGAAGAATACCACAGATTTTATCTGCTGGACACCCAGTTACCGCATTTGTTGGACCTACATGTGAAATTATAAAATGCAGGAAGAAGTCGAAAAATAAAGGTTTCGATATATCTCACTTGAGTGCTGATCTCTATGAAAAGTAAAGCTGGTTTTGTCACCTCTACGCTGTACTGTAAATCAGAAATCGAATAAGTTTAGCTTGAATGATGACGTCAATTTCTTATCTAGGTGATAACATAGGCTAAACTTTTCTGTTATCAACAGAGTGAAGTGGTAGCCAATAAACCTTTAGAGCTATGTATTTGGCAAGGTGTTTATCAATTAGGAGAGGAGACAGAGGCTGCTAAGTTTAAAACAGTAACCAGTTGCAGCAACAGTATCAAGGATATCAAGGGAATGCGTTGAATCACGCACGCATCTTGATGATATAAACCACCGTCGGAGAGGCTAATCCAACTTTTACTTGGGGGATGGAATTGGATATAAAGGTACAAGAACTGGAATTTGAATCTTCTGCTTACCGGGTCTTCAAGCAATGATATTTATAATCTTACAGAGAGCACGCCTTAATTCTTTAGCGAGCACAGCAATTTCATGCGGTTTCTTATGGAGATTACAGAGACAGATGGACCCCAACTATCAAGTAATATTCCCTCAGGAAGAAATGGTACTGAGATTTTATTCCTCACAATTATTGAAGATGGATCATAATACTCTCGTTTAAGAACATGGCATTTAGGCTGGAAACCTAAAAGTAATTGCTTACAAAAATTAAAAATGAATTAAATGAGAATTTTATGCTAGTGTCAGAGAATTATTTCATTACTCACCAAGTATACAGGATTTGATCCCGAAACAACAGGCAGATGTATCAATGAAAGATATAGATGCGGGAATTGATTACAATTCTTATCCGCTTTAACATAACCATTTACAGTTGGTGTTCAAGATCCTTTTAATTTAATGAGAAACATTATGAATCTATATATAACAATATTTCCTGGTTGTTTTGTGTTTTGACTTATTCTCATGTACAATTTGAGGAGGATACAAGAAGTTGCTGACGGTAGGGGATATAAAACACCCCGAAGAAGATAGAGACTAATCTTGCTCCTATTACAGACGATTACTTGCTGTTAAACAATGATTCTCATTTTCTGAAGAGCAGCCACTTATGGAGCAATGATTTACACCGGATTGCTGGAACAAAGCTCCATTAAAGAAGTTTTTGATCGGGTTTGATATATGGTAACAGTGAAACTCAACATCAATCTGGCTTCCCATGCTTGGGCCGACATCAGTCAAGCCAATGGGTTTATTGGCAAACTATTTATTTATGTGAATACACTTATTGATAGGTCTTAAAACTTCCCACTGCACCGAAAATATTTATTAAACAAGCAGCATGCTGAAGCTAGGGTGTTCGTGCATTAAGGCTACTTAAATCTGTAAAGATCTATGGAAAGTCCCCTTATATTAGATGGATGAGTCTGCCAAACAGGTAATGAAAACAAAGGGCTACCGGGTTGGAGAATTCACAGGCAAATAGAGAGCGATCGTTCTTGATTAGCGAAGGAATTGCTTCCTGAAACCGAGTACCGTTTCTGTAGGACGTGCATCAGCCTCCTTTGCAAAAGCAATTCTGGGTGACCTCTATTTAACATGGGGAGGGCTGGCCTGTGAAGATCGTCCAGTATCCCCTCGCTGCGTCAAAGGCCAAGGAGATCATGGATTACAACTTTATTCATCTTTTACATCCATTGGAGTGGCAATTGTGGGACGATTGCCGGAGGTCAAAAAGAGAAACTATTTCTCACTTGAATTTTTGCAAATATAAAAAAGTAGATCACCAGTTCGACAGGGATCAGCGTTACTTAGTTCATCAAAGCGAGAGGTTTCAGGACTGCTTATCCTGAGCTTCGATTTTTAATGATTTTCCCCCCGGACCAGAAAGACTTTACCTTTTGTTAGATATTCTGCTAGAGGTGTAGTTGGAGGATGAAACACCTCTAATCCTGCAACTACTCCGATGGCAACAATCAGATAGGGCAGCATCCGATGTATAGGAAAATATTTAATTTCGGAAGATCTAACCTTCAGTGATTTAGCCACAGACATCAGGGTCGATTCAACTCTATCGATTATTCGGAGAAATTTTATTAATCGTATGCAGAGGGCAAAAGCCAGAAACTCCCCGGGATGCGAGTTCTGTTGAGCATTGAAATCCAGGTGAAAAGACGAGCCGCAGGTTTTACCTTATTTAGTGCCGGACGCTAGTGTGGATGTTGTTTCTGCTACAGGCCATGAAAGAGTAGATGAAAATGGTTGGCGAATTAGCAGCCGAAAATAAACGGTGGTTTGAATCTAGTTAGGAACCGGAAGGCGTGTTTCCGAAATGGCTGCACAGAGAACCCAGAAGAACCAAGTTAACACTGGTTAGACAACCTACATCAGTCAGTAATATGAGCACCTATTCCAGATGCCTCTATTTCTTTGCGTAACTTAATTCAAATCCTGAGTATTAAAAATACATAGTTTTTCCGTAACTGGATCCTATAAGGCAACCCCTCATCTGAAAGTCTGAAGGGGTTGCTTAATACTTGTATGATCAAATTATCTTCTTCATAGCAATTGGCCTTATATAAAGGAGTCTTTGGATATTACCTTTCTAATGAGTGTTTAAAGAAAAAATCCACTCTGTGTGGTGTTGCTTGCAAGCGTAGCTTATTGTTTTTGACATACTTATGGGAGTTTGATCATAATAAATTGGTTGATTGATCCAGAATCACTTCCTTTGTTCACAAATTTTCATAGAGAAACTTCATGGAATATACCCCTAATCATAAAAATGTTTACAATCGTTGTTTGATAAAGTTACAATTCTGCAAAATTTCTGTTACAAAATAGAATGGCATTATGAAGTTTTTAATTTATTTTTGAAAAAATATTATCGGTTATTGATTTTGTTAAACCAGTTGAATTCGAGGCCTAAATACTTATTTTGAACTTATGATATGAAATTTATTAAAACAGACATTACTATCTATCTTGATCAATGCTTCGTAATTATCTTATTTGGCCTACGTCACTCTGCTGCTTTAAGCTAGTCTCACCAATTGTAATTGAGGCCTACGTTTGGTTGAGATATTTGACACCAGTAATACGAAGAGATTTTGGAAAATCATAATGAAATAAGATATAGTAATTGACATTTAAAAAAGAGAGGAATATAAATTTTTGCCTGATTATGCATCAGGCAAATTATCTTGTTAACAAATCATGGTAATGGCTACAGGAATAATATTTAATTTGTATAAGTTTATTTGTAACTTTCAAGGAAATGGTTCTGGTTCATTTTTCACGGTCAAGTCATGCTTTCTTTTTTGAGGCTGTGAAGTGTTTTATATAGCGTGTGTAAAACTTGAACTGGATATTCCATTACATTTTGGGAGAATGATTAGCCATCAACAAAGAGGAGGTTGGCAGTATTAAAGCCTAGGACTGAGTTTGGAATGTAAAAAATGGAGAGACTTGAATTCCCGATATTGATGGGTTCAATTATGCATATCCTAAGCAGCACTTTGGCTTTTGATCCGGATAGAAAAGACCCATACATGGAGGATGGTATCTACTTGTATCCAGATGGGTGGAAAACATTTACCGAATGGAAATTTAGATTCATGAATTTCTAACCACCTAACCGCCTATTGGCTCTCTACTCAGTTCAAAAGGTGACCGCAAGCAAGATCGTATGCCCAGCATTTGAATTCAAATATCAAACAATATTCAATCTTGGAGGAATTCGTATTCATCACGCTCTGGGGAAATTGGGGTTCTTGTTGAAAGATCTGAAAATAGTCAAATACTAAATCGTGGAGTGACATCTTAGAGAAGGTTCTATAGAGTAATTTTCTTCTACAGCTGATGCTATCATTTGCCAATTGCATAAGGAATATTCTTGTTGAAAAATGCAGGTTGAGAACATGTGGTGATGATGGTTACCAACGTCCATGGCCTAAGTTGTCATTGACGAAGTGAATTGATGAAAAAAAACTTCGGACTAAACCATGCCACTTCGGCAAACTAGATTTGATTTTGCTTCACGCTTCTGATGAAATATGGTTTATTCAAGCAACCCTCTCCTGAGCGAAGTGGGAAACAGCGATTGTAAGCAAAAGTGAAAGTGATCAACGAAGCAGTTTTTGGAAATCAGTTTCGATTCAGAAATTCCAAGGATTAAGAGTCTGGAGATTATTTTAAAAATAAAAACATTGGAACCCGGAGTTTACAATGAGGGGTTGTTACGATCAGAAATATCACAGAGCAGAACATCGGTATTGAAGAAACCCTTTGAAACGTCATCGAAAAGAATCACCTTTCACAGATGATGTTTCTATATTTTTTTAGAGGAGAATTCTCATTTTTGGTTGATCCGGCAGGGAGTACATGACGTGTCTAATCAAAATAACACTTCGAATATTGGGCTATAGTGGTGCCAGAACATTCAGTTTTAATATTACTCCAGAAGGGTTTAATTCTTTTGATCAGTCCAAGATTTTTGACGAAAACATTAGATTGAAAATAAACACGATTCATACTTTTGGAAACAGGAAATGAGTAATTTGCAGATCGGTGTGATGGATTACAAATTGCTGAACAGATAAAATAGTAAAGGACTAATCAGAAGGCAAATCTTTATCTGAAAGCCCAAATTTTGAGTTGACAAATTCCCAAAAATGTCAAGATTGAGCGGTAAGTATTTATGAGGTGTTCTTTCAAATGATAAAGGCAGACAAGAAAAGCTTCAAAAACAACCCTATTCTAAAAAAGAATAGAAGGGTTCAGTGATTAAAAAAGTCATACAAACAAACCTTTCTCAGCGCTACAAAATGATTTTAATTCCATAGCTAAATTTCATGATATGTATAAGGGCCGGTAAAGCCCTGCGTAGTATTTCTGGGATGATGAGAATTCAATATAAAGTTTATATTTTCTATTTTGTCTGAAATTATTCGAATTGATTCCACATTTTCTTCCAAGTTTGCGAGGTATTCAGTAGCTGTAATTTCATTATTTTCTTGAAGTTTATGTTGAAACTGCCATAATGACCAAGCCGATTGCATTCAATTACTTCCTGATACTCTTCACAACCTTGATCAAACATATTGACAGCGATGCTAAGTTTAACTCTAACAATTTGTTTCCTTTACCGGTTTCGCCTACCAATGTTTGAGTTTCCGTGAAGAGTGCATTTTGACTTAGACCAACTCATTGGCCAGGTCATTACAGTGAAGGCGGGATTCTGGAAGATTATCTTCAATGACCTTGTTTACATTTTGAAAGTTAAACGCTAGTCGTAGGCGACTCATAATGCGTTCGAATATCTAAATTTTAAATTTGTGTTCAAGAAGATATGATTTGAACTATTCCTGTAACAGAATATTTTCAACCTTTCGGTGTAAAACTCAGAATCAAACGGTTTTGGATGGTAATTGATTATTGCTGGACCAATACTGACCCCTGTCCGGGCCATATTGACCCCTCTAAAATGGAGTTTGGACTATAAATCTGTTAGGGCTTGACAATTTTACATTTTTTTCTGAGACTTTCCCCCTTAAGCTCTATTCTGAAAGAAGAGTGGGACCCAACCCTGTCAAGATAGCATCGCAATGTCTCTTCCCCGATGATATCGTACCAACTTTGAACGGGCAGTTGACTGACGATTATCGTTGATTTTCTTCCCGTGCCTGTCTTCTATCATTTCCATAAAATCGATCCTTTGCTGTTGTTCAGATGTGTTCAGTCCAGTCGTCGATGATTCAGCAGTTCTGTTTTTGGGCCAGTTGTCAAAGAATTCATTACTGTACCTTCCAGTCTGGCCATTTTGGTTTGAGATCAGTTTCTGTGTGGTTTGAAGTAAGCGGCTTTAATCCCAGGATGAACAGCCTGGTGTCAGCGCAGAGCCAGCCATTTGTAAATGGGAAAGTGAAGGTATTTGCTAATGCCCTCAAGTTAAAGCATAGGGCGAGAAAAATTTTTTTATGCAGATGGATTTGCAACACGCTGCTGTTTTTGCCCCTGATTCTTCCAAAGTTAGTCCTTGGGACCTGGTGCGTCCATGAGCTCAGGCATAAAGCGCTTGCTTCGCTTGCTTTTTATCCTTTTCCTCCTGGTCTTGTCACACCCAAGGGCCTGTGTCGCTGTCCTATCATTGTTCACCAAAACCAAAAAAAAATTTATGGATACGCAGGAAAGAACATCTGATTTGTATGAAGTAGGTGAATCAAGCTGAGCTATAAGTACAAAAGTGAAGGCAGTCAGAAGACCGAAGTTGACAGTTCAGGAAGGTATATGAAGTATTTGCCAAAGCCTGGATAAAGACCTAATGAATACCGAAGAGTTAAAGGATGTTGCTTTCCAGAGCAAATAGAGTACTCGAATAAGTAAGCCATCGTTCAGGCAGGAACAAGCTCGGTACAGGTAGTTAGATGTGAAACTAGTCTTGCAGCAGCATCAAAAGTAAGCAAAGTTCTATAATCTTCAGGTCACAATTCATCCGAGTTGGAAATCTGCTGCCTCTGAGCAGGATAAAAAGATATAACCAGGCGTGTGAAAGAAGGCTGGAAGAATTCTTGATATTCGCGGTTATTGGATCATATCATATGACCGCACATGGATACTATCATTTGCGATAAGGAGAGCTTAGGCTCTTTATTATTATCTTTTAATAGGTGATCGTCTCCTCAAAGTGACACTGTTATAGTTATGTTCGAAAGGCTTTCAGTGGATTTATCATGATTTTGAAACCTCAAAGTTGTATGACAGGTATTAATTGACTCAAAGTCAGTAAAATGAAAATTTATTTTGCGTAAAAGTGTTTATTATATAAAAAGCGTTAAATGTGGGTTTTAGTTCATATTTAGGATTGCGAAAGAGTGTAATATTCTTTTGCTGGAACTTAGGTTCTTTTCTTAACAATCAGGCTATTTCACTCCCCAATCTTTCTTTCTTAGTGTATTTGTTTTGTGAGAATGGTATTTCGCACATATCTCTAAGCTGCCACTCTTACCTCTAACTCCCCAGAGTTCTGATCAATCAGTAAATTTTAAAACAACTCGTTCCTTATATTCACTTCGTAAAGGGCTTTCTCTCTTCCACTGAAAAGTTCCTCCTCTTTTGTCTTACCGCGATTTTCGCTAGTCTGAGATTTTGGCATTGTGAATGATGTGTGGACACTCACGTTAATCTTTGTTAAGGGGGATGATTTTACTGTTTCCTTTTTATTCGTAAAGATTTACTCTCGTCAGAAGAGGGTTATTAACAGGCTTATACCATCCCTTTAAAGAATAGATTTGTACTTTTGATTTGATATAGTTGTAAGGCCCAGAAATCATTTCTATAATGGCCACAGGTGTTTCATCAAATGAATGAAAGCAAGAATGGGTCTTTGTCTTCTTTTAATTTGATGTTATTTGGTACCAACCATAAATGAAAGTTTTAAGTCATTTCCACAAGAATGGTGGGCTTAATTTTTTTTCTTCTGTAGGAATCTGACTATAATTTCCTTGTGCTAGAGTATTTGGTGGATTTGGATTGAAAAATTTTGCTTTATGCCGCTCAAATTGTCCTGATAGACTTGTGCTTGAAAATTAATCAGCAGGTCTTGGTTTTGAGAATTTTTGTCAATCCGCTGGATATTTTTTTGCTAAGAGGAAACACCGATTCTTTTAATTCCGAGTCTTTAATTCGCTTTGTTCCAAAAATGTCCTAAGTGTGATGCGGATGGACACTTCTAGTGCCAGTAGACAAAAAATCCTTATCATTCAAAGACCATTTTGATGCATTTCGAAATTCAATAACATCGTTTCGCTGAGTGTTTTAATAATGATGGGAGTAGGTTTTGATTCAACGAAATCCTTTTTGTCATACCAGTATCATTGGCCAAAAAAAATTAATTTCAATTCTATTTCTATTATGGTTCCCATTCAAATAGTCCTATGTATCCATTACAATGTATCTACTAAATTTACAGGCTCATTTTTATTTTTCAGAATGTAGTTTTCGGATCTTTTCTGATAAACAATTCTCCTTAGTCTGACTGATATTTCATTTCAGAGAAAAACTGATAATTGTTATAGTTCCTCCATCATTTCTTAAAATGATTCCGTTTTCCATTGGGAGAGAATGTTAGTGGTGAGTTTTAGTTAATTACTTTAATTATCAGAGTTTATGCTTTAAAAAGACTCTCTGTTTAATTTCAGTTAGTTTTTTATGGGAAGTGATGCCACAAAATATTTTTAGATTACTTTCTAAAAAATTGCGCAATTGGCGGATTTTAACTATTAGAATGTTGAAATATATATATTTAGACCGCCAATTGACGGGCTAATATATATAATTTTCAATATATAGGTTGCTATTCTGCGCGCCTTCTGTATGTTGTAGAGTAAGATAAATCTTCTGTCTTTTCCTGCCACTGCCAACTCCTTTGTTGTGTTTAGTGGTTAATTATTTGGGATAAAAAATGAAAAGGTTTCTTTTGGCGTAGCTTATAATGTTACAGAGATTCAAGGGGAAAGTTTAGGATAAAAACAAATTTTGCTTTGGCGGAATAATTTGTGGATGAGTCAACAACAAATTTCAAAAAAAAGGTGAAAACACTAAAAATCTAAAATGAGGAAACATTAGACAATAGGTTTCCAAGGGACTAGGGATCCCAGAGCTATTTTTTTGGTTTAGCGTAATCTTAGTTTACTTTTTAAAAGAAATGTTCAAATTCTTAATTTTTAGGTTGAATGGGGAAAATTCTTCTGAAAAATTTTGAACTTTTCTTTCAATTTAGGGTTTTAATTGATGATATTTTTAATTTTCTCCTCCAACTGTTTGTGCTGTGGTGGGGGCT
>Ga0163217_1052177_pt1 | contig 11369 bp, 8 predicted proteins | sample SynspAceP_FD_185933 | JGI IMG/M metagenome (GOLD analysis project Ga0163217, IMG submission 185933) | Saline lake microbial communities from Ace Lake in Antarctica - Synechococcus sp. Ace-P (PacBio error correction) | ecosystem: Environmental > Aquatic > Non-marine Saline and Alkaline > Saline ... | reverse complement strand
ATCTGTTGTTGAGAAGAGTCTGAGGAGGCGCGCGCAATGTTGTCCGTGGCCTCAAGGGCTGTGGGTCTGGCCCGCGACCGATCATGCTGCTGCTGATCGTTTTGTATTCACGTGTCGGTCTATGCGGGGTCTCGGTGTTGCCGGAATCGCTGACCAGCCCGATTTGCGATCGTGGTGAGGACCCCGGCTTCCGAGCGGATTCTTGTGCGTTCGAGGGGCCGCCTACTTCTGCACTAGCTGATTGGCGGCGCGGATGGCGAAGCGGATGGTGCAGGGCTCGCACCTTTCGCCATGGTGTTCCCACCGGCTCCAGCGCGACTGTGTGGTGGCCGTTTCGCCGGCGGTTCGCTCTGTGGACGCGACCGGCGTGAGCAGGCCTACGGGCAGTGGTTATGGTGCGTCGATCGTGCAACGAGGTTGCAGGACTTTGCGCAGCGCACGCAGGAGCGCTCTTTGCCGGCGGCGGGAACTGGTGTACGCATGCGTTCTACCAGCTCACCAAGACTGTTCGGGGGCCGTGAACACGTGATCGACACATCACCCTGCTCACGTGCTCACCGGTCGGCCCTGATTCAGAGAGCGGAACGGGGCACGGATCGAGCATCTGCTTTGGTGATGCCGGGTGACGCCGTCGAGTCATGCCAGCAAGGGTGGTTCGATGGGCTGGTGGTGCTCGCGCCGGTTGCTTTCTTATTGATCGTGGTGGCGGCTGGCTGGGGTTGCGCTGGCTGGCTCGCTGCGTGTTTTGCACGGTTGCGGATTGCTGTATCTGTTTGCCGCACTCGCTGGGATCTTCCTGGGCCCTCGCGCGTTCGATGGCCCAGTTGCGGGCTGTTGTTGAATGATGTGTGCTCCTGCAGTGCTCTTCGGCGGTGTCACCCACGCGAGAGCATTGGCCCGAACTGGTGCGCACGTTGATGCTGGCGGCACGATCCCACTTTCGTTGATGCTCGCCCAGGCATCCTCTACGCGGCGCCACGTTTCTCGGTGGTGTGGCCCAGTTTTCGCCTGCTGCTTGATCGGTTGTTTCTTCGGCGTGGCCCATGCACGGGCTCGCAGCTTCGATTACGGCGGAATGGGCTTGAGTGGGGAAGGTGGTTCGCCGTTCCAGGGCGGGGCGAATTTACGACCTGCCCACCCTCCCCACAGGCAGGTTTCGCAGACGTGCCAAGGGTTTGGGGAGATCGGGACTGGGGACGAGAGCTAGCAGACAAATTGGCACGATCCCGATCAGGAACAAGCGTGCGGTCACCACGGAACACTGAGGAACGAAGCTGTGCGAAGCCAGCAAGACTCATAGGCATCACGCGCCATGCGCTGTGTACACCCACCCGAGGCTTGTCCAGAGTTGCTCGTGGTGGAATTGTGGGCGTCAATGCGTAAAGGTAGTGAAAGCAAAGTAGACAAAAAGCGAACTAAGCGAGATGCCTATGGAGTCCCCACTTTGCCAATCTGGGGGCGCTGAAGGGGTAAGGAGGCAGATTATTGCTGCATCGGTTAGGAGGTAGATAGTTCGCAAGAGCTGTGCAGGCTTTGAAAGCACCTGGAAGCCATTCTATACCATCGGTGATGGAGTGGAGGTTGAAGACGATTGCTGCGATTCCACTTGAACGCCCTCTGTACCGCGATCCATCACTGCCTCAGCCGGTTATTGGACTGGAATGGGTGCAGCGAAAGAACTCGCTTCCTGTCGAGGGCGGTGGACTGACCAGGAGATGATGGGCCTGCAGGTGATTCAAGCGGCCATGGCCACGTAGCTGTTTTCCTTGGCATTTCTGGTGGTGGCGGGTTGAATCCACCACTTCTTGTTGGATGCCAGCAACTAATCTATTCAGCCCAGCGTTTGTGGATACTCTTAACGCGCTGTCGTACCATGGGCACCGGGTGTGTCGGCGATCTCAAGCAAGGTAAACTTAGGGGTACTGGTAGTTTCCTGAGAGGGGCTCTGACCGCTGCCGGCTTCCTGGAGTGCTTCGTTGGCAGGCGCAACTGGAGTGCTGGGAGGGATGCCAGCACCGCGCTCGATCGTTGTCGTTGAAAACGGGGCACTTACAGCGGGCGGCCAGTGAGCGCTGTCTGACGTTTCAAGCTCCTTCACCCCAAAGCCAACGATTTGTCTTCGCAGCAATTCCTGCAACTAGAGCTGGTAGCTGTTAGGTTTGGCTCTGCTGCGGGTGTGGCGATGCGGCCAGGGGGAAGGCATTAGAGTCGGCAACCGCCAGGATCGCTTTTTGCTTCTGTTGTGAAGCTGGTCGTTGGCGTCGCCATGGGTAGGGTACCCCCAGCAGGATTCCTCGGAGCGTGGATGTAAATTACAGGAGATCGGCCGAGAGGGGTGTGCGCAGTGGGGGTTCGGGGGGGAGCATCGTAACGGCCTGATCGGACCAGTTGTTAGCACCAAACAGCGTGGCGCTTACCAGCCGGATGCAGTTCCAACACGATTCGCATGGCCGCAATCTGCGCTGGAGGCCTCGAAGCGGCGTGCAGAACCACGCCATTGCGGCGGAGATCGCGCTTCTGGCCGCATTAGATCGCATGTCGCATCAACATCCCGGACGGCCCCACATGGGCGCCTGAAAAGGAATGGTCCTGCGATCCGAGACGTTCTAATGGCGGTGGATCAGATCCGGCCAGCAGCGCGTGATCCCAGCGGTTGGAGGGCGGCGCCAGGCAGACGGATGTGGTGGGTCAGTCCGACGCCACTAGCCTCTGCGATCAGTCGCGGAAGCGTGGATGCGAGAACAGAGCGCTTTGACCAGGTTCGGCCTCAATCTTGTGGTGTGCGGACTCGGTATGAGCAGCTTGGGAGGGGAACAGCGGGCCGGCGCACATCAGATGTGTCGCTGGGAGAGCGCTCGGGTTAACCGACTGGGCCGGCCCCGGCTCGAGAGACCATGCGTCGCCAGGCTCCGCCCTCACCGACCGGCCACCGCCCCACGGCTGGGCATGCCAGGACAATCCACCGCTTGCCGGGCCGTCCCCAGACGGGGTGGACGCAGAGGGCGCCGTGCCATAGTGATGAATCGGTCGTGTCGCCGGATCGCTCACCTCATCCGTACACCTCGGCGGGAGTGGCCTCAGACCCACGGCGCGCGGCGATGCGTGGAGCAGGTCTGGACGCCGCAGCGTGTGAAGGTCTGATTGGCAGATGGACCGCTTCCAGAGCGGTGATGCCGCAGTGACGGTTCCAGGCCCGGCAGACGGAGCTTGCCAGTTGGCCGTGGATCCAAGCAGAAACTGACGGCGCGACGCCATAGGCCTCAGCGCCCGCTCGCTTGAACATGCAGGATGCGCATTCGCTGCTGGGGGTTGGCCTGCTGACGGCCAGCGGGAGTTACGAAGAACGTGAGAAGGGAATCTGTGGGGTTCTCTTTGTTCCTTTGGACACCGATTCACCGGTTACAGGGGCAGTCAGGGGCCGCCCCAAAACAACGTTTGACCTGATCCCCTCAGAGTCAGGGCCGATCCATCCTTGCTGACCATGGGGAGTTCAATGTGGGCCTGTTCTTCACTGGGCACCAGAACTGCAGGAGGGACGCCGATTTGCGGCAGCCTCGCTCAGTGACACAGCTGCATGGCTGTTGCGGGGGCGATTCAGAGATGTCGTGTGGAAGGGGCGGCCGAGCAGCGGCTGAGCAAGTACGCTAGGGTTTCAACGGCCCTTGCCTCGGGCAGCCAGAACCTCGCTCATGGGGCGATCCGAGAGCCGGTAGGCTGGCTGAGAACGCCTGCCAGCCGGAGGTGTGGTCGCACGGTTCTTGGTTGGCGATCAAGGTGCTCGCAGCACGGATGTGGGCGTAGGCGATATTGGCGGCACCAGGCGACGGGCAAGAGCTGCCAGCGGAGCGCGTCCTTGCGGCGCGGGCGCGTTTGATCAGTTCACAAGGCGATCGTTGATCGAGGGGCCGCTGTCGTGGGGTTGTGAGTGGCGTTCAGGTGCAGGTGGAGAAGTGGTTGAGACGGCCAGCAGAGCGATTGGGAGGTTGAAACCAGTGGCCTGCGTGGGACGGCTGTGCAGGAGGGGGGAGCCCTCAGGTAACGCCAGGACAGGAACACTGCCAAGGCGCGAGAAAGCAAGCGAAATCGCAAGGGTAAGGGCGCTCGGTGCTCCATGTGGGTGCTGGCTCGTGATCTCGCGTCTGGCTGGCTTCAGACCTGCAGGCGCCGCTTGATGCCTGCAGGACGCGCAATCAGTTGAAGACAGAGACCATCCGTGACGCTTTGCCGCAGTCATAGTCAGACCCGTTGACGAGGGGCGATGAATAAACGTTTACGGAGATTAAAAAATTAAATCTGCTCGTTTGGTTTGGTTTCCGATCACACGAGTGACGTTCGCCGTTCCATTGCTCACTATGGCCACGGCGTCGTGAGTCGTCCTCCCCCTTGCCGGCGGGCTGAGGATTCGTCGGTTGCCACGCCGAAGCATGAAGCGCTCTGCAGAGGCAGGAGAGTCCAGTCAGCTAGTGTGTAGTCCCACCACGTTGTTCAGCTTGACCAGGGGGCAGAGATGTTCGGCGTTGGAGGTTCAGGCGCAACCAAAGCGCACTCCTATCCCAGGCCTTACCCATGATTTCGGCCCATAGGGTGACGTTCTCAGCGGGTATTTGGACTGAATGGGAGAGTCAGCGAAAGAACTTTCGCCCTTCGCTTTCGAAGGCGGGCGTACCGAACAGCCAGGCCACACGAGACGGATGGGAATGGTCACGCCTGCAAAGGATTGTTCCTTGCTCAGCCGCTCCGCGAATGGGTGGTAGGCGAGACACCCGTGTTCCTATCGACCAGCGCGAGAGCAGCAACTCAAAAGCGCGCTGCTGGGGAACTTCAAGGGTCGAGCTCGCATGCTCCCATGGGCATCGGAAAATTCGCGACGGTATGGTCACTGCCCGGTCGGACCGAGCTGAGCCTCCTTATTCAAGGCAGGGGGCGGAAGCAGATGGCCTAGACATGGAGGCGGCTGCGGCACCGCGCGGGGCGATTGCTCTGCGCATGGGCCTTGATGACAGGAGCCAGCAATTTCAGGCATGGCCCCACTCCATCCCACCAGTCGATAAATCGGTCACTGAGGGAGGCCCCGTTCACTTTGCGTTTGCCGCCCATACGAAACGCGGTCAGCGAGCACTGGATTGCAGCCTTTCCAAACTTGCACCAAACCTGGCTTGAGCTTGATCGTGCCAGGTCTGATGATTCAGGCCTCTGCGCAGGTGCTGCACTTTCGGCCCGGGCAGGGCATGCTTTTCAGGTTTGAGGGACAGGAGGTTAGCGAGCCTGACTGAATTCGGATCAAAACACATGCTCCGCGTCTGGTGCAGCACTGCTCAGAGTTCCTCGACCTCTGTCGTGTCGCATACATCGGCTTGATAGGGATTGCGCCCATTTAGTGACGGTGATCGCTCAAGATCAGAAGCGGGCAAGTGCTCTTTGGGCTGTGATGGCTACAGTTGCCCTTAATGCACGTTCCTTCTGCGATCTTGCGATGGTTAAGCCATGCCATTAGTACATTGCTGTGCCAATCCAGGATTGAGAACCATGCGTGGCGGTGACACTAGGAGTTTATCACCTGCTTGAGACCTTTTCACGAACTTTCATTGGTATCCAAGCTACCAATAATTGCTGATCCCTCTGCTGTATCGATATCCCGCGATTAAGGTATCCAATTGCGAACAATCAATTAACGAGACCAGAGCTCGCCGGTGTGGCGAGGCTTAGCTAATGTTATGCTGGCGCGGCGAGGTAACTTTGCGTGTTCCAGAGTAGTAAGAATTATGTTTTGCTCCCTTTCTGCGCTCGTACTCGCGCAGTGGCCCTGCCTGCCGTACTCACTTACCCTCTTGGTGCCGTCACCATTGTGTGAAGTACAGCACATTCGGCGCCCCAGTTAGATGATTCCGCACGCATATATATTCAGAGTGACGCTTCATTTCCAGTCAGAAACCCAACGTTTCAATGAGCTGACGGCGATCTACTTTTCTGTTTCGTCTGCAGGTCTTAGGACCAGAGCCAGATGTCTCATCGATGAACAAGCAACGTATAATGTTGTACGCGTCTAGGTACCTGCTGTTTAAGATTTTGATCAAGGTAGTTGACGTGAGCGCTGGTAATTTGCACGCTGCCTCTGCGAGATCTTCCTGCTAGGTTCTATAACGCACACCTGGGACACGAAACTTATAGTTAAAGGTATTCTCTGGACCATTGCCCTCGTGGAGGAGTGGTGGTTGGAGTAATGAAATCTCCAAATTCTTCCTCTTCGTCCCTTGTCCCTTATGTCGGCTGAGATAATAAGACACTCGTGGTATACAATGTGAATAGCCAGTGGCCGATATTGTCAGGTTGGTGGGGAAGGCGAGTTCCGCTACGCTACGTCACTTGTGCAAGCACAAAGCAAAGATTAGTTTCGGACTGGAGACCGCTGTTATGCCGATAGACGCGCGAAGTGGTTAAAACATATGTGTTTAATAGAGACGAATCCCATTTTCCATTTTCGCACCCGAGAGGAAGGGTGTGCTTTTTGGCGCCACCTCCTCAAATGACCAAATGGCTCATTACTATAAAAAAAGAGAGCTTGTATAACATAGCATATCATTTACTCTCTACCATTGGTCGGTGGGCTTCAATTTATTAAGGAATTGTTTAGTTGAAATTCCAGAAAAGATATGGGGGTACAATACGCAGGAGGGTTACATCAAATTTGAAAATTCCTGAATGTGAAATTAAATATGTGCTGATATTGAATATTCACAGCGACCCAGAAGGAGCTATGGAAAAACGCCTAATAAGTTTAAGGCTGAGTGGGGATAAGTTTTAACTTAGGCTTTAGTCATGAAAAACCCTGAGGACTGTAGAGAGAGGGCCTTTTCGATGGCATCTCTACCCAGCGGAAGGTAAAGAAATTATGCCTTAAATGTTCCGTATTGGCTAACAACCACCTTGGGGGGAAATCAGCGGAAAAACGGTTTGGATGGATGTAAATCCAGGTATTGGCTTCGTCTTATATCTTTGGTTTTCGGATTAAAACCAGGTGATGATGTTGTTGATTTTCTGGTCCTTACGGTTGAATTTCTCATCAATTGAATCAGAAAAGGAAATCTATATGTTGGTTTTGGTGTGCAGGTATGGCCCCCATGCGTTCTCATTCTATACACTTATTCAATACCTTAAACACGAATCGCAAAAGTGAACCTACTGGTATGGGCGGTCGTTTTTCGAAACGCGAACTTTTCTACATTTGATGTCATTTTAAAAAAATTGAAAAAGAACTTCCCTAATTTTAAATTTTACATTTGGCACTTTTGAGCCAATTGCCAGAAGAGGATAACTTGGAAAGTGAAAGAAAGAATATTGATGGCTCGGCTGGAGCATGGTTTTGTTGGTTTTATTCATAATTGTGTTATAGATAATTACCTAAATCTACATGAGTCTCCTGAAAGATATTGAATTGGTATTTCTGTGCCTCGTTATGAACAAAGCTGTTCAGGGAAAATGGTGGAGAAGATTTTGGGATTCCAGATGAAACCACATAGATTCGAATGGATTTTGGTGGATAGCCTTATGTATCAAATGAAAATAAAAATAAAAAAATGCAACCATAGGTTGCATTTTTTATTTTGGTAGAATACCGGTGTCCAAAAACAATTGAGTCGCTTATATTTTTTCTTGATCTTTACTAGGTATAGCCCCGAAATAATAGGCTTAGGGGGCATTCGCTTTTACATGAGTTGCACCCTTTCCTATGGTGTTAGGCTCATAAAAGCAGCCTTTAGATTTTACAATCAAATTATTTCTGCAGATTATATTTGGGCTGGTCATTTTCGATTTTGGAATAACTTATGTAAATCATGACATTCGTAAACACCACTAGTTGACATAAAGAAGGCTATTGTGCGCATAGCGCATTAAATTAAAACGGCACTTATTCTTTTGGGGTTTTTAGGTTTTTTTTGTTGGGTCCTGTTCAACGGTTGTTATAACCCGCAGCCTTGTTTTAAAAACGCCGCCTCCAATTTGTAAAAGTTTCTTAAGGGTATTACCATAAAATCGTTTGCCAAATTTTTGATTGACAATACCCACATGTTTAATTGGTAGACCCATGAAGCTCTGTGAAATTTTGCCAAAATTCTAAAATTGTTCACAGATTTTCCCAACGCACACCTTGCGTGCAGTATTCGGGTTATGTATTGATCGTTGTGAAACGCATGATAGAGTTTCCTAATGCCATTTCTAGTCCTTGTGAGAAAGTTTTGTCATAGCTTTTTTATTTTAGGTACAATTTTTTGATGCAATCGGAACTAAAAATTTTGATAATTTGGGATGTATGGCCATCTTATTTCTAGGCGTTTCCAATTCGGAAGTGCTGTGGGAGGTTTTCTGTAAATGTTTAATAAATTTGTATTTTTTCTTACATTTCCTTCTAAGCTGTTATATGCTTAAATTTTATATATTTTTGTTTGTGCTTCTGAGTAGACGTTGACAGAACAAGAAATTACACAATCTTGCCTATAATAATTGTAGGGAAAACAATTAGAGGCTTGATGGCTTTGAGTTTTATCCGTGAATAGCCGTCCTTAAAAAACCCACCAATTTGTATATTGCACCAAAATTAAAAAAACTTTCACTTTATTGTGCGTAAAGCGTCTTGGTACCCTTTGAGGATCCTAACAGATTTGGATGGGTATATTTGAATAAAATGAATTTAGCACACTCGCCACGAATTTTTGAAAGCGATAACCTTTATGCGGGAGTTGTTTGCGTGAATGCCAAAGATATTAAAAAATTCCAGTTTTTTTAAAAATGAAGTAATATATTGTTCTGATTTATGATAGGATTGTAAACATTTAATGGTTTTTTACGCCCAGCTTTTGGGACTTGTAGTTTTTACTATTTTTTTCAGCCGTTCTGATGAATTTGTGCAATCAGTGCTTACAGGTCCGGCATTAGGTAACACGTACTCCTATACTTTCTTTGATACAGTTCCCAGAGATTTCAGCGGAGAGATAGATTCTGTTTTAGGGTCATTATAGGGTCTTGGTCTTACCTATTATCCCCGATGTTTCTGATATTTTCAAAGATAAAATGGCTGGTGATTTCAACTGTGGCGTCGATACATGGTTTGAAGAAGTTTTTAATTTATCTAAGGCGTATTCATGAACCACAATGGGCTACTTTGATCCAACCGTAGGTATTTTTTGGTAATGCCTGGGGTTTTTGGTCCAGGAGAAAAAAAATTAAATGGATCTGTAGTTGTGGATAGTCTTATTGAGTTATGTAGGATTTGAAAAGGTATATGTTATTGCCCAATAATCGCATCTCGTAAAGCTAATGCTCGTATTCGTGTTCGATTTAATTGCTGTTGCCAAAGGGGCTAGCGCAGTGGATAGATTTAGGCGGCATTACTAGAAGCTCAAGGGTATACATAATTATTTAGTGGGTGAAGGTTGGTTGGAGAATAGTGGCAAAGGGGAAAATAAGATAGAAAATATAAAAATTTGTAGTTAGGGTATTCGATGAACCTTAGCAATTGATAGAGATTTACCCTGCCGCTTTAATAAACCTAAATTTAACAAAGGATTAGCTTCTTCGGGACATTAACCGGACACTTTCGAGAAGGACGAAAGCACAGGGAAACGATTATGTGCATACCGTGGACCCAATTACGGGCTACACGAAGATTCGAATGTGTTAGGGGTTTACTATTTTTTTAAGGGGCCGGGGAATTTTTACGTGTACTGGAAGCCGATGCTTTACGCTACTGCTTTTATGCATATGATTTAGAAAGTTTCAATGGCGCTATTTTATCTGGGGAAAAAAGGATATTGAAGCCTATATTTCATTTATATATATGATGCTTGGTGAAATCAAAGAATTTATAAGTGAAGGATTTTAACGCAATACTAATTAAAGATTAAAACTACTTTATTTTATTTTTTAACCAAAGGAATCACTTCTCCCGCGGCTGAGCCGTCAATTGGGTCAATTATCGCCTCTGCGAACCAAAGTGTTGTTCGTATAGTCTATTTAATTTTACCACAAAAACCAACGCTTTTCGTAATTTATCAAAATTAGTCCGCGGCCATAAATTCGAACATTTGGGTCATTATTGTCCAAATATTTTAGCTCTTTTCCTTTTATCTGGTAAATGGTTGTGGTTTTCAAGCGGTATTCTACTTTTTTAAATCTGAGGAATTTGAAAAATACCCCCAACCGCTTGGTTTTAGACTTCTAAATAACTCTTCCATCGCTTTTTTATCGTCAGAATATGTTCTAACACGTGATTGCACAGAATCACATCAAAGCTTATTGTCCGTTTGAAGGGAGTTTTTGCCAAAATATTCAAGCTTTAACATCTGCCAAAGGGCGAATCTAAATCGGTTGTCGGTATAGTCTAGTTTTTTGATGTTTCTAAAGCCGGTTTGTAAAAGCTTGTTCAGCGAGCAAAATGTAAAACTTTGTATGCTTTACTGAAGGACAATTCTGTTTCGTTTTTTAAGTAAAGCCAAAGTAGGTCTGTGACGCTCTAAAGACGCGTAGAGGCGATAATACATTTTCTCCCTGGTTTTCATAACCGTAGGGGAGAAAGCGCCTAAAACCCTTTTCGTCTATAGGGGTCGAAATACTAGTTCCGCGCATAGGAAAATGGCTAAAAACAGCCTAGCGACATAACTTAGCTTTTATAAGTAATGGCCTTGGAAACGTGATTGAGTATCGTATTTTGAAAAGCTCTTGACACAAGTTCACAGATTTATTTCTAAACTCATCTTCCTCGCACTAGTAATTCTAGGGCCTCACTTAAAATATATTTTAAACGTAGGAGTGGGTTTCTGGCCTTGCCCGCTCACAAAGGCAACATCGTGTTTCAAAATGGGGCGCTGGGTTTGCCGATCGGCCGTTCAAAATAGTCCAGCCATCTTTTAGTTGTTGTATTCTATGCGTTCCCATATTGGTCATAGGCTCGATAGCAACGACCATTACCTTCTATAAATTTTTTGCCACGCCCTCTTTTTCCGTAATTCGGCATTTTCGGGATCTTCGGCATTTTCTGCCAATCGTGCCCTACTAATTCGCGTACAACACCATGAACAGTGTTTCTTCCTTGAATTTTTGAATTTCGCATTTACCCCACATCCGCCAACACGATTTCCTATTTTTAAACTCTTCGAATACCTACATAAGCGAGCTTTTGTAATATCGAGGCAGTTTTTTTACTTCTGGAGCTACTTCACCTACTTCAAAAGTATAGCATCGGTCTCCATAAAAAACATTCTTTTAAAGCCACCGCAATCTATCGAAATAATGTTCACCCTCTAACTTAAAGGGGTACTGGTTTGGGAATTGCCGATGTCCACCTGAGCATTTGGGACTTCACTGCAAAGCGAGTT
>Ga0163217_1010679_pt1 | contig 11369 bp, 12 predicted proteins | sample SynspAceP_FD_185933 | JGI IMG/M metagenome (GOLD analysis project Ga0163217, IMG submission 185933) | Saline lake microbial communities from Ace Lake in Antarctica - Synechococcus sp. Ace-P (PacBio error correction) | ecosystem: Environmental > Aquatic > Non-marine Saline and Alkaline > Saline ... | reverse complement strand
GGCCTCGGTCAGTTCACGCACGACCTTGCACGGCGAACCCACCACCAGGGAGCCATGGCGGGGGAATTTCCTTGCCCTCGGGGACAGCGCTATTGGCGCCAATGATGCAGTGCTGTTGCCGATCTTGGCGCCATTGAGCCACACGCATTTGATACCGATTCAGGCTGTATCCGCCCACGGTGCAGCCCATGCAGGCATGGGCGTTGTGTGCCCACAGTAACGCCCTTGCCAGCGTCAGCGGAAAGCCGGCATCGGTATGGCTTCACCGCACCGTCCTGCACATTGCTGTGCTCGCCGATCAGGAATCAGATCCATATCGCCACGCAGTTACCGCGCCAAACCAGACGTTGGCGCCCTGCTCCAGGGCGCAACCTGCGATCACCCGCTGCCGTTTTCGGCAATCAGGCGTCATCGGCCATTTTCAACAGGTCATTTCCAGGCTGTACTTCATGTTGCGCTCCTGTTTTGCCGATTTTCTTCATCGTAGGGGTGTGTAGCGGAATGTCGGCATCAAGGCCACATTCATGAACTCGACCGCATCAGGCAGTAAGCCCCCAGATCTTAGTGGCTTCATAGCGGTAACTGGGTACGTTACCAGCTACGCCCCTTCGTAATCGATACGGTGGGTCATCTCCGCGGCGGTCTTATCCATAAGAATATCCACCGGCACGGAAAGAACCGCGTCAATTTCAGCGCTGCTCGGATGATATCGAACACGCAGGGACGATACCCACGTAGGGCGAACCTTGATCCTTTAGCGCGACACCAGGAAACTTGGCCCAGATTAACATTTTCACGCGATCGGTTTCCAGGCAATTTCTTCATGGTTTCACGCAGGGGGCGGTTGTTAGGCGCAGGTCCACTCGCCCAGGATCCCGGCGCCCGCCAGAAGGGCCACTTTCGCCCGAGTGGGTTAGACATGCGCTGCGAGCGCAGGGTCGAATGATTTCGGGCCGATCATTGCACACAGGGTCACCGGAATAAACACGCCCGCCTTCCGCATACCCAGGGTTTCGATCTTGCCGCGGACGGTATTCCCCAACCCGCATGCGCATTTTATCCAGCATGCAGAGTACCTCTGTCATTTTAACCATGATGTCATTTGATCACTTACCAGAACCAGGTTGCCCAACCGGGCAAATGCGCCTGCAAGATAGGGCAAAAACAGGTTTCGATGAAGGACGTTATAAATCATGAAGTTTTGCAGCCAGTGCGGTAATCCATCACGAACAAGTTCCCTTAGCGGCGACAACCGCACGCGCTACGTCTGCACCATTTGGCGACATCATCCACTACCAGAATCCGCGGCTATTGTCGCCGGTTGCCTGGTGTTTCACGAGCAGCAGGTGCTTGCTGTGCCGCCGCGCAATAGAAACCACGCCGGCTGGTACTGGACGCTACCGGCAGGCTATATTGGAAAAACGGCGAACCACCGAGAAGCGCCCTTGCGCGAGACTGGGAGAAGCCCAAGGCCCAAGGTTCCGCGACCAATCGTGTACATTGCTCTTCAACTGCCGCTATCAATCAGGTATACATTGTTCTTCCTCGGCGAGCTGGTAGACCAGGCCTTACGCCGCAGGCGAAGAGAGCCTGAAGTGCGCCTTGTTCGCGAAAGGCCAGATATTCCCTGGGCATGAGCTGGCCTTCCCCACCGTCGGCAAGGAACCCTGAAACAGTATTTCAGCGACCGCCAGGAGCAACACTTCCGATTCGCGTGCGCGACATTCCGCTAAACCCGGGCGCTGCCAAGCAGATCCGCTAACGCCCCTTCGTTCTGATCTGAATCCAACTTCTCCCTTGGCCCCTGCGGCACCACTGCTGAAAAAAGGGGCAAACCGCCGGCAAGCCCCTGCATTGGCCCATCAGTGACACCAAGGGAAATCGATTATGTAACAAGCAACTTGCTATGCCTGCTGCTCGCAGGCGGGCGTGCGCCCCTTTTGCAGGCCGAGCGCCTGGACCAGTTGAAAACCCATCCAACCGATTCGAGCCTGCAACATTCGATGAACCGGAAAAGATCGAGCTGGGGAAAAAGCTGTTTTTTGACCCGCGCCTGTCGCGCTCCGGCTTTATCTCCTGTAACTTCGTGCCACAACCTGAGCATGGGCGCTAGCGATAACCTTTACCTTCCCACGGCCATTAATTGGCAGGGAAGGCCCGATCACTCGCCGGGACCGTGCTCAAACCTCCAGCACTGGAACGTCGCGCAGTTTGGACGGGCCGCGCCGCCACGGCGTCAGGGAGCAGGCCGCCGGTCCGATCAGCAATCCGATGGAGATGGCCTCGACCCACGTGCTGGCGCTGGATGTATTTGCGCTCCATACCGGCAGTACCGCAAGGAGTTCGCGGACATATACGGCAGCGGACGAGATTGACCTTCGGACCGGGTAACCGATGCCATCGCGCCTTTGAAGAAACCCTGGCTCACGCCTAAAACTCGCGGTTCGGACAATGGTCAAGGGTGATGGACGACGCGCTGGATCAAAACAGAAGCTGGCCGGCTACAAGACCTTCAAGGATATCGGCTGCACCCGCCTGCCAACACGGCCCCGCCGCCGGCGCAGTCCCTTCCAGCGCATGGCATAGTAGAAGCCCTATATCACCGACAATCCCGCCGAGGCGCCGCGCTGCCGTGACGGGAAAGGATGCCGACCGTTTCTCGTTCAAGGGCCCACATTTGCGCCAACGTCGAGTTGACCTTTAACCCCTACTTCCACGACGGGCGGCCACTTGGCAACTGGAAGATGCCGTTGACCTCGATTGCAAAGACTGCAGCTGCGGCCCGCGAGCTGGAGAAACAGGGTTATCGACAACATGGACGCTTCCTCAAAACCCTGACCGGCGATCAACCCGATTCCGCATTCCACAGTTACCACCATCCAATAACGCCACACCGATCCCGGTTGCCTTCGCCAAGGAGTGAAAGTCTCTATCTTGGAAGGCCCCAGGGTCAATTAAGTGCCCCTTAACCCACCGTCATTCTCGCGAACGCGGCACTTGCTGTCGGGGAAATAATGGGGCTCTTCAATGCGAACAGCCCCATCTGCAATCGCTCTCTTTCTATCTGCTCCTCACGCCATCGTTCGTAGCTGGTTTTACAGTAGCAAGCGTTGAAAACAAGGACAACTCGAAGGCTCTCCCAGGAGCGCCCATAGCGTCCCTTGAAGCCACTGGGCTTTGCGGGTGGAATACCCAAACAGCAAATAGGCAATCAGCTCACACAAAACAGGTTGGGATTTTGACCGCAGTTTTTCGCTGCGACCAAGAAGGTCTTGATTCTTCAAGTGCTTGCTTGATCACTTGAAATTATAGCTCGATGGCCAGCGTTCCTTATAGCGCTGCGCAAATCAGCTCTGCGCGCTTTTCCAGGTTCGTTTTGTGGCAGAATAATAGGTGTCTTCTTTTTTGTCCGAGTCTATGCACGATTAACCGGACGTAGTGGCTGGGTGTAGAGGTTGCGACGACGGGGCTCCAGGATGCTTTATTGCTGAAGCGAACCAATTCATCAGATAGACCACCGAATCGGGCAGCAACTGGGAGGCTTTGCTCGGACTTTTTAAAAGCCGTATTTTTTCTTGAAAGCGGGTGACCAAACAGAGCACCCTGATGGTCGGATTTCAGACCACCAGTTTGAAATCGCCAATAACCCTTGCGAAGACGTTAAACCGCCCCTGGTTCGATGCTTAGCTCACGAACCGACCGTAATATCGTTTCACATTCGCGGGCCTGAAACTGGCTTGGAAAACGGGCTCTTCTGTTTGCTCTTTGCGTACAACATTGCAGCTATGATGCCCTGCGTTGTTGCGGCGTCTGGCCGTCATTGAGTCCACTGATCAAACCCCCGGTCCCTTCAACGAAATGGAGCTCGAAATCGAGCAAGTACAACAGATCCTTACCTATCTTGCCGAAACAGCAGTTCGATTAACCTGGACCCCAATCAACGCTTGTGCCGCTGCTGAAAAGGCTCGCTTAGAGCGCTTGCTGTTAAGCGTCGGCGAGAGTTCGAGCGGCCGTAATGACCTCGTACCAGGTGGTATGTGATGACGCTTTTGGCTGTTATACGCGCCTCGATCATGCGCAAGCTTGAAAAGCCCCGCTGAGATGACCAAAGACCATTCCGCAACGAGTTGGTCTCGACTCTTGAATCCTTGCTGTACCGATTCAGAAAGATGCTCTTGAACCTTTGTCATCGAAAAACGCGGGAAGGAAAAGCTTTTAAGAACAGATTGGCAGGCGGTTTATGCTAAACATCTTGCGGTGTCTCTGGATTGAGTTTGGCGCTCGGGGTTTTACCCCTCCAGCTAGGGACACCGCAACCCTTTCAGCTTACCCCTCAATATTTTCCCCGCGACAGCAGTGCGCGACGCGGGGATCCATTTTCGGGGTTGAACACAGGGCCGTTGGGACTGGCCGCAAAAGTCAAAAAATGGATTCCCGCCTTCGCGGGAATGACCGCCGGGGTGGGGGAATGATTGGGCACGGCAGCGGATCAGCGGATTCTGCGGACACCTGAAATCTGACCCAATACACCTGCCCTCAACCAACGTCATTTCCTCGCGTACGCGGGGATCCATTTTCGGGTTTGAACCACAGACCGTTGGACTGGCCGCAAAGGTCAAATGGATTCCCGCGTACGGGGAATGGACGTTCGAGTGCGAGCAAAGCGCATTGGAAAGTACAATGAAATACAGAAGCGCTACCCGTTCATGCCACTCACAAACCAATCAAAACCGCCGCCAACAACCAGCATCAAATGCCGGCTCCTTCATAGGATCGCAGCCGCAACGCCGCCCACGCAGCGACAATTTACTGTCATCCGCGCACACCCCAGTTTCCACCGATTACTCAGCCACCACCTCAGCTCACCCGCTTTGCCCGAGAAAGGGCTGGCTGGCCAAGCCAAGGGGCCGAAACTGGCCCTGGCCCTTTGACCTGCCAGCAGCACTGATCGTAATCCCCTATCTGCCCGGCGCCCGCAGGGCAAAGACCGCGCTTTCACCCGACTCCAGATGCGTCTCTGGCACATAAAAACACATTTATACATTCCTGGCTCCAGCTAGATGGGCAATGCACGGCTAACCAGTTGATCGATAACAGTGCAGAAATACGCGGCCAGGCACTGAACATAGGGAAAAAAACTATTAAAACGGTACGCAAAAACCATCTTAAAGCATCAGGCACCGCCTTGATGTAGTTTATTCAATTGAACACACCGATTCCACTCACAACAACGGATACGATATGGACGCATTTTAGACATCAATGACAGCGAAGCAACCGGGGCAAACGCTGGCAAATGGCCCTTATGCATGGCGGTGCTACCAAGCAGACTGCACGGCGGCACTACCACCCAAGGACTGGAGGCCAACCAGCTTTAACCTGAATCTGCACCAGGAACTCGCCCATGGTTCCAGCCCGATGAAGGGCCGGCTTCAACTATGGCGAGCTTTCAAACAACTGGATCTGGCCACCGTTCAAGCGTTGACCTTACCCGCTCTGATGACCGACTCCCAGGATGGTGGCCAGCCGATTACGGCCCACTACGGCCCGTTCATGATTCCCGCATGGCCTGGCACGCCCGTTCCGGTACCTTACCGTACCGCAGATGGTCCGCGGTTGGTGCACTCTCCGGCAACCAACGCTGTGCGCCCTCAACAGCTGGCCGGGATAACGGCAAACCTGGGACCAAGCTCGCCGCCTGCTGTGGCCGATCAGAAGAAGTACGGCAATCGCCCTGTCCTGTGCCGACCTGTATATCCTGGCGGGGCAAACGTCGCCATTCGAGGTCCATGGGCCCAAGCCCCTTTGGATTATGGCGGTGCCGCGAAGATATCTTGGGCACCTGGAAGAAGACATCTACTTGGGGTTCCGAGACGAGTGGGTTGGCCACCAGCGACAGCCAAAGGAGCCGTTACACCGGCGACCGCGAGCTGGAAAAAATCCGCTAGCGGCCGTGCAAATGGGCCTGATCTACGTCAACCCCGAAGGCCCGGACGGCCACCCCGACCCGTGGCCTCAGCCCGCGTACCATCCGCGAAAACCTATCGCGCGCATGGCGATGAACGACTATGAAACCCGTCGCCCTGACTGGCCGGTGGCCACACCTTCGGCAAGGCGCATTGGCGCTGCAGATGCCAAACACGTAGGCCCCGAGCCCGAAGGCGCGCCCATGGAAGAAATGGCTTTGGCTGGATCAACAGCTTAACGGCAGCGGCAAAGGCAGCGACACCATCACCAGCGGCATCGAAGCGCGCCTGGACACCCAACCCCACCCAATGGGGGACATGGGCTACTTTGACGTGCTGTTCGGTTATGGAGTGGGAACTGGGACCAAGAGCCCAGCCGGCGCGCACCAGTTGGCAAGCCGATTGGCTGGCCGAAAAACGACCACGCTCCGGATGCAGAACAATGCCGCAAGCGCGTTGGCATCATCATTGATGACCACCGCCGACATGGCCATATGCGTACGACCCGGAATTACACGCCGGATTCCGAGCACTTCCACAAGAATCCGGAAAAGAGTTCGCCGACGCCTTCGCGCGCGGCTTGTTCAAACTGACCCACCGCGACATGGGCCCCAAGGTTCGCTACCTCGGCCCGGATGGTACCTGGTTTGAGGATCTATCTGCAGGACCGGTCCCCGCAGTCGATCAGACTTGGTCAACGCGCAGGACATCGCCGACCTGAAAAGCCAAGCTGCTGGGCATCCGGCTTTCGGGTTATCCGAAGCTGGTGTTCACGCCTGGTCTTCAGCGTCCCACCTACCGCGACTTCCGAAAGCGTGGCGGTGCCAATGGGCGCGGCGCCATTCGCCCTGGCACCGCAGGAGGATTGGGCTGCCAACCAGGCCGGTCAACTCGGCAAGGGTACTGGATGCTTACTTGGAAGATTAACGCGACTTTCAAATGGCTGCGCGTTCAGCAACAAGCGCGTGTCGCTGGCCGATCTGATCGTACTGGGTGGCTCTGCCGCTGTAGAAAGAAAGCCGCGAAGGATGCTGGGGCCATTCGAGTCGAAGTACCCTTCAGCCAGGCCGCACCGATGACGACCCAGGAGCAGACCGATGCAGACTCCTCGAGCCGATGGAACCGCTGGCGATGGCTTCCGCAACTACCTCAAGACCCCAATACACCGTTTCGGCAGAGGAAATGTGATTCGACCGACGCGGCAACTGATGAAGCTTCACTGCGGCCGGAAATGACAGTGTTGATTGGCGGTATTGCGTGTATGAATGCCAATACCGGGGCAAGCGCAGCATGGCGTGCTGACTCAGCGCCCTGGGTGTGTTGCCAATGACCTTTTTTGTCAAAACAATTACCGACTATCAGCACCAAGTGGGCCCCACGTCGGCAAGTGCAGGACGTGTCGAGGTTCGCGATCGCCAGCACGGGCCAGTGAAGTTGGGACCGGCACCCGTGTCGATCTTGATCTTCGGCTCCCAACTCGCAACTGCGCGCACTGGCCGAGGCCTACGCCTGTGGATGATGCCACAAGAAGCCTTTGTGGCAGGGCTTTATCGCAGCCGGACCAAAGTTCTTATTGAACGCGGAACCGCTTTTCGATATCGCTGATATCGGTTTGAGTAACATGCCGTTAAAAAATACAAGGCGCGGTCAGTGATGACCGCGCCCTTGTCATTCATAGCAGCAGATTCCTACTCGGGGCTTTGGCATTCCCGAGCGCAGCGCGGGCACAGCAGGCCTTTATCCCACCGCCCCTAACGGCACCGCCGTAACGCCCTCCTTCATCACACACCGCAGTAGCCACCAACAGGCCACATCAAAGCGCCCGACCCCGCAGGCGCCACCACTGATTAGCACCACCGCAAAGTGGGCATAGCGTAGTTTGGGCCGAGCGGATCGCCTCGCGGGTTTTATCAGCCTCGGGCATCGGAGCAGACCTCGGCAGGTATCAGTTGTGCCATTGGCTTAAAGCCATTTCCCCTGAGCTAACACCAGCGCATTCCATCAGCGAAGCACCTCGATCTTCACATCCAGGGCAAGCCGGCTGACGTCGCGCAATGCTGCTGAAAGCGATCGGGGAAAGGTCAATAATACGCCCTGACAAAGGGCCGCGGTCGTTTATGCGCCACCACACGGCTTTTGCCCGTTTGCGGGATTGGTTGACTCGGACCCTCGAGCCAAAAGGCAAGTTCGGTGAGCGTGCGGTAGCCTTGACGGCCTGTACAACTCCCCGCTGGCCGGTTTTCTGGTTCTTGAATGACCGGTCGAAGGAGTCAGAGTAGAGGGATGCCTTGACCGTTTCGGTATGGCCCGCCCCAATTGCCGCCCGCGCCAGACTGCAAACTACTTTGCAGCCAGACACAAGGGCGAAAAGGAGAACAGGAACAGCGTTCTGGACAACAGGTCGCATCATGGCTATCGGCCTATAATCTGATCGAAGCTTTAAAGCAGCTTTATGAATATTCAGATGAGCATTACGAAATGCTGATACTCGCGCATAACGTCATCGCCCGAAGCGCTGTGATCACGCGCAGAGACACGAATCTCAATCGCAATATAGGCCGGAACTAGCTACTCTGCAAGGCGGCCGAGCTCGCAGAGAGATTCGCGCATCTCCCGCTCTCATCCAAGAAAGGCTATGAAATCTCGAAACGTTCTTGCGGCGTGTTTGGTCCTCTGTAAACACAGACGTCAAATTGCAAGGCCCTGGGCTCAGACTAGCTCCCGATACGCCATCGGTACCCCTGCGCCAACTCAAGGGCAACTCTGCCTGCCAAAGCTGGGGATCGTGACCCGCGTTGGCCACGATATCTCACCGGCACGCCGCCCCGTTTCTCTGCCAGCACGCCTCGCCATGGCTCTTGACCCTGTCAAGCCCCTGATATCGGCATCTCCGGCAGCCGGTATCAGCAGGCGGGCCATCATGGATACCGCCTCATCCGCCCACCGCCATGCAACACCACGTGCCTGCAGTCCTCCCCCCTGTCCCAACCAGCCCGCCCTTATGCTGCCAGGCGAGTGCCCCTGCGCAGGTGTAAACTTTCAATAAAACGATTCACCCAGATCCAATCATCTGCCCCTCGTCCCACTAAGCCTGTAGCTGTGCCACGCCCAGGAGTACGGAAGGGCTTCAGGGTCGAAAAGCCCTCATAGGCAGGTACCCCGGCACCTTCTCCCACCTCCGCGCATCCCAGCCGGCCCACCTCACCTCCAGCCCTCCCCCCTGCCTCCACACCTACGCCCGCCCGCGGCACTCGGCCCTCCTCCGGCCCCCCAGTGGCATCGCGCCCACAGCCCAGTCACCGGGCGACCAACTCCCACTCCGCTCCCGAGCCCTCGCAATTGCCGCATCGCCTTTCCCACCCCCCAAGACCGCGCTCTGCACAACCCCAGCGCCCTGCCGCGCAACTCCCGCTGCCCCAGCCCTCCCCCCCGGCCATCGCATCCATAGCTCCCGCCCGTTCCGCTCGCCCCCAGCTTCGGCAATCGCGCATCGACGCCCGGCTTTATCCCGACACACAGCGTCCCGCGGCCAACCCTGCCGCCCTTGTCGGCACAAGCACGCCTGCTACCCCCACCTGCCGGCCCGTCTCACCTCCCAGCGCACCGCTCCCCGCCCCGCTCCTCCCACACCCCCCCCCCCCCCCCCTGCCACGCACGTGCCAGCACCCCTCGTTGCCATGCGATAACCACGCCGCCGTCCCCGGCACACACTCCCGCGGCTCCCCAGCATTCTGGCGTCTACTGCCCCCACCTCACCCACAATTCACTGTGCAACACACCCGACCCCCGGCCCACCCCTTCCACGCGCTCTATGCCTCCCCGCCCAAAGCCTCGCATTGCAGCGCCTCATCCTGCTTCTGCCCCACCGCCCCACCAGATCGCCCACTCGTTTCCCATCATCCACTCCTCTTATCCGTACCCGCCCTCGGTGCTAGCCTCCTGCATTTCCCGCACCGCCCAACAGCTCTCCTCCACCCCACCGCACAGGCACCAGTCCGCTACAGCCACGCGCCTCGTCCTGCTTCCACCCCGCTCTACGGCAGCTTGAACTCGTACGCCCATCACGTCCGCGTTGGCCCACACCCGCACCCCTCCCACGCAACCCAACCGTCCGCCCCCCCCCCCCACTACCCCTCTGAGCACGCCGACGCCCATCCCTGCACTCCAGATCCGTCGCAACCTGCGAACATGCGCCACCCCTCTCTGCCCGGCCCTCTATCCGCCTTGCATCACCCGCTTCTCCCCGCCCTCTTCTGCCGCCCCGCTTCCACGCTGCCCTTCCACACACCATGTCCACCACCCGCCTCCCGCCCCCTGACCGCAAAAGCGTCACAACGCGCCCCCCCGGCGCGCCTCCCACCACCCTCCAGGCGCCCCGCCCCCCATCCGCCCTCCGCCGCCTGGGACGCGCCTTTCGGTCGCGCGCGCCTCCCCACGGTCCACTCACGACTCAGGCCTCTGCGCACTCCGCCGCTCGCCTGTACCCGATCACAGCTATTCCTGGGCCTATTTCCCCCACCCGCGCGCCTCGCCCACCGCCCGGGCACCCTCTCCGGCCGTTGGCTTCCCCGCCATCCCAGCCGCGCCCCCCTCGCCCCCCCGGCCTACGCACGCCAGGCTCGCTACGCATCCCTCGCGCCCCGCATCAGCCGTAGCCGTTGGCGGGCTTCCAGCGACAGCCTCCTTCGCCCTCGCCCCATATCCCAATATCCACATCCGCCACGCGCAGCGGCCCTCATCCTCGCCGCCGGCCACCACTTGCGCCCCCCACCTCCCTCACCCCTCCATCGTCGCCCCCCCCCCCCCCCCCCCCCCTCCCCCCCCCCCCGCCCCCCCGCCCCCCCCCCTCGCTCCCCCCCCCCCCCCTCCCTCCCCCCCCCGCCCCCCCCCCCCCGCCCCCCCCTGCCCCCTCCTGCCCCTCCCCCCCCCCCCCCCTCCTCCCCCCCCCCCCCCCCCCCTCCCCCCCCCCCCCCCCCCCCCCTCCAAGCAGGCCAAATGGTAGGGGGACGCGACTGGGGTAAAGAGGCGGCCACAGCTCATTGTGCCAAGGTCGGCGGAGTAAGTGGTCGGGGAAAACAGCAGCTTCGTATTGTCAGCATTTGCCCACACCAAGCTCTTCACCAAAAACTGACCACACAAACGTAGGTCCGGGCGGGGAAGGCAAACCCTTCACCCCAAGGCCAGACCGTTATTCCCCAGGGCGGGAAAACTTCGGTGGATATTAACCAATTTAGGTCCAGGCAAAACTTGCGGGATCTTCGATAAAGCCGCCCCACAGCCCTGTGGACGGCGGTTAAAAAAGGAAAGGTTTGGATTTTTGGGCCCGGCTTTTGTTTTCTGTTTCCGGCGATAAACCCCTGGGGGCCATTTTTTTTTCAGTTTAAAGGGCCCCAATCCCCTCTA
>Ga0163217_1091535_pt1 | contig 11370 bp, 8 predicted proteins | sample SynspAceP_FD_185933 | JGI IMG/M metagenome (GOLD analysis project Ga0163217, IMG submission 185933) | Saline lake microbial communities from Ace Lake in Antarctica - Synechococcus sp. Ace-P (PacBio error correction) | ecosystem: Environmental > Aquatic > Non-marine Saline and Alkaline > Saline ... | reverse complement strand
TGTCATAATCGTCTTATTTTAGTGCCTCAGGTCGCTGTTACTTATGTGCTGTTTGGCGGCGAAAAGTCAGTTAACGATAGATTAGCGAGTTAAGCGCTTAAATTCCGCTTTTAATGCAGCATTGTGTTGCATATTTAATAGGTTCGACGGACAGAGTACCGGTTGATACCACTAACGGCGGGGATACAATGGCAAGAATGTTCATGGCTTATCATTGCCCCTTAATCACTGCAGTTCATAAATATGATAACTTAAAAAAAAAAAAAGTCAACGGAGGAATGAAACAATCCTTAACGTTAGTACAATAAATGGTTCAGCTCCTGTGTCGCGCCGCCTATTTCCCCTAAAACGAGCCTAAAGTTCAGAGGACTGACTCTTTTCACTTGATGTGGTGAAAACATAATGACAAAAAACGCAGGTTATATTGGCCATAACAAAGTACTGGTGTTAGTTGACATCGACAATTACCTTACTTAAACCAGTAAAAGCGATCTTGGTGGCGATTTATTTGGTATCAGTGGCAGCGTGGCAAACTTAGAGGTCAAAAAACCACTTTGAAGATCAAAAAATAGCAGTTTATTTGAAGACACCATCAGTTTGTTATAATGAACTTGGGCCAATGACCCTTAACTTGGAGGCCTACGGCTACCCCAAATCATTACACCTTGGCAAAATAAGGGCTTAACCGTCTTTTTGCCCTTACCTCTCGTTCACCTAAAAGCCGTTCAGCTCATGAGCGTGAATTGCTTCGAGCAGTATTGATTTAAGCGCAAGTGCTTGGCGTCCCAGAAAGGTCAGCGGCGCCTATTTTGCGTGAAGCCATCCCCAGAAAAGAAATGTGTACATGCAAGGAATAATTGATTGACTTTCAGGCATGAACAAGGGCTGTGCTCACTACATGCTTGAAAAATGCAGCGGACACTTTGATTATGCCATTATATTTGTCGACGATTGCGCAAAAAAATAGTTGATAATTTATTATACAGAGTTCAAGCAAGATTACGAGTGTAGATTATTGACCTTGTTTCACTTACACCAAGATTGAAGAGCAAACGACTTGCACAAACACGGCAAAGATGTAAACCCAAGCCAAGCTGATCTTATGGCACAACAATGGTCAGGAATTAAGCCAGTTTGATAAGCTCAATTTTCCCTAGCAAGACAAAACCAGTGTTTGTCTTAAGTATCAATTAATCTGCTGCTCATTCCTTCTTGTCTTAATAGCGATCCTATTGTTTAGGCAGGGTTGGCTTATTTTGTGGCATAATACGCGGTCGAATTTTATGGTAGCGTTGATGGGGACAATTCATCGCTAGACCAACATGTCCATTAATAACCATTGGGAACTTTACTACCTTGCTCAGCACTGCAAATATCACTATTGCAATCTTGGCGAAAAGCCACTTTTTGAAAAATGGTCTCTGTTAAATTTGCAACAATATAGTTATGGCTATTAATTGCGCAAATTGGCTCTGGTAAGTTACCTTTCATGAAAATCTTGGGTTGGCGATTATAGAGCCCTCTGCAGGCAATGTGTCGGCAGATTCAGGGGAGCGTATTGGTAAACTAAAAACAAGATCAGTTTGCCTACGAACAATTCAGGCGGTTATCGTCCGTGGTGATGCGGGACATACTGGAATTCCATGGGACGGTAAGAAATCAGAACGAGACAGCATCTACGCAAACCTTGATATGACCGAAGCAGATGGTTATCAGAGTGGCTTTGAGGTAGAGTTCTGAGTTTGCTGAAATGGATGGTTATATGCAAGAAGCACGCGCAGGAGAATTTACTTCATAGCGGGTGGTATTCTGTCGAACAGCATTACGGTTTAATGAAGCGAAATAGCTCCAGGCTGGAAATTTACGAGTACTCCTTTCACAAGTTTCTTTTTCTGATCCAGACATCATGTTAATTAGATGAAACCAACAATAAACTTTGGATATTAATACATTTCGTGTTGAATCGGATTAAATGAACGGTAATTGCACCATGGATCATTATTTCCCATGGATCGGAACATTTCTTTTAAACTCAGTTTGCAGTCATTTATTGGCTGATTTAGATTATGGTGCAGATCGCTTGTTTGCGGGTAATTTACGATGAGTATATGATGCCTCAACCCAAAGCTCGTGAGCGATTGTTAGCGACAACGCCAAGAAAAAAAAGCCCAGATTGCTGAACTTTCACTTCGTTAAGCCGTTTCTCAGCTAATTGCTTTCGGAAATCAAAAACAAGCAACCAGTGCGAGCAAAACAAATTGATAAGATAAACTATGATTGACGTTAACCTTCTAGTCGCCAAAATCCCTTTTATGTCGCTTGAAGAAACTTAAAAAGTTGCATCGCTTAGCCTTTGGAAGTTCAATGACTTATCTAAGAAAGTTTGATGAACAATTATTAAAATCTTAAACCTTAATGGCTTGAAGTTGGAGAAAGGGTTGCGGTTATTGGTGCCAAACGCGTGGGTAAGACTTACTTTATTAAAATGTCTGATGGTTAAAGTTGCACCTTCAACAGGCCAAATTAATATTGTCTGAAAAATTCTAATCTTGGTTATTATGCACAGATCATGCGACGACTTTGAGAACAAGAGGGTATGTCAAACGGTGGTTGATACTAGTTCAGGTGGGCCAAGAAGGCTGAGTGCCACGAACAAGTTTATTAGTATGCTTTGGCCGTATAATAAATTATTCTGTGCGCGAGAGTTTTACGATCTAACTAATTATCAGTTAAGGTTGATTTCAGGTGGGAGCAGGTCGTATGCTATTTTGGCAAACTCATGCTACAGAAACCTAATATACTCGTGTCATGGGACGAAGCCACTTTCACTTGATATGGAATCGATTGAATCCCTAATTTAGGCCTTAGTAAAATTTACGCAGGTACCTTGATCTTGTTAGCCATGACCGTTATGAGGTTTGTTTTCCTCTTATTGCCACCCGTATTATTGAGATAACCCCACTAAAGTCATTTCGACTTTAAGGTGATTACGCAGTTACTTTAGCTAGTCAGTATAAAGTTAAAAAAAGACACTTTAATAAAAAAACCGATTAGTTCCGGTTTTTTTTGTCTGATATTTACCCTCTTTTAATGGATGGTTAACAACCAAGATTACAAAGGCTTTAGCCTCTTGAGCAGAGGTGAAAATGTTTAACTTTATGACCGAAACTGATTCAGCAAAAGCTTACTTTTGTGTTTGTTGACAGATATAGCATTTGACTGGCACGCCAACACGGATGTCAGTACGTGATATGTTGTAAATGAACATAATAAAAACTCTATTTTGCAGATAAAACAACTGTCTTTGCATTAATCAATGTACAAACAATGTTTCATCAAGAACTTAAGAAGCTTCACTATAGTGTTGACGATAACGTATTAGGTTTTTATCTTAGATGAGAGCCACATGGAAGGTTACACCGCCAGTTTCACGCCACGGAGTCGCCGTACAATTAATTCAGGCTTTGTTTATTTTTTTTACGTTGTTGGCGACCGGATCAGAGAGAGACTATACATTGAAAGATTTGTTATGGTGAGAGGGAATAAAAAATCAGAGCGGATAGTATACTGTAAATTACTCCCGGTTAGCAAGTATAATATTCGCAAAAAACAAAAATTAAAATATCTAACCCTGCGTGTTACATCCAAATCACTTAAACATTACTCACTGTCTTCAAGCATGCTTAAAAAATTGCGGTATTGGTAATGTACAAACATATTTATTACACAACGCGAGATGCCTTCGCCCCAAAAAACCCAAAAAAAATTAATTATCGCCTCAGTTTTGGCAACAAACTTAGCCAACGAGTGAAATTGTCATTCGCAATTGCCTATGCTATAGATAAGGGCGTGCGCAACAGGCTAAGTTTCAGGAGTGCATTAAAACACATTGGTTTTTTAAGTCAAACTCAAGCCTTTTATTTCAACGCAGTGAAACGGATCAGCAAAAGGCGATTGGGTGACCGTGGGTATACCCATTGATGCCTAGAGGCGCAAATGGACATTAGATTTGCTTAGTTTTGCTTTCTGGGATGGTGACTTGATTTATTGTTATTGACCCTCAAGCATACAGGCACCATAGTTGCAAACAGTGGTTTATTGGGGTGGCACAATTGACCGCAAACATCCTTGGTAAACGCTTGCCGGACGAATTTGTTAAGATTGAGAAAGTTTGTTGCTCTAATTACATTCATTTAGGCACATTCTTACACTTAATAGTTGAACGTGTATGCGCCATTAATAGGCGCATGTACATTGCAGCTTTATAATAAATGGTTGCGGCCAAACTCAACTCCAAACAATAAGCAAGTAATCCGTAGCCAAACAGAACAGTCTCCCACGCATTTTTTCTACTTGCCGTCTCCCCCCTTTATGCGTTTAGCAACGGTCTGCAATCACATTGGAGTGGGCAAACAACATAAAATAACATTAAAACCAATACCTGCCCCTAATGCTAAAGCCATCCTGTTTCGATGTTAGCTGGCCCAGCTCCGGCCAATATTCCCAGTCCGAGCATCCTTCTCTGAATACCATGACAGGCCCTTGGTACCTAAAAGCGCCAAACAAACACTCGTGGCTAGATCAAGAAAGAAGAGCGCAATATAGCCACACCATAACGGCCAATTTCGCCAAACATGGTGGTGCAAAGATCGGTTCAATCCAATGGCTAACATAGCAAGGTTATGGGAATTGTAGTTCGCCATTTTTGTGGAAAATTAACCTAAAAAACCAAATGACTACAGATACCATAAAAATGACTGGGAGCAGGCGCGCCGATAAATTGTTTGCACTGGTAAAATACCCGAATGAAATTTAGGGGTTCCAATGGGGTAAACGATAAGGTCGGCAACTCAAGAATTAAAGATGGCATTTCTGCTTTTTCTTTGGTCTATATCGGGTCAGTTTATTTAAATTAAAGTACTCACCAATAATGCCGTCAAAATACCGATAAAATCAGAATGAAAAAGGTTATTTTCCCTTGCAATTTAATAAACCGCAAAGGTTATTCAGGTTATCGGGAATTAACACCGCAATAAGTTAAAGCATAAACGGGTAAATCGGGCAGAAACAAGACATTGAAGGATGGTCATCATCAGTAATTAAACGTTACGGCGGGGAGACTCTTATGGTTCTTGTGCAGCAAAATAGCCGGATAGCGCAAGACGAGGTGACCAGATAAATTAAGGGATAAAAACTTACCGGCCTGACAAAAGCCAAAATAGACTTCAGCGTTCCTATGTGGCGCATCTATTAACGCGGCACGCAGAACCATCAATCCAGAGCCGGCAGGTGTGTCTTCCAGCAAACGCTTCCGAATCACGATGGTTAAGACCTAAATCTGTGGCTACAAAGACTAAAAATGATAACCAACACCACCTAATACCAGGCAATACAAGTGACAAAATTCATTCAACAGGCCCATCAGATGGTCTAAGTATAGTCCGTGTCCACCACGATAGCAAAGCTCATGCAATCACGGTTTTCTACTCAATTCATTTAAGGGGCTAGTCGCCCAAGTTGAAAATACTTTGACAACAAAAACATAAATGACTAAAATATTCAAACCACAAACACACTGTTTTTATAAAAAGTCGTCTTATCTTATTTTGTCTTTTAAGCACTTTACATTCAGCTGAATACCATAACTGAACGAGGAGTTTTCTGCTAATTTTCAAGCACTGGGTTGCTTTCAGCATCAACGTTTTGAGCGGGATTAAAAATCTTGGAGGGCGACTTGCGGCGTCAATTCAAGGCCAATTTGAATTTCATGCAAACAAATCAAAGTTTTAGCCGATAAGGCATAGAGTGCCACAACCTAGATCTTGGCCCAATTGTTCCGTAATCAATATGATGGACCAAAAGCAGGCTGACACTTCATCAATCATATTAAGCGCAAAGATCATCGGCCCTTTGTTGTGCTGCAGGCTAAATCTCTTACTTGTAGTCCAAAACACATAAAACTGCGCTTCTAAAAAACGTGTGTTTGCATCAAGTTTACATATTATAAGGCAGTTTCGTCACTATGCATGGCTTCATGCAGCTTGGCGATAGCAAGTTTCTTCGTCGCGAGATAAAACTGTTGAGCGAAATAGTCCCAGGGGAAAAATCGGATTCAATTGGCCGTAATTATTAAAAACTTGACACTTTTGAGCTCAAACCGTTACACCGGGGAAAATTAGCCACTTTTTTGGCGCTCCCAGTTAACTGATGAATAATAAGCTCTTGGCTGAGTTGGGGTTTGCCAACAAGATAATGGATTTTTCATAAACGGCCTTAAATACGTGTGTCTAGGCGGCAATATTGATCACTGCACCAACACTAAGGAGAAATGATGTAAGGATTTCTTTTCATTAATAAATTAATTATTGCTGATGATTGCTTACCCATCACACGCCTTATCTGCAGTAAGCTGCTCTGATATGAATGCGACTGGCAATGCTCTGTTCTAAAGAATAAACACAATCACCTAATTGTAAAGACAAGAGGGCCTCTTAAAGTGGGACTGCGACGTAGACAACTGGAATAATTTGCCCTGCTGCAAAGGCCCATTTCATTTTTAAACGTTGGTCAATCGCAGGTAATAAAGTTGGGTCAAGGACCAGGTCCAATATGGCTGACTGTTATTTTTATTTCCCGAGGAAGAGTCATGAGGCGCAATCACTCAATAGTAGTACTACAAATGTCAAACCATTCGCATTTATAACATTAAAGGGGGTTAAGAGTGCAATCAAAGCGACAAAGCACTCCTTGGCCTTAAAGCGGATTATTTATTTTACACGTAAGTGATCAGCGACCAAAATGCCATCTCGAGCACTTGATTCAGCGTTTAACTTGTGTATCAATTGGTGTTTATCGGCTGAGCCAAATCATCATCGCTTGTTGATACGCACCACCGGTACATTCAGTGACGTGTTGACCTGTCATTTCTAAGTTGAATACAACCAGCATGTGTTCCCTTCGTTCTTTATGTGCGGCAAAAAAATCTGCGAATTTCACGGCAAAATAGCGTCAAAATTACGGGTTTTAAAGCCACTGATGCTTTTATGGTATTGCCATGCATAGGATCAGGAGCTCCACACCAAACTTTGCGCCCTTCTGGTTTTTACGCGCGCAATAACCTCGGTAGATTTTTTCTCTAGATTGTCGGCACCCATGCGAGTTTAATTAAGGTCTTTAAACGCCCCGCTGTGGTTTTTCTCTGGGTTTAAGGCATCAATTAATCCTGAATTAATCATCCTCCCCCATACTCGTCCTTACTTTCACACCAATTGGATTATGTATGCCTCGGAAAAAATTAAGATGAGCCATGGTCAGTTTGACAGTACGCTCACCATCCATAACATCATTGAGCAGAGCAAGTTGTACACTTGCTCGGTTTAATGTATCTACCCGCGGTTCAATGCCTGTTTTCAATAATTCGCAAACAAAGCTTCATGAGAGGTGAAAAGCATCGTTTTATGTAAGGTGGAGTATTGGTCGGGTTGATACCATCACACCCATAAATTCTAATTGATTCTTGGATGCGCTTGGGGCCGATATTCCTGATAACGGGGGGTTTTTCCTTTTTAAAAATTGGAGGGGAAAAAAAAATTTTTATTTTTTTTATTCCCCCAAAAAACCCAAAAAAAAAAAGGGGGGGGCTCATTATTCCAACGATTTCAACTTCATTTAAATCAGCCAATCCACCTTGCGCAAACGCCCGTAGCAATTTGGGGTGGCCGCCGTTTATTGATTTATAGGCTTCTACATTTCGTTGCAGCGGCAGGACGGCGGGGCGCTCAGTAAATTTCAAAATATTGATGATGTTCGGCCGCGATAAACTAGGCAAAGCCTGGTACACCATTAATGGCTTTCTTAAATCCCCGGAACGAGGTTTTGCATATTGACCAGAAACATACGTTGCCCACCTTTGTGACGGCAACGACCGCAAAGGTGTCAATACAATGGCATTTTGTAAATTCACTTTAAAAGTATTCACGAATTTTGGCGCATTAGAGATTCATTAAACGATTCGCGCAATCGCCACCTTGTAATAAGAAAACCTTTAACCCTCAAGGCCACCATTACCTAATCTGTTTAAACAATTGGCGGGTTTTCGGGCGGTCATAAAATCCAAAGGAGGATACTCTTTTTTTATTTTGTTCACCGGCACTTATGTGCTGTTTAATCATGCATATTGTAGGTTGCTGCAAATTATTGGTTGGCACGCCAACTATCGGGGTGCCACTGGCTCGCACCAATATTTCCTTTTTCGTCCGTACCAGTGGTCGGGAAAGTTCGAAAATAATATATTAAGTTTGTAGGTTAATTCAATGAAAAATCGACTGGATTGAAACGTTAGAGAATGATAACTAAGCAATTAAAAACAGGTACTACGCTTAGATAGTTTGAAATATTCTTATTGCCAGGTTTGCATCAAACGCAGATTGAATACTGCATGAAATATCGCCGCCAGTTCCTGATTAGAAATTTGCTCTAAGGAGCTCAAGCTTTTGACAATCTTCCAGCTTAGCATTAACCACGATTTTATCAGCGTATTGTTGACAAAATTTAAGTTTCATGATTGATTCACCATAACAAGTTTACCAGCATTGACATAGTATTGCGTATTAAACGAATAACAAATGTTGATGTTTTAAAATCGAGTCCTTGATGAGGCTCATCAATTTAAAATGAGCGCAGTCCCCGTTTGATCGTTGGGCCATACTTGCAACAGAGGTACTGGGCTTGAATATGCACGCGTCTGGCTTCGGCCTCCGGAAGTTGGTTGAGGGTTTCGCCATTTAAATGTTGCAAATTCGAGAGCCCCATCTAATTCAACAGGAAAGTCTTTATTTTCGCTGAAAAAATATAGAACTTAGCACAGTTCAAGGCGTGAAAGGCGCTATTTTGTTGCTGTTCTTGCAAAGCAGCGCAAAGCTGCAAAGTTGAGGCAAAGCTATAATTTGTAGGTTTTTTTGTGCCAACAAGATTTGCCCTTGTTCCAAGGGGCAATAATTCCAGCGATTGCACTTAAAACGATGATTTACCGGAGCCGTTGGTGCCCCAATACATGTTACAAACTCGCACTAGCAACCTGTCCACTAACCTCGTTAAACGTTCCAGCCACACTTAATTTGCTTTAAACTTATAGCATCAACTGTTTTTTCCTACCTAACGTTTGCCACAGAGTATAGAAAAGTATAGGGCCACTTTAAGGGTTGCGGTAATTCATGGAGACCGTAAAGGCTTATTGCCATAAACCCGCGGGTAAAAACAGCTCAACCAAAGCAGCAACAGGCCCCTAATATTCCCGATGCTGCAATATTAAATCGATTTCATGACAACAAAAATTACGTAACAAAATGAGGACCAATAAAGCCACAAAGGCTATAGAGCCGGGCTAATGACACAGCCGCCTCCCAACTAAGGCACCACACTAATAAAACATTTTACTTTGAATTTATTGACATCGAGGCCTTGCTAAACTGCGCGCTATTTTCGCCAAATAGTTACCAATTCAAGGCCTTCCTTGCTTAACTAAATAAGCCAATTAGTGCCGCAAGAAATGGTGTTGCAATAAATAAGTATAGGGCAATCCGGTTTGATGCAAAACTACCCATTAACCAAAAGGTCGATTTACGCATCTGACTGAGCATCAGAAAAAAATGCAACCACGCGATAAATTGCGCCACTAATCGTTGAAAATAGCAATGCCGGCTAATATTTACTGAAGCATTATTCGCGCATACTTCGCGCTACTGTAAAAATTAAGATGGGTCGATTAAAATAGCCCCCATAAAAAACAACTTAAGGGCAGTAAATATTGAATAATATCAGGAGTACAGGCCTGCGGCCAGTAGCAAAAACAAAGCCGCGCACAACTAGCACCACTGGTCAATACCAATAAATGCCCAGGATCGGCTAAAGCGGTTATGTAACAAACTTGGCAAACTTGCGGAACTAACTGACAAGGCGGCGCCAACCAAACAGGGCAGTTAATTACCAAAGGCAAACGGGGAATTGGATGATAATCTTGCTGTTCAATTGCATATTATTCAGAGGATCAACTTTAGGCCACTAAACAAGACCAATAAACTACTACGCAAAATAAAATAAGCTCATTGCCAATAAATAAATTTATGTTATTTTGAGTATGATCTAACGGATTCAAATTGTGATGCTAATTTAACTAATAGACTTCCGCTGGCAATTCGAATTTAAATCGAGCACATACTCAAAAAAACCTCGTTTCCCGCCATTCAATAAGGATCGGCACTTCCCTCAAACATCAGAATCAGCAAAAAATACATGAAATAGAACTCACTTTTAATGTTGGTGTTCTGCTGGGCACATTTCTAGTAAATGCCGTAAATTTCTTTCATCCATGGCAGGAATATATTCGAATCTTTCAAAATAACCTTCTTACAAACACATAGGTCTACCCACGACTTTTGATTCCCCTTTAAAGTTATAACCGACGCATTCTCACCTACGGGGAGCCCTTTAGCTCGCTCATCAGCGGTGAAATTTCCCCAGCATGATGACCCATTGTCCCGCTGAAATCGATATCAACGGTGAGATGACTGATTTTAATTTTTTCCCGAAATATACCGCTTCTGCAGTTGGAGATCCGGCAAATATTACCTAAACACACAAACAATACTGAGGTGATCACTATTTGCCATATCACAAACAATCCATGTCCCTATTTTCTAGATCTTATTGTATTGCCCGGTTAGCATTTTATCGGCCAACATTTCTGCCCATCTTGTTAGCAGCTAACAACCGCTTCTCTCTACCTTACAAACATCCTATAAGGGTCAAACCACCGTTTTCATTTAATCATGCTGGGTTTATCGCCCCTAAACAAGGACAAAATCAATAAAGCTGGTCGCTTCTTGCGGATTTTAAGGCGCGTTGCCGTGGGCAGGATCTGGTAATATGGCCATAAGCGGAGTGCATTTTCAACCAAAACTTTTTAATTTGATTCAATATTTTCAGCTTAAAAAATGCACTATCTGGCCGAGGGTATTGGCAACCCAACCCGACTAACTTAACCATGTGACGAATACTATCAGCGGTTAACAAGCATGATTCAAAACAACCTAAACGCATGCCTACCACCCAGATAACGGCTTAGATTTTGTGTGGCGAACCAAAGTCAAGACATAAAGGCCTGTTGACCCTGTTTCATCTTGACCAATGGTTAAGCGTCCATCCACTGGCCCCTCAAACAAGGCAACACACCGGCTGTTTTTTGTAATAATAAAGTTAAAGCCCGTTTTAATCGACTCGAGTGACAAATGGGCAATAGTCTCTCCTTTTTGCCCAGGCAATTTGCGCGGGCTTAAATGCGGCGCTATAGGTCAGCCAATTTAGGCAATAGGG